>VFQQ010003357.1_pt1 | contig 15743 bp, 14 predicted proteins | sample 3512341 | NCBI WGS metagenome assembly VFQQ01 (sample SAMN10412373, study PRJNA504923) | tailings metagenome | isolation source: Relicate 2 Philex TSF1 revegetated site | place: Philippines: Tuba, Benguet | collected 2017-08-29 | reverse complement strand
CACCTGTTCGAGCGCCTGCGCCAGCAGATCCACGCCACCGGCGACGAGACGCTGGCCGCGCTGCTGGCCGAGCTCAAGGGCTACCCGGAGTCCTTTGACAACGACGCCGGCACCCTGCCCGGCGAGCACCACGGCGTGCTGATGCCCTTCCAGTTCCACACCCCCCATGGGATGATGAACCTGGTGAGCACCACCACGGTGTTCGGCTCGCCGGTGGACATCACGCTGCAGGAACTGGCGCTGGAGACCTTCTTTCCGGCCGATGAGGCCACCGCGGAATGGCTGCGCGGCCTTCAGGCGCCGGGCTGAAGCGCGAGCAGGACCTTGCCGGTGGTGCGGCCGCTGGCGAGTGCGCCCAGGGCCTGCGGCGCCGCCTCGAAAGGAAACGCGGTGGCCGCAGCGGGCGCCAGCAAGCCCTGCCGGTGCCAGGCGAAGATGTCGTCCATGAGGCGGCGACCGAGCGCGGGATCGCGCCGCCGCGCCTCGCCCCAGAGCACACCCATGGCCTGTGCGTTGTGCAGCAGCAGGCGGTTGGCCGGCAGCTCGGTGAGGGTCCCGGAGGCAAAGCCGATCACGAGGTAACGCGCACCCCAGGCCAGGCAGCGCAGGGAGGCCGCGCCAGTCTCGCCGCCCACGGGGTCGTACACCACATCGCAGCCCTTCGGCTGCAGCAGGCGGACGGCCTGCAGCCAGTTGCCTGCGCGGTGGTCGATCACCTCGTCGGCCCCGAGCGCACGCGCCACCGCCACCTTGGCCGCACCACCCACGGTGGCGATCACGCAGGCGCCCAGCCGCTTGCCGAGCTGCACGGCGGCGCTGCCCACGCCGCCGGCGGCCGCGTGCACGAGCAAGGTCTCGCCCTCGCGCAGCCGCGCGAGTTCCCTCAGGGCGTACAGCGAGGTCGGGTAGTTGCTGCGCAAGGCCATGGCGACGCCGGCCTCGATGTCCGCATCGAGCGGCACCAGGTGATCGTTGCGGGCCAGGGCGTATTCGGCGAAGCCGCCGAGGTCGCAGGCGGTCGCCACGCGCCGGCCCTGATGGACGTCGGGCGAGGCGCTGTCCACCACCGTGCCGACGATGTCCACCCCCGGCGTGTAGGGCAGCGGCCGCTGGTCCTGGTAGCGGCCTCGCAGCATCAGCGTGTCCATGAAGTTCAGGCCGGCGGCCTCCACCCGCACCAGGCATTGCCCGGGACCGGGCTCGGGCCGGGGGCGCTCGCGCAAGCGCATCACGCCGTCGCCTTCGGTGCTCTCGACGCACCAGGCCCGCATGGTCGCGGTCATGCGGCGAAGTGCAGCTTCAGTCCAGGACGGGCCCAGGGCACGGCGATCAGCCGGCCGGTGCGCGACTGCGTGACGAACGCCGTGCGCAGATCGGGGCCGCCGAAGCAGATGTTGGTGGTCGCGCGGTCGGGCAGGTAGACGCGCTCGACCAGTTGCCCGTCGGGCGCGACCACGGTGATGCCGGCGCCGCCGGGCGAGACCTGGCCCGCCACCCCGATGGTGGCCACGCAGACGTTGCCGCCGGCCTCCACCGCGAGCGAGTCGAACAGGTGGTCGTTGGGCGCGGCGTACAGCAGGCGACCGGGGCTGAGGGCGGGCGGCACGGCCTGCAGCTTGAGTTCACCCGGCGCGACCACATCGAAGGCCCACAGCCGCGCGGTGACGGTCTCGGCCACGTAGAGCGTGCGCCCGTCGGGCGAGAGGCCGATGCCGTTGGGGGTGAGCATGGGGTTGACGACCACGCGCGGCGCGGCGCCGCCAGCCGGCGCGTAGCAGATGCGCCCGCGCTCGATGGCGTGTTCGCCGATGTGGCCGAGGTCGGTGAACCAGAAACCACCGGTGTGGTCGAACACGATGTCGTTCGGGCCGGACAGTGGCCCGGCCTCGCTGCAATGGAACAGGCGCCGCACCTGGCCGGTGGCGAGGTCGACACGGTCGATGCCACCACCGGCGTAGTTCTTCGCCTGGCCGGCGGGGATCAGGTGGCCTTCGGGCGTCTTGCGCCATTCGAAGCCTCCGTTGTTGCAGACGTAGCAGGCGCCGTCGGGGCCGATGGCCGCGCCGTTGGGCCCGCCGCCGATGTGGGCCACGATCTCCACGCGCCCGCCCGGGTGCACGCGCGCGAGTTGGCCGGCACCGATCTCCACCACCAGCACCGAGCCGTCGGCCAGCGCGATGGGGCCCTCTGGAAACTGGAAACCGGTGGCCAGGGTGTCATGGGTTGCGAGTGTCATGGGGCTCAGTCCAGCTTCACACGACCGGACTTGTACAAGGACTCCAGCACCTTGCCCGCGCCATCGACGTATTCGTGGAACGCCGCACCACTCACGGCAAACGGCTCGAAGCCGAGTTCGCGGATGCGGGTGCTGACCGCCGGCAACTGGATGATGCGGGCCATTTCCTTCGACAGGTCTTCGACGATGGGCTTGGGCGTGGCGGCCGGCGCGAACAGGCCGTGCCAGGCCGGCAGGTCCAGTTGCGTGAAGCCCTGTTCCCGGAAGGTGGGAATGTGGGGCAGCAGCGGCAGGCGTTTTTCGCCGTTGACACCGAGCACACGCACCCGGCCCGAGGATTGTTCCTCGCGCGAGAACTGGCCCACGTCACCGAACGCGGCCGGGATCTGTCCACCGATCAGGTCCATGAGCGCGGGCGTGCTGCCCTTGTAGGGGATGTGCCGCATGTCCGTGCCGGCCAGCGCGTTGAGCGACTCACCCATGAAATGCGCGACCGAGCCCACGCCGTAGCTGCCGTAACTCGCGCCTTGCTTGTTCGATTTCACGTAGGCGATGAACTCCTGCATGTTGCGCGCGGGCACGCTGCCGTTCACCGCCAGGCCCACCGGCGAGAGCACGGTGGAAGACACCGGCGCGAGGTCGGTCCACTTGTAGCCGGGGTTGGGCATGGTGATGGTGTTGAGCTGCACCGCCGAGTAGGTGAGCAGCAGCGTGTGGCCATCGGGCTCGGCGCCGGCCACGAAGGCGGCGGCAATCGCTGAGTTGGCACCGGGCTTGGACACCACCACATGGGGTTGCCCGTAACGGTCGGTCAGGTGCTGGCCGAACAGGCGCGCCAGGATGTCCATGCCACCGCCCGGGGCGGTGGGGATGACGATCTGGATCGGTTTGCTCGGGTACTTCGCCTGGGCGCGCAGGGGAAAACCGGTAAGGCCGGCGGCAGCGCCAGCGGCGGCAGCCAGGATGTGGCGGCGTGAGAAATGCATGCCTTGTCTCCGTCTGTGTGTTGTGGGGATGGGGTCTCGCGGCCGCAATCTAGTCGGGGGCGGAGCAGGCGTCTTGCACGAACAGGTGCCGCGCTTTTGGAGATTTGGCTTATGCGCGCGATGGCCAGCGCTTTACGGGCTTCCACCAATTACGATAAATTCAATGGTCCACCCAAAATACCTATAAATGCTCACGATCAAGCCCAACGACATGCTCCGGCACGTGCCCGGGCGCACCTGGCTCGACCCCGTCGAACAGGACCGGGACGACATCGCCGTGCGCGGGTTCAACTTCTCGCCCTGCACGTCCAACATCTGGACGGCGAACCACGTGGTCATCGTCTACCGCCAGCCGCACGCCACCATGCGCCGCAGCATCGACGGCCACATGCACAGCACCGACGTGGGCGCGGGCGACATCTCGCTCAAGCACTCTGCCAGCATGGGCGAGTGGGCCTGGTCGGATGCGATCGACGTGGTGCACATCTACATCCAGCCTTCGCTGCTGGACCGCGTGGCGACCGAGCTGCATGGGCCGAGCTTCGGCAGCTTCCGGCTGAACGACTGCATCAAGATCCGCGACGACAACGTGACCGGCGTGGTGAACGCCCTGGCCGACGAAGCCGCTGCCCTGCGACCCGGCGCGCGGCTGATGACGCGTTCGCTCGGCCTGCAACTGGCGGTGCACTTGGTGCGGCACCACGGCGTGGTGCTGCCGGCATTGCGCCCGGGGGGGTTCGACGCGGCGCAATGCCTGCGCATCAGCGAGCACATTGCCGCGCACCTGGCCGACGACCTGTCGGTGGAGGTGCTGGCCGATCTCACCGGTTTGAGCACCGGCCATTTCAGCCGGCTGTTCCGCGTTTCCTTCGACTGCGCGCCGCACCAGTACGTGTTGCGCGCGCGGCTGGAGGCCGCCTGCGAACTGCTGCGCGACCCGGCGCGGCCGATGGCGGAAGTGGCGGTGGAAACCGGCTTCTTCGACCAGAGCCACCTGAGCCGCTGGTTCAAGCAGCACTACGGGGAGTCGCCCGGCCTGTGGCGGCGCCAGCATGCCGCCGGGCATGCCTGAAATCTCCAAGACCTTCGACAGTTTCATGCAAGACGCCAGCGCGCTGGCTTCCTAAAGTCCCGCCTGATTCCAATCAGCGGAGACAACATGTCGCAAACTTCGAAGGCGGGCCCGGCCGGGCCCTCCTCTCCCCTGCTCGCGCTCGGCCACCAGTTGCGCCAGGGCACGGGCCCCGTGCTCTCGGCCTGGGTGTCCCAGGACCCGCATGCGGCCAGCGTGCTGGGCAAACAGGCCTTCGACGCGGTGTCCTTCGACCTGCAGCACAGCCGGCTGGACCTGGCCGATGCGGTGCTCGGCATTGCGCTGGCCACGGCGGCCGGCAAGCCCTCCGTGGTGCGCATTCCGGTGGGCGAGTTCCAGACCGCTTCGCGCGTGCTGGACGCGGGCGCGGCCGGCGTGATCGCGCCCATGATCAATTTGGTGGAGGAAGCGCGTGCGCTGGTGCGCTTCTGCAAGTACCCGCCGCTGGGTGAACGCAGCTTCGGTGCCTACGCGGCGCTGGCCATGTCGGGCCTGGACCGGCTGGACTACCTCTCGCAAGCCAACGCCTTCGTGCAGGTGTTCGCCATGATCGAGACGCGCGAGGCGCTGGCCGCGCTCGACGACATCCTGGCGGTGGACGGCATCGACGGTGTGTTCGTCGGTCCGGCGGACCTGTCCATCGGCCTCTCCGGCGGCCGCGAGATCAACCCCGACAGCGACGCCGTGCAGGCCGCGCTGGCGCGCGTGGCGGCCAGCGCCAAAGCGGCCGGCAAGGTGGCGGGCGCCTATGCGCTCACCGGCGCCTGGGCGGCCAAGGCAGCGCAGGCCGGCCTGCGTTTCCTGGCGGTGGGCAGCGACACGCTCTTCATGGCCGCCGGCGCACAGACCGCCCTGGCCGCCGCGCGGGCATGAAGACCATCGCCATCGTCGGCGCCTCGCTGGCCGGGCTGCATGCGGCGCGCACGCTGCGCGCGCGCGGCCACGAAGGCCGCCTGATCGTGATCGGCGAAGAGCCCTGGCGACCCTACGACCGCCCGCCGCTGTCCAAGCAATTCCTCACCCAGGGCTGGACACCGCAGCAGCTCGCGCTGGAAGACGACAAAACGCCGTTGGACGTGGAGTGGCGACTGGGCCGCCGCGCCACCGCGCTGGACCTGGCGCAGCGCCGGCTCACGCTGGAGGACGGCGACGCGGTGGCCTTCGATGGCCTGGTGATCGCCACCGGCGCGGCCGCGCGCCGCCTGCCGCTCAACGAACTGCGCGGCACGCACGTGGTGCGCACGCTGGACGACGCCACGGCGCTGGCCGAGGCGCTGGCGCGCCGGCCTTCGCACGTGGTGATCGTCGGCGCGGGCTTCATCGGCCTGGAAGTGGCCGCGAGCTGCCGCGAGCGCGGGCTGGCGGTGACGCTGGTGGAGAGCGCGCCGGTGCCGCTGGGCCGCATCCTCGGCAACGCCATGGGCGAGGCCATCACCGCGCTGCACACCGCGCGTGGCGTGGCGCTGCGGCGCGGCGTGTCCGTCACCGGCCACGAGGCCGACGCCGAAGGCCATGTGCGCGCCGTGGTGCTGTCCGACGGCTGCCGGCTGGAGACCGACCTGGTGGTGGTGGCGATCGGCGTGACGCCGGACGTGGCCTGGCTTCAAGGCTCGGGCCTCACGCTGGACGACGGCGTGGTGTGCGACGAAACCTGCCTGGCCGCGCCCGGCGTGGTGGCGGCGGGCGACGTGGCGCGCTGGCCCAACCGCCGCACCGGCGAGACGCGCCGCGTCGAACACTGGGACAACGCGGTGCGCCAGGGCAAGCACGCGGCGGCGCGCCTGCTCGATGCCGATGGCAGCGCGACGGCACCGTTCGAGCTGTTGCCGTGGTTCTGGTCCGATCAGTACGACCGGAAGATCCAGCTCTACGGCTCGGCGCTCACGCACGACGAGGTGCGCGTGGTCGAAGGCAGCACCGAGGACGACCGCTTCATCGCGCTCTACCGGCAGGGCGATGCCCTCAGCGCCGTGCTCTGCGTGAACATGGCCCGCGCCCTGCCCGCCTACCGCGCCCTGCTCGAGCGGCGCGCCCATTTCGAGGAAGCCCTGGCCCACGCGCCACGCGCCATGGCCTGAGCCGCCTTCATTTCTTTCTTTCCCAGGAGCATCCGTTTTGCAAGTCAAAGTCCACACCCACAAATGCATCGGCGCGGGCGCCTGCGTGCACGCCGCACCCAAGGTCTTCGACCAGGACGACCAGGGCATCGTCATCGTGCTGCACAAGCACCCGGCACCCGAGCTGATCGATTCGGTGCGCGAAGCCATCGAGGCCTGCCCGGCCGCCGTGATCGCGCTGGAGGCTGGAAATGATTGAGGCCCTCGCCGCGCCGCGCCTGGACATCGACCTCTACAGCCAGGACATCTTCCGCAACCCGTATCCGCACCTGGAGCGCATCCGCGCCACAGGGCCGGTGGTCTACAACGGCCTGGTCGACGGCTGGATGATCACCAGCGATGCGCAGATCCGCCGCACGCTGACCAACTTCGACCGCTACACGCTGGACGGCGCGCCGCCGCAGCGCCTGTTCGGTCCCGAGGCGTTCATCGTGATCGACGAGAAACCGCACCACGATGCGCTGCGCAACGTGTGGGCGCCGGCCTTCCAGCGCCAGGCGGTGAACAAGCTGCAGCCGGAGATCGAGCGCATCGTCGACGCCATGCTGGCGCCGCTGGAGCCGCGCCTGCGCGCGGGTGAAACGGTGGACGCCTTCAAGGACTTCTGCCGCGACATTCCGGCCTACGTGATCGCCGCCATGCTGGGCCTGCCCGAGAGCGCGCGCCCGGACATCGTGCGCTGGAGCGACCTGATGGGCGCGGCCGTGATCAGCGCGCCCTCGGCCGACGGCAGCATGACGCCGGCCTGGATCGCGGGCGAACAGGCGAAGAAGGAACTCGGCGATTTCCTGATCGAGCAGATGCAGTTCCGTCGCGAGCATCCCGGCAACGACCTGATCTCGCAGATGGTGCACTCCGAGCCGGCGAAGGCCATGTCGGACGACGCCATCATGAAGAACTGCCGGCAGCTGCTGTTCGCAGGCAACGAGACCACCGCCAAGTGGATCGGCCACATCCTCGCGGTGCTGGACCGCTTCCCCGAGGCGCGTCAGGCCGTGGTCGACGACCGCGCGCTGCTGCCCGACGCGAACGAGGAGGTGATGCGCTTCGAGCCGGTGGTGCACCGCAGCCACCGCCGCGTGCGCGGCGGCCCGATCGAGGTCGAAGGCGTGGAGGTGCCCGACGGCGCGCTGATCATCATGTTCATGGGCGCGGGCAACCGCGACCCCAAGCGCTACGAGCGCCCGGAGGTGTTCGACATCCGCCGCCCCGCCGCCGGCAACCTGGGCTTTGGCTTCGGCATGCACAGCTGCCTGGGCATCAGCCTGGCGCGGCTCGAAGCCACCATCGCGGTCTCTCGCTGGCTGGACCGCCTGCCCGACTACCGCGTGGCCGGCGAGATCGGCTACGAAGGCCTGGGCCTGCGCGGCCCGAGCCCCTTGCCGGTGGCCCTGAAATGACCGCGCGGGGCTGCCGCTGATGGCCGGCGCGTTCCAGTACCGGCTGCGCGCCGATCGCCGGCCCATCAGCGTCGAGGGCTACCGGCTGGCGGCGCGGCGCGCGGTGCCGCGCATGATCCGGGAATACCTCGAAGGCGGGGCCGACGACCAGGTCACGCTGGGCGAGAACACCGCGGGCTTCCAGCGCTGGCGCCTGCGCCAGCGCGTGCTGACCGGCCACGCCAAGATCCACCTCGCCGCCACCATGGCGCGCACGCCGGTGGCCTTGCCGGTGGCGCTGGCGCCCACGGGGCTCACCGGCCTGTCGCACTGGAGCGGCGACACGGCCTGCGCGCGCGCGGCCGAAGCCGCCGGCACGCGCCTGGTGCTCAGCACCGCGTCGTCGTACACGCTGGAGGAGGTGGCGCAGGCCGCGAGCCAGCCGCACTGGTTCCAGCTCTACCCGTTCGGCGACAAGGCGTTCGTCAGCGGCATGCTCCAGCGCGCGCGCAACGCCGGCTACACCGCGCTCTTCGTCACGGTGGACGTGCCGGTGCGCGGCAACCGCGAAGGCGAGCGCACCAGCGGCATGACGGTGCCGCCCACACTGACCCCGGCCAGCGTGATCGACGCCGCGCTGCACCCGCGCTGGTGGTGGAACCTGCTCCGGCACCGACGCCTCGCCGCGGCCAACTACGTGTCGTCCGGCCTGCGCGGCGCCACGGCGGCGGTGCAGTCGGTGGAAGCGCAGGCGCGCTTCATGCAGGCCGACCTGCACTGGGACGACCTGGCGTGGATGCGCGAGCACTGGCAGGGGCCGATCTACATCAAGGGCCTGCTGGACCCGGACGACGCGGCGCACGCGGTGGACCAGATCGGCGTGGACGGCATCGTGGTCTCCAACCACGGCGGGCGCCAGCTCGACCACGCGCTGGCCACCATCGATGCGTTGCCAGCGATCGCACAGCGCGTGGGCGATCGCTGCGAGGTGCTGCTGGACGGCGGCGTGCGTCGGGGCACCGACGTCATCAAGGCGCTCTGCCTGGGCGCCAAGGGCGTGTTCATCGGCCGACCCTACGTGTACGGGCTGGCCGCCGCGGGCGAGGCCGGCGTGCGCGACGTGCTGGAGATCCTGCGCGCCGAAATGGAGCGCGCCATGGTCCTGATGGGCTGCCCTTCCGTGGCCCAGCTGGATTCGAGCTGGCTGCTGCCGGCCCTGCCTTCGCACGGAGACACCCCATGAGCAACGGCATGGTGCGCGCCGTGGACCGGCTCTTCCACGCCATCGAGACGCTGCTGGCCCTGCTGCTGGTCGCCATGGTGGTGCTGGTGTTCGGCAACGTGGTGCTGCGCTACGGATTCGACACCGGCATCGTGGTCTCGGAAGAACTGTCGCGCTTCCTCTTCATCTGGCTGGTGTTCATCGGCGCGGTGGTGGCGCTGCGCGACAGCGCCCACCTGGGCATGGACACGCTGGTCTCGCGCTTTCCCGCCTGGGGCCAGCAGGCCAGCGCGGTGCTCACGCAGTTGCTGATCCTGCTGTGCTGCGCGCTGCTGCTGCACGGCTGCTGGGACCAGCACGAGTTCAACGCCGACAGCATGGCGCCCGTCACCGGCATTCCCATGATCTGGGTCTACGGCGTGGGCTATGTCACCGGCACCGGCATGGCGCTGATCGCCCTGCACCGCATCTGGCGCATCGTCAGCGGCCGCGCCACGCGCGCCGAGCTGGGCCTGGCGCCGACCGAGGACATCGCATGACCATCGCCATCTTCCTCGCGTCCATGCTGGGCGCCATGGCCCTGGGCGTGCCGATCGCCTTCGCGCTGCTGCTGTGCGGCCTGGCGCTGATGCTGGCGCAGGGCTCGGTGGACAGCACCATCTTTGCCCAGAAGCTGCTGGAGGGCGCCGACAGTTTTCCGCTGCTGGCGATTCCCTTCTTCATGCTGGCGGGCGAACTCATGACGGCGGGCGGCATCTCGCGGCGCATCGTGAACTTCGCGCTGGCCTGGGTCGGCCACCTGCGCGGCGGGCTGGGTTTCGTGGCGATCTTCGCCGCCATGATCCTGGCGGCGATCTCGGGCTCGGCCGCCGCCGACGCCGCGGCGCTCGGCACCATGCTGATCCCGATGATGCGCAAGGCCGGCTACGACGTGCCGCGCTCGGCGGGCCTGATCGCCGCCGGCAGCGTGATCGCGCCGGTGCTGCCGCCGTCGGTGGCGCTGATCGTGTTCGGCGTGGTCGCCAACGTGTCCATCGGCAAGCTCTTCATGGCCGGCATCGCACCGGGCTTGATGATGGGCCTGTCGCTGCTGTGCGCGTGGATGATCGTCTCGCGCCGCGACAACACCCAGGTGCTGCCGCGCCAGCCGATGAAGGCGCGCCTGCGCGCCGGCATGGACGGCGTGTGGGCGCTGCTGATGCCGGTGGGCATCATCGGTGGCATGCGCTTCGGCATATTCACGCCGACCGAAGCGGCGGTGGCGGCCAGCGTGTACGCCTTCGTGGTGGGCATGTTCGTCTACCGCGAACTGCGATGGAGCGAGATGCGCGACCTGCTGGTGCGCTCGGCACGCGGCACGGCGGTGGTGGTGTTCCTGATCGCCGCAGCGCTGGTCTCGGCCTGGATGATCACCATCTCCAACGTGCCCGACCAGGTGATCGGCATCCTCGAGCCGTTCATGGACAGCCCGCGCCTGCTGATGTTCGTGATCATGCTGCTGGTGGTGATCGTGGGCACGGCGCTGGACTTCGCGCCCACCGTGATGATCCTCACCCCGGTGCTCATGCCGGTGATCCTCCAGGCGGGCATCGACCCGGTGTACTTCGGCGTGCTGTTCGTGATGAACAACGCCATCGGCCTGATCACGCCGCCCGTGGGCGTGGTGCTCAACGTGCTGAGTGGCACCGCCAGGATTTCGATGGATGCCGTCACCAAGGGCGTCTTTCCCTTCCTCATTGCCGAACTCTGCGTGCTGTTCCTGCTCGTGGCCTTTCCGCAGCTGGTGCTGGTGCCCTTGCGCTGGCTGACCTGATTTCCCCGCTCACCCCTTGTCATTTCAACCAGGAGACAAACCCATGAAAACCGCTTTCCGTCACACGCTGGGGCTGGCCGCCCTGGCAGCGCTCTTGCCCCTGGCCGCTCAGGCCCAGTTCCAGGAGCGCACCATCAAGGTCTCGACCACTGTGGGCAAGGAGCACTCCATCGCCCTGGGCATGGTCAAGCTCGCCCAATGCGCGGCCGAAAAATCCGGCGGCAAGATGAAGGTGCAGCTCTACCCCGGCGCGGTGCTGGGATCGGACCCGCAGGTGGTGCAGCAGCTGCGCACCGGTTCGGTGGACATGATGTCGGCCACGCCGTCGAACCTGCAGAGCTTTCTGCCGGCCGCGGGCATCTTCGACCTGCCCTTCCTGATCCAGAACGAAAAGGAGGCCGACGCCTTGCTGGACGGCAAGGCAGGCACCCATTTCGGCACGCTGCTGCCGCCGGTGGGCCTGGTGCCGCTGGCATGGACGGAAGCCGGGTTCAAGCACATCACCAGCTCGCGCAAGCCCATCGTGCGCTTCGAAGACATCCAGGGCCAGAAGCTGCGCGTGCTGCAGAACAACATCTTCGTGGACGCGTTCTCGAACTGGGGCGCGGTGCCCTCCACCATGGCCTTCAGCGAGCTGTACTCGGCGATGGAGACCAAGACCATCGACGGCCAGGAGAATTCGCTCAACGTGATCGACACCGGCAAGTTCAACGAAGTGCAGAAGTACCTCTCGCTCACGAGCCACGCCTACCAGGCCACCATGACGATCTACTCCAAGCGCCTGTTCGACCGCCTTTCGCCTGAAGAACAGGCCACGCTGCGCGACTGCGCGGTGCAGGGCCGCGACGAGCAGCGCCGCCTGAACCGCGAGCAGGAAGCCAAGAACCTGGCCAAGTTCAAGGCGGCGGGCATGGTGGTCAATGAGATGAGCCCGGCCGAGCGCACCCGCATGCGCGAGAAGGCGCAGGTGATCTACGAGAAGCACGGCAAGGCCATCGGCGAAGACACCATGAAGGTGTTCACCGACGAGCTCAAGCGCCTGCGCGGCTCCTGAGCGCGGCGCCTTGCCGCATGAAAAAAGCGCCCTGTTTCCAGGGCGCCGAGGGTCCGGCTTCGCCGGCCCTCCAGCGCCGCCCCTTGGGGGGTGACGCCGCAGGCGGCGCGGGGGGGACCTGTCAAGCGGTCACGCCCTTGGCGGTTTCGGCGTACTCCTCGATCTGGTCGAAGTTCATGTACTTGTAGATCGAGGCGCCGTCCTTGTTCACCACGCCCATGGCTTCGTGGTACTCGGCCACGGTGGGGATGTGGCCCAGCTTGGAGGCGATGGCCGCGAGCTCGGCCGAGGCGAGGTACACGTTGGTGTTCTTGCCCAGCCGGTTCGGGAAGTTGCGGGTGGAGGTGGAGACCACCGTGGCACCTTCGCGCACCTGGGCCTGGTTGCCCATGCACAGCGAGCAGCCCGGCATCTCGGTGCGCGCACCGGCGGTGCCGAAGGCCGAGTAGTGGCCTTCCTTGATCAGCTCGCTCTCGTCCATCTTGGTCGGCGGAGCCACCCACAGCTTGACCGGGATGTCGCGCTGGCCACCCAGCAGCTTGGCCGCGGCACGGAAGTGGCCGATGTTGGTCATGCACGAACCGATGAAGGCTTCGTCGATCTTGGTGCCGGCCACGTCGGACAGGGTCTTGGCGTCGTCCGGATCGTTCGGGCAGCAGAGGATGGGTTCCTTGATGTCGGCGAGGTCGATCTCGATGACGTGGGCGTACTCGGCGTTCTTGTCGGCTTCGAGCAGCGTCGGGTTGGCCAGCCAGGCTTCCACCTTCTCGATGCGGCGCTCCAGCGTGCGCTTGTCGGCGTACCCGTTGGCGATCATGTTCTTCATCAGCACGACGTTGCTGGTGAGGTATTCCTTGATCGGCTCGGGGTTGAGCTTGATGGTGCAGCCGGCGGCCGAGCGTTCGGCGGAGGCATCGCTCAGTTCGAAGGCCTGTTCGACCTTGAGGTCCGGCAGGCCTTCGATTTCCAGGATGCGGCCCGAGAAGATGTTCTTCTTGCCGGCCTTGGCCACGGTCAGCAGACCGGCCTTGATGGCGTACAGCGGGATCGCGTGCACCAGGTCGCGCAGGGTCACGCCGGGCTGCATCTGGCCCTTGAAGCGCACCAGCACGGATTCGGGCATGTCCAGCGGCATCACGCCGGTGGCGGCACCGAAGGCCACCAGGCCGGAGCCGGCGGGGAAGCTGATGCCGATGGGGAAACGCGTGTGCGAATCGCCACCGGTGCCCACGGTGTCGGGCAGCAGCAGGCGGTTGAGCCAGCTGTGGATCACGCCGTCACCCGGGCGCAGGCTGACACCGCCGCGGTTGCTGATGAAGGCCGGCAGCTCGCGGTGGGTCTTCACGTCCACCGGCTTGGGGTAGGCGGCGGTGTGGCAGAAGGACTGCATCACCATGTCGGCGCTGAAGCCCAGGCAGGCCAGGTCCTTCAGTTCGTCGCGCGTCATGGGGCCGGTGGTGTCCTGCGAACCCACGGTGGTCATCTTGGGTTCGCAATAGGTGCCGGGGCGCACGCCAAAGCCTTCGGGCAGGCCGACCGCGCGGCCCACCATCTTCTGGGCCAGCGTGAAGCCGGCCTTGGTTTCTGCGGGTGCCTGCGGCAGGCGGAACGCCGTGCTGGCGCCCAGGCCCAGGAATTCACGCGCCTTGGCGGTGAGCGAACGGCCGATGATCAGGTTGATGCGGCCGCCGGCGCGCACTTCGTCAAACAGCACGTCGCTGCGCAACTGGAATTCCACCACGGTGGCGCCGTTCTTGGTGATCTTGCCATCGTAGGGGTGGATGTCGATCACATCGCCCATTTCCAGCTTGCTCACGTCCACCTCGATCGGCAGCGCGCCGGAGTCTTCCTGCGTGTTGAAGAAGATGGGCGCGATCTTGCCGCCCAGGGTGACGCCACCGAAGCGCTTGTTGGGCACGAAGGGAATGTCCTCGCCGGTGGCCCAGATCACGCTGTTGGTGGCGCTCTTGCGGCTGGAGCCGGTGCCCACCACGTCGCCCACATAGGCCACCAGGTGGCCCTTCTTCTTCAGGTCGTCGATGAACTGCATCGGGCCGCGCTTGCCGTCTTCCTCGGGCTTGAACGCCGCGCCTTCGCGCGTGTTCTTCAGCATGGCCAGGTAGTGCAGCGGGATGTCCGGGCGGCTCCAGGCGTCGGGTGCGGGCGAGAGATCGTCGGTGTTGGTTTCGCCGGGCACCTTGAACACCGTCACGGTGATCTTCTTGTCGACCTCGGGACGGCTGGTGAACCACTCGGCGTCGGCCCAGCTCTGGATCACCTGGCGGGCCTTGAGGTTGCCGGCCTTGGCCTTGTCGGCCACGTCGTTGAAGAAGTCGAACATCAGCAGCGTCTTCTTCAGGCCGTCGGCCGCCACGCTGGAGACCTCTTCATCGTCGAGCAATTCGATCAACGGGTGCACGTTGTAGCCGCCCACCATGGTGCCCAGCAGCTCGGTGGCCTTGGCCTTGGAGATCAGGCCCACCGCCACGTCGCCGTGCGCCACGGCGGCCAGGAAGCTGGCCTTGACCTTGGCGGCATCGTCGACGCCCGGGGGCACGCGGTGCGTGAGCAGGTCCAGCAGGAAGGCATCTTCGCCCGCCGGCGGCGACTTGATCAACTCGATCAGCGCGGCGACCTGCTTCGCGTCCAGCGGCAGGGGCGGAATGCCCAGCGCGGCGCGTTCGGCGGTGTGGGCGCGGTAGTCGGTGAGGAAGGTGGTGGACATGTCGTACTCCAGAGGGAAGATGGTGCGTGGGGTCGGAAAATCGTGGGGTCTTGAAAGCAAGCTCAATGCCCGAGCGTGGCGGGTTCGGCGAAGTGGCGCTGCACCGGATCGGGCAGCGCGAGCCCGGTCTGGTGTGCGCGTTCGAGCACCTGCCAGAAATAGCGGTAGCTGGCGCGGTCGTGCAGGCGCCCTTCGAACTGCACCGGCGCCCATTCGGCGGCCATGGCACGTTCGATGAGCGCAGCGGCGGTGTCGACCTCGCGCTCCGACGGCGCGAAGGCCGCCAGGATGGGACGGATCTGGTCGGGGTGGATGCTCCACATGCGGGTGTAGCCGAGTTCGCCCGCGGCCTGGCGCGCGGCGGCGCCCAGTGCCTTCAGGTCCTTGAACTCGGTGACCACGCAATGCGACGGCACCTTGCCGTGCGCATGGCAGGCCGAGGCCATCTCCAGCTTGGCGCGCAGCACCAGCGGGTGCGAGAACTGGCCGGCCACGCTCATGCCGTGCGCAGGAATGGCGCCACCGTGGGCGGAGACGAAATCCATCAGGCCGAAGCTCAGGCTCTGCACGCGCGGATGGGCCGCGATGTCGAAGGCGCGGTGGATCGCGGCGGGCGATTCGATGAGCACGTGCAGTGGCAAGGTTGTGGCCCCTGCGGCGTCGAGCGCGGCCACCGCGCGCTGCACGTCAGCCACCGTCTCGACCTTGGGCACCATCAGGTGGCACAGGCGATGGCCCGCGCGGCCAGCGATGGTGGCCACGTCGGCGTCGAACGCCGGATGGTCCACCGGATGCACACGCGCCGCCACACGGGCCTGCGGTGCGGCGGCCAGCGCGAGTTCGACCACCAGCCGGGCATGCTCGGCCTCGCCACCCACGGGCGCGCCATCCTCGCAGTCCAGCGTCACGTCGAACACGCAGGTGCCGAACTCCTCGGCCATGTCGGCCTGCAGTGCGAGGCTCTTGCGCATCCGAGCCTCCACGCCGCTGTAGTGATCACAGACCGGCAGCGCGAAAGCACCGGCCTGGGAACCCAACAGGATGGAGCGGGGATGGGTCACTGCGCGGTTACCAACCGGTTACAGCAGGTGCTTGACGCCGTCCTGCTCGCCTTGCAG
>VFQQ010003356.1_pt1 | contig 15749 bp, 29 predicted proteins | sample 3512341 | NCBI WGS metagenome assembly VFQQ01 (sample SAMN10412373, study PRJNA504923) | tailings metagenome | isolation source: Relicate 2 Philex TSF1 revegetated site | place: Philippines: Tuba, Benguet | collected 2017-08-29 | reverse complement strand
CGCGGCCACGGCATCGGCAGGCAGGGTGGGTGCATCGGGCAGGCCCACCACCACAGCCTCAGACACCGCCTTGTCGGAGGTGGCATCAAACTCGTTGGCAGCAGTGACCTGCAGGGAAGCGGAGTGGGGGGCTGGGTGCTGGCCTGCGGCAGCGTGCAGCGGGCTGGCTGGACGGCGCAGTGGTGTGAGGGGGCTCACGATGCACCAGGCAGGGGATAGCCCCGCCCAGCTTGCAAGCGCTGCGCACCTCAAAGCGGTAGGTGCCCTTGCGCGGGGCGGTGATGGTGGGGGTCCAGGGCCCGGCCTCGCTGTCCGCGGGGGTCAGCACCTCGGTCGTGTTGTTGGCGGCGTTGGCCACATCCACCAGCACCACGGTGTACTTGGTGGCAGTGAAAGCCTTGGCAATGGCGATGGTGGCAGTGAGGGCGTCGCTGCCGGCGGCCTGGCTGATGGCGGGCTTGGCGGGCGTGCCTGCGTGCAGTTGAGAACGGTGGTTGATGGGAGTTGGGTGTGTGCAGACGCTTTTTGCATGCTGCGTGTACTGTGCGCATGCCCGGCACGTGTGCGCTGCACAGCCAATCAGTGTCAGCCATCAAGTCAACATGCTGTGGTGCGGTGCTGCTCTGGCCGCACAGGCACTGCCCCAGCCGCACCACTCACCAACAACCGCAGCGTTGGACGGTGCAGACAGTGAGGTGGAGACGCCGCCGGCGCCGCCCGTGGCCTGGATGGCCACTGCAATCACGCGGGCCTGGGAGAAGGGGCCCAGGCTGGCCACGTACGGGTCGGCGTCTGTGCCAGAGCCACCAGTCACAGTCAGCGCCACTGGGGCGCCCAGCGTGGTGGCGGGCGAGACGGAGGCGTCGTACAGCTGCGGTGCAGGGGGCGGGCAGGGGTGAGGGATGTCACATCAGAAGGTTCCAGCTGGCTGCACAGCTGCGGTGGGCGGAGCTGCACAGCGCAGTTGTGCTGTCGTGCCCTGCAGCCCAGCGCCCTGCAGCGCAGCGCACTGCAGCCCTCACACCTGTGCGCGGTAAGCGATGGTGTCCTGGCTGCTGGCGGCGGTGGGCTTGAGGAAGCGCAGCGTGGCGGTTGTGGCGCCGCCGGTGAGGCTCTTGACCACAGGGGTGTCCGCCAGGGCTGCACCAGGGGGTGGCAGGGGTTTTGAAGTGCTGGGCGGTGTGATAGGGTGGCGCAGGCAGACAGGCAGGCAGGCAGGCATACCCTTTGCATGCTGCGGCTGCACTCCTCACAACCACGCTGTGCTCCCACTCACGCTGCGTGACCGGCCCAGTCAGCTGGGAAGCCTCGCCCGCGCCCCAGGCGTTGCTGGTGAGCAGCTGGTAAGACCAGGAGCCGGCGGTGACGCTGATGGTGGCGGTGAAGGGCTTCTGCTCGGTGCCCTCGCCGCCCTGGGCGGGCGTCAGTGCCACGGGGCTGCCAAACTGGGTGACGCCGTCGGCGCGCCACAGCTGCACATAGTAGCGCGTGCCAATCTTGGCGTTGTAGGCGGGGGCCGTCCAGGTGAGGGTGGCAGTGCCTGCGGCTGCCACCACAGGGCTGCTGGCCGCCCAGCTGACACTGCCAGGTGTGCCAACCACCAGCTTGGATGTAGTGGCCGCCTCGCCGGCTGCGCCGTTGCTGTTCTTTGCCACCACCGAGAAGGTGAACTCGCCGGGCTCGCCGCCCAGGTTGGCCAGGGACCAGGTCTGCGGCACGCTGACGTCCGTCACAGTCCTGCACCAAAGGCAGCGCCAGCAGTGGATGGTGGGAGGCAGTGCGGCCCTGCCCCCTGCAGCTTGCAGCGTCATGCAGCTCAGCCCCCTTGGAGCGCTGTTTGTACCAGCACCCTGTTTGCGTGCGGATGCAGCTGCACCGTGCTCGCGCAGAAACCCCGCCTGCAGCAGTCTGCCCCTCAGCCCGCACCTGGGAGGCGACAGCGGCGTGCCGTCCTTGGAGGCGGTCACAATGTACTCGACAGCCGTGGGCACGGCGGTGATGCTGAAGGTGGCTGCGTCCTTGCCGCCCAGCGGGCTGGACAGGCGCGGCGTGGCAGGGGTGCCTGCATACAGGTGGTGGGAAGGCGCAAGTGAGGGGGCGTGCACGTGTGTGCAAGGGACGACCTCCCTGCCAGCTTGCCAAGCTCTCCACCGTGACTTGCCACTGCATCATGCCGCGGTGGACAGCATCCCGCACACTCACCCACGACAACGCCCGCAGAGGACAGCTCAGAGGCGTCGCTGCGCGTGGTGCCCACCACCACGGTGACCTTGAACCACAGTGTGGCGGCCGAGGTGTAGGGGTAGGGGAACACAAACGGCTTGGCAGCCGTGCCATCAGCGTCCGCAGCTGTGTTGTTGCCACGCACCTCGCTGCCCACCTGCACATATGGGTGGGCCAGGGGGCACAGTGCTGGGGTGGTATGCTGGCGCGGTATGCTGGGCAGTGGTCCAGGGAGGGCCCAAGGGGCCAAGGCAAGGCAGCTGGGTTGTGCCAGCGCACGCTATGACCAGCCCACCTTGGCGGTGCCCTGGGCATCGCTGTAGGCCTGGATGAGGTAGGTGGCCACGGCATCGTCGGGCATGGTGTCGGGGCGCGAAACACGCACAGTTGCGCCGCTGGTGTCGCCGCTGGTGCCCACAATGGTGGGCCGGCTGGACACGCCTGCAGCAGGGCAAGGGTGAGGGCATGGGTGAGGGCATGGGCAGGGGCATGCCATCAAGCAGGGGCGCCCTGGTCAGGGGCGGCGCTGCGGTGCCTGCTGTGGCCACCAGCCCGCAATGCAAGCTGGGTTGGGTGTTTCGTGTTGTGTGTGGGAAGGGGCTGGCTGCCAAGCACGGCACACTGGGGGTGCAAGCCACTCACCAACGGTGCACTCGGCAGTTGGGCCGGCCTTGCCGCCATCGCCATTCACGTTGTCAGTGACAATCTCCAGGCGGTAGGGGCCCGCAGGCAGGGCCACCTCCTGGATGAAGCTGGTGGTGCCGGCGGTGGTGGTGCCAGCGGCGGTGAGTGCCAGGCTGAAGATGGGGTCGTTCAGGTTGGTGGGGCGGTACAGCAGGGCAGTGTACCTGCAGGGATGCCAACGTGGTGGGCAACGGGGGTGTGGTGTGGAGCACTGCACTGTGAGCCAAGCGAAGCGTGCGCTTGCACATGTGAGCAGCTGCAGGCAACGCTGCTGCTGCCATGCCTGCTCGGGCCTACTTGTGTCCCACCTGCCTTGGCTCCTAGCAGACACCACCCCACCAGATTCCATCCCTTGCATCCACTCACTTGGTGCCAATGAAGGCATTGACCTCGGGCGCGGTCCACTTGAGGGTGATCTTGCCCACGCCCGCGGCCACGGCATCGGCAGGCAGGGTGGGTGCATCGGGCAGGCCCACCACCACATTTTGGGAGCTGGCTTCCTCTGATGGCGTGCCATGCACGTTGGAGGCCGTGACCTGCAGTGAAATGCCAGACAGATTGCCGTTGTCATAACACAGCATGGCGCTGAGCGGCATCACTCCGCTGTTATATATATGTTACTCCTGCGCCATGTGATTTACACCATAACTCAGCTCCCCATTCTGCCCAGCGCACCTTGAAGCGGTAGGTGCCCTTGGCGGGCACGGTCAGAGTGCGGGTCCACGGGCCAGCCTCGTTGTGTGCCACATTGGTCAGGGAGTCGGTTATGGCTGGTTCTTGGTCGCGGAACACATCTGTCAGCTCAATCCAGTAGCTGGCAGCGGTGTACACCTTGTTGAAGGTGATGTTAGCCTTATGAGGGGCAGCTGCCAATGCACTGCCGCTGACCAGAGTGATCATCGGCTTGCCAGGGGTGCCTGCGAGAGGTTGTGTCAAGAGGTAGAAGGCCCTGAGCCGCTTGGCAGCTGTGCTATCACATGCGCTATCACATGCGTTATCGGCTCTGAATTGACCTGCCAGCAGTGCTGGGCGCTGACCAAGACTGGGCATGAGCGCACATCGCCTCAATCGCCATGCACAGCTTACCCACAACCACGAGCTCGGAGCGGGTGGAGGGCTGGCTGCGGGTTGCGCCGGCATCAGCGATGACTTCCGCCGTCAGGCGCTGCGGCTTGGTGAAGGGCACCTCGAAGGAGAAGGCACCACCCGCCACAGTGCCGTCGCCAGTGCTGCTCCTCACGCGGATTTCGCTGCCGAGCTTGGCATTGGTGTCGGCATCGTAGAGCTGCACCAGGGGGTGGCAGGATAAAGCGTCAGCACTGCACGCCGGCTTGCAATGTGTGCTGGGAATGGCTTGAGGAGCATAGCACTGCCTAGCGGTCCGGCTCAGCGCTAGCAGACCACAGCCGCAGCCAAGCTGCCTCCCCGCCTCACCTGGACCAGGTAGGTGAGGTAGCGGGCATCTGCTGCCGAGATGTCGCTGGGGCGGTACACTCCCAGGGTGAGGCCGTTGGGGCCACCCTGCGGGGCAATATGGAGTGCATCGCACGGAGTTGAGCATCGCGTGACATCAACTGAGAGTAATCATCCACAGCTGCCTTCCGGAGCAACACAGCGGAGCGGTTGCCTTTGACACACCAAGCATGCCCCTTGGGAAGCACCACCCGGCGCACAGGATGCAGCGCTTCCAGCCGCCCACCTGCACCGAGTTGATGGTGGGCTTGCTGGTGACCCCAACCGTGAACTCGGCCGACAGCTCCGACTCTGCGCTCTCGCCGTGCTTGTTGGAGGCGGTGACAGTGGCCTTCCAGGTGCCTGCGCATAAAATCGATGGCATTGCAGTGTGTGCAGCATCTCATTCTTGTGCAGAAGAGCAGTCAGTGCATGCACCCACGACTGCAAGCATAGCTGCCCCAAGCAGTACTGCCCACAGAATCCTTGCCAAAAGCAGCGACAAGTGTCTAGCCCCCAGCGCTCACCAGCCACCAGGGTGACAAGCTTGGTGAAGGGTGTGGCTTCGGTGCCTTGGCCGCCCAGGCCAGACAGCTCCTGGGTGCTGATCAGGGTGTTGCCGTCTGGGGTGTACACCCGCAGTGTGTAGCTAGTGGCATCCACCACTCCAGTGGCATCGGGGTTGACAGCGGGGGCCTCCCAGCTGAGGGTGGCATTGCCCACGCCAGGGGTGACTGTGGGCTTGCCAGGAGCGCCAGGCTTGCCGACCAGCAGGATTGGGGTGGTTGAGGCATCGCTGGCCACGCCATTGGCGGCGGTGGCCTTCACCTCGATCACATACAGGCCAGCGGTGCTGATGGCGCTGAATGAGTGCTGGCCGGCACTCTGGGAGGGCTTGGCGCTCGCCTCGGCAGTGCAGGTGGATGCCTCGGTGCCGGTGCAGCGCAGCAGGCGCAGGCTGTAGCCGGTGGCAAATGGAACCGCATCAAAGTTGACGGTGGCAGAATCCAGCAGACCCTCCGAGCCGCGAACGACGGGTGCAACAGGCTTGCCTACTCGCAAAGGGTGTGGGGCAACGAGGATGTCACGGCGTCAAACAGATGCGCCTGACAAGGGCTGCCGCCACATCCGCAGGAGCTGTAAGGACCGCCTCGGCCTGCTTGGCTCAGACAGCCCGAACTGCTGGTCCAATCCCATACCGTTGCCAGCTCACCGACGGTGACCACTCCAGTCTCAGCCGACCATTCGCCCACAAAGGTGCTGTCGGTGGCAGCCAGGCGGAACTTGAGGTGCTGCGGCTCGCCGCTGGGCCAGGCAAACGCCAGCTGCAGGCTGGCGGTGCCGGCGGCAGCGCCGCTGGCCAGCGCCAGCTCACGGCCCGCCTCAACGACCAGGCCGTCCTCGCGGATGGCTTGCACGCGGAACTTGGTCACCTGCACATGCGGTGGAGGAGTAGGCGACCAGCATTTATGCCAACAAATACAGATGTTGAATGGCTGTGCCTGGAACTGTGTCTGATGCCCTGCTGCAAATCTCCCTTGCAGGCATGGGGGCGCCTGCCCAACAAGGCCAGCCTGTCTAACACGGCGTAAGGAGCGCTTACCTTGCTGTCAGCCGTGCTGAGCTCGCTGGGAGCAGTAAAGGTGATGGTGGCCTGGGTGCGGTCGCCGACAGCAGCAGCCGATGTGACAGCATTGGCAAATCCTGCGACACGAAAGTTGGCGGGGATGCAGCACTGCTCAAATCGAAAAGTTGGGCACAAGCGGCTCAATCACTGGCTGCCTTCCCCTCCACACGTTCGACGGCAGGCCACAGGTGCAAATGCCCTTGCAAACCAGCCACTTACCGACAATGACAGGGTCGGTCAGGTCGGAGTCGGGCCCATCGCCGTTGGTGTTGTTGGCAAACATGGCGAAGCGGTACACGCCAGCAGGCAGGGTGCGGACCACAGTGGTGTCATCGCGGCTGATCTCAGCAGCTGCACCCTGCTCAGTCCAAGCGCCAGTGGCAGTGTTGACCAGGTAGGTGCGCAGCCAGAACGCAGTGGCAGCTGGGCAAAGGGGTTGGCGGGCAGGAGAGCGGCGGGTCAGCATGCAGATCGTGCACGGCCTGCACAGCTGTACTCGCAGTACAAATGCAGCTGGCGCTGCAATCCGGGGCAAGCCGCCTTGCGGCCAATGGACGTGTCGCCTTCCCGCCTCTCCACCCGTTCCTGCACCAGATGCACCTGCTGCCGGCGCTCACCAGGTTCTGTGCTGGGGTTGGAGATGGGCACCTGCCAGGTGATGGTGGCTTTGCCCACTGCGCCCACTGCCGACTGCACGCGCGGCTGGCCGGGCAGGCCCACAATGACAGAGCCGGGGGTAGGGCCGCTGGAGCGGTCATTGTTGGCATTGATGGCGGTCAGCTGGAAGGTGTAGGTGCCTGCTGCCACCTGGTCAAATGTGTAGCTGTAGGAGGTGGCCTCGCTGCACAGCGATGAGGAGGCAGACGGCAGGGCGCGAAGTTGACATCTGTGCCATGCCGCCGCATGGGACTGCGTTTCACGGCGCTGCGCCAGCGCTTTGCGCACAGCTCCACAAACCACGATGCCCACTTCCACCTCTGCAGCAAATGTGACGGCAGCTGATGCAGCCAAACCCACAAACCCACCTGTGCTCCAAGCGGGCGCTCTTCTTCACCACCCCCTGGTACAGCAGCTCCACCAGGTAGTAGGCCGAGGTGGGGCTGGCACCCCAGGTGATGGTGGCCGAGGACTGGCCGCCGCTGACGGCAATGTTGGCGGGGGTGGACGGCACGCCTGTGGGATGGGAGGGATGGATACGGCGGGCCGGGGCATGAGTGTACTGAGCCGAGGAGGTGCACTGCAGGCGAGCAGTGACAGTGCAGAGCAAGCCCAGCAGCAGGTCGATTCGAGGCACGCAAGGCATGCACAGCATGGTTTCGCACAACAGGTAGGCCACTTACCCACGGTCACCACATCGGAAAGCGCAGCGGCGGAGATGCTGGTGGGGCCACCAACAGCATTCACCTCGAACTTGTACTGCCCCGGCACCTGGGGCAGCTGGCTGCAGTTGGTAAAGGAGAAGTTCGAACTGTTGCAGGCTAGCGCGCAACCTAACAAGCGCTCGGGCAGCCACGCCTGCTGCACCTGTGCAGGCGCAATTAGTGGCACGCAGGCATGCTTTTCATCGATTCAGGCCCATCATTGTTAAGCAGGTAGTTAGGTGGCAGTATCAGCAAGCCACTCGCCTGCTGGCCAGGGTGAGGACGGCAGGGTTGTAGATGGTGCCGGTGCCGGTGATGGACGGAGCCACCGAGCCGGCGCCAGGCAGGGCCAAGCCAGCGGCACTGTAGAGCTTGACCTGCAAGGAGACACATCATGCGATGATCGAAAACAGTGTGGGGTGCATCCAAGCTAGGTAGGCTGTGGCGCGAGCAGCAGGGCGCTGCCCCAGTTGTGGGTCTTCAACAACCCTGCCATGATCACCTCGTAAGTCAGGGCGGCGGCATTGGCCAGGGTGTCGGGGCGCAGCACCCTCAGCTCCACGCGGTTGCTGAAGCCGGATGCGCCAATGATGGCTGGACGGTTGCTGAGATCTGCGGTCGCAAGGCGAATTTTACACTGTATGTTCATGCACCAGCGCAAGACAGCACACATTGCGTGTCCATTGGTTCATTACTCACCGACTGTAGCGGAGCCAGACTTCTCGGACTCGTCTCCGTCGCCATTCACCACAGCGCTGTTCACCACAATGCGTCCGAAAACAGTCACCTGTCGGGTTCAGTGTCATTCTGTGGGTGCAGCGCTGAGCCCCTGCCTGAGCAAGCCATTCAACCAGGCAGGCAGCTTGCTGGTGCGATGCAAGAGGGTAACTGTTGCTGCAACTGGAGGATTCGACGCTGTTGCATCGCCCAAGCATGCTGTGCAGAAGAACCTGGGGCCTTTGCAGAGCTGCCCACCTTGTACTGTCCAAAGGGAAGGGAGATGGTCTTCTCAAACGGACTTTGGGCAGTGCCACTGCCCGTAGCTCCGGCCAGCGACGCAGGTCCAGTCACCAGAGCATCGTCAGCCGCGCTATAGATCTGCGGTTGGGCAGCCCAGGGCGCAGTTAGCTTGCAGCGGCGTTGCATGCGCCGCAGCCGCATCGCCCTGCTTCGTGGCGGGCTGGGAGAAGCAAGCGCTCGCCGCTGCTCAGCATATCCGCCCAGTCGGCCATTGCACTGGCCTGACTCATACTCTGGCGCATTCATGTGCATGCAGCACCCTCACCTTGGCATAGTAGATTGTGTTGTCCGGGTTGGGGTCTGTTGCCGGCTTCTTCCAGGTCAGCGTCAGGTTGCCGATGCCGCCGGTGGCTGTGGGGGCATCAGGCTTGCCGGGCTTGCCCACGGTCAGAGGCCCAGCGCTGGCCTCATCACCCGCCTTGCCGTTGAAGCTCACGGCAACGACCTTGGCAGTGTACACGCCAGCGCCAGGGTTGCTCTCGGTGTGGAAGGTGGTCGGGGCGGTGACCGTGCGTGTGTAGACCGGATCTGTGCCGTCTCCATTGCGGTAGATCAGCACCATGTACCTTTGGGCAGTGGAGGGGGGTTGGGCAACCAGTCAGCGGTGTTTCCTGCCTCGCGTCAACCAATGCGATTGCGTAAAAAAACCACCCGACTTAGCCCCAGGCGAACAACAAGCATTGTGCAGTGCCAGCCCTGGCTTGCTCACTTCTCAGCAGTGTCCACAGCGCTCCAGGACAGGGACAGCTGGGAGATGCCCCCTTGGGCAGAGGTCAGCTCCGGCCGGGCGGGCGTGCCTGCAGAGTCGGGGCAGGGGACCAGAGACGTGATGCTGTGGCCTGGCATGCAAGATGCAGTTGTCACCCGCGGCGAACAGCCGTGCATCCCTGCCATATGCAAACCTTCAGCGGCTGGCTGTCTCCATTGAGGCAGAATCCATGCACAAACGCCACCACTCACCCACTGCCACCACAGAGGACAGGGGACTCCACTCTGCGGTGACGGTGCGGTCATCGCTCTGGGCTGCCACCTGGAATGGGCAGCAAGGGAGCGGGTTGTGGCAGCCAGCGGTCAGCGGAGTGGGGGTATTTGTACCGGCAGCAAAAGCTGCTTGCGCGAGCTGGCTGCTGCTTGGTTGGTCCTGCAGGGCATTGCCGCTATACCAACCGTGAAGATTCCACCTCGAAGCAAAGCAGCTCCGGAGGGCCTGTTCTGCTGCACATGCAACCCCGCTCAGCAGCAGCAGTGGCAGAGCCGCCGCCCACCTTGAAGCGCAGCATCTGGGGCGCTGTCTGCGGCCAGGACACGGTCCATGGGCCGGCGCTTCCAGAGGGTGTAGCGTCCACCTGAATCGGCCTGCCGAGCTCACGCTCCTCTGTGGCGTGGAAGGCCTGCCAAGCAAGGAATGTGCACGGAAGTGTGGTGGCTCACAGGTGTGCTGCATTCGAGTCAGGCCAGGTGGGTTGACCGGGCAGTGGATTCTGTGCCACCGAGACTGCCCAGATGCCCAGCTGCCTCTCAGCAGGGCGGGGGGCAAATGCACCTGCAAATACGGCTGATTGCCCCAATATACAGCATGCCACATGCAAAGGCACACTGGGCTGCCGTCGACACCTGGCAAGCGCGAGTCAGCACGAATACTGCGCCCGTCCCAGAGAACCGCACCTGGATCAAGAACTTGTTGATCGCAGTGGCAGATGACGCAGAGGGGGCGGCCACTGTGATGGTGGCGCCAGACTCAGAGCCCGTGGTTTGCGAGATGCTGGGCTGGGTGGAGAGCTGCACCACGACGGCGCCGGCCCACGCAGTCTGGACAGCACCAGCTGTTTTGCCGTCGCCGGCGTTGGCGTTGGTGGCGGTGATCCACACCCGCTTGGTGCCAGCAGCCAGGCCGGAAACGGTCTGGCTGGGGGCTCCGGCAGTGAGGGCCTGAGTCACCAGCGGGGTGGCGGGGGTGCGCCCGGCAGTCACGTCCTCAACATTCAGTGTGTAGGTCACGCCCAGGTCGGCGTTGATGTCGGGAGCGCTCCAGGTGACAGTCAGCTGCCCCACGCCGCCTGTCACAACCGAAATAGAGGGCGGCAGGGGTGCGCCAACAACCACGTCGCTGCTAGACGCGGCCGCAGTGGCCGATCCATCGCCGTTGACGTTGATGGCTGCAGGGAGGGGTGGGCGGTGCGGCACAGGGTGGGAAACCTGCCAGAGAGAAGGGATGCATCGCACAGATCTGCGATACAGCATTGAGCTGAGCTTCACGGCATCTCCCGCCAAGGCAGTGGTGGAGCCCTGTAACTGCATCAACGTGCCGGCAGCATCTCCAGGGCAGCACAGCAGCCAGTCGCCCTGTTTCTCTGATTGTAGACACCCCGCCGTTGGGTCCTCCACCCAGCCTAGGCCTCTCACCATACACAGCAACCGAGTAGCTGCCTGGGGTGAGGTTGTCAAACGTCTTGGTGAAGGAGGTGCCGCTGCTGCCGTCCACAACTGCAACGCTCACGTCTGCCTTGGCAGCAGCGCCAGTCTGCGACAGCAGGACCTCGTAGCGAGCCGCAGTGGCGGCCTTGACCCAAGTGGCCCTCACGCTGTTCAGTGAACCAGGCACGGTGGTGAAGGTGAGGCCAGTGGGGGCGGCCGGCCGGCCTGCACAGGAAAGGGCATGTGTGGGAGGCAAGGCAGGTGGGCGGGTGCAAGACACAGCGGCTTGCATGTTGCAGACTTGGCCGGGCAGCAACGTTTTTGTGTGTTGCTAACAATGTGTGTTAGGGATGCTGCAGCACCAGGCCTGGCTAGCGCCATGCTGAGTGCTGCCTGTCAACAATGCGCCAGTCTGCTTACCAACAGTCACGGTGGTGGAGGTGTCGGAGTCGGCCACGCATGAGACAGTGCCGTTGCACGCCTCCACCACAAACTGGGCCTGCAAGGCAGAAACGTTGTGGGCAAAATCATATCATATTGGTGAGCACACACTCCCCTGCTACTGGCCACTTGTGCTTAGGGCAGCAACTGAGGGGCAGGTGTGCCCTCCAGTTGCACCACACACGGCAAGCATGCACTTTACCACCAGAGCCGCACCTGGGCATAGTCCACGCCAAAAGCAGAGAGGGGGATGTCGATGACAGCAGGGTCGTCCAGCGTGCCGTTGCCGCTGTGGGCCTCCAGGGTGGCTGTGCGGAAGGTGCCGCTGCCGCTGTCGCCGGCCTTGAGCACCGTCACCCTGTAGCGCAGGTTGCTGGCGTCGGAGACAGAGTCGGGGCGGATGATGCTCAGGGTGGCCTTGGTGGCGGTGCCCTGCACGCTCCAGAAGCGGGCCTTGGTGGAGAATCCCACGGAGACCCGGGTGCTGGGGCTCAGCCCGCTGTAGCCGTTGGGGTTGGAGGCAGACAGCTGGAGCGTGTAGTCCCCGGCTGCACGGGATGGCGAGTGCAAGGCAGAGCAGTTGGGCAGCAGCGAAGAGCAAGCCATGTCAAGCAGCTGGTGCATTACTGGCAGGTGGAGCACAGCATAGCAGACAAGACACACAGGTAGGGCAGGCGGTGTATCTTGTGCTCTTGTGCTCAAGGCATGGCAAGGTGTGGCAGCTGAGGCTCGCAACGCATGGCAGGTGCGGCAAGGCCAACACAGGGGCACGTTTTACGTTGTGGCGGTTTGGAATCTCGCAGCAGTCCAGCTGAGACAACGCACGGGAGGGCTGCGCCGCACCTGGGATGGCGACAACTGCGGTGTAGGGGGTGGAGAAGCTGCCGCTGCCGCCGGCAGGAGCCAGGGCGCCGCTGCCGCCAATGGGCTTCAGCTCGGCAAAGGCGGTCTTGCCCTCTCCCATCAGGCGGCGCCTGCTGCCGACCTCGGGCGTGGCATACAGCCAGTAGCTGGTGGCGGCTGGGTCAGGGTTGCGCTCGGGCGACTCCCACTTGATGGTCACCTGCCCCACGCCGCCGACAAAGCTCACGTTCCGGGGAACGCCTGCGCAGGGTGGCAGGGATCGGCGGGCACCCAGCAGAGGTTTGTCAACTGGAGTCACAAAGACAGCTTGGGCGGCAGCCGTGGCGGCCAGCAGTGGCAGCCAGCAATGGCTGTGCAGCGCTGAGCAGCCCTTCTTGACTAAAGGATAATTATGTGCTTGAGCGTGGATGTCCACTGTGCATCGAAGGCACTAAGCGGGGCCACCCGAACTCACTTGGCTTGCCGACCAGCACTGTGGTGGAGGTCACCTCTGCAGACAAAGGAGAAGAGGGTGCCGCTTGCGAGGTAGCGCAAACAAGCAGTCCGTGTCACTCGTGAATGCCATTTGTTCGAGTGTGCATGCCCGAGACAAGAGACAAGAGCTGCCGCTGGCAACCTGCGGTGTTCGCACCACAACACAGCTGCTCTCCTCTCCCAGCACATACCTGTACTGTCGCCGTTGGATCCCTTAGCCTTGACGCGGAAGCGGTAGCGGCCGGGGGTGTTGATGGTCAGCAGCGCTTCATATGGCTTGCTGGCGTCGCTGCACTGCAGCGCGCCGGCGGTTGCATCAAAGCCCTGCAGCAGATGCCGGGCAGACTGCCCCAGGGAGATGCCTGCGGCATCCAGGGCAGACAGGCCGCCTGGCGCCGCAGCTGCTGGCCCGCAGCAGTGCAGCGATGCCACTGCTGCCAGCAGCAGCAGGGCGAGGGCGGGGCGGCACCCCATGGCACCTGCAGGCACGGGCGCAGCAGGCCGGGGGAGCCGAAGAACGTCAGCTTGGGCTTCGCCTGGGCCTGCCAAGCCCCACAAGCTTGTGATCAGCAAGGCAGGAGCGCACAGCAAGGGCACTGGGCAGGCAGGCGCGCCACCGACGAGCCCTGCAATCGCTCCAGGCGCCTTTTGCGTGGGAAATTGACTCACTGGGAGCCGCCAGGAGTCCTGTAGTGTCCAGAACCCCGCTCGCTCAAAGAGGGTGGACGAGCGTGGGTCGCGTCCTCAAACGAGGGCCTCGTTGAGGAGGGGCGAAGTCTTCAGAGACTTATTTCGAAACGTATGTTGTCAATTGGGGATCTGTAGCAAGCAAACCGGCGAGCACGAGCAGGGCCGCGCCCCGTTGTCCAGGCTGGCAGGCAGGGGCTGGCTACGCTTCACTGGCGCATGGTACACGGCCGCTGGCGCCATTTGTACACATAAGTAGGTTGCTATGAGGCTGTACCAGCGAGTACCGGCGCGCCCGAAGCGTGAGTGAAGGGCGGACCTGTCGCCTCGGCACCGCCCTGCCACGTCAGCAGGCGGCGGCGGCGGCGGCAGCGGAGTAGCAGCACGTCCTGGCCACCCCTACCTCGAAGATACATTACATCCATGACCGTGCTTGATGTAGTCATATTAGAATTGAATGCTTATCCCTCGCTGCGGGTTTAGGACTACGTGTGCAGGCTTGCTGGCGCCTGCAGATGAGGCAGGTGCTCCTGCCGGCTGCTGGCCCGTCAGAGGAGCACCGAAGCTTGCTCGCATTCCTGCTGAAACAGTCACCTCATATATTACCTGCACCCACATTGTTTTCTGGACATTTCAGCATTGGGCACGTAGGCTGCGCAGTGTGTGTGCCGCGCCACGGCGGCAAGGTTGCGCTCCATGGTCCGGAAAGGCAGGCATTCATCACAGATGCAGCCATGCAACTGCACGCGCAAAGTCTGAGAGGACCACGATGTGTGGCTGGCTGGATGGTGTTGGTGTAACATTGGGGTGCTACTGCAGGTCGCGGCCGCTCTGGCGGCGGAGGCTCTGGGAGGGCATTGGACAGCCCGACGGGCGGCAGATGCGGGAGGCAGAAAGCGGGGTGCAGGCTCCACCGCCGCTGTAAAAAGCCTGGAAGGCAGACTTCTAGATGTACTAGCCTAATATGCTAGTGCAGCCTCGAATGGGAGCATGATTTGCTGCACCTGAGGGCCAGCAGTAGTAGGCGGCGAGAGCGCATAGTGGCCGGCGGCGCCGCCCAGCCCGTGGTTAGGTACGCGTGTGCGCGGCCCCTGCGCCGCTGCGTTTCTGTACGATCTGCCCTCCGGATCGGTTTTAAGGAGAGTCGAAGGCTGTACCTGGCGCAGGCAGAGTGTTCCTCGCCTGCCAACGTGGCGTCCTTGGCGCGCGCCCTCCGTCCTGTGCGAGCGGCCCTGGTAACAGCACCGCACAATTGAGACCACTCTTGCTGTGCATAAGTCAGGAACAACACACCAAGGCAGCGGCACAGCCGCTCACGCACAGGCAGCGGCCGCAGGCCTCTCCTTCTTCACGCTCGACGCGCTACAGGCCAAGCTACCCCACTTGCAGGTGAGACGCGCAGCTGCTTGCTGATCTGCAGGGCTGCCTCCTTGCGGACGGACCTTGGCCGCGGCCCTCTTGCAGCCGACCTGCAGGCTTGCAGACATCGATCCGCCGGTTCCCTCGCTTCTGAAAACGCAGGCTGCGCTCGCCGATGCGAGTGCTGCTGCTGGCCCTCGTGGCCGCCCTGGCCCTGGCCGGGGTGGCGGCGGCGGCGCCGGGCGGCAGTAGCGGCGGCGGCGCCGGCCGAGGCATTTTCTCGATCTTCAGCGCCAGCAAGAGGAGCCGCGAGCTGCTGCAGAGTGAGCACGGGTACTGGCTGGCCGCAGAACGTTGCATTGGATATCGCATGTCGCCTATCCAGCTAGCACTGCAAGCAGCCGTGCTAAGTGCAGTCCTGCGCTCCTGACGCAGCTACGCCCACCGTGTTGGCGGGCTTCTCCTCTGGCTCGAACTTCATCAAGCTGACTGTTACTGCAGTGAGTGTGTGCCGGAATGCTGCACACGATGGCACAGCTTCACGATAACTGCCATGCGATTGCACTAGTTGAGCTGCGGGCGGGCAGTGCATGTTTTGGGTGCGCGCCCCACCCTGGCGAGCACTCAGTCCGTTGACCATCGCCCAACTTGCAGCCCATCACTTCTGAGGGCAGCACAGTCACTGAGCTGAGGTACGCCCTTCAAACTTACGATATGGTCACCGACTTATGGACGCCGTCTGTGATATCTGCGGCAACTCTGTATGCTGACCACACGGATCTCACCCAGGGCCTCACTTCCGAACGTCTGGATGTACAAATCGACACAAGCAACACCGACACCAGTGTCCGCGTGTACAAAGTGCGATCCTGGGGAGCGGGGACAGAGGAATGCTGGGTGTGCATTAGGCCAGTCTTACGCAACTGCCTGGTTTGCTCCCCATGCAGGCCAGATTGAAAGGCTTGTCTGCCGGCTACTACCGTGTTGTGGTCGGTCGGAAACTTAGCTCAGGCACAGGTTTCACAAGCTTCGTGGCAGGCCCGACCTCAGATGGTGTGGCCGTGGGCACGCCAGGTGCGCCCTTGACCCTGGCTGTGCAGCATTTATACCAGCTGCCTTTTCTTTGTGTGGTGTCTGAGAGC
>VFQQ010003354.1_pt1 | contig 15759 bp, 16 predicted proteins | sample 3512341 | NCBI WGS metagenome assembly VFQQ01 (sample SAMN10412373, study PRJNA504923) | tailings metagenome | isolation source: Relicate 2 Philex TSF1 revegetated site | place: Philippines: Tuba, Benguet | collected 2017-08-29 | reverse complement strand
CATGGCAGGCCTCCTGTGACGGCGACCCGCCAGGGCCGAATCCGTTTCGGCCGCATCAACTCACGAGTCGCCATCGCCCACTTCTACCAGATCGCCCAGCATGGCGCGATCGCCCTGCTTGTTGACGCTGGGGCGGGCCGAGAAGTCGAACTCGTCCAGCAGCTTGGCCGCCGGGAACCTGGCAGCCTTCAGCCGCCGTTCGGCCGCTTTCCGCTCCCGCTCGATCAGCTCCAGTTCACACAGCTGCAGCAGGAACGCCAGATGATCCGCGTTGTCCGCCGCACACCGCTGGGCGATCTTCTCGCACTCCGCCAACATCGTGGGGAGCTTGAGGACCTTCAGATGATGCTTCAGCAGCACCGTGCTCTTCGTCTCGGTCCTGTTCATGACGCCACCCCCTCCAGCAGCACCTGATAGGCCGAGAGGTCAGTCACCTCGACCCGCACGTGGGCCAGATGGGGCCGACCGTCCAGCGGGAACAGTTCGACCGGCCGGTCGCTGCGGTGCTCGGCGATGGTGCGGAGGCTGTCGGCGTCGATCACGTCGATGTCCAGGGCGTACTCGACAGCGCCGGTCAGCTGTGCGAGCGAGAACTTCTCCAGCAGCCGGAGCACCCGGATGAACGAGCGTGTGCCGTGCCGGAGATCGTCCGCCTCCAGTCGCCGCCGGAGCAGGATGAAACACTCGGGCAACGGCCAGTCTTCCAGCGGTCGGGCATGGTCGAACCCGCCGGGCTTGCGTTCCAGGAGCGCCAGGTAGTGGACCGGATCGAAGAACGTCCGTTCCCGCCCCCAACAGCGCCGGTGTCGGGCCACCAGGCGGTCTTCAAAGACCAGCCGAACTTCGTCGACGGTCGCGACCACGATCAGCTTCGAGGCGACCGCCCGACATGATGCGGCCCTGGAGAGTCCCGCTCCTTCGTTGTATTGCAACGCTTCTCGTAGGTCCGGTGGAAACCGCTCCGGGCACACTGCCATCGTCAAGTCGACTAACGGCCGCCACTCCCAGATTGAGACGTGAAAGTGTCGGCCGACCTCCGATTGCGGATCAATGCCTCGAATGGACATTCCCATCGCTGCGCCATTTACCGCGCCTTGTTGGCGGCGGCCTTAGATTGAACTGCCTACGAGTCTTCCACCGGCCGACGACGCTGCGACTCAAGGATTTGCATGCGGCTGAAGTTCAGTAGCTTGCGCCGCCTTTGCCGCCGGTTTTTCTCGGTGTCCTAGTCTTCTTCGACACATCGGGTGCGGGTTCACCCCGAATGACAACGGCTCGTGTGTGCCAAGCGGTTCCGCATTCTCTCAAGAGGTCGTTCCAGTCCTTCTCACCTTTCAGACGGCGCGTCTCGTAAATCACAAAGATAAAGTTGTCCCAATCCCTCGAAATGTATCCTCGCGTGTCCGCGAGGATCTCGTCGGCAACCCGGCTCAGGTCGTCCTTGCTCTGGACAAATTTGTACTCTACAAGCGTCCTGACCGATGGCAGGCCGGTGTCGGGCTTGAAGTTCTTGATTGGTTTGGGGATCGGCGGGTTAGTTTGCAGCTTTGGAAAGACGCATTTTAGTACAGCCTCGATTCGGTGATGTACATCCGCCTCGGAAGCCGGTGGATGGGGGAAGCAACTGGGATCCGTAATGGCATACTCTGACGCTTGAAGCACTTCCACAAGGTCCTTGCTAACAACGCGCGACGACAGTCCATAGGCTGCTTCCAGACTTGAGACTAGACGCCGGAGGCCCCCTGCGGCCCGCAGATGCACCTCACCATCCGGGTCCGTATCGAAAGTGGACAAGCCGTCTGAATACTTGAGAGCCTCATTTCGACACTTTCGTATCTCGCGATAGGTCCCCCGAAGGCCAAGCCCGTCGGCAAGAACCATCAACTGCTCAAACGCAACGGCCAGAGATTGAGCCACTTGATACTCGTGAAACCAGTCGTCCGCCCCTCCTTCCTCTCGCCTCGCACGCACCTCTGTACTGTGCTCCGCCTTCGAGACTGAAGATCGAACCGCCGCGATCGTTGATTCAATGTTCAAGTCGCGCATATTCCTGCCTTCTGACCGAAAAGATGGTGCACACAGCAGGGAACAGCCTCGCGTAAAGCGGCCACGGCGACAACGGAGACCAGCTGATGACTACGGAGGAGAAGTGGGAATTCGTCAACCGCCTTGACGAAAAATACCTGCTCGGCGGCGTGACGATTTCCGAATGGACAGCGTTCATCGTTCGCGACGCCGACATTGCGTTTTGCGCGGGAGCGCATCTCGCAGTTGTCTTTATGGCCCAGGCGGCAATCGAATCGCATTTGCGGTATGAGTACGCGGGGCGTCCCGGAAAAAGGAGCGTTGGATTCAATGAGTTGATCGACCAGTCGCCGCTGGAATTGGCCCTGAAGGAGCGGCTTCACGACCTGCGGCGATTCCGGAATCGGTGGGTTCACGTCAACGATCCACATGCCGACCAGCATCTCAGTGCTCGGCCGGAGCTTCACGAGGCCGAGCTAGCAGCCCGTTGATCTGGGCGATTTTCCTTCAGCCGGCCAGCGCGGGCAGCCGTAGGCGGGCGGGGCCGAGTCTGCGCTGCATCAAGCGCCAGCGGGCGTGGACCGCCAACACAATGGCGACGACCGCCCAATACACCGAAACGACGCCCCCGAAGCCCTGCAGACCCCGCGGCTTCCCGACTCCGAACAGCTTCAGCAGCACCCGGCCCAGATTATGCGCCGCAGCGGCCACCAGAGACCGCTTCGTCGTGTCCATCAACCCCTTCAGCCACGTGCGTCTCATCCCCCCCGTCTCGCACACGTGAGCGAAATCCCGTTCACACAACTCGCTCCGCGCCTTCTGCAGCGCCTTCCCTTTGCCTCTTTGCATCCGGTCGCGGTTGTTCATCACGGCACGCCGGTGATCCTCACTCCGCTCAGACCAGCGCCAGTCGCTCGTCCGCTGCGGCTCGGGGATGTAGGTCCTCAAGCCCAGGTGCTGACCCAGTTCCAGGGCATCGGCCGAGTGATAGCCCTTGTCCGCCGCCACCTCTTCAATCCGCCGCTCATGGCTGATGGCGGACAGATTCTCCTGGGCCTGCATCACGCTGTCGGCCAGCGTCTGGGCATCGCCGTCCGTGGCCGGTCGGATCTCGGCCGCCACGATCAGGTCGCTGTCCAGGTCGACCACGTGCTCGGCCTTGTAGGCCAGGTGCGTGGTCCCGTCCTCAGTGGCCTGCTACCGCCCGCAGCCTTCTTCCTCCCTTATCGGTCGGCGGCTGCGGTTGCTTCTTCGCGTCCGGATCATGGGGATTGACCCAGTCGTCGTTGGAGACCTTCTTGGTCTTGCGGTTCTTGTCGAACCGGCGGACTTCCTCGTCCGTGGGCTGCTCGCCCTCGGCGATCACGCCCTCTTCCTGCATCAGCCGGGTGACGTACTTCTTCCAGTCCTCGCCCGTCTCGCGGCGGACAATCGACTTCATGGCGGCGTTGGCTTCCAGCATCGTGGAGTCGACTCCCATCGTCCTGCCGGAGAGCAGCTTTCTGTCGGCCGCGATCTGGAGGACGAACTGGAAGACTTCGCTGAACACCTCCGGCGGGAGGCGTTTGCGGGTGAGGGACAACGTCGAGTGATCAGGAGTGTTCTTGTCCAGGGCAATGCCCAGGAAGGCGCGGAGGGAGAGGCTGTCGGCGCACCGCCAGGCGATGCCACGTTGGGAATCGAGGCCTTCGAAGTAGCCGACGAGCAGCATGCGGAAGTAGACGCCGGGCGGGATCGAGCGCTGACCGCGGGAGCGGTCGTGGTCGTAGTAGGGCTGGCAGCGGTCTTCGATCCAGCGGTCGAAATGAGCTTCGTCGAGAAGCCGGTTGAGGGCCTGGTAGAAGGGGTGGCCCAAGGACCGGGGGAGGCTGTCCGCCGTGACGAACAGCGGCTCCTGCCGCCCGGTCTTCCTGCGTCCCATCGCCATCGCCGCCACTCCGTCTGGTGTCTGCCTGGTGTGCGGCCGAGAGTAGCACGCGCGTCAAATGATCGACGGCCGGCCCGCGGAATACTTCAACGGACTGCTAGTATTACTCCATTAACTATGGAGGTTGCTCGAGGTTGAATTCTTTCACGACCTGTCCGCAGAGGAGGCAGCGGCCGCACCAGCAGGCCAATAGTCGCTGCAGTTCCTCCCGCAGTCGCGGCAGCGTCAGCGGGAGACTCTTTTTTTTGAGCGCCGCTGTCGTCGCAGATGCTGCAGGAAGGCGTACGCCAGGAACACCAGCACCACGTGATGGTTCCAACCCCGCCAGGAACGACCCTCAAAATGGTCGAGCCCGAGTTCGTCTTTGAGTTCCTTGTACGAGTGCTCAATCCACCAGCGGCTCTTGGCGGTTCGCACGAGCGCCCTCACGCTGGTCGACGCTGGCTGGTTGCTGAAGAAAAACTTCGTGGGGTGCTCACAACCCTCTGGCCACTTCGTCCAGGAACGAAGCCAGATCCTTCTTCAGTTTGGTCAGCGTCCGTGCGTCCATGACGCGATCTTGCCGGATTTCACAGAACTCGCCAAGACCAATGTAACGGAGTAATATTAGCAGCCTTTGGCTTCGAGTAGGCCCAGTTGGTACCGGAGTTACGCGTGTTGGGCGACTTGAGCGTCGACCTCAGTTGCCCTCAGTGACGGCGTTGATAATTCCATGCGTGCAGTAGCTGACCACGTTGTCGATCCGCTCCCGGATCGTCCGGGCCACTTTCTTCACCGTAGATTGCCACTTCTGGGCTCAAAGCGAGCAGATAAGTCCCCCACAAATCCCCCCACTAATTCGCGAAATCCACATTCGGGCAGCGCGTTGTCGAAAGGTGGTCAAATCGACAGCCCCGATTTCTCGGGGCTTTCATGCATCAGGAATGCATCGGAAACGCTTAACGATTTTCTAAATCGTCGGTCGGGGGGGCGAATCCCTCAGGGAGTGTTTTGGAAACCAAAGCTTGGGGGCGACCTCAACTCTGAGAACAGAGAGCGTCGATCGCCAGACGAAGATGTTCTGGAAGACTTGGCCAACGCTCGATCACCCCCCGGAGTCGGAAATCAATTCCTGCCACCGGGGGACATCCGGCGACCTCCGGACGCTGCCATATCGCTGCCAACGGGCAAGTGGCGGATCGCAACTTCGTGGCTTGTTCAGCGTTATGGAAAGCAGGATGCTCATTCACTTCCCGGCGCCCCTACTGGTTGCAATCGACAAGCGATGACACACGCTGACAGTCGACGTCAGTTCATCATAACGATGAACATAAGCACATCGGCCTCGTCCAGCGCCAAAAAGGCCCCGCGGGGTTCCACTGAGCCCTTTATCAGTGGAGCGAGCGGAACTGTTCTCGGAATTGCCGATTTGGAGAGGAGAGACACGGCTCGCTCAGTCGAGCCGGAATGTCTCGCGTGTCCGACGGGTTAACAGGTCAGAGAAACTCTGCGGGTCAGGCCGAATCATCGCTTTGCTGTCGGAGATGAGCTGGAAGTGCGCGTCCTTGGATTGCCACAGCGATCTAAGGATCGAATCGGTTCCATATCCTGTCGCTCGTTCTGCAGCGCTCTCACAACTCCGCCCACTCCTCAATTGCTGAGATGTCTCACGGGTTTCTGTGTTCTGCCATGCGGGTCCACACGGTAGACCATAAACGTCCCGCCTGGTATGGCTACCAGTGGAAGTTGCTCGACAAATGCGACTTCTTCGTGCTTCAGCAGTGAAATGCTAATGGCGAGATAACCGCTTTGAGGCAGGACTTCGCCTACTTTCCAGGTGGACACTCTGTCTGGCAAGCCGGCATCGACTGGATCAGTAGGACCCGAGTACGACAGATAAAGAGGGCGCTGAGATCTGTTCTGCTCGGACCACTCCTTGAACAACAATAATCCATGTCCCCAGTCGGCTTCGCTCCCGTTCAAATGCCAGTGACCTCCACGCGATCCTCCGGCCAGCGAATTGAAGTATGAGAGAGACTCTGGAAAGGCAATCGCACTGCAAGCCACATTCAGACCTACCGTCGCCGCGACAGCTTTCGACAGCCTGCGATTCACTGCGAATGATCGCAGGGTCGTCATTGAGAGAGGAATCAGAGCCGGCAGAATGTACCGATAATGCCAGTTAAAGCCGTGCTGCCAACTGATCAGCAGTCCGATCACAAAACCTGGCACGATGAGATCGAGCTCCGCGCCGCTGACCGGTCGCCAATAGCAGCTCACAAGTGCAATCGCAACGAGCAAGAGCATCGGTGTGGGAGTTTTGACCAAGAACCCATAGGCATAGTACCAGGGAGTTCCGAATGGTTGGCTTCGTCCGCGAAAATATGTTCGGTGCTGTCCGTTCCGGTTCTCCAGGTCGCAAGCCTGCTCGTCGAGTCCCTTGAGCCATTCCGAGGCAATCGGAATGGGAAGTCGGCGAATTGGATCTGGACAGCGATCCAGCCATTGCAGCAACCCGCTGTTTGGGGACAGTTGGTGAATGGTCAAGCCGACGTCACGCCATCCATAGACCGCGTTGACAACCAGAAGGGAGCAGCTTTGATAAAGAACAATATGAGCGATCGCCATTGATCGTGACTTCGCCCCCGCCCTCAGATTCGACGTCCTTCTGATGAGCCACAGAAGCAGGAATGCGGGCAACAGGCATAATGCGGTGTATTTGACAGACAGCGCAACCCCGATCGCCAGGCCTGTTGCAAGAGCGGATCGCACCGAACCGGCGTGAAGCCAGTGAGAGTGGCAGGCCATCGCGGCTAGCATCGTCGCGGCGCATGGGATGTCCGTTCCCACGAAGGCGGACAATCCCAGGACGAGCGGATCGGAGGCTACCAGAAGAGTGGCTAGAACTGCCTCAAGATTGCCGTAGACTCTCCGAGTCCAGGACGCCACGACGCTCAGCAGCATGATGCCCCACAAAATGGTTGGCAGTCTTGCCCGTCGGACGACTCCAAAAACACGATTCCTCAGCGATTGGGCAAGACGCTGCCATATTGCGAAATCCGCACGAAGGTGGTGGATTGGCCCGCCCTCAGCGTCGACCCTCAACGAACCATCGGCAGCAATCTCTTTGAGGTCATCGGAGTTAATTGCGAGAGTGCCAATGAAATGCGTCAGCGGAGGGTTGACTCGACCAACGGAAAAGCTGCCACCAGTCCGGTAGTGAAGCCCCGCTGCGATTGAAGCCGCCTCGATCGGATTTGGCGAGTATCGTGCATGCAAGGCCAGAACGGTCAGAGCATAAGCAACGGCGATTGCCGTGCAGGCGAGAATGGAAGCACGTCCATTCATGGCCTAGGCGCGCGATTACGACGCCGCATGTATAACCAGATTGACCCGATAAACACGACTGCCGCGATGTTAAATGCAATGAGCGACCAGAGATTGGAGTCTCGTCTCGCATTCGCAACGGCTGCTTGCTGCGTCTTGGGGTCATACCCGCCCGTCGCATCGGCAATGCCCGTTTTGCCGGAGATTTCATCGATAACCTCGACGCCTGCCGGGAAACTCACCGTCAGATCAGCCGGCGTGACTTTGCCGATTGTGGCCTCCAGTAACTTGGATTCAATGACTCCTGCAGAATTCGGCGAGGCGCTTCCGGTGCGTCTCGTTGTCATCAGGAGCGGCAGCGCCACGCCATCCACCTTCCGAAAAGAGGTAGTTTTGTACTCCTGCTCAGACCACTCTTTTCCGTTTCCATTGTCGAACCGTTTCGTAACGATGGCGGGCAACCAGGTCAAATCGGGCACGAAGGTCAGTGAATAAGAGGCTTTTGAAGGCGCCCCCGACTTTTGCTCAAACAGGATGGTCGCCCGCAGGACGATGGCCTCGAACTTTTGCTCGCCGCTCTCGGACGCCAATGACAATTCCGATGCGCCAATCTCAATCTGTTCCGTTTTCCATTTGGCTGGCAGCGCCAGTTCCGGCTTCATCAGCCGGGCGGCCGTCGGTAGAAATGGTTCGACTTTGTCGACTCCAAAGTCGTTGACATGCAGCCCATAAATAAACTCGCGAATCACTCCATCTTCCTTTGCGGAAACGCGACCGCCCTGCACGCCAGCAATCAGCTGGTGCGCATACATCCGGGCAACTCCCTCCTCCTTGAGATAATTCGACTCGGAATCAAATAACGGCTTCAGTGTATTGTTTTCTTTATCTAACGACTGATGGTGAATCCTGATATAATAGCTTCCCTCCAGATGCCGCAACTCATATGTTGCCTGAATGTACTGCTTTCGCTCCTGGTTGTTCGCGCTGAATTCGGACTCCTCGACAACGAGCCGCACGTTCGCCATTGCAGTTCGGCGCTCCTGAAGTCCGCTTTCCAGAAGTGCCTGACGTTCTGAGGGCGTGGCGGCCTCAAGGGTTCCCTGCCACTGTTGTCCGAGTGATGCATGAACAGCGACAAACGAGGCGATTAGCAGGCTTGTTGAGATTGTGCCGAGCATGACAGAGAGCCTTACTTAAAACGCAATCTGAATGCGAGCGCGGAAGGAGCTTTCCGCGCCCGCTCCTTTGAGGGTCTTGTGTCTCACACCATCAGCCGCAGTTCGTAACTCCACAATCCTTGCCACTGAGATCTGCTGGCTGACAGAGGCATGAACCTGACGTCGTACCTCCGGCACAGGTGGACGGACGTTGCGCTCCACAACTCATTAGGTTGCTATCGCATGTCGGCGATCCACTTTCAACTGGCATGCAGATTTTGTTCGGCAAGCCTCCGGGACCAGCGCATTTTGCGCAGTCTCCTGAACAACCTCCGCCGGTCGTTGAGTTGGAGTCTGTAATATTGAACTCACACACCATGTCGCCGACATCAGTGCATTTCGTCGCCCCTCCAGGCGGTGCAATGCAGGCCCATTCTGTTGCCGCCCGGGCAGCAGTCGCGGTCATTACCGCAAGGGACGCGAACATTAGGAAGAGCAACTTTCGAAGATCAGCCACGTTTCTCTCCTTGTACCGAACCGAGCGTGCCACGGGACACAGCGTCCCAACCTCTTACGGTCTCCGAATCACCACCAGCGGAACGATGGATGTCGTGGCGTCCCGAGACGTCACGACAATTTCCCCAGTGATGACCGCGTTTCCTTCGCACTCTCTAATCGCAACACTTCGACTGCCGAATCCGAAGTGTTTTGCAAGCCCAACTGAAATGTGACTTCTGAGCGCCTCGCTCATCAACCGCAATTGTTGATGGTACAATTCGTGCCACTAGGATTTGCGGGCTGGCAGAGGCACGAGCCCGACGTCGTACCTCCGGCACACGTAGATGGGCGGCTTGCTCCACAACTCATCGGGTTGCTGTCGCATGTCGGCGATCCACTTTCGACTGCCACACAGACTTTGTTCGGCAACCCGCCAGGGCCGGCGCATATCGTGCAGGCTCCTGAACAACTTCCTCCGGTCGGCGAATTCGGGTCTGTAATCTTGAACTCACAATAAGCGTCGCCGACATCAGTGCATTTCGTCGCCCCTCCGGGCGGTGCAATGCAGGCATATTCTGTTGCCGCCCGGGCAGCAGTCCCGATCATTACCGCAAGCGACGCGAACATTAGGAAGAGCAACTTTCGAAGATCAGCCACGTTTCTCTCCTTGTACCGAACCGAGCGTGCCACGGGACACAGCGTCCCAACCTCTTACGGTCTCCGAATCACCACCAGCGGAACGATGGATGTCGTGGCGTCCCGAGACGTCACGACAATTTCCCCAGTGATGACCGCGTTTCCTTCGCACTCGCCGATCGCCGTCAACTGAACGTTGCCGGTCCCCGCTGGCGAAGAGGCATCCAACCGCACAAGCGGCTTTGACAATTTGCGGAGCTCGATGCTTTCCGGGGACTCGCTCGTCGATTCGAACAGCGTGATCACGGCCGTTTCGCGATCGGACAGCGATTTCACGAAGACTCTGGGCACGACGCCGGGGACACAAGCGGAGACTTCGGCGCGAACAAAGACCTCAAGGGATTGCCCCTCGCCGGCTGAAACGGTGAGCCGTTCGGCAAGCGGGCCCGCGGGCAGCCCTGCCGCCGCAGTGACCAGGACTTTGGCGGCTCGCCAGCCTAGGGCGGCTGACTCGTTGTCGTTTAAGGGAACTACCTCGCCGCGAATCAACTCCGAGGTTGACGTCACATCGAGCAGCCCCAACGGCGTTTCGTCAAATCGGGAAACGATGAAGGACCGGTTCAACGGCCTGCCGCTGTCGATCCGCCCGAGTTCGATCGAATCAGGACTCGCGCGAAGTCCAGGAGAGGGAGCGATCTTCGCGATGAGTGATGCCGAGAGGGACCGCGTCTCGTTGCCAATTCGAATGGTCGCCGTCACCGGCTTCGAGAAGGGACCAACGCCGCGGGGCACATCCAATTCCCCTTCGACCTGAATCGTGCTCTTGGCCGGGATCGCATCAGGAGACCCTGCCAACACAGTGCATCCGCATCCCGGCGACAACGACAGCACTTCCGCGGCCGAATCCGAAGTGTTCTGCAGGCCCAATTGAAATTTGACTTTTGAGCGTCCTTCGACCAGACCGAGATCGATGCGGGAACTCTCGAATGAAACGGGAAACGGCTGCGGTTTCGACGCCGTAGCCCCCTCGACCTCGCTGCGCGAAGCGCACCCGGAAGACCAGACCAAAGCCTGGCAGCTCAGAATCGCCTTGACGACCGCCCTCTGCATGATGCCACCTGCATGCAGCAGCCTGAATAGAAGAAAATCCTACTCGCGAACTTACCGTCTCTACCGTCGCAAGACAAGGTATGGTGACGTTCAAATTCCGCAAATCCCCAATGGGGATTGTCTCGTCCCGATTACCTCTCAAGTCACTGTCGTTCAGAGCAATCAATAAAGCTTTAACGGTCCGGTCGCTTCGACAGGAGGCGACTGGTCGGCATATTCGGCGACGACGCGGAATCCCACGAAGCGGCTGCTCATCCAAGGGGGCATGACTGGGTAGTCAATGTGGCATGCTTCGCCGATGAACCGCCAATCACCGCCTCGGATGACTTTCAAGTATCCATGCAATGGTCCTCTCGGGTTCTCAACAGGAGAGCGGGCGTAGTAGTCACGGTCGAACCAATCTGCCGTCCACTCCCAGGCGTTGCCCCGCATATCGTGCAGCCCAAAGTTGTTTGGCCGATAAGAGCCGACGCGAGTCAGTGGCAGTGCAGGGGAGGTGCCTGCGGTTTCTCCAGAACTGTCATTCGGTTCGCGGCGACCGGACCAGCGATACGGAACGCTTTTCCCGTCGCGGCAGGCGTATTCCCATTCCACTTCAGAAGGAAGTCGATACCAGCATCCGGCGGTCCGTTCTTCCGGCTTTTCTGAAAGTCGCCGGCAGAACGCGGCCGCGTCATCCCATGTCACATTGACCACGGGCAATTCGAAGTCCCTGCCGTTTGCCGAACTCAGTTCCACTTGCTCGGCGGACGCCGCCGCTGCAGCCGGCGAGGTTTTCATGACCGCCAGGTATTGCCCCCGAGTCACTTCATGCACTCCCAGGAGAAAGGGCATGGTGATGCGAACTTGATGAGCCGGGCACTCGGGACGTTCAATGCTGTTTCCCACATCCGGTAAGCCCATCGTGAACTCGCCTGCCGGGATGAGCGCAAACTGCATGCCCACGGAGTTCATGAGCGGCTTGTTCTCTTCAACGCCGGTGCCGCTAGTGTTCATGGACACAGAAGAGGCCCGGAGAGGTTGTGGCGAGACGGGACCCAGCGCCTCGCCGTCGAAGTTCACAACGGACAGTCGTCGTTCAAACTCCTCGGCCAGTACGGCCGCCGGCGTTTCTCGCGAGTGCATCACATGCCAGAGGCCGGGGTCGATGCTGTCGGAAATGAACCGGACGGCACCGTCCATGAACAGCACATTGGCACCGCCGGGGTGCTGGCTGCGCGCCGTCGCATTCTGATTGGCGTCAACATAGGGGACGCAGGGCATTCCCTCGCGAGCCAAGGTCTCTGCGCCCAGGATCTCGTGGAGTTGACCGCAACCGAGGATGTCATCTGCGCGAGACCACTGATTATTTGGACCGTAATCGTCTCCGTTGACACCATGTCCCCACGTGGCGCTCGCGGCAATCTGTCCCAAGGCCCACGTCCCGCGCAGGTCCAAGGGATGAATTCCGGCGCGGACTTCTTCGAGGGCCACGAGCGTCGAGGTGCCATTCGCAAAGTCTTTCAACGAAAATGATACGTTGAAACCGGCGATGCCGTTCCCCCACAGACGGAATTCCCGCTTCTCCCGGTCCAGGACAACATGCGCCGGATCACCGTAAGGAGAAGAGGTTGATCCCGGGCCGTCCTTGTAGCAGTGCGTTCCCCCGTTGATCGCGTAATTGCCGCGCGCGAATTCAACCAAACGACCAGCGGCGCTTTCAAACACATAAAGGTTGTCGGCGCGGTTAAAGGTATCGCTCGGGCAGTTCATGCGGGAGAACGGCGTGGTTCGCGCTGCTTCATTTTCTGACGAGGCGACCGGGCGGTTCGGATTGAACCGAGTCGCCAGTTGCCCCTCTCCGATGTGCGGCAGCAGCATTTGCGCCCAGTTGGCCTGCGTGAACCGGTCAAACTGCTTGCTCATGTGAAGCGCGAGTGACGCGGTCTCAGTGGTGCTCCAGACCGCGGCAGGCGGCAATATGCGGTGAACATCATGATAGGCCTGCAGCGCTAGGCCCCACTGGCTCAGTTTACCCCTGCAACTGCTTCGGCGGGCAACTTCGCGAGCCGAAGCGATCAGAGGAAAAGCAAGGGCGAGGAGCAGCAGAATTACTGCCAGGGCAAGCAGCACATCAACGGCGGAAACGCCGTGACGCCGGAATCGCCCGGACTGCTCCGGTCGCGGGTCACGAATCGCTGTTTGCATCAGTCGTGCGCTCGTTCGCATTAGCCCTTCCGGGTCAAGAACACTGCGACCGCCCCCACCAGAAGGACGTTTGCACTTACGATGATCCACATGCGCCAACTGGTTTCGTCGTCACCCGGTCCACCGCCACGATTCGCCTTCGCGACTTTCGGTGTGACGCGAGACGTTGGAGAAATCACCCCCTTGGCGGCGTCCGACTCGAATTCCGTGGGACTCAACCCGCTATCGCCATCGAGATTCGCCAGATGGAAAGCCTCTTCGATCCGGGCGACCTTCTTTTCATAGGCGACATCGCTTTCTTTCGTGCCTTTCTTGTGGCGGGCCATGATTTCGTCCAGCGCAAGCTGTCCGTCGCGGTTGGTATCCCAAGACTTGAAAACCACACGACGAGGCGCGCGGGTGCTGCTAATGAGAAACGAGTACTCTTCCAGTTCGAGAAAGCCGCTACGGTCTAAATCATACATCTGGAAGTAGTTTGCGGTCAACGCAGCTAGAGCGATGCCTGAACTGAACCGGAACTCGCCGGGGCTGATCCTCCCGTCATTGTCCGCATCGCGTGGACGCTGATCCCACCGGGCGATTTCATTGGCCAAAGGAGTCAGGCGGTATTCCTGCAGTGACAACAAGCCGTCGCCGTTCAGGTCGAAACCCCGGATGACGTGCGGCACTAGGAGTTCACGCCACCACTGGGCCCCTGCCGCCAACTCGGACTGGCTCAGCTTGCCGTCCAGATTCTTGTCCCATTTTAGGAAGTCAGAAATGGGATCGAGCTGGCGACGAGGCAAGGCTGCCCATTCACGGAAGATGATCGTTCCATCACGGTTCGTATCGGCGACTTCAAAGTCGGCCTTGGCCTTCGCGGGGCCACCGAGTTTCTCGTGACCGAAGAAGTCGACGTACTCCTTGGAAGTGATGCGGTCATTGCTGTCGACATCCACCCTTTGGAACGTTGTCCAGTCGATGACCAGTCCGGCACGAGTGCGGAGGAGTTCTCCCGCTGGGCGCCGTACCCCATAGGCGATCTCCAGCACCGTCCGGCAGTCCTCGATGGTGACCCGGCCCTCGCCGCCGCGGCTCCAGTCGTCCCAGGACGCCATGGCCAGACCTGGAATTGAGCGCGTCAGCCCGGATCGGGTGAATTCTTCGCGATTCAGTATGCCATCACCGTCCCGGTCCCAGCCGCTCCATCTGGAAGTAATCTCTGACAGTTGACTTTCCATCAGCCCGATGACTGGATCGGGGATTGGTTTCCGATGCTCCTTTGGGATCACCGAGGGAATGCTAAGGAACTCCTCTTCGGTCAGCGTTCCGTCACCATTCAGGTCGAACACGCGGAAGTCCCGCTTTGCCGCGGCCTGCTTACCTTCCGCGACCGGGCTCAGAAACTCCGCCTCCGTCAGGCGTTGGTCCGCATCGCGATCACGGGCGGCGAAGAGCGCCGACGCATCGAAGAATTTTGTCTGGAAGTCGAACTCCGTCTGGTCCAGTGATCCATCGGCGTTGCGGTCCAGCAATCGGAAGTACTCCGCTGTCAGTGCCGAGAGTTCCACTCCTGAACTCCACGGAAACTCACTTGCCTCGATCCGGCCATCATTGTTGGCGTCGATAGGACGGAGGTCCCAGCGGATCAGTTCGTTCGCGAACGGCGTGAGGCGATATTCCTCCAATGAGAGAAAATCATTGCCATCCCGGTCAAATGCCTGAAAGATGAATGGAGCCTGAGGTGCCCGCCACCACTTGGCGCCGGCGATGAACTCCTCTGGCCCCAGTCGGCCATCCAAGTCTTTATCGAGCTGGCGAAAGGCGACAATTGGATCGATCCACCGTTGCGACAGACCAGCCCACTCGGCGAACGTGATGACTCCGTCACCATCGACATCCGCTTCTTTGAATGTCTTCTCCGTCCATTCCCGGCCGTTGCGCGATTCATAGAATTTCAGGAGCGCTTTGCGGTCAATCCTGCCGTCGGCATCTTCATCGACCCGCTGAAAACTGGTCCAGTCAATAACCAGTCCTGACTCTACGCGGAGCAAAGTTCCATCCAGGCGCCGTACTCCATAGGCGGCCTCGAGCACACGGCGGCAATCCTGCAACGATACCGCGCCCTCACGCTGCCAGTCGTCCCAGGTTGTGACGGACAACCCCGGAACGGCAGCGGTCAATTTAGCCGACTCGAATTCACCGCGGTCCAGCTTCCCGTCGTTGTTCTGGTCCCAGTCTTTCCATTTTGTCTCCAGCTCGGCCAGCCGCTTTTCCATCAGCTGGACAATCGGATCGGGCAGGCGGCCTCGTTCGTCCTTTCGCACCAGAGATGGAATGTTGAGGAACTCTTCGTAGGTCACAAATCCGTCGTGATCTAGGTCGAACAGATGAAAGTCCCGTTTCATTCGAGTCTGATTGGTCTCGCTGACAGGAGCCAGAAACTCCGCCTCGCTAAGGCGCTTGTCCGAGTCGGTGTCCAGCTTTTCAAACTTCGCCGCAGCGGTTTCAGGAGTCTCTGACGGCTGCTCCTGCTTATCCTGAGCCCGGGCGTCGATGGGCAAAATGAAGAACCCGGTGAGCAGAAACAGAACCCGCATCGTTCGAGGCACTGGCGGACAGAACGGACTCGCTTGCCACCACGCACGCCCTGCCATCCGGTTCACGGTGATTTTGATTTCAGACATCGTCGCCCCCGAGTCTTGCATTGTCAGATCGTGCTTCAATTCCGCCCACCCGAATAATCCGCGGCCGCCTTCGAAGTTGAGGCTCGCGGTACCGAACGGCCAGCGACATCACGGATGTACAGCCGCAGTAGCAGTTCGCCGCCGTAATAGTCAGTAAAGCGCGTCTCGCCCGACTGAGTCCAACCGCTTGGTATCGGGACCACCCAACTCATGTTCTTGAACCGGCCGGCATCGAGCGTCCACACGG
>VFQQ010003353.1_pt1 | contig 15769 bp, 15 predicted proteins | sample 3512341 | NCBI WGS metagenome assembly VFQQ01 (sample SAMN10412373, study PRJNA504923) | tailings metagenome | isolation source: Relicate 2 Philex TSF1 revegetated site | place: Philippines: Tuba, Benguet | collected 2017-08-29 | reverse complement strand
GGTCCTTCACCGGGTGGTTGGCACCGTGGTGGCCGAACTTCATCTTGAAGGTCTTCGCGCCGCTGGCCAGCGCCAGGATCTGGTGACCCAGGCAGATGCCGAAGGTGGGGACGCCGCTCTCGATGATCTCGCGCGTGGCGGCGATGGCGTAGTCGCAGGGCTCCGGATCACCGGGGCCGTTGGAGAGGAACACACCATTGGGCTTGAGCTTGAACACGTCCGAGGCCGGCGTCTGCGCGGGCACCACGGTGATCTTGCAGCCACGCTGTGCCAGCATGCGCAGGATGTTGTGCTTGACGCCGAAGTCGTAGGCCACCACGTGGAAGCGCGGGGCGATCTGCTCGCCGTAGCCAAAGCCCAGTTGCCACTCGGTTTGCGTCCACGCGTAGGGCGCGGTGGCGGAAACCACCTTGGCCAGATCGGTGCCGGCCATGTTCGGTGCGGCCTTGGCCGCCGCCAGGGCACGCTCGCGGTGGGCATCGGTGATGGCCTCGCCCGCCGCCAGCGCCACGATGCAGCCGTTCTGCGCGCCGTGGGTGCGCAGGCGGCGCGTGAGCGCGCGCGTGTCGAGTTCGGCGATGGCCACCGTGCCTTCGCGGTTGAGGTACTCGGTGAGGGTCTCGGTGCTGCGGAAGTTGGAGGCCAGCAGCGGCAGGTCTTTGATGATCAGCCCGGCGGCGTGGATGCGGCTGGCTTCGACGTCTTCGGCGTTGATGCCGGTGTTGCCGATGTGCGGATACGTGAGCGTCACGATCTGCTGGCAATAGCTCGGGTCGGTGAGGATTTCCTGGTAACCGGTCAGCGCGGTGTTGAACACCACCTCACCCGTGGTCTGGCCGGTGGCGCCAATGGAAATGCCTGTAAAGACCGTGCCGTCGGCGAGCGCGAGAAGGGCTTTCGGGTGGACGGGAAGCACGGAATTCTCCAGATGGTTGGCTGCAACGTCCTCGCGCCGGCGGCAGGTGCCGCGCAGGCTTCGCACCCGCCTTGCGCCGGGCGTGTGCCGGGGCAGAAACGGATCAACAACCTGGGGTGAAAAGCCGGGGCGCGCAGGGTTTGCGCCGATTGCGGGTAAACCGTGGGATTATAGCCCGACGCCCGAGGCCGAACCCCCACCGGCAACCGGTCCGACCGCACTGGCGTGCAGGCAGATCGCCGCCGCGGCGGCCACGTTGAGCGACTCCTCGCCACCCGGCTGTGCAATGCGCACCGCGCGATCGGCCATCGCCTCGAGCGCAGCGCTCACGCCCTGCCCTTCGTGGCCCAGCACCCAGGCACAGGGCCTGGGCCATTCGCAGCGGTGCAGCCATTCGCCCTGGTGAGAGCTGGTCACGATCAAAGGCACGCCCAGCGAGGCAAGGTCATTGACCGACAAGCCCTCCACCAGCTTCAGCCCGAAGTGCGCCCCCATGCCCGCACGCACCACCTTCGGCGACCACAAGGCCGCCGTGCCCTTGAGCGCCAGCACCTGGCCGAAACCGAAGGCCGCCGCGCTGCGCAGGATCGAGCCGACATTGCCGGCGTCCTGCAAACGATCGAGCACCACGCTGGCCGCGCCCTGCTCCAGGCCACCGGATGCCGGCAGGTCCCAGACGAAGCCTACACTTGCCGGCGATTCCAGGCCGCTGATGCCGGCCATGAGGGCCTCGGGCACGGTCACGATGTGATCGGACGCGTCCCGGAGCTCGTGCGACGCCTGCGCCCAGCCGGCATCGGTGAAGACGGCCGTGGAAGGTCGATGCCCGCGGGCCAGCAAGGCACGGCAGAGGTGGTCACCTTCCAGCCAGACCTGGCCCTGCTTGCGGTAGGCCGTGCTGTCCTGTGCCAGCACGCGCAGGCGCTTGATCAGCGGATTGTCGCGGGAGGTGATCGCGGTGGGCGTGATCAAGAGGCTGCGCCCTCGTCGGCCACCGGCACGGCCAGCGCGCGCGCCACCGGGGCGAACGAACGCCGGTGCACCGCCAGTGCACCATGCGCCTGCAGGGCCCGCAGGTGTTCCACCGTGCCGTAGCCCTTGTGCCGGTCAAATCCGTATTGGGGGTGCTGCAGATGAAGCTCACAGAGCAGGCGGTCGCGCGTCACCTTGGCCAGGATCGATGCGGCAGAAATCGAGGGCACCAGCGCATCGCCCGACACGATGGCCTCGCACAGCACTTCGAGCGAAGGCAGCCGGTTGCCATCCACCAGCACCTTGGCGGGCTTGAGCCGAAGGCCGAGCACCGCCCGGCGCATGGCCAGCATGGTGGCCTGCAGGATGTTGAGCTCGTCGATTTCCTCCACGGTGGCGTGGGCCACGCTGCAACAGAGCGCCTTCGCACGGATCTCGTCGTACAGGCGCTCGCGGCGCAGCGCGGTGAGTTGCTTGGAATCGGCCAGGCCCTTGATCGGCAAACGGTCGTCCAGGATGACGGCGGCCGCCACCACGGGACCCGCCAGCGGCCCGCGTCCGGCTTCGTCCACACCGGCCAGCAGGCCAGGCACATCCCAGGGCAGCGAGGCCTGCTCAGCTTTCAAGAACTTTTTCGATCGCATCGGTGGCCAGTCGGGCGGTGTCGCGAAGAAGGGTGTGGTGCAGCACCTCGAAGCGCTGCTGCAAGGCCTCGATTCTCGCAGGTGCGTCCAGCCAGTCCAGCACCGCCTGCGACAGCGCCTGCGGCGTCGCGGCCTGCTGCAGGTACTCCGGCACCACGAACTCGCCGCTGAGGATGTTGGGCAAGCCCACCCAGGGCTGAAGCTGCTTGTGCCGCATGATCTGCCACGAGATCCAGTTCATGTTGTAGGCGATCACCATGGGCCGCTTGAACAGGGCTGCCTCGAGCGTGGCCGTGCCGCTGGCGATCAGCGTGACATCGCAGGCGGCCAGCGCAGCATGCGACTGGCCTGCCAGCACCTGGAGCTCCGCGCCCAGCCCGGCCGCGCGGGCAGCGGATTCGATGCGCTCACGCAGCGCGGGCACGGCAGGCACCAGGAAGCGCAAGCCGGGCCTGGCGCGCTTCATGCGCACGGCGGCTTCGAAGAAGGTCCTGGCGAGGTACTGCACCTCGGAGGCCCGGCTGCCCGGCAGAATCGCCACGACCTCATCACCGGGCTGCAGGCCCAGCCTGGCGCGCGCGCCGACCCGGTCGGGGTGCAGCGGGATCACGTTGGCCAGCGGATGCCCCACGTAGGTGGCCGCAATGCCATGTTGTGCGAGCAGATCGGGCTCGAAGGGGAAGATGCAGAGCACGTGGTCCGCGCTGCGGCGGATCTTCTCGACCCGCTCGGCTCGCCAGGCCCAGATGGAAGGGCAGACGAAGTGCACGGTGCGAACACCCTGAGTCTTCAAAGCGGCTTCGAGGTCGAGGTTGAAGTCGGGCGCGTCCACGCCGATGAACACGTCGGGCCGGTCCGTGTTGAGCAGCCGCTGTCGCAACTGGTCTCGGATGCCCACGATTTCCCGGTAGTGCCGCAAGACCTCCACATAACCGCGCACCGCGAGCTTTTCGCTGGGCCACCAGGCGTCGAAGCCCTGTGCGGCCATCTGGGCACCACCGATACCGAACGACTTCAGGTCGGGCCAGCGCGCCCGCACGCCGCCCAGCAGAAGCCCCGCCAGCAGGTCCCCCGAGGTTTCACCAGCCACCAGGGCAAAGCGTCTGGGCGCTGGGGCATTCACCGCACGATGCCGCGCTGAGGAGACACCCCGCCGAGGAAAGCGAGCATCCTGGCGACGTCGGGTTCGGCCTCGGGCACGCGTTCGCCCAAGGCCTGAATGCGCTCCATGGACTGCTCCAGCTTCAGGTCGTCGCGGTACAGGGCCTTGTGCATGGCCTTCACGGCCGAAATGCGCTCGGGTGAGAAGCCGCGGCGGCGCAGGCCCTCGAAGTTCATGGAGCGAGCCTGGGCCGGCTGGCCCTGGCTCATCACGAAGGGCGGCAGGTCGGCGAACAGCAACGAACACATGGCGGTCATGGCGTGCGCACCGATGCGCACGAACTGGTGCACCACGGTGAAACCACCCAGGATCACCCAGTCATCCACCACCACGTGTCCCGCGAGCTGCGAGTTGTTGGCGAAGATGGTGTGGTTGCCCACCTGGCAGTCGTGCGCCAGGTGCACGTAGGCCATGATCCAGTTGTCGTCCCCCACGCTGGTCACGGCGCGGTCGCCCGGCGAACCGATGTTGAACGTGCAGAACTCGCGGATGGTGTTGCGGTGGCCGATCACGAGTTCGCAGGGTTCACCCGCGTACTTCTTGTCCTGCGGAATGGCGCCCAGCGAGTTGAACTGGAAGATGCGGTTGTCGCGCCCGATGGTGGTGTGCCCCTCGATCACGCAATGGGCACCGATCGTGGTGCCCGCATCCACCTTCACATGAGGGCCGATCACGGTGTAGGGACCGACGCTGACCGAGCTGTCCAGCTGGGCCGCAGGATCCACCACGGCGGTGGCATGAATCAGAGACACGGTGCGCCCTTCTCCCGCATCAGGCAATGGTTCGCATGGTGCACATCAGTTCCGCTTCGCAGGCCACGTCCGCGCCCACGCGCGTGACGCCCTTGAACTTGAAGATGCCGGCCTTCATGCGGTCCAGCGTCACATCCATCACCAGTTGATCGCCGGGCTCGACCGGGCGCTTGAATCGCGCACCGTCGATGCCGGCAAAGTAGTACACGGTCTTGTCGTCGGGCGTGACCCCGACCGTATCGAAGGCCAGCAGGGCAGCGGCCTGCGCCATGGCTTCGAGCATGAGCACACCAGGCATGACCGGACGGTGGGGGAAATGCCCCACGAAGAACGGTTCGTTGATGGTGACGTTCTTCAGCGCCTGGATGCGCTTGCCCTTTTCCAGCTCCAGCACCCGGTCCACCAGCAGGAATGGGTAGCGGTGGGGAAGCTGTTTGAGAATCTGGTGAATGTCCATCATGGCTTGGAAGAAGGTGTTCTGGCGTTGTCGATCGCCTGTTCGAGCGTCTTGACGCGCTCACGAAGGCGGTTGAGCTGCTTGAGGGAGGCAGCATTCTTTTCCCAGGCCGCATTGTCGTCGATGGGGAACATGCCGGTGTAATGCCCTGGCTTCAACAACGACCGCGTGACCACCGAAGCGGCCGACACGTGCACCCCATCGACCAGACGCAGGTGGCCCAGCACCACCGCGCCCCCACCGATGGTGCAATGTTTTCCAATGTCGGCGCTGCCTGCCACGCCGACGCAGCCGGCCATGGCAGTGTGTGCTCCGATCCGCACGTTGTGCCCGATCTGGATCAGGTTGTCGAGCTTGACGCCGTCTTCGATGACCGTGTCATCCAGCGCCCCACGGTCGATGCAGGTGTTGGCGCCGATCTCCACGTCGTCCCCGATGCGCACCGCACCGAGTTGTTCGATCTTGACCCATTCACCCTGGTGCGGCGCAAAGCCGAAGCCGTCGGCACCCACGACCACGCCGGGGTGGAGGATGCAGCGCGCACCCACCGAGCATCGATCGCCCAGGCTCACCCGCGCGTGCAGCACACTCCCTGCGCCCACGCGTGCGCCGCGGCCCAGCACCGAATGCGCACCGATCCGGGCACCGTCGGCCACGGCCGCGTCCGGACCGATCACGGCGAAAGGCCCCACGGTCACATCGCGGCCGATCCGGGCTGTGGCGTGCACGCTGGCCAACGGATCCACGACGGGAGGTTGCGCCGGCGCATGGCGTTGTTTCCACCATTGCGTCAGGCGCGCGAAATAGAGATAGGGATCGTCGGCGACGATGCAGGCCCCCCTGGCCTGGGCGGCTTCCTGCAGGGCGGGCGGCGCAATCAGGGCACCTGCACGCGTGGCTTCCATCTGGCCGGCATAGCGTGCGTGCGAGATGAAGGAGAGATCGCCGGCATTCGCGCTGGCCAGCGGTGCCAGCCTTTCGACAGCCTGGTCAGGTGGACCGAGCAACGTGCCACCGAGTGCCTGCACGATATCGCCAAGCAACACGGCCACGTTGGCCCTTTACTTGGCGCTGTCGAGCGTGGACATGACCTTGTCGGTGATGTCCACCCGGGGATTGATGTAGTAGGCCTCGGAAACGATCAGGTCGTATTTGTCGGCTTCGGCGATCTGGCGAACGATGCGATTGAGCTTCTCGATGACCTGTTGCAAGGCTTCATTGCGGCGCAGGTTGAGCTCTTCCTGGAAATCGCGCTGACGACGCTGCAGGTCACGCTCCTGTTCGGAGAGCTGGCGCTGGCGCGTGGTGCGCGCGCCTTCGGCCATCGTCGGTCCCTCTTTCTCGAACTTCTCGATGGCGGCGCGGAATGTGTCGGCCGAGCCGCGCAGTTCGCGCTCGCGTTTGGAGAATTCCTGCTCGAGCTTGGCCGATACGGCCTTGGCCGTATTGGATTCGCGCAGGATCTTCTCGACGTTGACGGCGCCGATCTTGGTGTCTTGCGCAACGGCGGGCGAACTGATCAACGCCGCGCCGAGCACCAGCGAAAGCAGCGTGTTTCGGACTAGCATGAAAGTCTTCATCAAAAGGAGGTTCCGATCTGAAACTGGAATTTCTGGATTCTATCGCCTGGGAATTTTCGAACAGGGTTCGCAAAGGCGAAGCGGAGCGGGCCGATCGGTGAGATCCAGCTCACGCCGATACCGACGGAAGCCCGCATTTCGGAGAAGGTCATCTTCTGCCCCTCTCCATAGATATTACCGATGTCGAAGAAGCCGAACATGCGCAGAGTGCGATCGTTGCCGGCTCCGGGGAACGGGGTGATGAACTCGGCATTCAGCGAGACACTGCGGTTGCCACCGATGTTCACCTGCTGACCCGCTGAAAGGCCCGAAAGAATCGGAGACGTCGGACCCAGGGTGCCCTGGTCGAAGCCCCGAACCGAGCCCAGGCCGCCGCCGTAAAAATTCTTGAACAGCGGGTAGGGTCGCCCACCGAGGCCCTTACCGTAACCCAGTTCGGCGTTCAGCGCGAGGGTGTACTGCTTGGTCAGGGGAAAGTACTGCTGGATCTGGTAGTTCGTCTTGACGTAACGGGTGTCGCCGGCCACCCCCAGTTCGGTGTTGAATTTCTGCAGTCGGCCTTCGGTAGGCACCAGCGCGCTGTCGCGGCCATCGCGCGACCAGCCGATCGTCAGCGGCAACGACGTGCTGCTGTCACCAAAGGTGTTCGAGTAGGTCTGGTACGCAAGTGGCAACCCCGTGCCCGGCTCGATGCGGGTCTGCTCCACCCCGACGCCGAAGAACACCGTGTCCTGCTCGCTGAACGGCACGCCGAATTTCACACTTACGCCAGGCGTGACCAGTCGGTAGTCGCCGCCCTGCTGCGTGTACGGTGTCGTCGTCCTGTAGTAAGCATCGAAGGCGCGGGAAATGCCGTCCGTCGTGAAATACGGGTCCACCGTGCTGAGCACGATCTGGCGGTTGAACCGGCTCGTGTTGACATCGATACCCAGGTAGTTGCCCGAGCCGAACACGTTTTCCTGCCGGATGCCGGCGATCAGGGAGATCTGTTCGGCCTGTGAGTAACCCGCACCCAGCGAGATGTTGCCCGTGGGCTTTTCGGCCACGGTGATGGTCAGATCGACCTGATCGGGCGTTCCCGGCACAGGCTGCGTGTCGATGCCGACTTCGGTGAAGAAGCCGAGGCGGTCCACCCGGTCGCGCGAGAGGCGGATGCGGTCGCTGTCGTACCAGGCCGACTCGAACTGACGGAATTCCCGGCGCACGACTTCGTCGCGCGTGCGGTTGTTGCCCTCGACGTTGATGCGGCGCACGTACACGCGCCGTGCGGGCTGCGCACGCAGCACGAAGGCCACTTGCTTGTTCACGCGGTCGATGTCGGGCGTGGCCTCGACTTGAGCAAAGGCATAGCCGAAGGTGCCGAAATAGTCGGTGAAGGCCTTGACGGTCGCCGACACGTCCTCGGCGTTGTAGGCCTCGCCAGCGCGCAGCGTCACGAGGGACTTGAACTCCTCCAGCTTTCCGAGGTACTCGCCTTCGAGTGCCACCGACTTCACCACGTAACGATCACCTTCGGTGATGTTGAGGGTGATCGACATGTCCTGCTTGTCCGGCGAGATCGCCACCTGGGTCGAATCGATGCGGAATTCCAGGTAGCCCCGCGTGAGGTAATAGGACCGCAGGGTCTCGATGTCGGCGTTGAGCTTGGCGCGCGAGTACCGGTCCGACTTGGTGTACCAGCTCAGCCAGCTGCCGGTATCGAGGTCGAACAGGCCGCGCAGCGTCGACTCTGAAAAAGCCTTGTTGCCAACGATGCGAATCTCGCGGATCTTGGCAACCTCGCCCTCCACCACGCTGAAATTCAGGTTGACGCGGTTGCGCTCGCCAGGCGTCACGGTGGTGACGACCTGAGCGGCGTACATGCTGCGGTTGATGTACTGCCGCTTGAGTTCCTGCTCGGCCTTGTCGGCCAGGGCCTTGTCGAACGGACGACCTTCGGCCAGGCCGATGTCGCGCAGTGCCTTTCTCAGCACGTCGGCGTCGAACTCCTTGATGCCGGAAAAACCCACATCGGCCACGGTGGGCCGCTCTTCCACGATGACGACCAGCACATCGCCGTTGACCTGCAGGCGGACATCGCTGAACAGACCGAGGCCGAACAATGCACGAATGGCGGTGGAGCCCTTGTCGTCGTTGTACAGGTCACCGATGCGGAACGGCAGCGACGCGAACACCGTACCCGGCTCCACGCGCTGCAGACCTTCGACGCGGATATCGCGCAAGGTGAACGGATCGACGGCCCAGGCAGGCAGGGCCGAAAGCAGGGACACCGCGAGCGCTGAAAGCGTCAGGCCGCGAAGACCGGGGATTTTTGTTTTCATGGAAAGGAAGCGTTCAGCCCGCCAGGCGGACCACATCATTGAACAAGGCGACGGACATGAGTGCCATGAGAACCACGACCCCCCCACGCTGCAGGCGTTCCATCCAGGCTTCGGAGACGCTGCGACCGGTCACACCCTCCCAAAGATAATACATCAGGTGCCCACCGTCCAAGACCGGCAGCGGCAGCAGGTTGAGCACGCCCAGACTCACGCTGATGAGTGCCAGAAACAGAAGGTAAGAAGTGATGCCCAGGCTCGCCGACTTGCCAGCGTAGTCGGCGATGGTGAGGGGTCCGCTGAGGTTTCTCACCGAAGCCTCACCGATGATCATCTTGCCCATCATCTTGAGCGTGAGCCAGGACACCTCCCAGGTCTTCACCACACCCTGGATCAGGCTGTCCACCAGGCCGTGGCTGACGGTCATCATCTCCGGAGCAGCACCGATGTAGGCGCCAACCCGGCCGATCCACTCACCGTCCTGCTGTTCGGGCACCGGCCTGACCACAAGATCCAGCGTCTGCCCGCCACGCTCAACCGCCCAGCGCTGCTCCATGGGCTGGCCTTCAGGGCCCACACCCGCGCGAATCCTGGCCCGCAGGCTCTGCCCGTCGGACACGGCCTGGTCGTCAACCCGGCGCACCACGTCGCCGGTGCGCAGACCCGCCGCGGCCGCTGCGCCACCCTCCATCACCTCGCCCACCAGCGGAGCGCTCCAGGGTGCGGTGATGCCGATGCGCTGGAACATCGATGCGTCTGCTTCGCGCACATCCAGCTCGCTCAGAGGCAACAGCACCGGTCGGGCACCGGCGCCTTCGCGCGGGCTCACCCACAGCGTCACGTCTTCGTTCGATAGGGCGGCCTGGGTGAGTTGCCAGCGCAGGTCTTCGAAGGAACCGACCTCGGTTGCCTGGCCGTCGGAAGCGGCGATCTGCACCACCCAGTCGCCCCCCTTGATGCCCACGCGCTCGGCCAACGAGCCCGCCACAGGCGCGGACAGCACCGGCCTCGGTTCTTCCACCCCGGTCCAGTTGACCACCGCATACAGAAGGACGGCCAGCAGCAGGTTGGCGGCGGGGCCTGCCGCGACGATGGCGGCCCGGGAGCGCAAGGGCTGGGTGTTGAAGGCCAGGTGCCGTTCGGACGCATCCACCGGCGCCTCGCGCTCGTCCAGCATGCGCACATAGCCGCCCAGTGGCAGCGCGCACACCACGAACTCGGTCGGGCTGTCCTTCTTGCGCCAGCTCAGCAAGGGCTTGCCGAAGCCGATCGAGAAACGCAACACCTTGACGCCACAGGCCACGGCCACACGGTAATGGCCGTATTCATGCACCGCGATCAAGAGACCCAGCGCCACCACGAAAGCAATGATTGTGAGCATGGAGGGAAGGAGATGGATGAGATTCCGGCCGCTGCCAGCCGCAGGCGATCAGGCCGCCAGCCGTTCGACCCGGGCCTGGGCAAGGCCACGCGCTTCGGCATCGATGGCCAGCAAGTCCGCCAGTTGCTGCGGCTTGGAGGGGGCCAGCGCCTGCAAAGTTGCATCGTTGACGAGATGGATCTGGTCAAAGCGCAAACGCCCATCCAGAAACGCGGCCACGGCCACCTCGTTGGCGGCGTTGAGCACTGCGGTGGTGCCGGTGGGGCCTTCCAGCGCCTGCCAGGCCAGGCGCAGGCCGGGAAAGCGCTGGTCGTCGGGTTTTTCGAAACTCAATGCACCCAGGGAAGCGAAATCCAGCGCGGCGGCGCCGGACTCGATGCGCTCGGGCCAGGACAGCCCATAGGCAATCGGTCCGCGCATGTCGGGCGTGCCGAGCTGTGCCACCACCGACCGGTCGTTGTACTGCACCATCGAATGGATCACGCTCTGCGGATGAATCACCACCTCGATCCGCGAACCCGGCAGACCGAACAGGTAGCTGGCCTCGATCACCTCCAGCGCCTTGTTCATCATGGTGGCAGAGTCGACCGAGATCTTGCGGCCCATGACCCAGTTGGGGTGCGCGCAGGCCTCGTTCGGCGTCACGCCGGCCAGCGTGCTTGGATCGCGGGTCCGGAACGGCCCACCCGATGCGGTGAGCACGATCTTTTCCACGCGGCGTGACCAGGTGCCCGGGTCCTCGGGCAAGGACTGGAACACGGCGGAATGTTCGCTGTCGATCGGCAGCAGCGTGGCCCCGCCCTGCTTCACCGCCTGCATGAACAGCTCGCCTCCCACCACCAGCGCTTCCTTGTTGGCCAACAGCAGTTTCTTGCCCGCGCGAGCCGCCGCCAGGCTGGGCGCCAGCCCGGCGGCACCGACGATGGCGGCCATCACGGCGTCCACCTCCGGAGCGGCGGAGACATCGCACAGCGACTGCTCGCCGCAGAGCACCTCCACCGCGAGGCCGGTCTCACGCACCCTGTCCCGGAGCTGCTGCGCGTGCACGGCGCTGGCCATGACGGCGTAGCGAGGCGAGAAGCGACGGCATTGCTCCAGCAGCACGTCGACCTGCGTGGCTGCGGTGAGCGCAAAGACCGAATAGCGCTCGGGGTGGCGTGCGATCACGTCGAGCGTGCTGGTGCCGATGGAGCCCGTCGAGCCCAGGATGGTGACGGCCTGCGGACGTGTCATGGTGTCAGATGGTGATGAGCATCATGGCCAGGGGCAGGACCGGCAGCAGCGCGTCGACCCGATCGAGCACCCCGCCATGCCCCGGCAGCAGGGCACTGGAATCCTTCACGCCCGCGCTGCGTTTGACCAGCGATTCCACCAGATCGCCCACCACGCTCATGGCGCAGAGGAAGACCAGCGAAAGCACGGCCAGCGCGGGGCCCAGCGCCCAGAGCCGGGCATAGAGGCTCTCTCCCTGCCCGTCGGCCCAAAGCCAGACGGCCGCCAGCAGAAGCACGCCGACCAATCCACTGATCGCGCCCTCCCAGCTCTTGCCCGGGCTGATGGCGGGGGCCAGCTTGCGCCGCCCGAAGGTCTTGCCACCGAAGTAGGCCGCGATGTCGGCCATCCAGACCAGCAGCAGCACGGAGAGCAGAAATCCCAGGCCAGCCACGCGCGCCTGCACGAGCGCCAGCCAGGCGCAGGCGATCAGGACCAGCCCACCCCAGAGGCGCAGGCTCGCCGGCCAGGCGCTCCAGCCGGCGACCCCGCGCCCGAGCATGGCCACCGACAGCAGCACCCAGACCGCGCCCACGGCCAGCCAGAGAGGGCGCAAGGCCATCGTCAACCCGCCGGCAAACCACACCAGCGCCATCAGCGTCCCCATGCCCAGGCCGATCGCGATGGACGGGTTCGGGCCACGGCCGTTCAAGCGTGCCCACTCCCAGCTGGCGGCGCCGATCAACAGCAAGGTCAACGCCGCGAAGGGTTCTATGGACGGATAAAACAGGGCGGGAAGCAGAACCGCCAGCAGCAGCAGGGCCGTGATGATGCGCTGCTTAAGCATGTTGCTGGCCTGCAGCCACCAGGGATTCGGCTTGCGCGCGCTGTTCGGTGGTCTGCCCGAAACGGCGCTCACGACGGGCGAATTCGGCCATGGCACGGTCGAGCTCGGCGGCGTCGAAATCGGGCCAGAGACACTCGGTGAACACCAGCTCGGTGTAGGCCGACTGCCACAGCAGGAAATTGCTGATGCGCAACTCACCGCCCGTGCGGATCAGCAAGTCCGGATCGCCGACGTGCGCGAGCGCCATGGCGGCAGAGAGGTTGTCCTCAGTGATCTCCCGGCCCTGCTGAACCAGGCGTTGCGCCGCCTGGGTCACGTCCCAGCGACCACCGTAGTTGAAGCACACGTTGAGCACCAGCTTGCGGTTGTGCGCCGTGTCGCGCTCGGCGGTTTCCAGGCCCTGGACCACGCGCGACGACAGGCCGGAGCGATCGCCTGGGAAATGCAACTGCACGCCGTTTTCGCGCAAGCTGGGCACTTCGCGCGAAAGCGCCATCACCAGCAGGTCCATCAGACCGGACACCTCTTCCGCGGGCCGGTTCCAGTTCTCGGACGAGAACGCGAACACCGACAGCACCGGCACACCCCGCTCGATGCAGGCCTTGACCACCTGCCGCAACGCGTCGACCCCCTGCTTGTGGCCTGCCACGCGAGGCAGCCAGCGCTTCTGCGCCCAGCGCCCATTACCGTCCATCACGATGGCAATGTGCCCGGGCTGCGCGGTCGGTAGCGGACTGTTGAGGGAAGCGGTGCTGGACATCGGTTACCTGGAGGTCGGTGGCGAGGCGAAGCCTCAGACCGCCATGATGTCCTGTTCCTTGGACGCGACCAGGCGATCGACCTCCGCAATCATGCGGTCGGTGAGCTTCTGGATGTCTTCCTGGGACCGGCGGTCGTCGTCCTCGGAGGCGAGCTTGTCCTTCACGAGGCGCTTCACGGATTCGTTGGCGTCGCGACGCAGGTTGCGGATGGCGATCTTGGCCGCTTCGCCGTCTCCCCGCACGACCTTCGTGAGTTCCTTGCGGCGCTCTTCGGTCATGGGCGGCATCGGCACGCGGATCAGGTCGCCCTGGCTCGAGGGATTGAGACCCAGGTCCGATTCGCGGATGGCCTTCTCGATCTTCGCGCCCATGCCTTTTTCCCAGGGTGCCACACCGATGGTGCGCGCATCCAGCAGGGTCAGGTTGGCCACTTGCGAGAGCGGCAGCATGGAGCCGTAGTACTCGACATGGACCGTATCGAGCAATGCCGGATTGGGACGGCCGGTGCGCACCTTGGACAGGCCGCCCTTCAGCGCTTCCACCGATTGAAGCATCTTGTGCTCAGCGGTCTTGCGGATGTCGTCGGTGCTCATGAATACTCCTCGATGCGTCGTAAAAGAAAAAAACCAGACGCCATCAGACGTGAACCAGCGTGCCCTCGTCGCCGCCCAGCACCACCTTGCGCAGCGCCCCGGGCTTGAAGATCGAGAACACCTTGACGGGCAGCTTCTGGTCGCGGCAGAGCGCGAACGCCGTCGCATCCATGACCTGCAGGTTCTTGCTCATGGCTTCGTCAAAGGAAATGGTGGCGTAGCGCGTGGCACTGGGATCCTTGTTGGGGTCGGCAGAGTAAACGCCATCCACCTTGGTGGCCTTGAGGACGATCTCGGCACCGATCTCCGCGCCACGCAGCGCGGCGGCCGTGTCGGTGGTGAAGAACGGGTTGCCGGTGCCTGCAGCAAACACCACCACCTTGCCTTCTTCCAGGTACTGCAGCGCCTTGGGACGCACGTAGGGCTCGACCACCTGTTCGATGGCGATGGCCGACATCACGCGTGCCACCAGACCCGCCTTGTCCATGGTGTCGGCCAGGGCCAGTGAATTCATCACCGTGGCCAGCATGCCCATGTAGTCCGCCGTGGCGCGGTCCATGCCGACCGAGCCGCCCGCCACGCCGCGGAAGATGTTGCCGCCGCCGATGACGATGGCCACCTGCACCCCCAGGCGGGTGACTTCGGCGATTTCCTCCACCATCCGGACGATGGTGGCCCGGTTGATGCCGAAAGCGTCGTCGCCCATCAGGGCCTCCCCCGACAATTTCAGCAGAATCCGTTTATAGGCTGGCATGCGGCAACTTTCAGAAATCGATGGACAAAGACTCAACCGGCAAGTGTAGCGAGGACCCCGGTCCCTCCCGCTGCGTCAGGGTGTAAAAAAGACCCATACGGCACAACGGGCCTTGCGGCCCGTTGTCAGAATCGCCCCGATCGAATCAGGCGCCCTTGGCGGCCGCCACCTGGGCAGCCACCTCGGCGGCAAAGTCGTCGACCTTCTTCTCGATGCCTTCGCCCACCACGTACAGCGTGAACGCCTTGACGGTGGTGCCGGCGGCCTTGAGCATCTGCTCGACGGTCTGCTTGTCGTTCTTCACGAAGGGCTGGTTGAACAGCGACACCTCCTTGAGGTACTTCTGCACCGAGCCTTCGATCATCTTGGCAGCGATGTCGGCCGGCTTGCCGGACTCGGCTGCCTTGGCGGTGGCGACCGAACGCTCCTTCTCGATCAGGTCGGCAGGCACGTCGGCACTGGTCAATGCAACCGGCTTCATGGCGGCGATGTGCATGGCCGTGTCCTTGGCCGGGGTTTCCTGGCCGTCGAACTCCACCAGCACGCCGATGCGCGTGCCGTGCAGGTAGCCGGTCACGCTGCCACCACCGCTGTAGCGCTTGAAACGGCGGAAGCTCATGTTCTCGCCGATCTTGCCGATCAGGCCCTTGCGCACGTCTTCCAGCGTCGGGCCAAAGCCGTCCTGGCTGTAAGCCAGCGCACCCAGGGCTTCCACGTTCGCCGGGTTGTTCTGGGCCACCAGCTTGGCGGCCGCGTTGGCCAGGGCCAGGAAGCTGTCGTTCTTGGTGACGAAGTCGGTTTCGCAGTTGACTTCGATCAGCGCGCCCGTGTTGCCTTCGATGAAGCTCGAGACCACGCCTTCGGCGGTAACACGGCTGGCGGCCTTGCCGGCCTTGGTGCCCAGCTTGACGCGCAGCAGCTCTTCGGCCTTGGCCATGTCGCCATCGGCTTCGGTCAGCGCCTTCTTGCACTCCATCATGGGTGCGTCGGTCTTGGCGCGCAGTTCAGCGACCATGCTTGCGGTAATTGCCATTCTTGTTTCTCCTTGGGCCCGCGCCATCCCGAGGCGGCGCGGACGGGTCAATGATTCAGTTGTCTTGTGAAAAAGGGGCTACACGAGCCCCTCTTTCATGGGGGAGGCGCGCTCAGGCGGAGGCGTCTTCCTTGACTTCCACGAACTCGTCGGAACCTTCGGCAGCGACGGCCTTGACGACGTCGTTCACCGCGTTGCTGCGGCCTTCGAGGATCGCGTCGGCGATGCCGCGGGCGTACAGCGCCACGGCACGGGCCGAGTCGTCGTTGCCGGGGATGACGTAGTCAATGCCCACGGGCGAGTGGTTGGTGTCGACCACGCCCACCAGCGGAATGCCCAGCTTCTGGGCTTCGAGCACGGCGATCTTGTGGAAGCCCACGTCGATGA
>VFQQ010003352.1_pt1 | contig 15771 bp, 30 predicted proteins | sample 3512341 | NCBI WGS metagenome assembly VFQQ01 (sample SAMN10412373, study PRJNA504923) | tailings metagenome | isolation source: Relicate 2 Philex TSF1 revegetated site | place: Philippines: Tuba, Benguet | collected 2017-08-29 | reverse complement strand
CGCATGCCCGCCAGCCCAACAACCAAACAAACATGCCAGTGTGCACCTGGCAGCAAGAAATGCGTGCTGCGCACCTGAGGAGGCGAAGAGGTGGGAGAGGCCCACGCCCACCAGCCCTGCCACGTAGTGGCAGTACAGGTCGTAGTCCTTGACGCTGATGACCTGTATTGGACAGGACACAGGAACGCATGTGAAGCCGCAAGCCTAGGGAAAGCGAAAGCACAAGAGGGTAATGGCAGAGTCAAATCGGGTTACCAGCAGTGCGTCGGGTCAGACCGGATTGCACAGCCAGCTGCACGTCAGGTCAAACGCGTCAGCCAGTTTGGCATAGCGATGCAGCCAACAGCTGCCCAACACGCGAGGCGCCAAAACATTGCTGGCCCTCGCAACATCACAAGCACCCCAGACAAACCACGGCCTTGGCAGTTAATTCTCTGGTTGGCTCACCTCTGAGTCTTCGTCTTCACCCGCGAAGTCGGCCATGCCCGCACCCATGCGGCGGCAGATGTCGGCGATCACATCCTGGTACTTCTTGTCCAGGGACAGGAACACGTCTGCGAAAAATAGAAGCTAGTGGAGGGCTGCCATTAATGTTTCCAGTGGCAAGCAGATGTCGGCAATGACGTCCTGGTACTTCTTGTCCAGGGACAGGAACACGTCTGCAGGGGGAACGGAGCCACAAAGGAGGCTACCTGGTCGGCTTACTGGCTGGCTGTTGCAGCAATGCGCAGCACTGCCTGTCACCGCATACCGGCACACGCGGGCCTCCTCAATCAGTCGCAGCAACAGATCAAACATGCGCCTGTGACTAGCGGGTACTTCTCCATCAGCCGCAGCTGCTCAAAAACACAGGAACGATTCCAATAAGTTGTATCGAATGACCGCACCTGTGACCAGGGGGTAGTGCTCCATCAGCCGCACGTATTCGCCGCTGCCGCAGCTCATCTTCCACCTCCTGCAGACATTTGAGTGGGACGAACCGTATGCACAAGCAATGGCGCACTGGATGTTGCGCGTGCAGGCTGGTCAGCTCATGAAGCCTTGGGCTCGGCAGCTCGCTGCCAAACTCAGGCGCATTAATGTTGACGGGTAGGGCTGGGGCAAGTCGGCGCGAGCCCGCTGTGAACCGGCCCACCGGGTCAGGGTGCACCACTGCCCCTGCCGCTCACCGGTCGTAGCACTTTTCGTGGAAGCAGCGCAGCAGCGGGATCTTCACCTCCGGGTCCAGGCTCATGTCGTCCTGCCAGTGGCAATGGGGTTGCAAATTGCAGTGAGTGCTAGATTGAACTGACAGCAGCAGCAGATCTTCACCTCTGCATCAAGCCATCAGTGACGCAGAAACGCCAACCACCTCCACCATGGCCAGTGCGTGCAGCAAAAGATGCAGGCCTGTCCTACCGCGAATCACAGTGGCAGCCCAGGTGAAATTGCAAACAATAAATGCCCACCTCCACAGTGTCCAGGGCGCGCAGCACGAGGTAGAACACGCAGACCGCGTCCCGCAGGCCGTCCGGCAGCTGCTGGATCACCACCGCAAAGCTGTGAGAAGGAGAAGGAGGGCAGGGAGCAGGACAATATGGGTCAACAAGTGGTCCTCCTCAGCACTGCGGGCCCGCTGCTGTATCGCCACAGCAAAGCTGCAGGCAGCACAGGAAAGTGGCAGCAAGGGCAATGCAAGGCAACAAGCAACTCTGCCTCACAGTGGCTGTGCTGCCTGCAGATGGCAGTGCTGGCTTGCTTTGGCAGCGCACAGCTGCTGGTGCCTCCACGTGCACCAACCAAACGCTGAGGCAGCCGTGCCCAAGCAGCCCAGCCCCACGGCAGTCCACCCTTCCGCACCTGCGCGACACTCGGTTCAGCATGTCGTAGCAGAACGCCAGTCCCGGCTCCTTCGGCAGCTGTTTGGCGCGGCGGGCCGCCAGAGCCATGGACACCTGGGGGCAGGGAGAAGAGGGAGCAAGGCGGGTGAGCTATGGCGGCGGCGGCAGCGGCGGCGAGCAGCGCTGTGGGGCGGCGGGCGCCTCGCTGGCGATCTCTTTGCGCACAATTGACGATCCAGACTGCTGCGAACCCGGCAGCAAGGTGCAGCGCCCCTGCGCGCCCCTCTTGAGTCGCACCATGGGCACCAGCTCATCGGGGTGGGACAGCAGCTCGCCCAGCTTGCCCATCGTGGCTCTGGTGGTGGCCTGGGACTGACAGATGCGCCAAAGCGCCACTAAAAGGGGGGCGGTTCGGCGGGGCGCGCTGCAGGGACCTAATGGGGCTCCGATCGATGCGCCGATGTCACGATCTTGTAGGACCGAATGCTCACTGCGCGTTGGGAGCGCACACGAGGCCGGTGCAACCGGGCAGCACGCCCAGCAGCCAGTTGAGTCAAATGCATGGCTGCAGCGCACCAGACAGGCTGCCAGGAGCTCCCGGTATGTTGTGACAACATCCTGCAGCAGCAGACGACCTTGCCGAGCTGCAGCGCCAGCCCGGCTCGCGCAGCGAGCGCACAGGCTTGCCGCCGCATGAGGAGGACCGCCGCACACTGCAAGCAAGTCATGGTAAGCTCGCGGCACGTCCCAGCGGTAGCCAGCAGCTGGTAGCAGGCCGCTGCCGCCGGTGCCGCCAGTCCGCCGCCGCCTGCTGCTCAGCTGCTGCCTTTCCTTCTTGCTGCCCGCAGGCTCTCCTGCTCCCTAGCTATGGCAGCCGTGCACCAGGGATCTCCTCTCGCCCAGCCAGCATCTCCCGCTGCGTCACAGCCGCCGCCGGCCCGCCGCCGCCCGCGCCCGGCCGCCCCCAACGGGAGCCTCGTCGCTCGCAGCAGCCGCCGCCGGCTCAGGGCAGCCCGCAGCAGCAGCAGCAGCAGCAGGGCCAGCACCATGGAGAGTACGAAAACATCAAGAGGCAATGGCAGGTCAAGCGCACGCAGCTGCGGCATTACCCAGAGGCAGTGCAGCAGCGCATCCTGAGCACCGGCTCTCCCAGGGGCGGGGCCGGCACCGCCCGCGCCTCCAGCAGCAGCGGCGGCGGCGGCAGTGCAGGCGGCAGCCACCGCGGGCCACAGGCGGCGCTCGCCGCGTCGTTAGAGACCCTGGCTGCAGCGCTGGCTTACGAGCGCAGCCAGGGCTTTGTGAATGTGGTTGGGCGCATCGAGCGAGTGCCCCTGGCAGACTTTGCGCTGCGCCGCCTGCTGGATGCAGCCAGCCAGCTGGCAGCCAGCTCAGCGGCGGCACACTCCTGCGTGCAGGCAGCGCAGCGCATGCGGCACTATGCCGGCCTGCCCCCGCCCGAGCGGCAGGCAGCGGTTGAGGCGGCAGAGGCGGCAGTGCAACAGGCGCTGCTGGTGCTGCAGGTGGGCGGGCGGGCGCCCGAAGCGCGCGCTGCGCGGTACCAGCCGGCAGCGCAGCAGGCGCAGCATGCTGCTCAGCATGGTGCTCAGCAGCAGGCGCCCGGGGCTGCTGGGGGGCAGCAGGCGCCCGGGGCTGCTGGGGGGCAGCAGGCAGCGCCGCCAGGCAGCACCAGTCGGCCACAGGGCGGCAGCTCTCCGCCCCAAGCCCAGCCAGCAGGCAGCGCCCAGCCGCCGCTGGCCGCAGCAGATGCCCTGCAGACCGCTGCATCTGCCAGCGCTCCATCCCCAGCAGCAGCAGCAGCATTAGCAGCAGCACCAGGTGCAAGAGCACCAGCAGGTGCCCCCGCAGCAGCAGCAGCGGCGGGCCATTCGGAGCTATCGGACCCCGAGTTTGATGCGGCGGCAGCAGAGGCGCATGCCGAGGAGTCGGGGGTGGCTGTCCCCACTCCAGAGGGAGAGGAGTATGTGATGCGGGGCAACCGCCGTGTCAAGGCGGCAACCGAAGCCTTCCGCCGCTCGTTTGCGGAAGCAGCGGTGGCCGCGCTGGCGGCGCAGCAGCGAGGCGGCGGCGGCAGTGGCAACGGGGGTAGCGATGTGGCGGCGGCAGAGGGCGGTGAGCAGCGCAGTGCGGAGTGGTTCAAACTCAGGGAGCGGCGGCTGACTGCCTCGGCATTTAGCAAGGCGCTGGGCCTGTTTTCAGGTGGGGGAGCTTGAGTGGGGCAGGACAGTGGGCAGGAAGGGCGGCATGGGGTGACAGGCAGGGCTTGGTGCATTTGGCTGGAGCAGAGCTCCTTTGCAGATGGGCCTGCTGGCAGCGCCAGCTATGCAAGCGCACCCTTGCTTGGGTTTGCACTTTGCGCTACCGGCTTTGCCGCACCCCATGCTCGCGTGTTATTATACCTTTTGCCCATCCTCGCAGGCGACCGGCACCAGCTGTGGGAGGAAAAGGTTGGCTTGGTGCAGCCCTTTGCGGGCAATGCGGCCACGGAGTGGGGCACTGCTGCCGAGCCTCGAGCGCTGGACACGTATCAAGCGGTGACGGGGCAGCGCATCGCCAGCTGCATGTTCCAAGGTGGGTTCGCTGCAGTTTGCACGTTGGCTGCCCCTGTACTGGCGTTCTTTTCTGTGAACAGGCAGCGATGGCACACCGCAGGCTGCATGTTCCAAGGCTGGTCAGTGTGTGCAAGAAGAGGAGGGCAAGGCGTGTGCATTGAAGAGTTGGGCCCAGCTGGTGCAGGCGGCCGGCTTGCTTTCCCTGCCAGCTGTGGGGCATTCCATCAACACCCACTTTGCAATTCCACTCAACTTGTGCAGTGAAGCACGACGATCCAGTGCACGGCTGGCTGGGCGCTTCTCCAGATGGCCTCATCGAGTCCCTCACTCTGGAAGCAGCAGGGCCCTCACTTGCAGCCAGCAGCAGCGCTGCGCCCTGGGACGCCGCAGAAGCGGCAGACGGCAGCAGCGCTGCACCCTGGGATTTAGCAGCAGCGGCAGGCAGCCTGCCTCCGCACGTGACAGCAGCGGTGGCAGCCGGGCACGGGCCGCTGGCAGGGCCGGGGCGGGGCATTTTAGAGATAAAGTGCCCGCACAACAAGGGCCAGCCGGAGCTGGCTGTGCCGCCGCAGCATGCCACGTGGTACTACATGCCGCAGGTGAGGCAGGGGGCGGCATACGGGGCATGCTGGCTGTATCCAATCATACAAGCAGGGGGTGTGCAGCTCACGGCAGGGTGCTGCATGTCACAGCTGGCACGCCAGGCAGGCAGGCAGGCAGGCAGCGGCTTTTTTGATTGACGTTGGCCACCACACTTGAACCTGCGCAGGTGCAGGGCCTGATTGCCATCTTCCACTCCCCACAGCCTGGCCCCTCCTGCTGCTGACACCAATTTGCTCACCGTTGTGCCTCCGCAGGTGCAGGGCCTGATGGACATCTTCGACTGCGAGTGGGCCAACCTGTACATCTGGACTGGCCGGCGCGGCAGCGCGGGTCAGTTTTGCTCCTATAGGACCCTCACACGCCCATTGCATGCAGTTGCTTTGCCTGGTTGATGCTCAGGTGCGTGCTGCCGCTGCCCGCGCAGGGTGCCCAGCGCATGCTCAGCGGTTTGTATGGGAACATGCCCTCCTTGCCAAGACACATATGCACGTGTTCACTTTTCCACTTCCAATGCAGTGTACCACATCCGGCGCGGCCGCGCCTGCCATCCTCTTATGTGATGAAATGCACTTCGATTCGCTAAAACCAACTGCCCCTCCAACAATGCAGTGTACCACATCCGGCGGGACCGCGCCTACTGGGCGCGCCTGTGGAGCGTGCTGGCCGACTTTTGGTGGAACCACGGTGGGCTGGCTGATCTGTTCATGTGCCTCTTGTGATGAGTGTGCTTGCTGCTGCGCCTGCCTGCTCACACTGCTTACTGCTGCTGCAAGTGGTCAAGGGTGCAACTTGCAGACCAGTGCACTGCCAGCATGGACGTTTGTCTGGGCCGTCGAATGACTCTGTTGCTGCAACAGTGCCGTTGTGTTTGCCTTCCTGCGCTGCCGCAGTGGTGCCGGCACGGCAGGCCGATGCCGGCCCAAGCAGAGATGCCTGGTGTGCCCCTGATAAGTCCCCTCAGCCAACAGCCCTTGCCTGCCTGCTGTTCTGCGCTGCCTGCAGTGGTGCCGGCGCGGCAGGAGTTCCAGGCTGGGCGGTGGGAGGAGGTGGAGAGCTACAGGTGAGGAATCATTTTTGGTTTCTGGGTCAGGAACCACGGGAAATAGCTGGCCGTCCCTTTGCTGCGGCTTGCGTTGCAACGAGGCGGAGCGGGCCGCTGTTTCTTAGGCTGGCACCGGGAGTTGCGGGCTTGGACCACTTGTGGATGCCAACCTTTCCAAACTGATGCAAACACGGCCTGCACCTGCTTGTTTGCAGGCCCCCGATGACCATCCCGGAGGCGGAGGAGCTGCGGGCATGGAGCAAGCGCATGGCGCTGGCGGCGCCCGCCACCTTTTTCAAACCGCAGCCGTAGAGGGCTGTTCAGCCGCTACGGCGCTGCTGCTGCTCGCTGTCACGCCGCTGCCTTCGCTGTGCAACAGTGCCTGTAAGAGTCAGCATGGCTGGGAGGCAAGCAGAGGGGACGGGCGGCAGTGGCGGCAGGCAATGGCGGCGGCGGGAGCGGCGGCAGCTGGGCTGTGTGCAGGCTGGGTATATTTCAGAGGTCACCCTCGTTCAGACGCACCTCTGACCGGCTATTTGGGTCGTGGTGCTCTTTGCCAGCTGGCAAAGATCTTGCCCCGCCGATTCGCTACTAACCCTGCAAGTTTTGCGCCCAAACCACACAATCAAGTGAAGTTGATCACTGCTGTGGCGAGACCCCCGCAGGTGTGCAGCCAGAGGTGTGCCCAGTTCTGCCCTCCGTGCCTGCCCGCCTTCCCCTGACGCTGCTTTTTCAAGCGGCCTCGCTCGGATGCAAGCGCGACTGGCCTGCACTGGCCGGCTGCTGCCTGCAAGCCAACCCGCCGCCGCCGGTGCGCCGCCGCCGCTCCTGCCGCCGCTCACTGATTCCCCTGCCAGCTGTCGCAGGCACCTGAGAGTGAGTGAAAAGCCTGTACACTGCAACATACGAAGCGAGCAGACCTTGAGAGCACAAGCAAGCAGACAAGCAGAGCGAAAGCAGCCATGGCGCTGGGAGCCTGGAACCTGCCGCCGGCGATGCACCGGCTGACATACCTCGTGGTGTGTGTGACTGCAGTGTGTCCTTTGTGTATTGCCACGCCTGGAATGCCAGCGTTTGTGCCACCTGTCAACGCATTCGCTCGCTTGCAGGCGGCAGCTGGCGGCAGCGCCAAGGCATAGCGCCTGCAGCGGCTTTCAGTGCTGCCGCCACCGGGGTGCCTGGCCAACTTCTCCCTCTAGAGATCTGTGCCAGATCTGTGACCCTCACTTTTCCATCTCTGCACCACCCGCAAACCTGCAGGGCACTATGGCGGTGCTGTCTGGCGGCCTCACGGTGCGCTACGGCGCCAGCTGGCCGCTGCTGGCGCGCCTGGCTCTGGGCTATGTGGCGCTGGTGAGCTGAGTGCAGGTTGAAAGCTGCAACTACTGCAATGTTTTGTGGCAACCTGCGTGGTGGCCGCCCGGGGCTGGGCTATGTGGCGCTGGTGAGCAGGGGCAGCGTGTCTCCGTGCCATCGTGCCACAGCATGCACAGTGCAGAGTCCTTGCACATGGGATGATTCTGTTGTGCACAACACATGCAGGCGTGAGCGCTGCAGCGCCGCGTTGCCCGCTTGACACTGCCTGCTGCATTTATCTGTTGCCTTGCAGGTGGCTGTGGTCGTGGCCACCGCTGCCGCCACCCGCTGGACCGCCTACGCCGCCAAGGTGAGCGCAAGTGGGAGCACCTGCCGCTCATGCTGACGGCGGCAGCTGGATGTCATCTGTTGCAACCATGTGCCGCCGGCTGCAGCAGGCAGGCTGGATCACGTGTGAGGAAAGTCAGCTACTTTCCGCCCCGGGCTTACTTCTTCACAGGGCATGTTCTTCAAGAACCCGCGGACCGGGCTCATCCCTTGGTGAGGTTTACGTCCGCCTGAGCTCCCGAGACCGGCAGGGAGATGCCTCCAGTTTGCCACCCATTTCCTGTGCCCCTGCTTGCCAGGCAGCACCGTTTCTTAGCATGTTGCTCCCTCCTCCTACCTCCCTGCCTGCTTCCAGGTGCTGGGTGCTGCTGCTGCTGCCCTACCACGTGTGCTGCCGCGTGGTGTGCTGGTTCTACCGCAACTCGAGCGGCGAGAACGTGTTCGACATGGTGAGTGGGGCCGCTTGTGAGTTGCTTATGCACGGCTTATTGTAACAGTTCTTGTTGCCGCCACTCCAGCGGCGAAAACGTGTTCGACATGGTGAGCTCGACATGACAGTGCGGTGGCCTGCATGCGCACTTTCATGCATGAGTGGGTGCTTCCCGCTTGCCGCAGCCGTCCGTGCTGCCTAGGTTGCATGGTCTGCCTCATGACCGTTGCTGCCTTGCTCACTGCCCTTCCCCTGCATCTCGCCAGATCGCACCCCGCCTCTACCTGGGCGGCTGGCCGCTGAACGCCTCCATGCTGCCCTCCGACAACTGTGCCATCATCGACTGCACCAACGAGCTGCTGAGGTGAGCTCTGAGTGCAGTACGAGGTCAGCTCTACTGCAGGGCGCACCTCAAGCTGCCGACAGCCGCTTGGGCGGGTGACGGCGGCTGCCAATGCGCCCAGCCCATGTGAATGCTGGCAATCCTGCCACCGCTGCCGCTGCCGCTGCCGCTGCCACTCACCCGCCCGCTGCTGCAAGAATTAACGCATCTGTCACTCATTTTTACTTATCCATGCTTGATCCACAGATACGTGGACGTCCCCGCCTACCTGCCCCTGCTGGTCTTCGAGTCATGGGCCCCAGAACCCAGCGAGGTGCTGTGCTGTGCTGCGCTGTGCCGTGCTGTTCTGTGCTGTTTTGCACGCTGCTGCCTTTAGTTCGTGGGTGCCCGAACCCAGCGAGGTGCTGTGCTGTGCTGTGCAGGGTGCGCTGGCTCACTCAACATGCCACTGCGGCTGGCTGGCTGGCTGTGGCCCCAAGGCCTGAAACCCCGATAGGATGTTCAGCTGCTGCTTTCACCCACCGCAGATGGATATGGCGGTGCAGCGGCCGCTGGGTTGCAAACCCTTACAACTTCTTCCTCTCTAACCTCTTTGCTCCGCCCATTGCAGATGGACATGGCGGTGCAGTGGGCGCTGGGCCAGCAGGCCAAGGGGCGCGACGTCTTCTGCCACTGCACCCACGTGAGGCACCCAGTTACCATACAATCAGTGCTCATTTCATGCCTTTTGCTGGTGCCGCAAAGGATGTGTTCACACTGCCCTCCTTGCCAGTAGCAGTGCTCTCAGCGACGCCCGCGGTTTGCTCCGCTTTCATGCCGTGGTGCGGCTGGCTGCCGTCCATACTGAACTGCTGCCACCTGCCCGGACCCATCCAGCCCCTCATACCGCTTTAGATGCCACCCGCCTCCTCATACTGAACTGCTGCCACCCGCCTCCTGGCCTGCCTGCCTCACAGGGGCACGGCCGCTCCGCTGTGACGGCCGCCGCCATTCTGATGGGCATGGGGGGAGCCAGGACCGCCGACGATGCTCTCGCCAAGACTCTCAAGGTTGGTTTAGCTTGATGTGAATGAGGCTCTGTTGTGTTCTGTTGCGTACGCTGGCTGTTGCAGTTATGAAAGGTGCGGTTGGCATGGGGGAGCCAGGACCGCCGATGATGCCCTTGCCAAGACTGTCAAGGTCAGTTGGATTCCTTGATTCCTTGGGAATGCAGAGTTGGGCAGCAGCAGAACAGAAGCAGAACAGAAGCAGCGGCAGCAGTGGCAGGTGGCAGCAGCGGCGGCCCCGCTGCCGAAGTTGCGGCCTGGGCACTTGCTCACAGAGTGTTTCGACCCCCGCCCTTGCAGGCGCGCCCCGGGGTGAAGCCCAACTACCGCCAGAAGGACATGCTGCGCGAGTGGGCCGCCGCCGCCCACCTGCCGCCCAAGCGCGAGGAGTGAGGAGTGAGGAGGGCTCCGCCTCCCACCTGCCGCCCACTGGGCGCTGAGCACGAGGAGTATGAGAGCAGCCGGCTGACACTGGGTGGCCACGCTGCCTGGCTACTCGAACGATGGCAGGTGGCTTGTGGGCCGCCGACGACAGCACAGAGACTGCTGCTTTGAGTGGGCTGCTGTGGACTGTATTCTCCTCGCTTCATTATCGCCTGCTTTGCCGCCATGCATGCACCATTGCTGTGTGTTTATGTTAACTGCACCTGTTCCCTCCCTTCTCGCCGCGCCTTTCTGCCATTCTCACAATGCGTATGCACAGCAGCAGCTCTCGAAAATGCTCGCCTCTTGCTTGACAAACCACCAAATACGCTATGGCATAACTGCTTGTTATGCAGCATTTGGGTGCACATTGCATGTAAATTCGCAACGAAGCTCCGCATGGTCAAGAGTGCTGCAGGCAGAGCGACGGAACAGGGCACTGGGCCACATTATCATGTGTGGCATACGCCTGTACATTTCATCAGACCGGCGGATAGCAAGATGAAGCCATCCACTGCTAACACATGGTGGAATGCACAGACCCAGCTGGCGGAGAACGCCGCCGCCGCCCGCCTGGCGCCGGTCAGTGCCAGCAAAGCTGACCGGACTCCTGCGGCGCTCTGACCATTGCATCCAGGCTCTCCTGCACGCTCTGCTTCGCAAAAGGGGCTGGCCGCCTGGGTTGCGCGCCCCGCGGCCCAATTCGCCATTTTCATGTCGGGCGCGGCCCAGGATGCGCCATCGCCACCCGGCACCAGCCCCGGCTCGCTGCTGGCAGCGGGCGGCGCATTGCTGGACGGCCTGCTGGGCAGCCCTAGGGGCCGCCCGGCCGCTGCCGCCGCCGCCGCCACAGACGAAGAGCAGCCGCTGCTGGCCACATCCCCTGGGCAGGCGGCTGCCCTGCGCAGCCCTGCGCACGACGAGCGGCGGCCCTGGCCACAGCTGCGCGGCAGCAGTATGTCCACTCGGCCTTTCACACCGGGCCTGTTAGCTCAGGAGCTGGCATCTCATGATGAAAGTTGGGAGCTGGACCAAGATTCCGCCTCCTCTCCCAGGCCCGCTGATGGCTCCCCTTCAGGGCATACTGCTGCACGCAGCGGCAGCGGCGGCAGTGCGCCAGATGCAGCGGCGGCGGCGGCAGCAACTTGCGGCAAGCAGGGCGGCGGGAGCGGCGCAGCGGCGGCGGGGCATACGCATGCATATGGGCACCCGCGGCGGCGGTGGCGGCACGCGCGGGCCATGTTTGCTGGGCTGGTGGATTGCACGATTGCGCTGCCGCTGCAAACGTCCTTTGCGGCCATCATCTTCCGGGTGTGCGCTGCTGTAGCTTTGGTGGGCAGGCAGCGGTAGTATGTGCACTGAGTGCAATCGCACGTAGGGAGTGGTGCCTGCACGATCTGCATGCCCTGTTGGGGTCGGTTGGGCTGATGACTGTCGCAATGGTCTGCTGTGAAAGGAAGCTCACCAAGCTTCACACTCCCGCGCTTGCCAACCCAACCCCCGCGTATCCTCACTAGCCTTCCAAACATTTCTCCCCGACAGGACCCGTACTTCCACCCCCTGCTGGGCTCGCTGGTCAAGCTGGTGTTCCTCAGCAGCGCGCTGCACCAGCTGACGGTGGTGGCCTGCAGTTCCATGCCCTATGCAGTAGGTGCGCGGTGGCTGATTGTTACTGGCATGTTAGCATGATGCCAGCAGCGCGCTGAACCAGCTGGTCGTGTGGCGTGCAGCTTGATGCCGTATGAAGTAGGTGTGTTGCTGCTGGCTGCCGCGCTGCCTTGCTTGCTCATTGTGCACGCCGGTTGTGGCTGCTGTGCCTGTGTTTGCTCACCAGTTAAACTTCTGTCTGCTACAGGGTGGGTATGTACTCGTCACCTCAACGGAAAATGAAGCTTCATCTTAATCTTTCCATGCTGCAGGGCAGGTGCAGGACGTCGGTCTGATCTTCCTCTCAGCCATCGCCTCTGCCGTGGTGCAGCAGTGCAGCGCAGCAGGTGGGCAGCTGGTTTGCTGCTGCTAGTGGCAGCGCTGCAAATCCGCCTGCTCCATTAGATGCCTGGCATCTGCCGCAGCCCATCCATGCTTTGCACGCTCTCCATGCTCTGCTCCCGCTGCACGCTTGCCATGCTATGCTCGGCCCCCCTGCTCAGCACACTCTCCCTGCCCTGCCCCGCAGGTGTGACGCCCGAAAACACAACGGCCACTGTTCTCACCGCTGTCACGGCAGCCACAGGCGTGGTGGGCATCCTGCTGGTGTGCACAGGTGCGCTGTCCATGTGTTTAAAAAGTTATCAACAGTATTGCCTGGTGTGCACAGGCGCACATGCAGCAGTGCGCGGTCGGGACAGCTGAGGGCGGTGCGGCGCAGCAACCTGCGCGCCCTGCTGGTGTGCCTAACGACAAGTTTATGCGGAGCGGGATGTGCCTTTCTGCTACATGCAAGCTTCCGCCGCCCCCTGCTGAGCAGGCGTGTTGAAGCTGGCGCGCCTGGTGCAGTACGTGCCGCTGCCGGTCATGGGCGGCTACCTCTGCTTCGTGGGATACTTTGTCCTGGGCTCAGGTACGCCACCTTCTGGACTGGGCTGCTGCGATCCAGCCATCTGGCTGAGGCTTTCAGGCCCTGCGGCAGCTGTTATTGCGCGCCGCCTTCACGAAACCATCCCACTGTCTCTGCAGCTTGCCAACTTGATTGATTTGCACCCAACTGAACCTCTGCGCCCTGCGCCTCATCCCCTGATCAGGCGTGAGCCTGGCCACCGGGCTGCAGGTGGGCAGTGGCCTGCAGTCCTGGGCCCAGCTGGCCAACACGGACGCACTGCTGAAGCTGGCGCCAGCGCTGGTGTTGGTTGCACTGATATCTCTCGTGATGGCGCGAACACGGTAGGCGTAGGATTCTTGCGGACATTGATGCAGCTATGGGTGCCAAATGGCAGTTGCCTCTGGTGCACACTTGATTCAACACTGCCGCCCACCTGCTTTTCGTTCATTGCGCAGGAGCCCCTTTGCGCTGCCGACGCTGCTGGTGGCGGCGCCCGCCGCCTTTTATGCCGTGCTGTTTGCCACCGGGCACAGTCTGGAGGATGCGAGGGAGGCTGGATGGGTCGGCAAGCCGCAGGTGAGCCGTTTCATGCTATGCCTGCTGCGTTTGCTGTGCCTGCTGTGCCTGCCGTGTATGCTGTGCCTATAGCTTGTTTGCAAGGGACATGCTCTCGCTATGCCTGCTGGGCTGGGCTGCCGTGCTGCGATGTGCTGTACTTTGACTTTGTTCGCAAGCACCGCCCGGCCAGAATCCTGATGTTGCCTGCCTGCGCACTGGCCGCCCCGCTGCAGCCCGGCGACAGCGAGTGGCGGTTTTGGCGGGCCTGGTCGCTGTACAACATCCACGACTTTCCCCCATCCAACATTTACTGGGCCGCGCTGCCAGGCCAGGTGTGGGGTGTGGGTGACGGTTGACCCTGCATGGCTTCTGTGTTCTGCCGGGTGTAGGGGGTCCTGCATGGCTAGCATGTTCTGCCGGCCGGGCCTGTCCGCGCCACCTCAGCACATGCCTCTGCGCTTGGTTTTGACACCTGGGCATGATGCGTCCTCCTATGATCCTACCCACCATTTGTGCTGTAGCTGTACACGCTGCTCAGCCTGTTCTTAATCAGTTGCCCTGCTGCTGTTGCACAGCTGTACACGCTGCTCTGCAACTCGTTCATTCAGGTGTACATGCTGCTCTACATTTCATTCAATCCCCCACCACTGCCTTGCAGCTGTACAAGCTGCTCACCCTCTTCTTCATAGTGGCCTTTGGCAGCAGCATGGACATTGCGGCCATCCAGGTGCAGTCTTTGGACAGGGCTGGGATCGACTGCCTTAGGGAGCAACCTTGCAGTGCTGTGCAATGTGTGTGAGCCAACACAGAGGGTGATAGTGTGCCAGCGACAGCATCCAGCAACCGGTGTTTGAGAGCGGCCGGCGCCTCGTTGTAAGTTGCACACCTCGTGCTCTCCCCAGGCGGACGCATCACATGAGCTGGACTTCAACTCCGAGCTGATGAACATCGGTGGGTGCTGGAGAGCATTCCAGTTGTACTTTGTATCCTGTAGCCCATAGCGGGATTGTCAGCGGCGGTGCCGCCGCCGCTGCCCCCGCCGCCGCGTCTGCCGCAGGCTGCTTGGGTGAGCCCGTTTGCCATCCAATGCTGGGGCCCAGCACTTGAGCCCTGATTACCCCTCACGGTTAATGCTTGTTGCACAGGCGTGTCCAACTTGGCCACCGCGGCAGCGGGCGTGGGCTTCACCGGCTCGTACATTTTCTCGCAGGCGCGCAATTTGGCTCTTGGCGCGGAAACATACAGGCAGGGCTGGTTGCACTCAACCTGCCGACAGCTTGCCTGCAAGCGATAGCTATTTTTGTGCGCTTCCACCGGTACCTCAGGGAGTCATATTCTAGTCCAGCTGGCACTTCTTCGGAATTTGCTGCTGCTGCTGCTGCTGCTGCTGTTGCTGCTGTCCCTGGGAGGCCTACTGCCGCCCTCTCACCCCCTGCCCCCAAGCAGTCGCTCTTGATGCGGGTTTCACTGCAACCAAGGCTGCTATTCTGCCACCAGCCTACAAGCAGCCACTGCCTGTGCTGCGCTCGTGTCAACTAGCGCTGGTCTCTTGTCCCTTTCACTGCCCTCAAGCAGTCGCTCTTCATGCGGCGCATGGGCGTGGAGTCGCGCGTCATGGGCGTCACGCTGGCAGGCAAGAATAAGGGCACTGTGACATTGTGACTACATTGATAATGAGAAAGAATTGTTTGTGCTGCAATGCCCAGACCTGTAGTGCCATGGCCTGCTGGCTGCTGCAGCACCAACGGCTGCCGTTTGATGCCCCTGCGCTCGCGTCCCCCCTGCTCCCACCCCTGGCCTGCAGCCGTTTTCCTGGCCATGTTTGCGGCCCCGGCCAACCTGCTGGCCTTTTTGCCCAAGTTCTATTTTGGCGGGCTGACTGCATGGATCGGCCAGGACATTCTGAAGGTTTGTTCAGCGGTTGGGAGGGCAGGCGGCCATTGATATATCAATGGCGGCTGCTGGGAGGGCGGGCGGCCATTGATATATCAATGGCGGCGGCAGCTGGGAGGGAGGGCGGCCATTGATATATCAATGGCGGCGGCTGGGTGGGCGGTCGGCCATTGATATATCAATGGCGGCGGCAGCTGCGGCTTCGCCCGAATCATACCACCGTGCGTGCCTAGTTTCTGTTCCATTCAGATGTACACGACTGGCTGCTTCTGGCCGCCCGCGGCCTACTGTCTTTCCTAAGCCCGCTTGTCTGCTTATTGCACTCGTCGTGCGCAGGACTGGCTGCTGCTGGCCTCGCGCCGTGTGTCAGCTGTGGAGTATGCCCTCCTGCTGACCACATTTGCGCTGGTGAGTGCGAGAGTGCAACTTTATGGGCAACTGCGGCTGCCCGGCACTGGTGCTGCACAGCCATGTTCCGAATTCCTGCATCTCTGCAAATGGGTCCAGCCACACTGCAGACACCGCCTGAGCGTCTTCACTTTCCATTTCACTCCCATTGCACCTCCTGCAGGTGATGGGCGCCGGGCTGGAGGTGGGCATTGGAGTGGGCATCCTGCTGGCAGCCCTGCACTTTGCATACAGGTGAGCGGGAGGGCAGCTGTTGTGGCAGCTGGCTGCACATGCTCATGCGGCGTCGCTGCGACTGCGCTGGTGCGTGGCTGGGCTGTTGCCAGCCAACCATCTGCCGCTGACCCTGCTGCTGCTGGTATTGCTACCCAGTCACAGCCAGTGCCCTCACCGCCAGTGCTGCTGCTGCTGCTGCTGCTGCTGCTGCTGCTGCTGCTGCTGCTGCTGCTGCT
>VFQQ010003351.1_pt1 | contig 15776 bp, 14 predicted proteins | sample 3512341 | NCBI WGS metagenome assembly VFQQ01 (sample SAMN10412373, study PRJNA504923) | tailings metagenome | isolation source: Relicate 2 Philex TSF1 revegetated site | place: Philippines: Tuba, Benguet | collected 2017-08-29 | reverse complement strand
TGCCGTGCGAGTTGCACGCCAGGCCGAGCGCCATGTCGGCCAGCGAGAAGATCGCATCGCCGTGGCAGCCGCCGTTGAAGTTGAGGTGATCCACATCGCCTCGCTAACGGTCTTGCGACCGGGAGCCTTGCGGATGCGCGCAGCGTCGGCGAGCACCAAATCGAACTCGGCCTCCAGCAAATGCCACACCGGCTTCCAGTACACCCCCGTGGCCTCCATCGCCACATGGGTACAGTCATGCCCAGCCAGCCAATCGGCTAGCTTGAGCAATTCGGTCGTGGTGGTGCGGAAGCTGCGCACCTCCTGATGCATGGGCGGCGAGACGCAGCGCACGCAGGCCACGATGGTGTCCTTGTGCACGTCCAGGCCCGCACAGCGCGTGCAAGGCACTTGCATGAAGACCTCCTGGCGGTTGTTGGGCACCGCAGGCAGTCCTCGTCATCGAATTCTGGCAGCCGTGCTTCGGGGCGTCGCCGCCCTCTGCAACATTCCGGGGTGCTCGCAGGACTGCGGGTCCAACTGCTGAACGGGTTCGCAACACCAAGCAAACGCCGACGTCGTAAGCAACGCCCCGATCCACCCTACGCCCACGCCCCATCGTTCGCCAGCCGCGCCCCAGCTTCATGCCCCTGGGTCGTCGGGCACGCACGATGGCGAACCACTGAGGCTGCTCCAGGCTCAAACCTCGTTTGGAAGTGACTTGGCGGCCGCGCAGCCTCGGGTCTCTGGATCGCGGGCGGCGCGCCGCCCGCGGCTACTTCACAGCCAGCCCGGACTTGAGCGCGTTGAGGACTTCGCCTCCGCTCTTACCGCGGCGATCGAGGTTCTGCGCCCACTCGGCGGTGACCTCCTGCGACACCTTCGCCAGCAGCGAGTGGTCGGCGGGCGAGAGGGTGTGCAGCTTCACGCCCAGGCGCTTCAGCTTCTCGATGTCCTCGGCCTCGTCCTTTTCCACCTGCTGGCACACCCTGCCGATCGACTCCTCGCCGATGGCGGTGATCTCCACCTGCAGCGCGGGAGGCAGCGACTGGAAGCGCTTCTCGCTGACCACCCAGGTGGCAACGAACGAGCCGAAGTTCTGGCCGATCGTGCCGGTCTTCGACAGCTTGTCGATGTCGTAAGGGGCCAGGCTGTTGAAGGGAAAGAGCACGCCGTCGATGGTGCCGCGCGAGAGCGACTCGTACACCTCGGGCGTGGGCATCAGCACGGGCACGGCGTTGAGCTTCCTGAGCAGCAACTCCTTTGCCGAGCCCGAGGTGCGGATCTTCATGCCATCGAGCTCCTTGAGGCCCGCGAAGGGCTTGCGCGTGAAGACCTGATACGGGGGCAGCACGATGGTGTACAGCACCCGCACGCCGTTCGGCGCGAACTCCTTCTTGTCCAGCACGCCGCCCGGCTTGACGAGGTTCCAGTAGGCGCGCGTGGCCATGCACGAACCGGAGAACGGCAGCGGCAACTCCGGCACCACGGACAGCGGCAGCTTGTCGGAGACGAAGCCGGGCGCGACGTAGGCGATGTCGATGACGCCGGACTGGGTGAGCGGCAGCAGATCCTTGGCCTTGCCCAGCTGCTCGGCCGGGTAGTACTCGAACTCGAAGCCCTTCGCGTTCGCGCTGGCCTTCAGGCGCTCCATCATCGGGAGAGTGAAGTACCTGGGCAGGTAGTGGCCGACCGGGAATGAGTCCGCGATCTTGATCTTCGTCGTCTGGGCGAAGGCGTAGCCGCCGGCGCAAAGCAGGCCGGCGGCAAGGAAGGAAGCAAGCGGTTTTTTCATGATGTCGTCCGGTGCAGCGTGGAAGAAAGCGAAATCAGGGCGCCATTCTGGAAGGCAGCCACAGGATGATCTGCGGGAAGGCGACCAGCACGCCGACGAGCAGCAGGTGCGCGAGCACATGCGGCCAGACGCCGCGGAAGATCTCGGCGAGCGGGCGTTTGGCGTAGCGCGCCACCACGAACACGTTCAGGCCCACGGGTGGCGTGACCAGCCCGACTTCGGCCATCACGATCACGATCACGCCGAACCACACCGGGTCGAAGCCGAGCGCCTTGACCAGCGGCAGCACGATCAGCACGGTGAGGATCAGGATCGCCACCTGATCCATCAGGCAGCCGAGGATCAGGTAGCCGAGCAGGATCAAGCCCAGGATCGCCCAGCGTGACGCATCCAGCGAGCTCACCCACGCCACCAGCGACTGGGTGCTCTGCGTCAGGGTGAAGAAGTAGCCGAAGATCTTGGCGCACACGACGATCATGATGATCATGCAGCCGGCGTGCGCTGCGCGCACCAGCGCCCGCGCCAGGGCCGCGCGCGTGACCTTGCGCTCCCACAGCGCGATCAGGAAGGCACCGAAGGCGCCGAGTGCCGAGGCTTCGGTCGGTGTCGCGATGCCGGTGTAGATCACGCCGGTCACGGCCATGAACAGGAACAGCATCGGGCCGACCACCTTCAGCGACGCGAGCTTCTCGCGCATGCTGTAGGCCCGACCGCCGGGCGCGGCCTTGGGGTCGATGAACACCAGCACCCGCACCGTGCCCATGATCACCAGCGTGACCAGGATGCCGGGGATGACGCCGCCGATGAGCAGCGCGCCGATGCTCACGTCGGCGATGATCCCGTACAGCACCAGCGCGATCGAAGGCGGGATCAGCATCGCCAGCGTGCCGGAGATGGCGACGACGCCGCCGGCCAGCTTGGGGTCGTAGCCCTGCTTGAGCATCGCCGGCATGGTCGTCGACGACAGCGTCGCCGCCGCTGCCGTGCTTGAGCCCGAGATGGCGCCGAAGCCGGCGCCGGCGAGCGCGGTCGCCATGCCCAGGCCGCCCGGGACGCGGCCGACCCAGGTGGCGGCGGCCTTGAACAGGTTGTCGGCGACGCCGCTCATGATCACGAACTCCGCCATCAGGATGAACAGCGGCACCGAAATCAGCTCGTACGAGGCGGCGGTGGAGAGCGGCGCCGTGGACAGCACGCCGACCAGGGTGTCCCAGCCGCCGACGAGATACAGGCCCAGCGCGCCCGCGGTCACGAGAGCAAAGGCCACGGGGATGCCGATGGCGAGCAGCGCGAACAGCAGCGCTGTGATGAGGGCCGTGGTCGTCATTCCGCGCCCCCCTCGGTGCCGGAGACGGGCGGCAGATCCTGGAACGCGCGGCCCGTGATGAGCGTGGCGGCGTAGCCGGCGGCGTTCAGCGCGAGGCGCAGCGTCAGCATGCCGAAGCCGATCGGGAACGCGACGCTGACGGTCCAGGAAGGCACCGGCAGGCCGGTGCTGGACACGGCGGCGGTCGCGAACTCCGTCCACGTGTGGCCTGCCGCCACCCAGGTACACAGCGCGAACGCCGGAAGGGCGAGCATGGTGCCGATCGCCTCGAGTGCGTAGCGCAGGCGCGGGCGCACGTAGTTTTGCACGATGTCGACGGCCACGTGTGAGTGCGCCTTCAGCGTGTGTGAGACGGCGAAGAAGAACAGGCCCGGCATGAGGTAGTTGTTGATCACCTCGTACGACCAGGCGATCGGTGCGTTGAAAAGATAGCGGCGCGCCACGTCGGCCACCACCAGGCACATCAGGGCGAACAGCATCGCGCTGCCGAGGGCGACCAGCACGCCGTCGATCGCATCGACCCAGCGGCGCATCCGCGCATAGGCGGGCGGAGGGCTCGCGGCGGCGAACGTTGCCAGGCTCATGGGGCTTCCTGATCTGGTGTCGACAAGCTCGGCGGCAAGCGCCGCTCAGGCCGGATTGCGCTGCACCACCTGCCTGGCGATGATGATGCGCTGCATCTCGTTGGTGCCTTCGCCGATGAGCAGCAGCGGCGCGTCGCGGTAGTAGCGCTCCACGTCGAACTCGGGCGAGTAGCCATAGGCGCCATGGATGCGCATGCATTCGAGCGCGTTCTCCATTGCCGCCTCGGTGGCGAAGTACTTCGCCATCCCCGCTTCCATGTCGCAGCGTTCGCCGCGGTCGTAGGCGCGTGCTGCCGCCTGCACGAGCAGCTTCGCGGCCTCGACCCGGGTGGCCATCTCGCCGAGCTTGAGCTGGATGGCCTGGTGCTCGCAGATCGGCTTGCCGAAGGTCTTGCGCTGCTGCGCGTAGGCCACCGCGTCGTGCAGCGATGCCGTCGCCACGCCCAGCCCGCGCGCGGCCACGTTGATGCGCCCGAGCTCGAGCCCCGAGAGCACCTGCTGCAGCCCGCGGCCCTCGACGCCGCCGATCAGCCGCTCGGCGGGTACCCGGTAGTCGTCGAAGCGCAGCTCGCAGGTGTCGATGCCGCGGTAGCCCAGCTTCTGGAGCTTGCGCGAGACCACGAAGCCCGGCCCCTTCTCGGCGATGAACAGGCTCATGCCCTTGTGGCGCGGCTCGGCCTGCGGGTCGGTCTTCACGAGCAGCGCGATGCAGCCGCCCTGGCCGCTGTTGGTGATCCACGTCTTGCCGCCGTTGACGACGTAGTGGTCGCCGTCGCGCACGGCGCGGGTGCGGATCGCCTGCAGGTCGGTGCCGGCGTCGGGCTCGGTCAGGCCGATGCCGCCGCGCAGCTCGCCACTGGCGAAGCGCGGCAGCAGCTCGCGCCGCTGCGCTTCCGTGCCGTGGCGCAGCACCGCCGAGGCCATGATGAGGTGCGAGTTGATGACGCCCGACAGCGACATCCACACCGCCGCGATGCGCGCCACCACTGCCGCGTAGGTGGCGGTGGTCAGCCCCAGGCCGCCGTACTCCGCCGGGATGACGCAGCCGAACAGGCCCATCTCCTTCATGCGCTCGACGATCGCGGCGGGGTACTCGTCGGCATGCTCGAGCCGCTTGACGTGCGGCTTGACCTCGACGCGCAGGAAGCGGTCGATCGCGTCGAGGATCGCGCCGTCGAACTCGGGCGCGTCGTGCTCCAGGGTCTGGTTCGACATGGCCGTCTACCCGCCCGCCGCCAGGCCGAGCTGGATCTCGTGTGCCGGCACGCCGGCGCCGATGCCGAGCACGACCTCACGCACCGTCGCCGCCCGTTCGGCCGAGGCCACGAGCTGCATGTTGGCCTCGAACTTGGCAACAACGTCGGCGTTGGAGATCGGGCGCCCGGCGCCGCCGCGGTTGACCTGCTCGCGGTGGCGCAGCTCGCGGCCGTCGTTCAGCGTCACGATCACCTCGCCCGAGTAGGCGGCGGGGAAGGGCGAGTCGGGATCGACCTCGTACTCCACGCGCGCGGCGAGCGCGAGCACGGTCTCGTCGCGCAGCGCGGCCTCGTCGAGCTCGGCCAGGCCAAAGCGGCCACGCACCAGCGCGGTGGCCACGGTGTAGGGGATGCTGAACTGCGCGTCGTAGCTGTTCTGCGGGCGCTTCTTCGTCGCCACCGGTTCGCACACCGTCTTCACCACCTCGGCCGGCACCAGCGCGCGCACGCTGCGGATGTCGGCGGCGCGCAGGCTGTGGCGGTCGCGCAGCAGGGCCGCCGCGTCGGCGCAGGCATGGGTGAAATGGCATGCCGGGATCGGCTTGACGTTGACCTCGGACAGCTCCCAGGTCTGCCCGAGCCCGGCGGTGGCGAGCGAGAGGTCGCCGTCGCGCGCGAGCGGCCCGAGGTGGCTGTCGAACAGGCCGAAGCGCCCCTCGTAGGCCTGGCGCGGGCCCTGGAAGCCGTGGCGCGCGAGCGTCGCGGCGGTGAGGCCGGCGCCGGCCACCCAGCCCGGATGCATGCGCTTGGTCCACGCGCCGTCCTGCAGGAATTCCATGCTGCCGGCGGCCATCGACAGCGCGATGCCCTGGGCGCTGGCGAGCTGCACTGCGCTCAGCCCCAGCAGCTTGCCGGCCACCAGCGTGCAGGCGAAGGCGCCGATCAGGCCGGTGGGGTGGAATCCGACCTGGTGGAACCCGCCCTTGGCAACCGAGGCCAGGCGCGCGCCGGCCTCCACGCCGGCGACGTACGCGACGAGCAGGGCCTCGCCGTCGCGCCCGGCGAGCGCCGCGCTGCCCAGCGCGCAGGGCAGGGTGCTGGCGGTGGCGTGGATCACGCCCGCGGCATGGGTGTCGTCGAAATCGAGCCCGTGGATCAGAATGCCGTTCATCAGCATGGCATCGCGCGGGGCCAGGCGCGCGGCCAGCCCGATCACCGGCGTGTCGCCGCCGCGGCCCGACAGTTCCTGCGCCGCCGACAGCGAGCGGTGCGCGAACTCGTAGTGCGTCGAGGCGTGCGCGATGCCCACGGCGTCGAGCGCCAGGTGCCGCGCGCGCTCGAGCACCGGCTGCGGGATATGCCGCGGCTCGAGCGCGGCGACGAAGCCGGCCAGCGTGTCGGCGATCGTGTGCGTCCGTTCCCTGCTCATGCGACGGCTCGTTTCCTGCGGTTGGGCAGCCTGTTGCGAGTTTACGCGTCCAAATGCCAAACGCTAGTTAGGTTTTGCTAGCATGCCGCATCCCGGACCGTCCTGAGCAGGAACAGCATGAGCGAAAGCACGAGCGCGCCGTACCTGGGCGTGAGCCACGAAGGCCATGTCTCGATCATCGAGATCCAGCGGCCGCCGCACAACTACTTCGACATCCCGATGATCACGGCCATCGCCGATGCGTTCGAGGCGGCCGAGGCCGACCCGGAGTGCCGCGCGATCGTGCTGTGCGCGCAAGGCACGGCCTTCTGTGCCGGGGCGAACTTCGCCAACCGCGATGCCACGCCGGAGCAGAAGAGCCCGCGCGCGCTGAATCCGATCTACGACCAGGCGATTCGTCTGGTCGCCTGCACCAAGCCGTCGGTCGCCGCGGTCCAGGGGCCGGCCATCGGCGGCGGCCTCGGCCTGGCGCTGGCGACGGACCTGCGCGTCACCTGTCCGCAGGCGCGCTTCTCGGCCAACTTCAACCGGCTCGGCTTCCACCCCGGCTTCGGCCTGTCGTACACCCTGCCGCGGCTCGTCGGGCAGCAGCGGGCCGCGCAGCTCTTCTACACCGGCCGCCGCATCGACGGCGAGGAGGCCCTGCGCATCGGGCTGGTGGACGAACTGGTGGCGCAGGAGCAGGTGCGCACCAAGGCCATCGAACTCGCCACCGACATCGCCGTGTCGTCGCCGATCGCGGTGCAGTCCACGCGCGCCACGCTGCGCGCCGGCTTCGTGGAGGCCTTCCGCCTGGCGGTGGCGCGCGAGAGCGCCGAGCAGAACGCGCACTTCAAGGGCGAGGACTTCAAGGAAGGCGTCAAGGCGATGGCGGAACGGCGCCCGCCGCAGTTCAAGGGCCGCTGAGCACGAGGAGCGCCGGCGCCGCGCGCTGCGATACGGGCGGCGCCGCCGCCGCACTACTCGGGCACGATGCCGGCGACCGAAGCGCGCCGTGCCCAGACGGCACGGTCCTTGGCCAGATAGTCCGCGAAGTCGGCGCCGCTGACGACCGGCATCGGGGTGCAGCATTGCTCGAGCAACCGCTGCAGCTCCGGCTTGGCGACGGCGTTCCTGATGGCATCCGCCAGACGCTTGACCACGTCGTCCGGCGTGCCGGCCGGCGCGAACACGCCGGTCCACGCAAACACCTCGAGGTCGGGGATGCCGCTCTCCGTCAGCGTGGGCAGGTCGGGGTACTGCGCGAGGCGCCTGGGCGAGGTCACGGCGAGGGCCTTCAAGCGGCCGCTCTGGATCAGCGGCGTGCCGGCGATGATGTCGGCGAACATGAACGACAACTGGCCGCCCACCAGGTCGTTCATGGCCGGAGGGCTGCTCTTGTACGGCACGCCGACCACCGGGACGCCGATGCGCTTGACGAAGTCCGCCCCAGCCAGCTGCGACACCGCGGCACCCCAGCCGTAAGACGCGCTGGCGGCATTGGCCTTCAGCCATGCGACCAGCTCGGCGACGGTGTTGACCGGCATCTCCTTGCGCACGGCGAGGAAGTAGTAGGCCGTCGTCACCGAACTGACGGGCTTGAAGTCCTTCACCGGGTCGTAGGGCAGTTTCTTGAACAGGCTCGGATTGATCGAGTGCGTGGTGGTCGCGGTCATCAGCAGCGTCCTGCCGTCGGGCGCGGCGCGCGCCACGGTCTCGGCCGCGAGGGCGCCGCTGGCGCCCGGCTTGTTCTCGATGACGACGGTCTGGCTCAGTTCGCGCGACACCGCGTCGAACAGCGGCCGCGCGATGGTGTCGGTGCCGCTGCCCGGGCCGAACGGAAGCACCACACGCACCGGTTGGGCGACGGCGCCGCGCGCCAGCACCAGAAGGGCCAGGGCGGCGATCGATGCCGCGCGGACGGCCTGCTTGACGACAGTCATGATCTTCTCCGGCGTGCCGCGGCGGCGGCGTGTCGTGGCGGTCAAAAGGGGGTCAGTAGGACTTGGGCAGGCCGAGCACGCGCTCGGCGACGAAGCAGAGCACCAATTCGCGCGAGACGGGAGCGATGCGCGGCAGCATCGATTCGCGGAAGTAGCGCTCGACGTGGAAGTCCTGCGCATAGCCCATGCCGCCATGGGTCAGCACCGCGGTCTCGCAGGCGCGGAATGCCGCTTCGCCGGCGAAGTACTTGGCGGCGTCGGCCTCGGCGCCGCAAGAACGGCCGTTGTCGTACAGCCAGGCCGCCTTGGCGTAGAGCAGCGACGCGGCTTCGAGGTCGATCCAGCACTTGGCCAACGGGTGCTGGATGCCCTGGTTCTGGCCGATCGGGCGCTCGAAGACGATGCGCTCCTTGGCGTACTCGGCGGCGGTCTGCAGGGCCACCTTGCCCAGACCGACGGCGCCGGCAGCGCCGAAGATGCGCTCCGGGTTCATGCCGTGCAGGATGTACTTGAAGCCCTCGCCTTCCTCGCCGATGCGGTCTTCGACGGGGATGACCAGGCCGTCGATGAAGAGCTGGTTCGAGTCCACGGCCTTGCGGCCCATCTTCTCGATCTCGCGCACTTCGACCTTGCTGCGGTCCAGATCGGTGTAGAACAGACTCAGCCCCGCCGTCTTCTTCGCGACTTCGTCGACCGCCGTCGTGCGCGCCAGCAGCAGGATCTTGTTGGCCACCTGCGCGGTCGAGATCCAGATCTTCTGCCCGTGCACCACGTAGTGGTCGCCCTGCCTGACCGCGCGCGTCTTGAGCTTGAGGGTGTTGAGGCCGGTATTCGGCTCGGTGACGCCGAAGCAGGCCTTGTCCTCGCCGCGGATCAAGGGCGGCAGCCAGCGCGCCTTCTGCTCATGGGTGCCGAACACGACCACCGGATTCAGGCCGAAGATGTTCATGTGCAGTGAAGAGGCGCCGGTCAGGCCGGCGCCCGAGGCCGTCACCGTTTCCATCATGAGGGCGGCTTCCGCGATGCCGAGGCCGGCGCCGCCGTACTCGGTGGGCATGGCGATGCCGAGCCAGCCCGCCTGGGCGATGGCGGCGTGGAAGTCGTGCGGAAACCCGCCTTCCTGGTCCTTGCGCAGCCAGTAGGCCTTGTCGAAGCGCCGGCAGATGCCGGCCACCGCTTCGCGGATCGAGATCTGATCGTTGGTGAGCTCGAAGTTCATGGCGCTGCTCGCGGGTTGGAAAGTGGTGCCGTGCGGCCGGCCGGGGCCAGGGCAGGGGCGACAGGCTACGGACCGGCGGCCTTCACGACCTGGCGCTCGATCAGGCTGCGGATCGCGGCATCGTCCAGGCCGGCCTCGCGCAGCACCTCGACGGAGTGTTCGCCGAGCAGGGGCGGGTTGCGCCGCTGCCCGGCGCGGGCGCCGTCCAGACGCAGCGGTTGCGCCACGCCGTGCAGCGAACCGAAATGCGGGTCGGCATAACTCAGCAGCATGCCCGATGCGGCCGTGTGCGGATGAGCGGCGAACTCGCCCAGCGTGTGCACCGGCGAGCACGGGATGCCGGCGTCGTCGAGCACGCTGAACCAGTGCGCGCGCTTGTTCCGGCGCAGCGCCGCCTGCACCAGAGTCTCGACTTCCGCTCGTGCGGCCACGCGCTGCGGCGTGCTGGCGAAGCGCGCCGCATCGGGCAGATCGGACAGGCCGGCAAGGGCGCAGAAGCGCTGCCACAGCGAATCGTTGGCCACGCCGATGATGATCGGCTTGTCGGCGGTTTCGAAGATGCCGTAGGGACACAGAGACGCATGCCCGACGCCGGCCTTGCGCGGCTCGGTGCCGGTTTCCCAGTAGTTCTGCAGGAAGTTGCCGAGGAAGCCAGCCGCGGTGTCGAACAGCGACGCTTCCACGGTGCAGCCGGCGCCGGTGCGCTGGCGCGCATGCAGCGCCGCGAGGATGCCGATCAAGGCATGCAGTCCGGTGCCCTGATCGACCGGCGAGAACGGGCTGCGCATCGGCGGGCTGCCCGGGTCGCCGGTGATCGCGAGCATGCCGCTGAACGCCTGCAGGATGAGGTCGTAACCCTTGCCTTCGCGCATCGGGCCCTGGCTGCCGAAGCCGCTGATGCTGCAGTAGACCAGCCGGGGATCGCTGCCGCGCAGCGTCTGCGCATCGATGCCCAGGCGGGCCGCCACGCCGGGAGCGAAGCTTTCGACCACGACGTCGGCCCGGCGCGCCAGCGCCAGGACGATGTCGCGTCCGGCCGGCGCCTTCAGGTCGACGGCGATGCTGCGCTTGTTGCGGTTGACGCTGAGGAAGCCGGCCGACGTGCGCGCGCCGTGCGCGCCCTCGCGCAGCACCGGCCAGCCGCGGGTCTCGTCGCCCTCGAGCGACTCGACCTTGATCACTTCGGCGCCCATGTCGCCCAGGTACTGCGTGCAAAGCGGGCCCGCCAGGACGCGTGACAGATCGAGAACGCGAATGCCGTCGAGTGGAGCGGTGCTTGTTGCTTGCATGCTCTAGTCGAGCTTGACCGCTGCCTTGCGGACGACGGCGCCGTAGCGCTCCTGGTCGGTCTTCATCGTCTGCTCGAACTCGGCGGGCGTGCCTGCGACGATCTCGAAACCGAGTTCGAGCAGCCGGGCCGTCATCGCCGGCTCGCGCACGATGGCCACGATCTCGCGGTTGAGCTTGTCGACGATGGCCTTGGGCGTACCCGCCGGCGCGAGGAAGCCTACCCACACCGGGAAGTCGAGGTTCGGCACGCCGAGTTCGGCGAAGGTGGGCATGTCGGGCAGCGCCGGCGAGCGCCGCGTGGCCGCCAGCGCGATGGGCCGCAGCGCACCAGCGCGCACGTGCGACCGCGCCAGCGGCACGTCGGCGACGGACACCGGCACCTGGCCGGCGACGACATCGGCGATCGCCGGTGCGCTGCCGCGGTAGGGCACGTGGACCATGTCGATGCCGGTGGCGGTCTTGATCGATTCGCCGCCCAGGTGCCCGGCACCGCCGTTGCCCGAGCTGGCGAAGCTCAGGCCGCCCGGCTTGCTGCGCGCGAGCGCGAGGAACTCGGACAGGTTCTTCGCCGGCACGGAAGGGTGCACGAACAGGCCCATCGCGATCGAGGTCGCGTGCACCACGGGGACGAAGTCCTTGACCGGGTCGTAGGGTAACCTGGCGTAGACGTGGCCGTTGATCACGTGGCCGACGTTGACGAGGAGCAGCGTGTAGCCGTCGGCTGGCGCACGTGCGGCCAGCGCCGCGCCGAGGCTGCCCGCGCCGCCCGGCTTGTTCTCGACCACCGTCGGTTGCCCCCAGCGCTCCTGCAGGCGCTGCGCGATCTCGCGCGTCAGTACGTCGGTGCTGCCGCCGGCCGGGATCGGGGCGATGAAGCGGATCGGGCGGTTCGGATAGCCATCGGCCTGCGCGGTGGCGGCCGACGGAGCCAGCATCACGGCGAGCGCCGCGAGCCAGGTCTTGAACGAGAACTTCATGCGCGGATCCTCTCGGCCGAGCTCATTCGACCTTCAGGTTGAGCGACTTGATCAGCGGCCCCCACAGCTGCAGTTCCGACGTCACCGTCTGCGTCACCTCGGCGGGGCCGCCGAAGGCGACGTCGAGCCCGAGCGCGGCCAGGCGCTCGCCGGTATCGGGCGCCGCGAGCGCCTTCTCGAGCTCGCTCGTCAGCCGCCTCTGCAGTGCGCCAGGCAGGCCGCGAGGTGCAACCACGCCCATCCAGCCCTTGAACTCGTAGCCGGGCAGGGTCTCGGAGATGGCCGGCGCCTCGGGGAACTGCGCATGCCGTGTTGTTCCGGTGGCGGCAAGGACGCGCAGCTTGCCCGCCTTGACCAGCGGCGCACTCGTGTTCGGGGCGTCGAACATGAAGCTCAGGCTGCCGCCCAGCACGTCGTTCATCGCCAGCGCGCTGCCCTTGTAGGGCACGTGCGTCATGCGCACGCCGGCCTTCATCGCCAGCAGTTCGCCCGACAGATGGTTCGAGGAGCTGATTCCCGCCGAGCCGTAGGTCGGCGCGCCGGGGCGCGCCTTGGCGTCCGCCAGCAGGTCGGCAACTGATCGGTACGGACTGTCGGCCCGGACGACGAGCAGGTTGACGTAGTTGCACAGGCGCGCGACGGGCGTCAGGTCCTGCAGCGGGTCGTAGCCGACGCTCTTGTACAGATTCGGCCCGATCGACATCGAGCCGGTGTGCGCGAAGCCGATGGCATAGCCGTCGGCCGGCATCTTCGCCAGCCGCCCGACACCGAGCGTGCTGCCGGCGCCCGGGATGTTCTCGAACACCACCGGCTGCCCCAACAGCTCCTGCAGCCGCGAGCCAACCAGGCGACTGATGACGTCCGCCGGCCCGCCGGGCGCGAACGGGATCACGAAGCGCAGCGGCCTGGACGGATAGGCCGCCTCCTGCGCGGTGGCCCATCCGGCGGGTGCGAGGGCCCCGGCCGTGCAGACCTGGAGCCAACGTCGACGTGACAGTTGCATACGCTTCTCCGGTTGCGCCGGCTCAGTACGAGCGCGGCAGCCCCATCACGTGTTCGGCGATGTAGTTCAGCACCATCTCGCGGTTCAGCGGCGCCGTCCGCAGCAGGCGCACCAGGCCGTACAGGTCATAGATGCCGTACTCCTTGGTGAAGCCGTTGCCGCCGTGGGTCTGGATCGCCGCGTCGACCGCGTGGATGCCGGCCTCGGCGCCGGCGTACTTGGCGATGTTGGCGAACTCGCCCGCCGGCAGACCATGGTCGAAAGCCCACGCTGCCTTCAGCGCCATCAGCGAGGCCATCTCGATCTCGCTGCGTGCGACAGCGAGTGGATGCTGCACGCCCTGGTAGGCGCCGATCGGCGTGTTGTTGAACAGCTTGCGCTCGTTGGCGTACGCCACGGCCTTCTTCAGCGCGAAGCGGCCGACGCCGGTGCACAGGCCGGAGAGGATGATGCGCTCCGGGTTGAGCGTGTCGAACAGGATGCCGAAGCCCTTGCCGACCTCGCCCAGCACGTCGTCCTCGGTCAGCGCCACGTCGTCGAAGAACACCTGCCACTGCGTCTCGGGCACCGGGAAGGCCACCGGGATCAGCGTCTTGCTGATGCCCTTCTTCTTCATGTCGACCATGAAGATGGTGAAGCCGTCGGTCTTCTTCTTGACCTCGGCCCGCGGCGTGGTGCGCGTCACCACCATCGCGTAGTCGGCATGGTTGGCGTCGGTGATGAACACCTTCTGCCCGGTCAGGCGGAAGCCGCCCTTGCCGTCGGGCTTGGCGATGCTGGTGATCTCCATCGAGTTCGAGCCCGCGTTCGGCTCGGTGATCGCGAAGCAGAAGCGGATCTCGCCGGCGCAGCCGCCCGGCAGCAGGCGACGCTTCAGGTCCTCGCTGGCGTGTTTGGCCAGCAGGCCCATCGTCATCGTCGGGCCGACGACGAGGTTGAGCAGCGGGATGCCGTTGTTCGCGAGGCCCTCCATGAACAGCAGCATCTCGGTCATGCCTTGGCCGGCGCCGCCGTAGGCCTCGGGCACCATGATGCCGAGGAAGCCATCGCCAGTGATCTGCTGATACAGCTCGGCCGGTGGCTCGCTCTTCTCGGCGTACCGCTTCCAGTATGCGTGGTCGTAGCGCTGCGAGATGCGGTCGCCGTACTCGTAGACCATCCGCTGTTCCTGGGTCAGCGCGAAATCCATCGCCTTCTCCTTCGTCGTGATCGGGTGCGGGGAAGTCAGCGGTTGGCCGACGGGAACTTCGGCGCGCGCTTCTCCCTTACCGCGGCCACGCCCTCCGGCGCGTCTTCGCCCAGGAAGCACAGCATCTCCATCGCCAGCGAGCTCTCGAACACCGGCCGCGCGAGGTTCATCCAGCCGTTCAGCGAACGCTTGGTGAAGCGGATCGCCTGTTGGCTGCCGGCGGCCAGCTTGTCGGCCACTTCCATCGCTTTGTCCATCAGCTGCGCGCGCGGCACGCACAGGCTGACCAGGCCGATGCGCTCGGCCTCCTTGCCGGTGACGAACTCGGCCGTCATCAGGTAGTACTTGGCCTTGGCCATGCCACACAGCAGCGGCCAGCAGATGGCGGCATGGTCGCCCGCAGCGACGCCGAGCTTGACGTGGCCGTCGGTGATCTTGGCCTCCTCGGCCATGATGCTGATGTCGGCCATCATCGCCACCGCCAGGCCGGCGCCGACGGCCACGCCGTTGATCGCCGAGATCACCGGCTTCTCGCAGGCCATCACGTTGTAGACGATGTCCGACGCCTCGGTCATCACGCTGTTGATGGTCTGCGCGTTGCCGACCATGCTGGTGATCCAGCTCAGGTCGCCGCCGGCCGAGAAGGCCTTGTCGCCGGCGCCGGTGATGACGGCCACCTTGGTCTTGGCATCGTCGTTGACGACGCCCCAGATCTTGGTCAACTCCCAGTGCAGGCGGGCGTTGGTGGCGTTCATCACCTCGGGCCGGTTGATCGTGATGAGCAGCACGCCGTTGGGCTTGGGGTCGAACTTGAGGAACTGGAAGTCGGAGTAGTTCATTGGGGGTTCTCTGAAGGGAAGAAGGTTGGAGGAGGGTGACCGGATCAGCGCAGCGTCGCGCGGCCGTTGTTGAGCACGACCACGTCGCGCTCGACCACGCGGGCCCGGAACGACACGGTCGCGCCGTCGATCCACAGCTCGGTGCGGATCGTCTCGCCGGGGTAGACGGGCGACGAGAAGCGCGTCTCGAACGAGGCGATGCGGGCCGGGTCGCCGCCGGCCGCCGCCTGCGCGACCGCGAAGGCGGCGATGCCGTAACTCGCCAGCCCGTGCAGGATCGGGCGCTCGAAGCCGGCCGAGTGAGCCAGCGCCGGCTCGGCGTGCAGCGGGTTGTAGTCGCCCGACAGGCGATAGATCAGCGCCAGCCCGGGCGGTGTCTTGCGGTCGACGTGGCGGTCCGGCGCGCGCGTGGGCAGTTCGTGCACCGGCTTGACCGGGCCGCTGGGCCCGCCGAAGCCGCCATCGGCGCGGCAGAAGGTGGTCGAGCCGAGCGTCGCCAGCAGCTCGCCGCTGGCCACGTCGAGCACGCGGCGCTCGGTGTAGATCAGCGCGCCCTTGCCGGCGCCCTTGTCGACGATGCCGGTGACCTTGGTGCGCCCGATGACCTCGCCTTCGGGGGCCGGGTGGCGGTGGATCACGAGGCTCTGCTCGCCGTGCACCAGCCGCACCGCGTCGACGCCGGTGGCCGGGTCGCGGATCCACATACCAGGGTAGCCCAGCACCACCGGCAGGGTCGCCAGCGCGACCAGGTCCTTCTCGTAGACGAAGCGCAGCTCGGCCTCGTCCATCGGGTCGGCGCCGAGTCCGAGGCCGAGCGCGTACAGCATCGTGTCGCGCTGGGTGTAGCGGTGGCGCACGTCTTCGAACGGCCACGCCATCAGCTTGTCGTAGTTGATCGCCACGCCGCGCTCCCTTCAGACCGGATCCCAGGAGAAGACGATGTTCGATGTCTCCAGCGGGAAGAAGTTGGGTTTCATCGCCGGCAGCACGCGCTCGGCGATGGTCTCCGGCGTCCAGCCTTCGGCGG
>VFQQ010003350.1_pt1 | contig 15777 bp, 16 predicted proteins | sample 3512341 | NCBI WGS metagenome assembly VFQQ01 (sample SAMN10412373, study PRJNA504923) | tailings metagenome | isolation source: Relicate 2 Philex TSF1 revegetated site | place: Philippines: Tuba, Benguet | collected 2017-08-29 | reverse complement strand
GAACTTCGCCGCATCGCCGAGGCAATAGAAGCCTTCCTCGTCGAACGCCTTGGCCGTCAGGTCAGGGCGTTTGAGGTAACCCGGCGTGATGCACGCCCCGCGCGCCCGCACCTCCATCTTGGTGCCGACAGGCGCCAGCTTGATCTCCACGCCCGGCAGCGGCAGACCGATCAGCCCCATCCGCTCCGTCGCCCAGTGCACGTTCATGATCGTCGGCGCCGTCTCCGTCGCACCATAACCCGACGAGAACGACAATCGTTCCCCCGTCTCGCGCACCGCGACCGCCTGGATGCGATCACCCAGATCCTGGCTCAGCGCCGCACCGCCATAGGCGAGCCCCTTCATGCGCTTGAAGAACGTCGCCGCCAGATCGGCATCCCGCTCCAGCTCCGGCGTCAGCGCCGCCCAGGCCGCCGGCACGTTGGAATAGACGGTCGGCGAAATCTCTTTCAGGTTGCGCAACGTCTCCGCGAACCCCTGCGGCGTCGGCGACCCGCCATCGATATAGAGCGTCCCGCCCCACGTCGTCGTACCGTTGAGAACGGAGTTGCCGCCGAACGTATGGTTCCACGGCAACCACGACAGCGTCACCGCCGGCGGCTCGGCCGCCTCATCCGCCAGCATCGAGCGCAGCATCGCGGCGTTCACGCACATCATCCTGTGCGTATTGATCGCCGCCTTCGGCATCCCCGTCGAACCCGACGTGAAGAGATACTTCGCCACCGTATCGAAGCTCAGCTTCGCATAAGCCGCCTCCGCCACCTCGCCGCCCGGCTCCGTCAGCAGCGCGGACATCGGCTCGCTCTGGAAGCCTGCGACGCCTTCGCTGCCGTGGAACAGCCTCACGCCGCTGAGGTCCAGCGCGCTCAAGCCCTTCGCATAGGGCCGCAGATCGTCCGCCCAGATCGCCTTCGGCTCGACCAGCGCGAACACATGGCGAAGCTTCGCGAAATCGCTCGACATCGTCGAATAGGCGCGGCTCACCGGCGCCACCGGACACCCGGCCAAAATCGCGCCATACGTCATCAGCGCATGATCGACGCTGTTGCCGCTCAGGATCATCAGCGGCGTCGATTCCCCGTTCAGCCCGCGCGCGATCAGCCCGGCTGCTATGCGTCCGATCAGATCGAACGCCTGCGCATACGTCACCTCGCGCCACCCGTCCTGCCCCGGCACGCGCTCGGCCAGCCAGATGCGATCCGGCGCCTCTTTCGCCCACCGCTTGAACGGCGCGATCAAATTCTCCGGCGGTTCACGCAGCGGATAGGGATTGCGGACGATCAGCGTCCCGTCATCCCGGCGCTCGATCTCCACGCGCGGCGGCTTGTTCGCGCTTTTGCGGAACGGCGCATCGGCTGCCCGCATCTCCGGCGCGGCGCTCACGCCGCGACGTCCACGATCACCCGCCCACGCACCTGACCTGCCAGAATCGACGGCCCCATGCCCATCACCGTCTCAAGCGACACAGTCTCCGACATCGCCTTCAGCTTCGCGGTATCGAGATCGCGCGCCAGTCGCGCCCACGCTTCTTCGCGCTTCGCCTTCGGCGCCATCACGCTGTCGATCCCCGCCATCGTCACGCCGCGCAGGATGAACGGCGCCACCGACCCCGGCAGGTCCATACCCGCCGCCAGACCGCACGCCGCAACCGTCCCACCGTATTTCGTCGAGCCCAGCGCATTCGCCAGCGTCTTCGATCCGACGCTGTCCACCATGCCCGCCCAACGCTCCTTGTTCAACGGCCGCACATCCCCGCCAAGCTCGCTGCGCGGAATGATCGACGTCGCGCCCAGCCCCTTAAGGTATCCCTCCTCCTCGACCCGCCCCGTCGAGGCGATCACCTCAAAGCCCAGCTTCGCCAGCAGCGCGATCGCAACCGACCCGACACCGCCCGCCGCACCCGTCACCAGCACGGGGCCGCTCGACGGCGTCACACCGTTCTTCTCCAGCGCCAACACGCACAGCATCGCCGTATATCCGGCCGTCCCGATCGCCATCGCCTCGCCAGCCGTGAACGCCTCCGGCAACTTCACCAGCCAGTCGCCCTTCACACGCGACCGCGTGGCGTAACCACCCAGATGCGTCTCGCCCGTGCCCCAACCGTTCAACACCACCTTGTCGCCCGGCTTGTACCCTTCATGGCTCGACGTCTCGACGACGCCCGCGAAATCGATCCCCGGGATCATCGGCCACCGCCGCACCACCGGCGCCGCGCCGGTCAGCGCCAGCCCATCCTTGTAGTTGATGGTCGAATGCGAGACGGCGACGGTGACATCGCCCTCCATCAGATCGGCGTCTGTCAGCTCCGCAATCCGCCGCGACGGCGCGCCGTCGGTCTTCTCCAACAGGATCGCACGGAAAGTTCCGGCCATGGTCGCTTCCTCGATGTCAGTGATTATTGATTGGCCCGGAAACCACAGGAATTCCGCCCCCGGGTCAACCCAACGCCCCCGTTACGCCTAATCCTCTCCGCGCGTGAGCGGGGAGAGGACAGACCGCGCAGCGGTCAGGAGAGGTGCCGGGGCGCCGGCCCGTCTAACGACCCTGATTGTCATCCTCGGGCTGCGCAGCAGACCCGGGGACCCATGCCTCAGACCTTTCAGGCACGGCGCTTCTCCACGCCCATCTCCCACGATCACCCCATCCACGCTAAACCTCCCCCATGAAACGCCGCGACCTCGGGATGCTCCCCTCCACCTTCGCCGCCGCCGTCGCCGAAGTCGGCGACGCCTGGACGCTGCTCATCGTCAAGGAGCTCATGCTCGGCACCAGCCGCTTCGACGGCTTCATCGCGCAAACCGGCATCGCCGAATCCTCCCTCGCCCAGCGCCTCAAGAGCATGGAGCAGAGCGGCCTCATCACCCGCCGCGCCTATCAGACGAACCCCGTCCGCTACGAATACGCCCTCACGCCCAAGGGCGAGGCCCTCGCGCCGACGCTCCTCACGCTGATGAAATGGGGCGACCGGTTCCTCTCCGACGGCGCCCCGCCCTGCACCTATGAGTGCCTCGAATGCGGCAACGACCCCCAGCCGCATCCCCTCGCCTGCGCCCATTGCGGCACCGAGATCACCGCCAAGACCACCAAACCGGTCCTCACCGAAACCGCCCTCGCCGCCCGCGCCCAGCGCGCCGAGGACTTCCAGAAGAAGAAATCCGAACGCAACGCGGCCTAGAACTCTGCTGCATCAGAACTTGGGCCTTCCCCCGTCGGGGGAAGGTGGGCGACAGCCCGGAAGGGGGCCGGCCCCAATCTCCCCTCCTCCTCATCCTGAGGAGCGATCCAAAGGATCGCGTCTCGAAGGACGCACCCTTGCGCCCCTCCCCGCCTTTGTTACCGTTCGTTGACGAATCCGGCGCACGCTGATCGGCACATAAGGCTGACGGTGGGTCTGATCAGGAGGGGGATGACGCAACCTCAATTTTGGGGCGCCCCTGGCCATGGACCTGAAGCTCGCAAAGCGTATCCGCAGCTACAATCTCACCACCGCCGAAATCCTCTATCACCTGCCCGATCATCCGGCCGTCCTGCAGACCTATGTCTGGCAGGACTTGGACATCGCCCCGAAATTCCCGGTGCTGAACAAGTTCCTCGAATTCTGGGAAGAGAACATCGAGGGCAAACTCCACACCGTCCGCGTCGCCGTCCGCGGCGTCTTCACCCCCGCCGAACTCAAAATCTACGGCCACGAATTCCAGATGCACTGAGCGCGCCCTTTCCTCCCCCGTCATTCACGGGGGAGGTGTCGCGAAGCGACGGAGGGGGCGTGGCTCGCAACCCTGCTGTCATCCTCGGGGCCGCGCAGCGGAACCCGGGGACCCATGCCTGAGACCCATCCGGTTTCGCGCCTGAACACCTGACCCAATACCGGACATAATTCCTATATGCGTTCGGGCCGCACACAGATCAAGTCCCGCACGGATTATTTTCTTAAACCCGACGCGCATCCGCCGTCGCCCTCGCAGGCTGCCCCAGCCCTGCGGCGTTAGAGCGCATCCCCGCACCTTTACCCGCCATGGTTGCGCCACACCGTTGCGTTCAATGTCTCGCCTGCGGCCCGTTCCGGTGCCGCAAACCGTGCCGGTCCGGATGCGTCTGTGGGCCTGCCTGGCTACGGCATGACGGGGATGACTTTTATGCCTGCCTTACGCCTGCTCGCGACCACCTCGGCTGTGGCGCTGCTCCTGTGCGCCGGATCAGCGGCGCAGGCTGCTGAGCTTCCTGCCGGCGCCTTCCAGATCGCCCAGTCCGACGAGGATTACGACGAAGAAGCCGTCGACAACTCTGCCGATGAATCCAGCGAGGAGGAGGCCGTCGCCGAGGAACCCGAGGCCGAGCCTGAGCCTGAGGCTGAGGAAGCGTTCGACGAACCGGACGACAGCGCCGAGGCTGAGGACGTCGTGACCGACGAAACCGAAGATGCTGGCGAAGACGCGGCGGAAACGGCAGATGAGGAAGCCGCTGCGCCCGAGGAGGACACCGCCGCCGATCAGGCCGAGGAGCCTGCCGACGAGGCCGAGACGGCTGCTGAGGATGACAGCGACGCGCAGCCCGTCGAAGACACAGCATCGGAACAGTCTGAGGAACCGGCGGCCGACACCGACGACGCCACGGTCGCCACCGGCGAGGAAGAAGAGGAATCGGACGATACCGCGGCCGACACGGCTGCCAGCGCTGAGCCCGAGCCGCCGGTGATCAAGGGAAGCAACGACGCGCCCACAGTCGAGCTGACCCCAACGCCGACGCCCGAGACGGCAATGGCTCCCCCTCCACCGGCGTCGCCGCCTCCCCCGCCGCCGCCGTCAGCCACCCCGACCCCCACGCCGACGAAGGCCGCCGCCGCGCCGACGCCGACCCCCACGTCCTCGAAGGCCGCCGCTGCCGCCACGCCCACCCCCGCGCCCAAAAAAGCCGACGACGACACGTGCACCGGCAACGAAAAAAATGATCCCGATTGCCCAAATGCGGAGGAGCGGGCCGCTGTTGAAGCTGCAATGGAAAAGCAGCGCGCGAAGCCCAAAGCCAAGCCTTGCAGAACCATATTCCTGAACTTCTTCCCGCGAATGATATGCGGATAGCAGGCGCGAAGGGCTGAAATGCTGACGAGCGGCTGATTGATCCTCCCCGTTCGCGGGGAGGGGCAACGCCGAAGGCGGGAGAGGTCACCCGGCTCGCCCCCGCCCGGGCATACCTCCTGTGCCGTTTCCAGCCGCACCCAGGCCAAGACCAGCGCGGATTATCCTTAGACGAACCGCACCGCCTCGCCCGCCACCGGTTCGGCCACCGCGCCGTCGCGCATGACGACCCGCCCGCGCACCACCGTCATCACCGGCCAGCCGCTCGCCTCGAAGCCGTCATACTGCGTCCAGCCGCAGAGCGAGGCCATGTCGGCATTCCGGATCACCCGCTTGGCCTTCAAATCCACCACCGTGAAGTCCGCATCGAAATCCGGCGCGATCAGCCCCTTGCCCTCGATGCCATAAACCCACGCCGGCCCCGCAGAGGTCAGCTGCACCATCCGCTCCAGGCTCAGCCGCCCCGCCGCCACATGGCTCAGCATCATCGGAACGAAGGTCTGCACACCCGGCATGCCGGACGGCGTCTGCGGATAGACGCCCTCCTTCTCGGACGGCAAATGCGGCGCATGGTCGGTGCCGACCACGTCCACCGTCCCGTCATTGATCGCCCGCCACAGGGCGTCCTGGTGCGCCTTCTCGCGGATCGGCGGGTTCATCTGCGCGAAATTCCCCAGCCGCTCATAGCAATCCGGCGCCGTCATGCTGAGGTGATTGATCGTCACCTCGACGGTCGTGACGTCCTTGTTGAAGGCGTAGATCGGCATTTCATCGGCGGTCGTTGCGTGCAGCACATGCACCTTCCGCCCCGCCGCCCGCGCCAGCTTCATCAGCCGCTCGCCCGCGATCCGCGCGCACGCCGCATCACGCCACACGGGATGCGTCTCCACCCGCCCCGGCAGAGCGAGCGCTTTGCGCGCCTGCAGCCGCTCCTCGTCCTCGGCATGAAACGAAATCCGCCGCGATCCGCTCGCCAGCGCGCGCTTCAGCCCCTCGTCATCCGCGAGCAGCAGCGACCCCGTCGACGCCCCCATGAAGATCTTGATGCCCGCGCACCCCGGCAGCCGCTCCAGTTCCCCCAGATGGTCGGCATTCTCCGCCGTCCCGCCGATATAGAAGGCGTAATCACACGCCATCCGCCCCTTCGCCCGCGCCAGCTTGTCCGCCAGATGTTCGGCACTCGTGGTCGCCGGGTTCGAATTCGGCATCTCGAACACAGCTGTCACACCACCCAGCACCGCTGCCCGCGACCCCGTCTCGAAATCTTCCTTCGCCGTCAGTCCCGGCTCGCGGAAATGCACATGCGCGTCGATGACGCCCGGCAGCACATGCAGCCCGGCCGCCTCGATCACCTCGCCGCCCTGCGCCGCCGAAATCGACCCCAAACCGACGATCCGCCCCCCGCGCACCCCGATATCCGCCGCCACGATCCCCTCAGGCGTCACCACCTGCCCGCCACGGATCACCAGATCGAAAATCTCGGCCATACCAACCCACATCGTCATGCTGAGGTGCGCGCGTCCGCGCGCCTCGAAGCACGCACTGACGGTCCAGTATTCGGGATAGTCCCGGATGGTAGACCATCGCCTTATAGGCACCGGCCCTTGCCTCTCAAAGCGCCCCGGCCCACTTAAAGACCCATGCCGACCGCCCGCCTCACCGACCGCGCCGTCCTCGCCGTGATGGGCGAAACCGCCGCCGATTTCCTGCAGGGGCTCGTCACCAACGACGTGACGAAATTGAATCCCGGCACAAGCACTTACGCGGCGTTGCTGACTCCGCAGGGCAAGATCGTCACCGACTTCATGGTCCACGCAGTCGAGGGCGGCTTCCACCTCGACGTCCCCGCCTCCGCCGCCCCGGACCTCCTGAAGCGCCTGAAGCTCTACCGCCTCCGCGCCCCCGTGACGCTGGAAGACCTCAGCACCACCCACGCCGTCTTCGCCGCCTGGGACACAACCCCTCTTCCTCATCCGGAGGAGGGCGCGCCAGCGCCCGTCTCGAAGGACCCTCGCCTCCAAGCCCTCGGCGCCCGCTGGATCGCTCCATATGATCCTCCCCCGTTTACGGGGGAGGGGGACCGCGAAGCGGTGGAGGGGGCGGCGCGTGACGCGCTGTCGGCATATCACGCCCACCGCCTCGCCCTCGGCGTCCCAGACAGCGCCGACACCGAAGGCCAGTTCGCCCTCGACGCCAATTTCGAGGAGCTCCACGGCGTAGACTTCAAAAAGGGCTGCTATGTCGGGCAAGAGGTCACGGCCCGTATGAAGCACAAAGCCGCCCCCCGCCGCCGGCTCGCCCCAGTCAGAATCGATGGCGAATTGCCTGAAAAAGGCACCCGGCTCGTGAACGCAGAAAGCACTGAAGTTGGCGAAATTGGCTCTGGACTGGGCTATTCAGCCATCGCTTCGGTCAGGCTCGATCGGCTCGCAGCGCAAGAGCATCTGACTTTTAATCAGAGGGTCGGCGGCTCGATTTCCGTCATTCGCCCGGCCTACCCGCTACCGGCCCTCGAAGCCGCCCTGCCAAAACCGACAAACGAATAATCCCTCTCCGTCATGGTGAGGCGCCCGCGCAGCGAGCCTCGAACCACGCACACCGTTTGCCCCTCGCGAAAACTGACAAACGAATAGGCCCTTGACAGTTCCCTATTTGTTCCTCACCCTGCGCTCGCCGCTGGGGAGGCTCACATGGCTAGCGTTCTGCATCACGTTTCGCTCGGCTCGAACGACATGACGAAGGCGCTCGCCTTCTACGACGCCACCATGGCGACGCTCGGGCTCAAGCGCGTTCTCGATTTCGCACCGCACGCGGTCGCCTATGGCGACGACCACCCGGTCTTCTGGATCCAGAAGCCGCACGACACGGGCAGCGCCAGCCACGGCAACGGCACCCATATCGGCTTCGCCGCCACCTCGAAGGATCAGGTTGCGGCCTTCCATGCCGCCGCGCTCGCCCATGGCGGGCGCGACGATGGCGCACCCGGTCCCCGCCCCGATTACGGCCATTCCTATTACGGCGCCTTCGTGCGAGATCCGGACGGCAACAAGATCGAAGCCTGCCTCCACGCATGACCAAGAAAGAGATCGAACGCGGCGGCTGCGTCTGGCCCGGAACCGATCCGCTTTATCTCGACTATCACGACACCGAATGGGGCGTGCCGGAGCGTGACGGCCGCGCCCTCTGGGAAAAGCTGATCCTCGACGGCTTCCAGGCTGGTCTTTCCTGGATCACCATCCTCAGGAAGCGCGAAAACTTCCGCCGCGCCTTCAAGGGGTTCGACCCTGAAAAGGTCGCCCGCATGACGGAAAAGGATGTCGAACGTCTGCTCAAGGACGAAGGCATCATCCGCCATCGCGGCAAGATCGAAGGCGCGATCAAGAACGCCAAAGCCTATCTCGAAATCGAAAAGAGCCATCCCGGCGGCTTCGCGGCCTATTGCTGGTCATGGGTCGGCGGCAAGCCACAGATCAACAGCTTCACCACCATGAAGCAGGTTCCCGCCGCCACCGACATCTCCACCGCCTTCTCGAAAGACTTGAAGAAGCGCGGCTTCACCTTCTGCGGCCCCACCATCGTCTATGCCTGGATGCAGGCCTGCGGCCTCGTCAACGACCACATGACCAATTGCGCCCGCCACAAACAGGTCGCCAAGGCCAAGCGCCCATGAGGCCTACCCCAAACCGTCATCCTCGGGGCCGCCGCCGTAGGCGTCGGAACCCGAGGACCCATAGCGCGATGTAACCGCTGATGCGGCGAGACAAACAATTCGCCGTCTACATCCTCGCCAGCCGCATGCGCGGCACGCTCTACATCGGCGTAACCAGCGATCTCCCGAACCGTGTCGCTCAGCACCGCAGCCACGCACTTCCGGGCTTCACGGCGACGTACAGCGTGACGCGGCTCGTTCACTACGAATGGTTCGATAGCGCAGACGACGCCATCCGACGGGAGAAAAAGCTGAAACACTGGCGGCGCGACTGGAAAATCTCGCTCATTGAACAAACCAATCCCGAATGGCGCGACCGATGGCCTGCCCTCATAGGCGAGCGTGAAACTGCATAGATCACACTATGGGTTCTCGGGTTCGATGCTCCGCATCGCCCCAAGGATGACGAAGAGGGAGAAGCTCACGAACCGCACCTCACGCATAGGACACGACCTCAAACTCGATCCCGTCATCATCGAGAAAATAGAACCTGCGCCCCGGTTCGTAATCGCCATGGCTGAAGGGCGTCAGCCCCGCCGCGATCACCCGCCGCTCCGTCGCGTCGAGATCGTCCACCACGATCCCCACATGGTTCAGCCGTCCCTGTGGCGGTGCCCCGCCATTCGCATAGACCGCAAGATAGGCGTCGTCCGTGCCCACATGCACCGTTCGCCCCCCGCTCTTAGCCGGCCCCTCCCATCGGATATTCCAGTCGAACAGCGTCGCCATCAGCGCCGCCGTCTTCTGCGGATCGCTCACCGTGATGTTTACATGCTCCAAAATCGCCATCGCCGCCTCCTCGCGCGTCATGCGCCTCGCGTCGATTGCGATTTCTGCAACCTCAACCTAACTTGAGGTCAAGCGGAAAGAATTTGGATCGCGTCATGCACGCCACCGATCTCCTCACCATCGGCCAGCTCGCCACCCGCACCGGGCTCTCGGTCTCGGCCATCCGCTTCTACGAGGAGAAAGGTCTCGTCAGCCCAGCCCGCAATGCCGGCGGCCAGCGCCGCTTCCCGCGCTCCGATATTCGCCGCCTCTCCTTCGTCGTCATCGCCCAGATGCTCGGCCTCTCCATCGGCGACATCGAGGCCCAGCTCCGCACCCTGCCCCAGGGCCGCACGCCGACCCGTCAGGACTGGGCCGATATCTCGCGCCGCGTCCGCTCCGCGATCGACGAGCGCATCGCGGCGCTGCAGCGAATGCGCGACCGGCTCGATGGCTGCATCGGCTGTGGCTGCCTCTCGCTGAAAACCTGCACGCTCTACAATCCCGAAGACCGGGCGGCCAAAGCCGGCGCAGGACCCCGATACGTACTCGGAGAACCGCCGAAAACCGCCCTTCGAAGCAGGAACTGACGTTTCGTCAGCTTGCGGCCCCTGCCCCCATCTGTCACTTGTCCCGCCTTCCGTTTGCGTCAGGTCTCCCTTGAATTCGCTGAGCCCGTCCAAGGCCTTCACGGCCTCCGTCGATCCCGCAGCCGCCGCCCGCCGCCGCGAAGCCGTGCTGCGCGGCGACGAGCCGCTGCGCATCCTTCTGCCGAGCTACCGCTCCGATCCGCATACCGGCGGCCAAGGCATCTACATGGACTACATGTCCCGGGCGATTCTTGAGCTCGGGCACGAGGTCGAGGTCATCTCAGGCCCGCCCTACCCCAACCTCGACAACCGCATCCTGCTGACCAAGCTGGAATCGCTCGATCTCTACGCCAAGCCCAAGAACTGGATGGGCATCCCCAGCTATCCCAAGGGCGCGCCCAAGACCTGGACCGATATCCAGGAGTACATCACCCACATCTCGGGTGGCTTCGGCGAGCTGAAATCCTTCGGCGAGCGCCTCTACAAGCACATGCTGACGCGCCACCAGAACTACGATGTGGTGCACGACAACCAGACGCTGTGCTGGGGCCTCCTGAAAGTGCGCGACCTTGGCCCGCCCGTCGCCGGCACGATCCACCACCCGATCACGCGCGACCGCGACATCGCCATCGCGCATGCCAAGTCGCTGAAGCTCAAGCTGCTGATCCGCCGCTGGCACTCCTTCGTGAATATGCAGAAGAAGGTCGCCCGCCAGCTCGATCCCGTCATCGTCGTCTCGGAATCGACCAAGCGCGACGTGGTCAAGGAGTTCGGCGTCGATCCCAAGAACATGCGCGTCGTGCTTCACGGCATCAACGCGCGCGACTTCCACCCGGAGCCGGGCGTCGTCCGCAAGACCAACCGCATCATGTGCGTCACCAGCGCCGACGTCGCGCTGAAGGGTCTGATGTACCTGATCCACGCCTATGCGGATCTGCTGAAAACCCGACCGGATCTCGAACTCCTCGTCGTCTCCAAGCTCCGCGAAGGCAACACGTCGCGCGCCTTGGATGAACTCGGCATCCGTGACCGCGTGAAATTCGTGCACGGCCTCACCATCGAGGAAATGCGCCGCTACTACGCCGAAGCGACCGTCGCCGTGAGCCCTTCCGTCTATGAAGGCTTCGGATTCCCGGCCGGTGAAGCCATGGCCTGCGGCGTTCCCGTGGTCGTCACCGAAGGCGGCTCGCTGCCGGAAGTCGCCGGCGATGCCGGCGTCATCGTGCCGGTGCGCGACAGCGCCGCCCTAGCCCGCGCCATCGGCGATCTGCTCGACAATCCGGGCAAGCGCGCCGAACTCGGCGCCGCCGGCTATCGCCGCATCCAGGAGAATTTCCTGTGGTCGCGCGCCGCCGCCGACGCCGTCGCGGTCTACAAGGAAGCCATCGCCAAGCATTACGGCTTGCAGCACGTGTTGGGCTGACGCCGTGCAGACCATCAACCTCAAGATTCTCGATCTTCAGGACGGCATGCGGACGCTCGATCTCGGCTGCGGCCGCGGGCGTCACGTCCATCAGGCCTACTACCACGCCGTCGGCCACGTGGTCGGCGTCGACCTCGGCTATGACGATGTCGTCTCCACGCGCGAGGGCTTCAAGCAGGCCCCCGACATGGACCCGAACTCGAAGCGCGCCTACAGCCTCTCGGTCGCCGACGCGCTGAAGCTGCCCTTCCCTGACGCCTCGTTCGACCGCGTGATCTGCTCCGAGGTGATGGAGCACATCCCGGACTACAAAACGGCGCTGAAAGAAATCGCCCGCATCCTGAAACCCGACGGCAAGTTCGGCGTCTCGGTGCCGCGCGCCTTCCCCGAATGGGTCTGCTGGAAGCTCGAAGAGCGCTACCACAACAATCCCGGCGGGCACGTCCGCATCTTCCGCACCTCGGGCCTGAAGCGCGACGTCACCGAAGCCGGCTTCAAATTCCGCCGCCGGCACTGGGCGCACGGCCTGCACTCGCCCTATTGGTGGCTGCAATGCGCGATGTGGGACAAGCGCGAGACCAGCCGGATGGTCCGCGCCTACCGCAAGTTCCTGGAGTGGGACATCCTCAAGCGCCCGCTCCTTACCCGTGCGCTGGAAAAGATCGCCGACCCGCTGATGGGCAAGTCGATAGTGCTCTATTTCGACAAGGCCCCAGCTTCCGCAGGTACGGCATGAAGCTGCCCGCCGGCTTCTTCGACGGCGCGCTGAAGCGCATCCTCTCGGTGCAGAAACCCGATGGCGCGATCCCCTGGTTCGATGTCGGCGTCTTCGACCCCTGGAACCACACCGAGGCCGCCATGGGCCTCGCCGTCCTCGGCCGCATCGCCGAGGCGCGCCGCGCCTATGACTACCTCGCCGCCACACAGGAATCTGACGGGTCCTGGTGGGCGCATTACGGCAGCTCCGTCTCGCTCGACACCGGCAAGTACGAAGGCACCGGAGACGAACCGAAGAAGCGCGACACCAATTTCTGCGCCTATCCCGCCACCGGCATCTGGCATCTCTATCTCGTGACGTCCGATCGTTCGGTCCTCGCCCGCTACTGGCCGATGGTGAAGAAGGCCATCGACTTCGTCGTCACCCTTCAGACTCCCCACGGCGACATACGCTGGGCCGCTCCCGGGCCAGAGGCCGAGCCCGACGACGCCCTCATCACCGGATGCGCCTCCATCTTCCACAGCCTCGGCTGCGCCATCGCCATCGCCGAAACCCTCGGCCACGACGCCGCCCGCTGGCGCAAGGCTCGCGCGGCGCTCCGCGACTGCCTCATCACCAAACCTGACCGCTTCGACCGCACATGGCCGAGCAAATCCAATTTCTCGATGGACTGGTACTACCCCGTCCTTTGCGGCGTTCTGACCGGCGAGGCCGCCCGTGCCCGCCTCGCCTCACGCTGGTCAGAATTTGTCGTCGACGGTCGAGGCTGCCGCTGCGTGCTGGGCGAGCCCTGGGTGACCATCGCCGAGGGCTGCGAACTCGCCATCGCGCTGATGGCTGCTGGCGACACCTCCGCCGCACGCGAGATGTTCCACCTGCAGGACCAATGGCGCGACGACAGCCGCGCTTACTGGATGGGCTTTCAATATGCCGAAAACGTCCCTTGGCCGGTCGAAAAGCCTGCTTGGACCGCCGGTGCGGCAATCCTCGCCGCCGACGCTATCTACGGCCTCTCGCCCGCCTCGGGGATTTTCACCAAACCCCTAACCGCCGAGACGCACCAGCAGCCGCAGAGACTTGACCTGCTCTAGCTCGCGGAACTGACGGCTCGCCACCGCCGCCTTGTAGATCTCGAACGGAGGCCGGCCCCCATCTGCGGGATCGGGAAACACATCGTGGATCGCCAGATACCCGCCCGGCATGATGTGCCGCGCCCAACCGCGATAGTCGGCGAGCGCCAGCTCCATTGAGTGGCCGCCATCAATGAACAGAAACGCCAGCGGCGTCGCCCAGTGCCGCGCCACGGTCGCTGACCGGCCCACGATGGCGATGACATTGTCCTCCAGATGCGCCCGGCGCAGCGTGTCGCGCAGGAACGGCAATGTCTCCATCGACCCGGCCTTCGCGTCCCACGTCTCGGCGTCGTGATGCTCCCAGCCCGGCTGCATCTCCTCCGACCCGCGATGATGGTCCACGGTGAACAGCATGCCGCCACGCGCCTTGCACGCCGCGCCCAGATACAGCGCCGACTTGCCGCAATAGCTGCCAACTTCCAGGCACGGCCCCCACGCGACCGCGTCCTGCGCCCAGCGATACAGCGCCGCGCCTTCCTCGGGGTCGAGAAACCCCTTCACGCTCTCCGGATCGATCGGCAGTTTCACGGCATGATGCCCGTCAGCCGCTCGCTGACGGCCCACAGCTGTTTCTGAGCGCCCGTGTCCTGCGCCTGCCGCGACGGCGTCGCGACCTTCGACTTCACGAAGTACTGGCCGGTCACATCAGCGACTTCGTCCGACGCGCAGAGATACACAGATGTCGCCGCGCCCTTCTCGACGCTGATCGCGAACAGGTTCTTGGCCGCACCGATCGCCCAGCCTATGAAACCGCCCGACCCGCTGGCGAAATTCGAGGCCACGAAGCCTGGGTGGAGACAGTTCACCGTCACCTGTCGCGGGTCCACCCGCGTCGCCAGCTCCCGCGTAAAGAGGATGTTGGCGAGCTTCGACCGCTGATAGGCGCGCCATCCGCTGTAGCGCCGCTCGCCTTGCAGATTGTCGAAATCGAGCGAGACACCGGCATGGGCGTCCGACGCCACATTCACCACCCGCCCGCGCGGCGCGGCGTGCAGCGCATCCAGCAGCAGATGCGTCAGCAGGAAATAGCCAAGGTGGTTGAACCCGAACGTCATCTCGATTCCGTCCGCCGTCAGCCGCCGCTCGGAGAAATACCCACCGGCATTGTTCAGCAGGATGTCGAGCTTCGGCGCATTCGCGGTCACCTCTGCCGCCAGCGCGCGGATGGCCGCCTGCGACGAGAGATCGGCCAGATAGGTCACCGGCGGCTTGCCACCGGAGGCCGCCGCCACCTTATCGGCCGCCACGCCCAGCTTCTCCGGATTCCGGCCCACCAGGTGAAGGCTGGCGCCTTGGGCCGCCAGACGGATCGCGGCTTCCAGGCCGATCCCGTCCGTGGCGCCGGTCACAACTATCCGTTTTCCCTCGACGCCCATGCCTGCCCTGCCGGCCTACCGAACTGAATTGTCACACTGACGTAGTTCTAGCGTGCCTGAGTGGACGGAATCGAGGCCCGTCCGTGTTCCTTGTATGGGCTTCTGCGGGCGTCGAGAAAATGATGGCGATCGGTTATCCTTCGGGCACTGATTTGCTGCACCGCGCGGCCGATTCGCCGCCATGGGATGGCTGCACCCGGATGGCCTCGCCTGAGACGATGGAGATGTTCACCTATGCCTCGCCGGAGGACTCGGCGGCGCGGCGGGCGGTCATACGAGGCATCGAGCGGGCGACCGGTCAGCCGCACCTCAAGCGCCTCTACCAGCAGTTCCAGAACGAGTTGCAGACCGGGACGAGCGCCGACGATTTCTTCACAGCTGGCGTGAAGAAGCTCGAACTCGATCTGGTCTATGACCGGGCGAAACTGCTTGCGGCACCCAAAACTGGCCCGCTGGTTGTCATCGCCAACCATCCGTTCGGTGTGCTGGACGGCGTCGTCATCTGCCACCTGATGCTTCAGCTGCGGCGCGATTTTCGTATCCTCTCGAACAGCGCACTCTACCGCGTGCCCGAGATCTATGACTGGCTTCTGCCGATCGACTTTAACGAGACCCGCGAGGCGCTCGCCACCAATCTGAAAAGCCGGGCCGAAGCGCGCAAATTCCTCGAGGGCGGCGGCGCGCTGATCATCTTCCCTGCGGGCGGCGTTGCGACGACGCCCTCGGCCTTCGCGCGCAAGGCGATCGATGCCGAATGGAAGCCTCTCACCGCGAAATTCATCCTGCAGGGTAAGGCGCCTGTGCTGCCGATCTTCTTCCACGGCCAGAACAGCCGGCTGTTTCAGATCGCCAGCCAGGTCAGCATGACGATGCGCCTTGCCTTGATCTTCCGCGAGGTTCAGCGCCGGAGCGGAACGAAACTTCCTATTAGTATTGGCGACACAATTCCCTTCGAACGAATCGCTGAAATAGGCGACAAACGGGC
>VFQQ010003348.1_pt1 | contig 15778 bp, 29 predicted proteins | sample 3512341 | NCBI WGS metagenome assembly VFQQ01 (sample SAMN10412373, study PRJNA504923) | tailings metagenome | isolation source: Relicate 2 Philex TSF1 revegetated site | place: Philippines: Tuba, Benguet | collected 2017-08-29 | reverse complement strand
TGCCACCGGGCTGGGCCCTCCTGCTTGTTCCTGACCCTCACCCTCACGTGGCCTTTCCCCGTTGCCACCGGGCTGGGCCCTCCTGCTTGTTCCTGACCCTCACCCTCACGTGGCCTTTCCCCGTTGCCACCGGGCTGGGCCCTCCTGCTTGTTCCTGACCCTCACCCTCACGTGGCCTTTCCCCGCTGCCACCACTTCTGTCTGCAGCCAAGCTGCCGGGCGCGCCGGTGCTGATCACCGCTCTGGACGGCAAGGGATCTGCTGAGATGACCACCGACCAGGTGGGGGCTAGCACAAAGCTCAATGCATCCTTTTTTTGACGGCCGTTTGGATATGTGCGGAGATCAGGACAAGCAGGGGCTCCGCGTCTGCCTACCTCAGGGTGCCATGCAACCACAGCGCAGCTAATGCCGGTAGGGTGTACATCACACCATCTGACTGCTGCCCTTGTCCCCAAACCGCCGCATTTGCTCTACCCGCCAGGGCGCCATCTACGTGACCAGCAGCCACACTCTGAGTTGTGCATGTTGCAAAGCTTAGCTTATTCATCTGCTGCGTGTGCCGATCCCTGCCCCCAGGGCGCCATCTACGTGACCAGCAACGGCGCCATGAACTGGACGGCGGCGGTGCAGGAGACGGTGGACGCCACCCTCAACCGCGTCATCTCCAGCGGCATCAGGTGGGGATTGCTAGCAGGTTTCAGCGCGTGTGGCATTGGTGCGATGGGGCTGCCCACTCTCCACACACCTCCTGTTTGTTGCAGCGGCTACGAGGGCTCCTTCTCAAGCCTGCCGGACTCCGCACTCAACCCACAAACCGACATGTTTTATTCCCTGCCCCGCAGCGGCGCGAGCTACTACGAGGGCTCCTTCTCCAACATCTCCCGCAACGACGCCGGCGAGTACGTGGCGGTGTCGAGCCGCGGCAACTTCTTCATGACCTGGTCGCCAGGTGGGCTTGCTGTTTTTGGTTATCAGTCGTTGTGATCAGTAGTTGTGAGAACTTATGGTTCTGGGCGCATGTAGTAAAGCAGGCAGCAACTTCTTCATGACCTGGGCACCAGGTGGGGAGTCGTGCCTGCTGCTTTGGTAACTGCGGTTGTTGGTGAGCCGCGGCAACTTCTGCAAGGCCGGACGGACAGGTGGGCGGATCTGAGATAGTTGGGCGGTTTTGGCGCATGCATTGAGTTGTGGAGGCACCGTCTCCAGCACTTTGGCGTACTACTTCAAGGCCTGGCACCAGGGTCTGCATCGGCCTGGTGGCATGATGCCCCCTCCTGACTGCTGCCTAACCTGGCCGCTCCTCCCCCGCCCTGCCTGGCGCAGGCCAGACATACTGGCGGCCCCACAACCGCCGCATGCACACATCGCCTCTGCTTCCCTACTCACCTCGCCCTTGCTTCCCCATGTCACCCTGCCTTGCGCAGGCCAGACCTACTGGAAGCCCCACAACCGCCCCTCCACGCGGCGGCTGCAGAACATGGGCTACACGCCCGACAGCCGGATCTGGCTGACCACCAAGGTGGGTGTCATATGGGTGCTTGCTGCGCTTTGCGGGCCATCAGGATCTGGCTGCTGCAGAGGAGTGGCGGCTGCAGAGCAGCAGGATCCGGCTGACCACCAAGGTGGGTGGGGACCCTGTGGATGCTTGCTGCATAGCCGCGACTGGGCCACCGGAGGGGTGGCTGCGGCTGCAGACTGCCCAATCTGATCTGGGTGGGTGTTCCGCCGGTCAGCTGCCTGGCTTGGTCTGCAAGTCGTGGCCGGGTGTGCCGGCCAGTACCAACAAGGAACCAAACCATGAGTGAAGCCACAGCTTGACTTTTGCATCGCAGCCCTCACATTCTGGCCGCCCCCACTCACCCGCTCCATTTCTGCCCCACAACTTATCAACCTGCAGGGCGGCGACGTTTACTACGTGGACGGCAGCGGCGAGGGCCAGTTCGCCCCGGTGCGCTTTGCCCGCTGTGCCTGCTGGGAAGGGTGACGGGGCTTCCCGTGCGCGGCTTCCTGAAGGCTGTTTGCGCGATAGCGTGCAGTGGCGCCAGGGTTGCAAGGCGGGCTGCATATCACGCACGCACCTGTGTATGGCTCGTGCCGCCCTTGACGCCACTGTGTCAACTCCTCCTGGCCCCAACAAAGTGCAGGCCAAGATCAACTCGCGCGGCTTTGGCATCCTGGACAACACCGCTCTGCTCCGCTCATCCCTGCCCGCATCCTGTGCATGCATCCTCCCATCCTGATTTGCAGGCCAAGATCAACTCGCGCGGCTTTGGCATCCTGGACATCAAGTTTGTGGACGACCGCCTGGGCTACGCGTGCGGCGGCAGCGGCTCCCTCTTCAAGACCGGTGCGCTACAGTGCCGCTGTGGGTCGTTTGTGTGGGCTTGAAACAGTTAGCATGGGGTACGCGTGCGGCGGCAGCGGCTCCTTTTCAAAACCGGTGCGCGCCGACAGCGCTTACATGTTGTGCTGATGTTGTACTGACGTGGTGGCAGCAGTTTTCCTGGGCTACACATGCGGCGGCCGTGACAGCCTAATCAAGCCGACCCACAAACGCCCTCAACCACATTCCCTGCGCCTTGCTGCAGAGGACGGCGGCCAGAGCTGGAAGCGCGAGAAGGCGGCCGACGAGCTGGCGGCCAACCTGTACGAGCTGGTCTTCACGCCCGGCGGCCTCGGCTTTGTGCTCGGCAACGACGGCGTGCTGCTGCGGGTGGGTGCGGGTGCTGCTGCTTGAGGCATGGAGCGCAGAGCGGTGGAGTGCTTGCCTGCTGCTGCTTGTGCTGCTGCCGGTTGTGCTGGCCAGCGATGGCGTGCCGCAGCGGGTGCGGCTGCTGCGGACTGCGTTGCTGTGTGGGGCACGAGTGGTGGTGCAGGCCTTGAGTGGTGAAGCAGGCACTGAGTGTCGCTGCGACTGGTACCCATCACTTGGCCCTCTGCTGCCTCCCCTGCCTGCAGCGCATAGCCCAGGCGTAAGCAGCAGCGCCGCGGACACCTTGCGTTTGAAAGCGAAGAACACACCAAGCTTCACCAGCAGCAGCACCGCACAGCAGGAGAGCAGCAGAAACAACCCTTCCCCTGGATCATCTATCTTTGCCTTATTTCATTGCCTGACAGATTTTGCATTTGCTGAACCACGATTGAAAGAGAACGCATGGCGCGCGGGCGCTGTAACAGCCGCGAATCGCGAGGGTCAACTTTACATGTGCTGCCGCTCGCATCACAGAGGGTCAGTACATATGTTACAGTCAGCGTCAACAGCAGCAGGCGCAGCACCGCAGGCGCAGCGCTATCCAACGCCCAGCCCTGTGCCGGAGAGGTCCAATCTATTGATGTCCAGCGCATCGTATGCCGACTGCCCCAGCACCTTTTCTCCCGCTGCAGCGGCGACAAAAAAAACGCAGAGGGGGGGTGCCGTCGATGGCCAATTATAGCCAGCTGGATGCAAGCTGTCAGGAGGCAAGCCGCTAGGAGCACAACCTGCTGGGAGCAGCTGGGAGCACAAGCTGCTCCCCTCACTTCCTGCACTCACCTATGAGGTACAGCAGGAACCATGGCAGGAAGGCGCAGGTGTAGACCACAAACCCCAGTGCCGAGCGCCGTGTGTCTGCACCAGCGCAGTCGGGTGAATAGGAGCCAACTGTTGCTGGTGAAGCACAATGGCAGGCAGCAGCACAATTAACCAAACACGCCTGCACTCAGGCAGCACACACTGCGTATCCTGGCTGGCTGTGGCAGGCAGGCAAAGCTTGCAGGCCGCACTTCCCTGCCCGCCCGCAGCACCCATAGCACTCACACTTGGCGACCACGGGGTCGTGGCCGTGGCGGAAGTCGGGGAAGAAGTACCAGCAGCTGCGCGTGACAGGGCAGGTGGCAGCGCACGCCAGTTGAGGCGATGCACGCGAACTGACCGGGGCAGGGGCGCACGGTTGACGCGAATCACTAAGGTGTGCCACAGTCTTCCCAGCCCACAGCTTGACAGCGATGTGCACCGCCCCAAGCAGCCGCAGTCTCCTCTCACCTGCAGACCCAGAACCAGGGCAGCGCAAAGAAGCCGAGGTAATAGTACAGGCGGGCCAGTCGGCGGGCCTTGAGCGCCGGCAGCGCCTCGCCGTCGCAAGACGCCACGGGCGGCAGCGACAGCTCGCCCACGCCCGCCCCAGCGTCCATGCCGCGTGTGCGGGCGGCTGCGTTTGCGACTGTGTGTGCTGGCGGTGGCTACTAGAGCCGTGGGAGGATGAGGGCCAAGGGCGAATCGACGTGCGGGTTCAGTGGCGCCGAGCGGCGGCGGCGGTGCAGCGGCAGCCCGGCCAGCGTGCGCAGCAGGTATGGTGTTCTCCGGGTGGGTGTCAATTGGGGGGCATGCGGGCGCGTCAAAAGCAAGGCAGCGAGCGCACCGGCGTTAGTTGGCCCGAGGCAGGGCTCCCTGGCCGCTGCCCTCGCTGTGGAGCTGATCACGAGCGCTCTCGAAGCGGACCAGCTTGCGAGCGGGGACCTGTAGCCCAAGTGGCTGGTCGTCATGGCTGGAGCATGAGCTGTGTGCCCAATTGTCCACACGGGGGAAGTGTTCCTTCATTCCCTGACTATTGTATGCGCCTATTTCTCGTTTTCAGCTTCCCGCACGCCACCTGGGTGCCGCCACGCAAAACGCGTCCCAAGGAACTGACTGCTCGAGCCGCCCTGCACCCTGCCATGGAGCCAAACGGGCAAGTGGCTGGCAAACAAGGCTGTTACAGTGCCGGCCGACAGCGTTCCCGCGTCACGCGTGGCTTCCAGCTGCTGCCGCCGCCGCCGCCGCCGCGCGCCGCTGCCGCTGCTGAAGAAGTCACTTCCTTTCTGGGCCCCCTCTGCAGGGCCAGCCACCACTCTCACGAGGTGCACCTGCCGCAGCGCAAGTCAGCTGTGGCGGACAAGCCCACCCACGCCCACTTTTCGCCCGAGCATTACACCGGCCCAGCGCCACGGCGGCAGGCATCGGCCCGCTCTCCGCCGCCCTTTGCCGCTGAGCAGGGCGGCAGCCCTGCAGACCCAGCGGCACCCGCCCGCTACCTGCAGCCGCACACCCCACCGCAGCCCAGCGGCAAGGTGTCCGCCACAGCCTTCGCCGCCGAAGCGTACAGCAGCGCGCTGCAGGCGTCTGCGACGGCGCGGCAGCAGCGGTATGCGGCGGCGGCAGGGGCGCAGGCGCCGTTTGCCGTCAAGGCCGGGGAGGGCGGCGTGGCAGAGGCAGAGGGTGTGCACGCTCACCTGGAGCGGCCACCGCAGAAGGACCCGTCTGCCAAGGTGCGAGGCTGCAGCCGGCCTGTGCTGGGTGGTCATTAAACAGTGAAGCTGTGAGCTGGATGCTGCTGGCCTGCCACGCTTGCCTGAGCAGCAGCCGGCCCTGCAAGCAAGCGCTTTCGCAGCCACGGCACAATGCCCAGCTGCAACCACCCCTCATCTGCCTGCTGTGCAGGTGACGGAGCAGCAGCTGGCGAGCAGGCAGGCTGTGGAGGAGGGCTGCAAGCAGCGCCAGGCGGAGGCATCTGCTGCCCGCGCCAAGAACTGGGGCAGCTTCGTGATCGGCTAGGCAGCCGGTTCAGGTGGCTGTATGCTTCGTGATCCCACTGGAATCGCCATGTGATATGCTCTTTCCATGTATGCCTCGTATCTTTGCCCATGTATGCCTCGTGCTATGCTTATCCACCCATCCTCCTGTGGTTCCTGTGCGTTCGTCTTGCCTCCCATTTGCGTTCACCACACCAATCACATGCAGTAACACAGGCATGGTAACACATGCAGACAGCCTACTGCTGCTGCTTGGCGCGCTTTGCAGCCAGTGCACGTTCACGCCAAGACAGTGCCCCGCTGCCGCCGCTGCCACCGCCCACTGCGGCAGCCTGCTGCGGCTGGTGCAGCACCGCCGCCACCTCAGCAGCTGGCACAATGACAGCACCCTCTGCTTCGGCAAGAGCCAACAAGTCCTCTTCTGAGCCTGCTGCCCCTGCTGCGCCCCTGCCCAGCCAGCTCTGCGGTCCCTCTGCTGCAGTTTGGGGTCCTCCAGCTGCATCTTGCTGCCGGTGCCTCCCCGCTGCTGCTGCCGCTGCGTGCCGTGGCCATGCAGCCCCTGTAGCAGCTGCCGAGCCCCTGGCTCCCGCTCCCGCCCCCGCGCCGCTGCCGCCCCCGCCTCCAAAGATGGCTGCTGCGTGCCAATCGTCGCGCTCCTGCTGCACAGCCGCCGCGTTGCTCTGCTTGAAGGTGACTGCGCTGAGGCCGCCCAGCCCGGCAGCCGCCACATCGTCAGCCTCCTCGTTGCCTTCTCCTGCGAGCCAGCAAAGGCCCATAAAATCAGGCGCGCCGCATCGCTCAAAGTGCGTGAACAATGCACGGCGGCTGGCACTCTGTTATGTGCAGCAGGGCGTGGGCAAAGCTTGCTGGAAGGCAGCCCAACACCCTGGCGCAGCAAAGAGCCTCCAGCGAGCCTAAGACTGCTCAGCATGCAAACGCCACGGCAGCAAGACAGGCATCCCCTGGTGCAGTACCACGCACCATACACAGCTGCAGGCTGCAGGCGATGCTCCTCCAGCTCAGCTGCATCAGAAAACTTGAAACGCGTCCAGTGCTGCTGCTCCCCGCCCTCCTCCTGCCGCCCGCGCTCTGCGTGGCAGTGCAGGGCCGGGCACACAGGGCTGCTGAGGGTGATTCGGCTGCTGGATACAGGGCTGCTGAGGGTGGTTCGGCTGCTGGACACAGGGCTGCTGGCTGCAAGCTGGCCACGCCGAGGCAGCCATGTGCAAGTAAGGTCTCAAGAGAGAAGTGCGCACAAATGCATGCACCAGCTTGAGCAGCAGGTGGGCAACCGCAGTGCTGCCACCAATTGACCGACCACTCCGCACAGCCCGGCGCATCCGCCCGCCCACCTTGCTGCTTCCTGTCCCTGGCCTCGTTGCGCTCCAGCAGATACTGGGTCTTGGCTTTGAGCTTCTGTGGGCAGGGAGGCAGGAACAAGGAGGGAGGTTGGTGTTCTGTCGAGTCTCGACCTTGAAATGAGCCGGTTTGAGCCAAGTAGGAGCAGGGAGGGAGGGTGGTGCACTGGGTCTTGGCTCGTGCTTCTGCGGCCAAGAGGCAAATCAGGATGCAAGGCCATATGATGACCGGCCCATGCAAGCTGTCGAGGCCAAATGCTTTGAAGATTGCCAGGCATCCGTGTGTGGCTTGGCTGCTACGCATCCTCTCAGCCAGGCCGGCACAAGCACTGCACGGCAGGCAGAGCTGTGGCTCAGCCACGTAGTATCTCATGCCGCCTCGTAGTATCTCTTGGAAACACGCCGCTTGGCATGGTGCCTCCGCACCTGTGGCGCAGTCATCGCGCTGTAGCCAGGGATGAGGGCCTCAAAATCCAGCTTCTGCAGCCCGCCGCCTGCACCTGCACCGCCTGCTGCTGCTGCCCCACTACTGTTCCCGCCGCCACCGCTTGCCCGGCCGGTGTGCCGGCCCCTCTGCTGTACATGCAGCTCGCCCCAGCTGCGCGGGCTGCGGCTGCGGCTGCGCCCGTGCGGCCTATGGTGCCTCCCCTGCTCCCGCTCTCTGCTCCTGCTCCTGCTGCGCCGCCTGTGGTGCCAGCTGTTGCTCTGGTGGCGGCGCTGCCGCTCACAGCTCCTGCTGCGGCTCCTTCGCGCCTCCCTGCTGCGGCTCCTCCGTCGCTGCCTGCTCCTGCTGCGCCGCCGCTGGCTGTGGCGGTGGCCGCCCTCGCTGTGGCTGTGCCGCCCCTCGTCATGCCGCCGCTCCTCTGCTCTGTCTGGCTGTGAAACTCGCGCCTGCCGCTCCTCTGCTTTGTTCGGCTGCCGCGCCTGCCGCTGCTCCCGCCTCTCATCGTAGAGCCGCTCAGGCAGCGGGGCAGGGCCCTCTGCCTGCTGCGCCCGCTGCTCCTTTTTCAGCGCGCGCAGCCGCCGCTGCACCGCCTCTGCGGTGTCGCTGTCATACTCTGGAGAGCGCCGCTCATCCTGCAGCAGTTTGTGTGCATGGGTATGCAGGCGAGCGGCGGCTGCAGCGCTTCGAAGTAAACCTAACGGGCCACCGCTTGCACCACCACAGAGCACACAGCCAGGTGTTTCAGGGGGCGGCTTCACCAGCCCGGCCCAAGCGCAGCCCCTGCTGTGCGGTGCAACCGCCGCCCATCTGCGCAGCACCCACCTGCCGCCCGCGGTCGCCGCCGAACAGCCGGCGGTTGCGCGCAATCACATCGTCGTCGTCCTTGTCTGCCCAGCCCTGCAGCTCCGCTCGAGCGCCCCGCCCCGCAAAGCCGATGCCCTGCGGCAGCAGCGGGGGGCAGGGTGGTTGTGGTAGGTGGAAGACAATATGAGGTTGCACCAGCGCAAAAGTTTTACTCCTCTGGCAGTGCATTGGCTCTGGTTGGATGCTCGTCCAACTGCTTGCATCATGGACAAGTCTTGAACAACTCCACCCGCTCCGAGGCCTGCCTGCTTGAAGCGTGCCCCCGCGTCCACCGCCGCAAACTCGGTGTAGAGCTCGTGGGCAGCCTGCTCCTCCATGGTGGCAGGCTGCTACGAGACAGGGTGCCAAAACTGAAGATGGGCCGGCTCGTGGCAGCAGCGGCGGCGGCGGCGGCAGTAGCCACAGAGGGCTTGCGGAGATCCAGCAGATGTGAGAGTGCTCTTTATTGCCGCAGAAACGGATTGGAGGCAGTAGGAGCCCCTGAACGAGCGGCTGGACGGAGAACAATTTGGCCAGCGCTGCAGGCTGCTTAGGGCGCGGCCCCCGCTTGCATCTAGCTTGGATGAGGCGCTCGGCGTAAGAAGTGAGTCTCTAAACGCCTCTAGCCTCCCCAGAGCGCAGCACGGGACAGCAGGGAGGCATGGGCCGCCGCGGTGGCCTTCAATCATCCATCGGGGCGCACGATCGCCTTCCGCAGAGCCGCCACGATGTCTCAACAACGCGAGGAGGAGCTGGGGGCCCTCCCTTACCGCGAGCTGCAGGCTCGGGCCAAGGATGCGGGTTTGAAGGCCAGCGGGTGCGTGCCTGATTCAGGCACACGCATCATGCGATCTGGCAAGCTGCCGAGCGCCCCTGTGCACCTCGCCCCGCAACAGCTGGGTGGGCGGTGCGAGCCCCCGCTGCCCTGCCTGCAGTCCTGAACGTTGATTCATGGCGCTCAAACCGTCTGTCGCGCGCCCGCCGCCCGTTGGGCCACACCCAGCGCCGCCGCCGCTCCAGCGTTGTCCCGCCACCGAATGACCGAATGCGCCACTTGCGCTGCCCTGCGGGCCCCCCTGCCTCTGCCCTGCAGCAAGGCGGACGAGCTTGTGCAGCGCCTGCTGGCGTACGAGGCGGGCGAGGTGCCGCCGCCCACCACGGTGCGCAAGAGCGGCACCGTGGCCAAGACGCCGCGCACGAGCAAGCGGGCAGCACCCAGCCCCGACAAAGCGGCCCTGCTGAGGGCGGCAGCCAGCACGCCGCTGCCCACCGGCAAGAAGGAGGCAGCCCAGGAGGGCGAGCAGGCAGAGGAGGAGGAGGCACCCCGCAGCTACCGCGGCGTGCGGCGACGCCTGTCGGCGCAGGCCGCCGCCGCCGCCTCGCCGGCGGCGACGCCGCGGCGTGCCGCCCCCAAGCAGCGCCCCACGACCGCCGGCATCGCCACGCCCGTCTTCCGGGTGCTGCTGCTCACCGCGCTGGCTGCGGCGCTGGCCTCGCTGGCGGTGCCGTACTGCCAGCAGCACGACTGTGCTGAGCTTGCTCGCAACCTGCCAGAGCTGGCTTCGGAGTCCGCCGCTCGCCTGGCTGCTGAGGCGTGCTCGCGCGCTGCCGCAATCAGCCTGCCCGACGGAGCAGCGGGGCTGTATGCCCAGGCGCGGGAGCGGGCGCTGGCGGCCGCGGATGCGGCGCAGGCGCAGTGGGCGGCCCTGGTGAGGCATGGCACACGTGTGGGGGCTGTTGATGCCTGGTGGTTCCAGGCATTGTGCCAATGCAACAGGTCTGTTTGCAGATGCGATACGGCTGTGCAGTACAGCATGTTTAAAACCCTGCGTTGCTCGGCAGCTGCTCAGATGCCTCTCCCCCTGTCACATCTGCCCGCAGCTGGCACGGCTCGGCAAAGGCAGCAGCACCGCCCCGCCCTGCCAGTTTGACGCCGCCTCGGCGCTGCAAGTAATCATGCCACGCGGCGATCAGTATGCTGCGCTGCGCCAGGCGGCAGCAGCAGCGCTGTCCAGCGGTGGCGCCGAACCGGCTGACAAGGTGGGTAGGAGGTGTGCAGGTGCTGGGTGCTGGCGTTTTTCCTGCCCAATCGCTGGTTGCTCGGCAGCTGGTTGCTTGATATGCAACCCTGCATGGTGTCCTCGGCGTGCACGTCTGCTGCGGTCATTGCAATCAGGTACAGCCGAGCCACGCCCCAGATCCTCGCTGCCCTCCTGCTGCCCGCTCGCAAAGGCCCTTGCCGCGCTGCTGGTCTGCGAGGCAGCCGACGACTGCCACGGCGCTCTGCACGTGGCAGAGCAGGCGGTGGCTGCCGCCGACAGCTGCCTGCTGCACCTGGACGCTCGCCACCTTGGCGCAGACAAGGGCGCCCTGCAGGTGCGCGGCGGAACGCAAAGCCAGCGCAGCCAACAGGGGCTGCCATGCAACTCTCAAGGGACAACCGCCAGCCCGAGCCTGTGCTGCTGTGCAGCTGGTTGCTCCCTGGCCATGTTGCTCCCAAGCATAATTCAAGTTGATGCGCTGCTGGGTAGCCGGCCACTGATGGAAGCATGGCTGACTGCGGCTGCACTGTGCAGGAGCAGCTGGCGAGCTTCCTGTCGGCATCGCCCTCGGGCCTGGTGGTGCTGCGCCGCGTCGACCAGGTGGGTGTGTGGCTAGCCTCTCAGTTTCCCCCCGCTTGTGCGACGTGGGTCTCTTGTTAGTCCCAGGAGCTGCCGTCGGTGCTGATCAACGCTCTCATGCTCTGACCATGGCCGCTGCTGTTGCATGCCCGAATTTGTTATGCAGATGTCCCCCGAGCTGCTGCCTGTGCTGATCAACGCTCTGAGCGAGCAGGGCGCGTTCCAGCAGGGCGGCCAGGCCGTGCCGACTACACGTAAGGGGCTTGTCGTCTGTTTGATTTGACGTGGGGATGGGAGCTGCTATTGCGCTTTGTTCTGCAAGGCGCAGCCCGTGCCCACCACACATGAGCAACTTAGGTTGCCTGCTTGCCTGCTTGCTGGCATGCTTGCTTGCTTGCTCGCTCGCCTGCTCGCTTGTTTGCTTGCTTCCTTGCGGATCGCTCTGCAATACAACCCCACATGGTCTGGTCACTGAAGCTCCGGTCCGCCTGCATCTCTTGATGTGCGCAGGCGCCACGTTCTTGCTCACCGCCCGCATGCCCGAAGTGTTTGCTCACCTGGTGGGTGCCGGCTGGTGCAAGGGTGGCCGGCTGTCTGTTGTGCTGCTCAATGCACTGCACACTTACTTCCATGCGCTGCACTGTGCCAGCACCTGGGCCTTTAGTGACTTGCAATGGCAATGTAAATGCTCACGGCACGCCTCGGCTCACCCTGCATTGCTTTGCATAGCTGCTGTGCATTTTGAGGGGGGCTCTGGTCTGCGGGTCTGGAGTCCACTCCGCTTTGTCTTTAACTCTAAGCGTCTTTAACTCTAAGCCTCGCTTCATTTACGTTGCAGTCCGAGGAGATCAAGTTCAAGCAGGAGGCCAAGACCCGGCTGGTGGTGGACCTGGCGCTGCGGGCGGCCGACCAGGGTGCGCTTCGGAGTTGTGCATTTGTTTATAAATGTTGCTTTTCTGGCCAGCGGAATGGCGTGTCCTTGATTTGGCGCTGCGTCAGGTGCCCTTACTGCATAGTGCAGACTGGTCACTCCCTTTTTGGTCGGGTCTAGGGGCATGGCATGGCTGCCTGGGAAATGTCCAATCCTAGCCCACGTTTGGCAGCGCATGCTGGCACCTCTCCAACCGACCTGCTGCTGCCTCGTTTCCCTGGCACAGACACCGCCAAGTCTCAGGCCAATGCGCTGCGGCGGCGCATCGACTTTGTGGTCCCCATCGGCCCAGACCCCGGCCGGCAGGCGGCGGCCGAGGCTGCAGCTGAAACGGTGAGCGACTGAGGTGGCGCGCCGCCGTTGTGTTACTACACTGCGTGCAAGATTTAGGCAGGCCATGCGTGCCTGTGTTGCTTGACGGGTTGGGCCCATTTTCCTCCATGGGGTTGCACTGCGATTCACGGCTCATTTTTATACTATGTAAGTGGCAACTTGTAACCACGCGCACTGAGTATTCAGTTTGGGCTGCTGAGCACAGCCAAGGCCGGGAGGCAGATAATGCATTGCAGGACAGCGGCAGCAGCAGTGACGACAGCGCTTGCTTACATTTTGTGCCGATGGAGGCTGCACATGAGTCGTGTTGAGCCGGCTTCAGCAACCAGCACGTGCGGCAGGACAGCTGCGCTGCCGCCCTCGTCATGCCTCTCACCATGCCCCAATTTCCTCTGCCCCTGCGCTCCCTCCTGCGCCCGCAGGCTGCCCCGCAGACCGGCTGCCCGCTTCAGGTGGCGCGCCTGCTGCAGCAGCTGCTGCCCAGCGGCGCGCACTGGGATGGGCTGCGCTCCTCGGCGGCGGGCGCACTGGCCAGGCGCTTGGGCACAAAGGTGGGTAGCTGGGATACCAGCCAAATGCTGCTGGTTGTGATGGGTTGTGATAACAGGCAGGCTGTGTCAGCTCCAGCACGCTTACCGTGCTGTGCATGCTGCCCGTGCTGGCACACCTGCAGCTTGCACCCCCATGCCCACCTGCCTTCTCTCACAGCCTCAAGCTGTGCTGCGCCCTCATCTGCATTCGCTTGGCACTCTTGTATCATGGCAAACTGCATTTGCATGTCTTACCTCTCTTGTTACAGGCCCCCGTGGCGCTGTTCGCCTGCGACAAGGACGAGGGCTGTGATTCGCTGGCCGCTGAGGCGCAGCGGGCCTCAGCCAGCCCCGCTTGTGTGCTGACTCTGGAGGGCAGCCAGCTGCGCAGCAGCAAGGAGCTGGCGGTGGGTGCTTGCTGTGTTGTGCTCTATTGTGCTGCCATTTATGGCCCCGGCTCTGCTGGCTATGAAGGGCAGCCAGCTGCCTAGCAGCGAGGAGCTGGAGGTGGGTGCTTGCTGTATTGTGCTGCATTGTGCTGCCATTCATGGCCCTGGCTCTGCTGGCTCTGAAGCAACTGGCGGTCAGTGCTTGCTGTGCATTGTGCTGCCATTCATGGTCCTGGCTCTGTTGCTGGCTGCTGTGCCTGGTCAGTGTGGGTTTGTTTCAGTGGTTGCCGTGTGTACAGCTGCAGCGCTGGCCGGGCACACAGGTTTTGCGAGGTGTTGCTGCTGGGCCTGGCCCCTGCTGCAGCTGGATGCACCGCAGCTGGTGCACGTGCGCCGCCCTGCATCCGCTCTCAACCCCCGCCTGCCTGCCTGCCTGCATAACTTCCTCTCCACTGCCCTGCCGCAGTCCAAGGTGGCCGCCTTCATCCGCCGCGTGCCGGGCGGCACAGTTGTCCTGAACCGGGTGGACAAGGTGAGTAGGGGCGGTGTGCCAGGGTGCTCATTTGAGCCGCAGGCGCCCACACTGTGGAGGTGCTTTTGGTGCGGCTGGAGGCGCGGGTCGCCCTCCTGCTGCCGTACTTGGATGTACAGCACGCAATGAACCCTTGATGATGCCTCCCTGCCACAGATGCCTGTGGAGCTGCTCTCAGTTCTGGTGGAGGCTTTGGTCCCTGAGGGCACGCTGGATCCAGCTGATGGCATCGGTGCTGTGTCCACTGTTGGTAAGACTTGGGCCTGATCAACCTGGAACATCAGGGCTGACTTATTTGGTTTGAAGAGCTTGACTGCGTGCGGCGCCATGGGTTCCCGGATAGAGATAGAGATGCGCGTGCATGGCATCAGGCGTGCTTGCCGTTTATGTGCCTCGCCAGAAGCACTGAACTCCCTTGCTGCCCTGCACCTTGGATTGCAGGCACTACCTTCCTGCTGACAGCGCATGCACCGCACGAGGTGTTTGTGCACATGGTGCGTGCACGTCATGGCATGCCGCTTGTCATTGGCCTTTCCAAGGGTGCCGTCTGCCTTTGCTGTGTTGCTCGCCACGCTGGGAATGCAACAATCCGACCCGCTCGCTCGTTCTATCCTCAACCCAATGAGTGAACCTGTGACAACTTGGGCTTTGTCGCAGAGCGACGAGCACCGCTTCCGGCAAGACGCACACCTGCACCTGGCTAGCGAGTTCCAATCGCGTGCCACCAACAAGCGTGAGTGCTGGGATGCAACAGGGCCGGGCAGCAATTATGTGCTCATCTTGAAGGCAAGGGCAAGCTGGTGCTATGCGAATTTCCAAAGGCAGAGAGAGTCGGGGCAAGGATACCAAGCGGATCTGCACAGCTACATCGCTGTATATTCCAGCGGCCCTCATGTGCCCATGCCCCCAGCCGACCACCGGTGTAATTCGACATCACCCACTTGAGGGGTGTTCGCTGAGGGCGCTCGGTAGCACGTCTTCCATGCCCCCAGCCGACTCAGTGCCCTATTCACCTGCTGCCCTCCTGTCTTCAGAGGCGGCCACCATCCTGGCTGAAGCCCTGCAACACCGCATCGACACGGTGCGCGCTGCTGCTGCTACTGGGTTGCTCCTGCGTCTCAGGATGGGTGCTGCTGCTTTCATCTGCTGCACGGCATGTACTGCTATTGGCCCTCCTGCCTGCCCCAAATCATCCTCCAGTCTCGCACGAAATCATCCCTCTCGCCTGCCACTGCCTGCTCACCCACCTGCCCCTGCTGCTAACTTTCCACCACAGGTGGTGCCTGTGGGGTCCAGCCCAGCAGCCTACGAGGCGTCTGTGGCGCACCAGGCGGCATCGCGGCGCAGCCAGGGCGACCCCAGCCAGTGGGAGGTGAAGCCGGAGGATGCAGTCGCGGCAGGTGGGCGGGGCAGCAGGGCTGGGGATTGAGCCGTGCTGGGCAGCCAGCGCAGGGGCGGGGAGTTGCTCAGTCCGTGGGATTGGTTTGTGCGCTTGCCATTGCTGTGGCGGACCCGTGGTGGAATGCACGGTGGGCTACAATGCGAGGGCAGACCGATCTTTCTGCTATGTGACTGCTTCGCAGGTGGCGGCGCAGCTGCTGACGAGCAGCCGGACATTGTTGCCGAGGCGATTGTGAGCTGAGCTGCAGCTCAGCACCCACTTGCTATCGTGACATTTCTGACCAAATGACCCGGGGAAGAGAGGGACCGTATTCATGTCTGACTTCATGCCTGCAGCTACCTTGCTGGCGGTGCTGTGTAACCCCGCTGGGCAGGAGGCTCTGTGAGTGGCCGCAAGCATTTGAGGTTGGCTTTGACTTTTTGGTTGGCAGTATCTCAGCAAGCAAGGGACAGCCACAGCAGTTCCCGGTCTGCCCAGCCAATCATCACACGAAGCAGAGCGTGTATTTTATTCGTTCCTGATGTGTCTGCCTGTGTTTACTGCAGCTGACGAGCCATTAAAGGATGTCATGGGTGGGCGGCGCCTAGTGGCGGCAGGCGGGACGGAGCGCGGCGATGGTTTGGGTGGCGAACGGGGGACCTAAGGATCACAATTGTTGTATATTACAGTCCTTCGCTCTTCCAACTGAGCTATGGTGAGTTTTGTAAAGATCCTCTGGAGGGGAGGAGCTGATGACAACCTGAATTTGCTGCGGAACCGCGTCTTGCCAGGGCGTGTCTCTTCATCTCCCGCCGGCTTGACCCTTCACACCTCCTCTTCACTGCTGGGAGCGGCCGCCTGCGGCA
>VFQQ010003347.1_pt1 | contig 15780 bp, 11 predicted proteins | sample 3512341 | NCBI WGS metagenome assembly VFQQ01 (sample SAMN10412373, study PRJNA504923) | tailings metagenome | isolation source: Relicate 2 Philex TSF1 revegetated site | place: Philippines: Tuba, Benguet | collected 2017-08-29 | reverse complement strand
GAGGTTTGTGACGAGGTCTGTGCCGTCACAGACTTGCCGAGCCGCCAGAACGACCGTTGGTCTTTGTGACGAAACGGCCGGTTCGGGGCCCTGCGCTTCGACCCTTGGTTTTGATGCCTTACGGTCGGGGTTTGCCATGACCGTTGGGTTGCTGACGGCCTCTTGTCGTCACATAGGTGCTGGCTGACTCGAACTCTCCGCGGAGCCGGTGTTGGCAACGCCGTCGGCCTGCCGACGAGGCATCAAGGGCCGCCCGATCGAAGCAATCTTCCGGTAGGGGCACTATCCGAGATGCAGCGGTTGCAGCCCGTCGCTGCATCGGGTTGAACTCACGCTGATCGGCATCAAGCGGTCGCTGGACCGGACTGCGAACGTGCCCACTGAGGTCAGCAATGCGAGGTGCAGCGGTCGCTAGCGCTGGTCGCGGCCGCCAAGGCCGATGCAATGACCGCTCATACCGGAAATGAACAGGTGCTCACGACCCGTAGCCGTCCTTCGGCCGTCAACCGCGGACGACAACAATGCAGCAGCGGTTGCTGTCAGCGGCCGCCCGCGGTCGAACCCGCGATCCCGGGCGCGTTGCAGCCATTCGCCCGGGCTGCTGCCCACGTGTTCAGGTCGCCGCAGAAGGCAGTTGTGCCGACGTTGGCCGTGCCCAAGGTGCATCGCGGTGTGCCAGTGACCGCTTGCCAGCGGCTCGATCTCACCTTCCGGACCCTGACCGGTCCCTGTCAGCCAACGGCGGCAGCGTCGGCGCGATGCGCTGAAGTGTTGCAACGCGGGGCAGGTCGACCCTTCCCACAAGGTAACATCTGCGTTACCTATGAACCGGCCATGACGCGTCGTCGCGTCGTACGCCCCAGGAGACCAACATGGCGCTCACGCGCGAGTTCAAGGAAACAATCCAGGCACGGGTGCGCGCAGACCGCCCGTTCCGCGACGCGCTCCTGCGCGAGGGAGTCGAGCGCATGCTGAGCGGAGATGTCGAGTCCGGCAAGGCGGTGCTACGCGACTACATCAAAGCCACCGTCGGCTTTGAGCAGCTGGGGGCCGCGACCGGCGCGTCCGCCAAGAGTCTCATCCGCATGTTCGGGCCGCGCGGCAACCCGCAGGCTCGCAACTTGTTCGCCGTCATCAGTCATCTGCAGCGCGAGGCCAGGCTCACGTTGCACGTGACGGCGCAATCACAGTAAGGCGGACCGAGCTATGGCCCAAGCCGATCTTCTCGTCAGTCTCTTCCGCAGCGCCAGCAACGGCGACCAGCTCGGATTTCGCCGGACGGCCCAGGCGCTTATCGAAGAGGAGCGCTCGAAGGGTCACCGCGTCCTCGCCACGCGTCTGGTGAAGTCCCTCGAACCCACGGTAGTGCCCATGAATCCCACGGCCATCCCCAAACAGAACGGCCACGCCACTCCGCGCGACCTCTTCTTCGATGTGACGCCGGAGCGGAACTTGGAAAGCCTGGTTCTCGCTGACCGCGTCCGGGACCAACTGACCGAGTTCGTTGAGGAACAGCATCGGGCCGAGCTCCTGCATTCGCATAATCTGCGCGCGCGGAGCCGCGTCATGCTCGCGGGGCCGCCCGGCAACGGCAAGACGACGCTCGCGGAGGCGCTCGCCTCAGAGCTGATGTATCCACTTCTCGCCGTGCGCTACGACACGCTCGTCGGCAGCTTTCTCGGCGAAACATCTAGCCGCCTTAGGCAGTTAATCGAATTCGCCAAGACGCAGCGCTGCGTGCTGTTCTTCGATGAGTTCGAGACCCTCGGCAAGGAGCGTGGTGACACCCACGAGACCGGCGAGATCAAGCGCGTGGTGAGTTCGCTCCTCATGCAGATTGATGAGCTGCCCGACTACGTCGTGGTGATCGCGGCGAGCAACCACCCCGAGCTTCTCGATCGGGCCGTCTGGCGCCGCTTCCAGCTACGGCTGGAGCTGCCTCTGCCGACGCGCGAGCAGCTTGCTCGGCAGATCGACGCGATCGGCAAGCGCTGCGAGGTCAATTTCGGCTACACGCCGGATACGCTCGCCAAGCACATGCTTGGCCAGAACTTCGCGGAGGTGGAAGAGTTCTGTCTCGGCATCGTTCGTCGCGCCATACTCGACCATCAAACCCAGAACGCGCTCGCGATCACAAAGCGAAAGCTGGAAGAGTGGCGCACCCGCCTGAAGCCCAAGGTCGTGAAGAACGAGATAGCAGCCAACGGCAAGGGCGCCCGCGATGCCTGAACGGCCACTCCTCGTATTCCCGGTCGCGCGGCGGATTGAACCCGAAGCAGGCCGTCCGCGCCCGAGCGGCAAACCACATGTCCCGGAGCGGGGTCGTCAGGCCGAGCGGCTGGCTCCGCAGGTGGCCCGGTTTCGCGAGGAGTTCCAGCGCTACAGCGCCAGCATCCGGCAGACCGTCGATGGGCTTGAGCCTGAGACCGTCCTCGTGATCGAGATTGCCGGAAGCGTGAAGGACTTCAAGCAGGCGGTCGACAGCACCGAGGGTCTTGAGTGGCTCGGCGAATGGGATGCCGAGGACGAGGCTGACGATGACTTCTACGAGGTCAATGACCGAGGCGAGCGCCGACAGGTCCCTGTCGCGGGCAGGCTATTCATATCCATGGTCAACGAGGCCGGCATGCGTGAGCTGCTTGGCCTGTGGGACACGTGGCAGCGGGGCCAGGCCCTGCCGCACGGACGCACCAAGTGGCGTGATGTCTTCGCCCAGACCCGTGTCATTCGCCGTTGGGGTATCCAGGAGACGCTCAACGAGACCGGCATGCTCGCGCGCTGGCGCGAACTCGTCGAGCCGCTCGATAACGGCACGATCGTGCCCTGCCAGATCGAACTCTTTTACCGGCAGCGCCCCGAGCGGCGGCGCGCCAACGAAGATGCCATCCGAAGTTTGACGGCCGAGCTTGATGGCGCACCCCTCGGCGGCTTCATCGATATGCCGCCGATCAACTTCCATGCCGTGAAGGTGGGGCTGCCCGCCGGCCGTGTGCGGGATCTCATTGGCGCGCTTGACGACGGCCGGGTCGATGTCGACGCCCAGCTCTTCAACTTTCAGGGCGTGATGTACGTCCGCCCCACCGGGCAGGCGATCCCGTCTGACGGGGAGGCGGCGCCCGAGGAAGTGGCGTTCGCGGAAGCGGAGGACGTGGCTCCTCCGGTCGTGGCCATTCTGGATGGCGTCCCCAATGCCCAGCATGCGGCGCTTCGTGGCCGGGTGCAGATCGATGATGCGTTCGACCTCGCACGGCTTTATCAGCCGGGCGAGCGGCGACACGGGTCGTCGGTGGCTTCGCTGGTCATTCATGGTGAGCAGCCTGGAGGCGGTAGCGCCCTCGCGCGGCAGGTCTATCACGTGCCCGTGCTCCAGCCCGACGAGCATGCGAGGGGCTTTGGGCATCGCCGGGAGCATGTGCCGGACACGGCGTTCCTCGAAGACCGCATTGAGCGGGCGGTTCGCCGAATGCTGGAGGGCGACGGAGTTTTGGAGCCTCAGGCGCCCGGCGTGAGGTTCATCAATCTCTCGATCGGCGATCCCGACCGACCCTTCATCCACTCGCCAAGCCCATTGGCGCGTCTCCTTGACTATCTCGCCTGGAGATACAAGGTTCTCTTCTGCGTGAGCGCCGGCAACTACACAGGGCCCATTGACCTTGGGCTGACACACGCCGCGTTCTCGGCTCTCGCGCCTGCCGAGCGTCACGCGAGGGTCGTCCGCGCGATCAGCAACCAGTTGAGTGCGAGGCGGCTCCTGGCACCGGCCGAAGCACTCAACGTGGTCACCGTCGGAGCCCTTCATGCCGACGAGTCGGGAGCCTATGTGCCCGGCCTGCGCGCAGACCTCATCGATCAGGTCAATGTATTCAGCCCGGCCACCCGTTTTGGTCACGGCTTCAGGCGATCGATGAAGCCAGAGATCTTCCTTCCTGGTGGCCGGCAGCTCTATGACACGCCGGTCGCGGCAGGACAGAGCTATACGCCATCACTTCAGCTTCGGGCTCCAGGTCAGCGGGTTGCCTTTGATAGCGACGCGCCCGGCGAACTGAGCCACACGGTGCACACGCGCGGGACCAGCAATGCGGCGGCGCTGGCGACACGCGCTGCGGCGCTCGTCCATGAGGCGCTCGGGGAAGTGCGGACGGTCGACGGCCGGCCTTTGCCGGCCGACAAGGAGAGCGTCGCCGTCAAGGCGCTACTCGTCCATAGCGCACGGCATGACGAGGGAACAGCTGGCCTCCTCCGGGCGGCTCTGCGTACTCCCGAGAACGGACGCAAGTTCCGAGAGATCACCGGCCGTTATCTTGGCTATGGGGCGCTCGATCTTCAGCGGGTGCTTGAATGCACCGAGCAGCGCGGAACCCTTGTTGCCTGCGACGACATCAGCGAGAACGAGATCCACGAGTACCGGCTGCCATTGCCGGTGGAGCTATCGGCAAGTACTCATTGGCGACGCCTGGTCGTGACATTGGCCTGGTTCTCGCCTATGAACTTCGCCCATCGCAACCTTCGTGAGGCGCGTCTCGAGGTTCAGCCGGTCGGCAAGTGGGAAGATGTGCCGCTGAGACTTGGCCGCGTCAATGCCGATCACAACCAGGTCCTGCGCGGCACGGTTCAGCATGAAGTGCTTGAGGCGGACGACCTCATCGCGGCGATCGTCGACGGCGACACGCTGGCCCTCAGGGTCACGTGCAAGGCGGATGCGACCGCGCGCCTTGACGAGCAGATCCCCTACGCGCTTGCCATCACCCTTGAAGTGGGCGAAGGTGTGACGGTACCGCTCTACACCCGCCTGCGTGAAGGCATTCGACAGCAGGTGCGGGTCGCGGCTTGAACAAAATGAACGAACTACGTGACCACATGGCGTCCCGGGCTTCAATTCACACCGCTAACCGCACGACCGCCTTCGCACGATGGATACGATCCTAAAGAACGCTATTGCGTCGATCCAGCTTGGGGTCGAGGACTTCCAGTCCGGTGACGAACGGCGCAGTCTGTCTGCGGTCAGGAACCTGACGGCAGGCATCTTGCTGTTGTTCAAGGAGAAGCTCCGCCAGCTCTCGCCCGCAGGCTCCGACGAAGTCCTCATCAAGAAGAACATCCGCCCGACTCCCAGCGCCAGTGGCGGCGTGACGTTTCGGGGCGAAGGCAAGAAGACCGTGGACGTTCAAGAGATCAAGGAACGCTTCCAGTCCCTGGGTGTGGCAGCCGACTTTGGCCGTGTGGATGAGGTCATTCGGCTGCGCAATGACATCGAGCACTACCGGACTGGCGCCACGGCGGAGACCATCAAAGTGGCTTTAGCGAAGTCCTTCGTTGTCATCCGCGACTTCATCGCGGCGGAACTGAACGAAGACCCAGCCGATTTGCTTGGTGAGCCCACCTGGGGCACGCTGCTCGAAGAGAACGATGTCTATGAGCGCGAGCTTGCAGCGTGTCGCGCTGCCCTCGATGAGGTTGACTGGAAATCGGCGGCGCTGCAGCAGATTGCGCATCACATTCGCTGCCAGCACTGCGGGTCGGACTTGGTTCGACCCACTGACCCGCAGGTCGAGCACCACTACCAGCTCGAACTTCGTTGCTCCTCCTGCGGTCAGGAGTCGTTGTTCGACGACGTGATCGAAGCAGCCGTTGGCAACTTCTACGAATGGGAGACATACGTCGCCATGACCGACGGCGGGGATCGGCCTACCGCAACATGCCACGAATGCGGCAGGGAAACGTTCCTCATCGACGAGGGCAAATGTGTCGCCTGCAAAGGCGAGCTGGAGTTCACCGAGTGCGCGATCTGCGGCGAGGGCCTAGGCCCGGATGACCAAGACAACAATGGTCTTTGTGGCTATCACGCCTGGCAGGCGCAGAAAGACGATTGAACGGGGAAGCCATCCCGGATGCCTCGGCTAGTTGCATCGCCAGGATGAATGTCGCCAGCCGCCGGCGATCGGTCGCTTCCAGATGTAGACCGGTCGACCGCTCATCGAGCCACTCAGTTTCCGAATTCTGCGGGTCGCTGCCGTTCGCCCGACCACAGTCGAACGTCGCAGATCAGTCTGTAGTCGTCTTCCAGGTCCAAACGGACTGCCAAGCGACGAGTTCGAACGTCAGTTCACTCTGCGATACCGCATCTAAGGATCCGGGAGGCGGCTTGAGACTGGGTGCGGTCGCTAGCGCTTGGAGTGCGAGTGACTGCGTCCTCTGGAAGCGGACCCTACCCGACGCGGGTCTTGGACGAGTCGCGAAGCATCCGCCGTGCTCTCTTGCGCTCCCAGCCCTTGTTCCACTCCTCGTGCAGTGGTGGCAGACCAAGGTACAACTGCTGCGTCGCATCGCACAGATCAAGCAGCCCGTGGAGGTGCTGAAAGCGAGTCTGTTGCGCCTCAGTCCAGCAATAGGGTGCTTCTCTACGCGACAAGAGCTCCACTCCGGTGAGTATCAGCAGTGGGTTGACCGGGCGATCAGCCTTCCAGTGCTTGCGCCCGGTCTTGGCAAGCCGCGTTAGCGAAGCGACCTCCTGCTTGGAGAGCGAGTCCCGAAGGGTGCTGAAGACGAGCACCGCACCTGGGAACTCTTGCGCTAGGCGGCCCATCCGCTCCATGTCCGTAGCATCGAACGAGCGATAGGTCTTGCACTCCCCGAACAGGATGCCGTCTCGCTCGTCCCCACCAGTGGTTTCGCGCCAGAACATTGCCAGGTCGGCCTCCAGCGGCTTCTTGCCCCGAGCCGTGGCGGTGAAGCTCGGGACGGACGTCGTGCGTAGCGATCCGGAACCCCGGCCACCAAGGCAATCGAGTGTCAGCAGGACAGCATATGCGCCATCCGCATAGTTCGGCACGCTAAAGGGACCGGCGATCCTGAAGTACCAGTTGCTGGCCGACTCAATGTTGCCCGCCGCCGCAAACGCGCCCAGGCACTTCGGACACTCAATCGACTCCCCTAGGGACTGGAGTGGGAACCAGCTGTGACGCTGACAAGTAGGGCACTTGGTTCTAAGCCCCAGCTTGAAGATTCCCTTAGCAAGAAAGTCATCGTACAGGCCGCCCCTGCCTGCGGCCTCAAGCGTCTTCTTCAAGTGTCCGACCGAAATCTCTCGCTCGAGCGAAAGGCCCCGATCCTTGAGGGGAGCGCCATTCTTCCCAACGGCGCCACCGCTCATGCGCTCGAACAGTCCGAGCAGCGCGCGGTGCGCGATGTATCCCGGAAACCCGCTGAGCCGTTTGTAGATCTGCTTCGCAAGCAGGCCCGGCGGCGACAGCTCGGCTCGCCAGCCATGATCGGCGAGCCAAGCGAAGAAGATTGTCTCGGACGCAGGCGCCCTTCGTGGCTCGCTTGAGGATCGCGTGACCAAGTGAACCAATCCGCGACGACCGATTCGCCAGTCGCCAGCAAGGCCAATACCCGAGATGGCATTGATCAGGTGATCGCCCTTGGCCTTCGGATACACCTCGGCCAGGTGTTCGTCCGCTCCATACAGTCGCAAGTCAAAGTCGTTGGCACAAAGGGCATCGCTGTAGAACCATGTGCGGCTCACGAAGCGCGGGAGCAGGGGCTTCAGTCGCATTTCCAGGTCGGCGGCCTTGCTGATGTCTATCTCCACTTCCTCGCTGCAATGGATGTCGTCCACGCCACCGTCGCGCCCCCTGGCCCACTCATCCCAGATACGGGGGTACCAGTGCTGTAGGCTGTAGAAGTTCGCTGGAAGGCCTCCGGCCTCATTCGCTGGAAGAGTCAGGGTCTTGGCAAAGGCGCTCATCTCCTCCATCGGCGAGCGCCGACTGCAAACCAAATGAGCCGTGTCGAAGTGGTCCGGGTTGTGGGGCCAGGCAATGCGCTCTTCGATCAGGAACGCCTCGACCACCTGCTTGAAGCCGGCATCCTGTGCGAACTGCTTAGGCATAGGTACGGTGGCCTTACCGGTTGCGCGCAGGTTCCAGTAGTCGATGATGTCCTCGACACTGATTGCGTCCATGTAGAACACGTAAGCATGACTTCCGCCACGGGTACCAACGCGCTGGGGCAAATCCCAAGCTGTAATCCGCCTGGGAAAGAGAACGCTAGCGCCGGTTAGATTTTGGTAGCCTTTGGCCGCGGCCTTCGGTCGCTCGACTTCTAATGCCTGCAACAGCTCTTGACTGAAGCCTGCGGAAGTCGAAACGTCGTACTCCCCGAAAACGCTGGCCCAGAAGAGCCCATACTTGCTGGGAATCTCCGGGAGAACGACCCTCACGGGGTACTTGGCCTTGTACTTGAAGTGCTCCTGATAAATCGCGTGCAGCAGTTCGCTGACCCCGATGCCAAAGGCAGGCTCGAGCGAAGCTCCGAAGCGTGCGCCAAGGACCTCTGCGGGTTTGAGCACGCGGAGACGCAACTCTCGCACCCAGTCTGGCAGTGTGGTGCAGAACTGAACAAGGATGTCAGGGTCGAAAGCTTCCAGGTAGCCCTTCAGCACATCGACCGTCGATGGCGCCCGAACTGGCCCTTGGCACCATGTGGCTGGCAGGCGACGGTGCATGGGGATGATCGGAAAGAACATCCCGCCCCACAGGCCGCAAGCTAGGCGGATCGCCTCGCGGACTTGCGATGCACTGCTGGGATCGACAAGCAATGCCAGCTTTAGCGGCCGGACCTTAATGGTCGCTGTACCGAGCATCTTGCGAGCAGGTCGAGTTGGTGTCCGAACAGTCTAGCGAGCCATTGGTCGCCACTTGGTCATGGCGGTTCACGACGCACCGTCTTCGCGATCGGGGATCTCAGCGCTGTAGTGTCGGGCGAAAACTCGGCAAAGAAGCGGTCTTGGCGTGCGCAACGCAACGCCAATGACCGAGGCCCAATCACCGCTTAGCGACAGAGAGCGTGAGCTCACCTGAGCGGGTCGACCGGCAGAACTCGCTGCATAGCAACCTGACGCGCGCCGCATACCGTCATCGGATAGTGGAGCCGACATCACTGGTTCAGGCGACGTGCACCTGATTGCGGCGCGCCTGCGTCTTGGCTTGCATTGCCGCTCCGGCGGCACGGTCCATGAGCTGTTGAACCGTCATAGCGTCAACTCCGTGCGAAGACGCCACTCCCACAGTCACGGTGATGACAGAGGCTGTGGCCGAAGCGCTGTGTTGAATCGCCGCATTCTCCACGGCCTCCCGCATCCTCTCGGCCATCTGCCGGGCCTCCTGGTGTTCGGCACGGGGAAGCACGACTACGATCTCTTCGCCACCTTTTCGGAAGACCAAGTCATCGCGGCGAGCGACAGACTGGATGATCTGCGCAACCTGGCGGAGCGCATCGTCGCCCTTGTTGTCGCCGTGGTGCTTGTTGTAGTCGCCGAAGTGATCCACATCCAGGAACACTACGGAACAGTGCGTCGCGTCCGCGGCCGCCCCGCCATAGATCGTTGCCAGCACTTCGTCTAGTGCCCGTCGGCTTCGGAGTCCGGTAAGCGCATCCAACTGCACCTGCTGTTCGAGACTACGATTTCGCTCCTGGAGTTTGACAACTGTCTTCGCCAGTTCGCGTCGCGCGGTGATGACGCTGGCCGTTTCCTCGCTGAACTTAAGGACCCTGTCCCGACCTTCGCTCTTGGCGACATACATGGCCAGGTCTGCCGCGGACATTGCTTGGTCCAGGCCCGTCGACAGGGGGAGCTCACACAGTCCGATCGAAGCCGTCACCGAGACGGTGTGCGTCTCGGTCTCAACTGGCCGCCTGATCACGTTCAGCAGGCGGTCGAGTAGCCGGCCCGCCCGATCGGCTGAACCAGGGATGAACAGCACGAACTCTTCACCGCCATATCGCGCAACAACGACGTCAGCCGTCACAGTCGCCTGGAGTCGTGCAGCGATGATTCGCAGAACGGAGTCGCAAGCGCTGTGTCCGTACCTCGCGTTGAGAACCTTGAAGTGATCTAGATCGATCACCGCGAGTGAGCCCGCAACGTCTCTGCGACGCAAGGCACGGACGCGTTCCTGGAATGCGACGCGGTTTGGCAGTCCAGTAAGCTCGTCATGGCGGCGCATCCACACGAGATCATCACCTCGTTCGGAGGCACGTCGAAGTACGGCCGAAAGTAGCCGGCGTTCCAAACCTGCAAGTATTTGATGTAGGCGGCTAGTCACGGCAAGGTCACTGAGGTGAACATCGACTACAGAGGCTGAGCCATTCGACGTCAGAGATTTCAGTCGGCAAGCTTGTGCTGTGACGAGTGCGGCCGGCGCCCTTGGCACCAGTACTTTCCCAAGAACATGGTACGCAATCAGCGTAGAACTGAGCCTGGTGCGGTGCTATCCATGTCAAGTAGCTGTGAACCTTGTCGTCTCTTTGGTGGATGCAGATCCAGGCGCGCCGAAGCTGTTCATCGACGGGCCTGACACCTGATCCAGAGACCCAAACAACGTCGCCCTTGCGCGCTGCCGAGTAGACATGGGCAACGAAAGGTCACCTACGGCGCGCTCGGGACTCTTCAGGACTGCGTCTAGGTGTCAGCCTTACCCTTGCGACGGGGCGCAGCGTATTCGCACCGCTTCGAGCGTGGTTAAACCACAGAGCTTAGGACGCGGGGGGCCAGGCGGTCCGCGGCAGGCTCAGCGGGGAAGTACACGCCTTCTCCCATCAGTCTGTCCTCAAGCTTGGTCAGTCGCACCGTGATCTCGCGCCAGGCAATGCCCGGCTAATGCGGCGAGGCAACTCACTCGGGCACGTACTCCACAAGATCGGAGATCTGGCACTCGAAGTACGCGCACAGGCGGTCGAGAACGTCGGTGCCTGTGCTGTAGCCCTTCTGATTCAGCAACTTCGACAGCGTCGAGCGGTTGATCTGCGTGGCCTCCGCCACCTCTTGCATGGTGATGCGGCGCGAGTCACGGAACTGCTTCTTTTCGAGTTGCTCGGCAAGCCTGAAGCGGATCACGGCGATGTTCTGGCGGGACGGATGTAGAGAAAAACCGACAAACGTGCTTGACACGCCGCAATCGGTGAGTAGGATGCGCAGCATGCGTCGCGATAGAGCGATGTTTGGTGAGTTTGCGCAACAGGAGCCTACCATGAGCCACACCTACCTCACGACAGACGAACTCTCAGCAAGGATCAAGTACGACACCCGCACCATCCGAGAGCGGCTGAAGGACAGCGTGCTGCTGGAGGGCACGCATTACGTCAGGCCCTTCGGCGGTCGAAAGATCCTCTTCGTCTGGGAGGCGATCGAGCGCGACATGAAGCTCGCATCCTCGGCCGGCCGTTTGGGGCTGCCCATGGCCAGTGGAGCTGTCATCCATGGCTAAGGTCGCCGCCCGCAAGGAGACGGGCAAGCTCGTCATCGACTTCACGTATCGCGGCGTGCGCTGCAGGGAGCAAACCGCGCTTCCCGACACTGCTGCCAATCGCAAGCGCGCGGAAGCAGTCGTACAGCGGCTGAAGGCAGCTCTGGCTGCCGGGACTTTCGCATACGGGGACTTCTTCCCCGGCAGCGCACTCGCCGCTCGTTTTTCGCCGCGGGCCGGTAGTCAGCAGACAGAAGGGAAGACGGGGCAAGTCCCTGCTGCTCCCCGTAGCGAGGGTAGTTCCGTACCCACGCCTCCCTTTCGCGAGTTCGTTGCCACCTGGCTCGCAGAGCACCAGGTCGAGTGGCGCCGCTCGCACCTCAAGGTGCTCAACTCGACGCTAGACGGCCACCTGCTGCCAGCCCTGGGCGACAGGCCCGTCGGCGAGATCACCAAGGCCGAGATCCTGGCTCTACGCGCCAAGCTGGCAACGCTGCCCGGCCGCACCGGCAGCACGCTCAGCGCCAAGCGCAACAACGGCATCCTGGCCCCGCTGCGCCAGATCCTCAACGAGGCGGCAGACCGCTACGGCTTCGTGTCGCCCTGCGCCACGCTCAAGCCGCTGCGCACCCGCAAGAGCGACATCCAGCCCTTCACGCTGGACGAGGTGCAGACCATCCTGCGCACGGTGCGCCCGGACTTCCACGACTACTTCGTCGTGCGCTTCTTCACCGGCATGCGCACCGGCGAGGTCCACGGCCAGAAGTGGCAGTACGTCGACTTCCAGCGCCGGCTCATCCTGGTGCGCGAGACCATCGTGCTGGGCGAGGACGAGTACACCAAGACCGACAGCTCGCAGCGCGACATCCAGATGAGCCAGCCGGTGTACGAGGCCCTGCGCCGCCAACACCAGGCCACCGGCAAGCACAGCCTGGTCTTCTGCAACCGCGAAGGCCACGCGCTGGACAACAAGAACTTCACCGACCGGGTCTGGTACCCGCTGCTGAAGCATCTGGCCCTGGCGCTGCGCCGGCCCTACCAGATGCGCCACACCGCAGCGACGCTGTGGCTGGCCTCGGGCGAGGCCCCGGAGTGGATCGCCCGCCAGTTGGGCCACGCCAACACGCAGATGCTGTTCCAGGTCTACAGCCGCTACGTGCCCAACCTCACCCGGCGCGACGGCTCGGCCATCGACCGCCTGCTGGCCACGCGCTTTGCCAGCGGCGATGAGATCGCGGCCAACGCGGCAGAGCCCTCGCCGCCAGCGCAACCACCGCCAGCGGCCTTCTGGCCGGCCCTCCGCCTGGCCGCCTGAGCTTCAGCGTCGCGCTGCGACGCACCCCGTATCCCAACCAAGTGCCTGCGCCACAACCGATGTGTGACGTGGCAGGGCCCCATGCCGCCCAGAGCGGCCCAAGGATCAAACATGTACAAGTCCAAGCCCCAGTACGCCGCCGGCTCCCTCGTGCGCATCGTCGGCTTCGTCACTCGCGTCGAGTTCCTGAGCCAGCGCGCCGTCGTCGTCGAACTCAAGACGTCCGAGCGGACCGTCTCGGTACTCAGTGACGCCCGAGACATCCACCTGCCTCTGATGCCGTTCGGCAGGTACATCGAGGTGACAGCGCTGGTGATGCGCCGCGGTCGACAGGCGGCGCAGACGACACTGCAGGTTCTGGGTGTCAAGCCCGGGCCCTTGCCCGAGCGCAACCAAGCGTGGATCGATCAGGCGCTGAACCCGGAGGTCAACGACACGCGATCGATCATCCGCAGTCCTGGCAACAGTCACCCGCCGGCGCCGCCGGCCACCGCCTGGACGCAGCGGGCGGTGCGCCCTGTGCCGCGCCTGCTGGCGGCACCGGCTCCGCTGGCTCCGCCCGAGCCGCCGGACCCGGCTGCGCGGTCCGGTGCAGTGGCGACTCCCAAGGCTGCACCGCCCACGAAGACCTCCAAGCGCGCGCAGGCAGCCAACGACGACAGCCCGTGGCCCGCGGTGCTCTTCCTCGACATCGACGACGTGCTTTGCGACAACAAGATCTACGGCGGACGCAGCGCGATTGCCGCCATCGCAGGCCATCACAAGAACAGTCGGGATGTGTTCGAGAAGCTGTTCACCCCGATGTCACGGCTGGTGCTGCAGCGCCTGCACCGGCGCATGCAAGGTGAGCTCCGGTACGTCGTCAGCTCGACGTGGAGGCGGCACTTCACCCGCGCGCAGTTTGAACTGCTGCTGCGCAACTGCGGGCTCGCCTTCGTGGCCGATGCGCTGATGCCGGGCTCGGCATGGCGCACGAACTGCCGCGACGACGGCCATCGGGACCTGGAGGTCGTGGAGTGGCTGCACGAGAACCACCACGGCGGCCGCTTCGCGGTGGTCGACGACACCCTCACCGGCGGGCGCCTCCACAGCGCAGGACTCCACCGCCTGCTGCGCGGCCGCGTGGTGCTCTGTGATGTCGACGTGGGCCTGCGCCCGCGCCACGAGGAGCAGCTGCTGCATGCGCTGCAGCTGCCGCGGTCTGTACAGGGAGGTTTGCAATGAGCCCGATCCGGCTGCTGAACTCGAAGGGAGGCCCGATGAAATCCATCGAGACCGAGGCCGCTCGAGCCGCCAAGGCCATGGCGCTGGAGTACCTGCGCCAGCCCGCGGCTTTGGAGATCGGACTGCTGCCTACGCAGACCGCTGGCGGGTTGGCGATGTGGCTGCCGCGCGCCGTGGCGCGGGATGAGGGCAGGCGTCGATCGAATGAAGCTGCGGCCAAGGAGATGCGTGGCGACGGCCAGGGTCCGCCATCGGCCGTCGGCGCGGCCATGGCCGCGATGGAGGCGGCCGAGGACTCCAAGGGCGCGTGGTACCCGGTGGACCCGGACCCGGACGCAGAGCAACGCGCGAAGGAGCGTTTCAAGGCCTTCCTCGCCCGTGCGTCAAGCAAGGGCAAGCACTTCCTGCGCGTGATCGACGAGCCGACGCAGCTGCTGTCGAACGCGGTGCACAACTTGCAGACCACGGACGCAGACTTCAACCGCCGTCGGGAAATGGTCGTCGCCCGGCTGAGAACGCTGGGCGAATACCGGGAGGTCAGGCGGCCCACAGGATGGCGGGTGGCACTGAACAGGCTGGAAGCTGAGATGCCCAACTTCAGCGAGCCGATCCGCCATGTGCGTGCAGCGCTGGCCCTGGCCGAGCACTCGCGGGAACCGCAGCGCATTCCGCCGATGCTGCTACTGGGCCCACCAGCGGTGGGCAAGTCGAGGTTTGCGCGCAAGCTCGCCGAACTGCTGCAGGTACCGCTGGAGGTCATCGGGTATGACCGGCCGTCGGCCGGCTCTCGCTTGCGAGGCAGTGACAGCTATTGGAGTAACACGCACTGGGGCTGCCTGTTTGAGCAGATCTGCTTGGGCAGCTGCGCGAATCCGGTCGTGATGCTCGATGAACTCGACAAGGCGGTGTCGGGTACCCGGGCCCATCAGGTCGACCCGTTGGCCGAACTGCATGGCGCGCTGGAGCCCGAGACCTCGCGGCACACCAAGGATGAGTCGGTGCACATCACGTTTGATGCGAGCATGACCACCTACATCACCACCGCCAACTCGATCTTCGACCTGCCGTCGTCGCTGTTGAGTCGTTTCGAGGTCTACGAGATCCCGTTTCCGGCGCCGGCACAGCTGCTGCAGATGGCGAAGTCCATGACGCTGGACCTCTTGACCAGGGTGGGCATGAAGGAGACGCACGCCTTCAGGCGAGAGGCGGTGCTGGCGCTGTCATGCATGGATCCCCGTGCCATGCAGCGGGCGGCCTCGGTGGGGCTGGGTGAGGCGCTGCTGGATGGGCGCAGCGAGGTGCTGGAAGATGACTTCGAGCCCTTTAGGGAGACGGGTTCCGAACCTGCCTTGCGGCACTGAACGCGGTTCGCGCGCCGGCGCAATGGGGCAGGGCGGGTACGGAGCATTCACGCGCAGCCCGGCCGCCAGGGACCGCCGCTTGGCGACTTGCCGTCGCCAACTGCAAGGCTCTCGACACATCAGTGAGCCTTGTCGTGTTTCCACACTCGAAGGATCCGAGCTCGCTTCAAAGGCTGGGAAGAACCGGCAAACGCTTGACCCTAACCCGACACGGATACGGGCGAACTGTCAATCAGCTCAAGGCGCTAGAGTTGAGCTCACAGGGAATCCAGCAACGCCGAGATCAACATGTCCTGCGCTGCAGTTGCAACCAATCTGGAAGTCCAGGAGCACTGATCTCAATGGCCAAGACCTACGCCGCGATTCAGCAGCAGATCGAGGATCTCAAGAAGCAAGCCGAAAGTTTGAAGCGCCAAGAAATTTCCGGGGTCGTCGCACGGATCCGCGAGGCGATCGACGCCTACGGTTTGACGCGCTCAGACCTCTTCGATGGTCCGGGCAAGGCGAAGAAGGCCGAGCCCAAGCCCGCTCCCAAGCCCGCTACCAAGACCAGGCGCAAGGCCGCGAAGGCGAAGTCGGGCACGGTGAGGTTCCGGGACGATGCCGGGAACACGTGGAGCGGCAGGGGAAAGCG
>VFQQ010003345.1_pt1 | contig 15803 bp, 24 predicted proteins | sample 3512341 | NCBI WGS metagenome assembly VFQQ01 (sample SAMN10412373, study PRJNA504923) | tailings metagenome | isolation source: Relicate 2 Philex TSF1 revegetated site | place: Philippines: Tuba, Benguet | collected 2017-08-29 | reverse complement strand
AGCAGCAGCAGCAGCAGCAGCAGCAGCAGCAGCAGCAGCAGCAGCAGCAGCAGCATGTTGATGGCACCAACAACACACACAAACGCTGTCTAGCAGCTGAAACAGGACATGAGAAACAGGCAACAGTCTCTGCTCACCCAGCAGCAGCACGTTGATGTCTCCACGGCGGTAGGTGCCGTCGGGCATGCGCTTGCGGGAGCCGCCAAACAGCAGGCAGGCGATGGCCTTCTTGATGTCGGGGGAGCCAAAGATCTGGGGAGAGGGGGAGAAGGAAGAGGGACGTGGGCAGCTGCAACGAGTATTGTACATGCAAGGACGCATGAAGGGCAACACTGTCGCGATGCCGCTACCCATCACATTCAACCGCAGTCCCTTGCCAAACTTCAACGTGCAGTGCCCAACACACCTGCGGCGCGATGCGCGCAAAGATGCGGTCCATGGCCCCGGGCTGCGCCGCAAACTCCTTGAACTCCTGCTCCTCGTCCATGCTGCGGGGAAATGAAGGGCATTTGTTTGTGAGTTGGCCGGGAGAGCAGGCACACTGCGAGCCCCTGGAGCTCCTGCTCCTCGTCCATGCTGCGGCATGAGGGGGCAAAGCCGGCACAGCATAAGGACTTCTGCACCCGATCATGCACTTGGCTATCCGAGCCAGCTGCAACACAATCCGCATTTAATAACACTGACTAGCAAGGGGCTGAAACCACCACCACATGCAAGACAAACCAACTCTAAACAACTCACGAGAAGGTGGGGCGGCGCGCGGTGTCGCCGTTCAGCACATCCTCCTGCACAGCGGGCATGGCAGGACAGGCAGGCAAAGTTTGAAGCAGCACATCACAGCACGCACGGCAGGCGAGGCAGATGCAAGCTCAGATTGGAACAGTAGCTTAAGCTGCTGGTTTGCTGCGTTGGCATCCCTCCAGCGGCTCAGCCCACACCCACCTGGAAGCCAATCACGCGCAGGTACGGCTGGCGGATGGCCACTGCGCCTGCCTTGTCCCGCGAGTTGCCGCCTGCAGTGAAATGACACAGTTGCTTCACTGCCTTGGCTTTGGTGGAACCATGCAGGTGGGCAGCAGCGCATGTGCACAAGCAAGCGCATGATGTGGCAGGTGGGAGCAGCAGTGCAACACGCTTGGTGGTCCGGCAGCACGGCAATCATTTCCAGCAAGGAAGAGCAGCCTCGCAGCCTTCCCTCCTTGCCCTGGAAGATGGACGGGATGCCCACTGCCGTACAAACAGGCCCGTACAAATGGTGGCACAGCTTGCAAAAACAAAGGCAGAGCAGTGACTTCACTCACCCTCCTTGCCCTGGAAGATGGACGGGATGCCCACCGCTGTGCTGCAGCCCCTCAACAATGCCAGCAGGCAGCACAGCATTCCAGCTGAACAGAGGCAGCAAAGTGTCACTCACCCTCCTTGACCTGGAAGATGGACGGGATGCCCACCGCTGTTTGCTGCAGCCTTCACAACAACAATCGGCAGTTTATGGGCATGACAGGCCGATTGCAGCATGGCAGCTCACCCTCCTTGCCCTGGAAGATGGCACCGCCATTCGCTGCAGCCCTCACAAAACAATTGATTGGCCAAAAGAGCAGCATGGCAGGCCATCTGCAGCACAGCTCACCCTCCTTGCCCTGGAAGATGGACAGGATGCCCACCGCGGTGACGCGGGTGCCGGGGGACACCGCGCCGCACAGCTTACGGTCCACCAGGCACATCATGGAGCGGGGCAGGTCGCCGGTGGGCACATCCTCCGGCCGCTCCTGTTGGGGAAAAGTAATATGAAGTTGCCGCTTTGTTGGAGTGGAGCAAGGAAGCTGCTCAAACAGTGCGCATCATGGAGCGGGGCAGGTCGCCGGTGGGCACATCCTCCGGCCGCTCCTGTTGGGGAAAAGTAATATGAAGTTGCCGCTTTGTTGGAGTGGAGCAAGGAAGCTGCTCAAACAGTGCGCATCATGGAGCGGGGCAGGTCGCCGGTGGGCACATCCTCCGGCCGCTCCTGTGCAGAAGAATAGAACACAGATCAGATCAAGAGTTGCTCAGAGAAGTTACGCACGAAATGTGCAGAGGTCGCCGGTGGGCACATCCTCCAGCCGCTCCTGTGGCAACGAGACAGGGGAGCGGTCTTAGTATGGAGCAAGGGCTGCCATCTGGGCGGCTGCCGCCGCTGTGGCAAGCGGGAGGCGAGTGCACACGCCGCCTGCACACTGCAAGCTCCTAGGACATACACAGCTCCTTAAAGGGCCGCCCACCTGCATCTTCAGCGTCTGCTGGTCCACGCACTCGGCCTTCTCGGGCAGGATGATGTAGGGGTCCATGCCGCACTGCAGGGGGCAGGAAATGGGCGTCAGGGGAAACACCTAGTACCTCGCAACAGCAGGGTAGCAGGCTGCCACCGTGCAGAGGAGGCGGAGCATCTCCTGTACATGCCGGCCCATCCGCCCATCGCCCCAACCACCTACGTTGTTGTTCTGGCCGGGCAGCGCCGCCGCATCGCAGGTGCGGGGAATCATGGCGCCACCCACGCCCGGCCGGCAGGCGATGCGCTTGGTGGCCCTGCAGACAGCCATTGATCAAGGCAGTGCTTAATGAAGGCAGGCGTTGGAGGGAGGGTGGCCTTGTTGCCAGATGTGCAGCTGCACCTGCGTGGCTGTGCAAGCAGCACTACGCACGTTAAAAGGCGCCCCTCTCGTGTGCCGCTTTGTACACAGCTGCAGCAGCTGAGCGGCCACCCTGCTGCACCGCTGCTTGTGCTCACTTGCACTCCTTGCACTGCAGGGTGAGGTAGGTGGCCTTGTGCTTGGGGCGGGAGGCGGAGGTGACGATGCCCGGCACGATGACCAGCTTGGACACGTATTTCTCGGGCTGCAGGGGTGGAAGCATGGTAGCATCATTCGCATTTGCAAAGCAATTTGCAAAGCAACACACACACGTGACAGGACGCCGCAACTGCCTGAGGCATGCCACAAGGTGGGTGCTCATCCTCCCAGCCGCGGTTGCTTGTATCCGCATCAGATCCACACCTTCATGTCGCGCATGGACACGTGCGCCACGCGGCTGCGCCCCGTCTCGCTCTTGAACAGCATGACCTGCACAGTGAGATGGGCAGTGCGAATGTGGCAACAGCGCAAGATGATTGCAACAGATGTACCCGGCAGGCACAGCTGGCACATGTTGCCGTCAAGCAGCAACAACAGCAGGCCCAGCAAGCAAATCAAGCCCTGCAGCTTGCCTGCACGTCCTTCACATCAGGCTCGCCGCCGTCCTCCAGCAGGCTTTGGATCCGCTGGCTCTCCTGCTTAGCCGCCTGCTCAAACTGCAGGCAGGTGCGCATGGGGGGAGGCGGCAGGGGCAGCGCTCAGCGACCCGCGGCAGGCAGGCATGGCGGGTGCATTGCTCAAACTGCTGTGGACCGAAATGCACAGAAGGAGGCGCCGACACCAGAAGCCTCTGCTGGATCAGTGCAGGCTGCTTAGCATGCCTGCTGAGCAGCCTGCACTGCCAGTCGCAAGCAAAGCATGCCACCAGCTTCCACTTACAATGGGCAGGTATTCTGCCGGGTTCTCCACCAGAGCGGTGGCCAGCTCGGGGGCACCATACACCTGCAGCCAGGCGCGGCATGGTGATTAGAAGCTGCTCAAGGCCGGGGCTTGGCCCGCTGCTGCTACAACAGCTTGCAACCCAGGCCAAGGATTGCGCAGCAAGCGGGGCGTGAGCATTGGCAGCAAGTTCCCGCTGTTTGCGAGGCAAGCAGCGGGTGTTCTGCTCTGTGCAGCAAAGCGCACCGGGTGGCTCAGGTGGCCAATGTCCACCCGCAACCGGTCCTTGCAGCGCGCCAGCTGGTCGCTGTAGGAGTGGGAAACACATGCTCAGTTAGTTGCAGGTTAGCCTGTTGCAGGGTGTGCACGGCTGGTTTCCAGCTGTACTCGTGATGCAGTGTTGGTCCACAGCCGGGCATGCACAACCAGTGTGCACTCACGCATAGGGGAAGGCGCCGCTCTTGGGGTCGATCTGCCATCAGTGGAGAGAAGAGCGGGCGTGTCAGCTGCAGGGGCTCCTAAGCCGGCATGCACAGTGTGTAGGGTCCCCCACACATGCCCGTTGAGCGGCTGCAAAGGCTGTGTTCTGCGCCCCAAACACATGCGGCCGGCCGCACCTGGAATGTGCGGATGAACTCGCCAAACTTGGCGAGCGCGGCAGAGCGGTTGGGCAGCTGCGACTCGTCGCTGGCCCCCGCCGACACAAACTGCTGGTCGGAGTAGTACACTCCGCCCTCTGCAAAGTGAGAGGCAGGCAATGAGCATGAGCGGCGGAGGCGGTGGCCGCTCCCTGCCCGTCGGTGGCGGCAGTGGCAGTGCAGCCTTGCGAGGCGCAACAATGGCAAATGGCGATCATGGCGCTGCTGTACACTCTTGCAGCCACTGCGGGGCTGCGGCAGGCCCCAAGCTGGCGGCACACGGCCGGTGCAGCACGCAGGGGCCGCTGCGCTGAGCCAGGACCCACCATCGAAGCCCGACATTGCTGCTGGTGTGCGAGAGCTGCTTCGCTGCGCCGCTGCGACCACCCCGAGCGTGCACCGAGTTTGAATGAACAGCCCTCTGGCACCAGCTGAGCGTGTGGCGGCACGGTTCAGGATGTGGCAGCGAGATCGCGACAAGGGGGGAGGTTCTTTGCTGCAGCCTGTGCCTGCATGGGCAGTGTGCCGAGCTGGCGTGGCCTTCGGTAAGAGGCTGCGGCCTTGCAGAGGGCCCAGAACTGCTCTGATCGCTTCCAACCATCAAGGACAGGTGCAGCCTCCCACGATGACCTCTTGCTCCCAACCTGCCTGCTAGCGCGGCTAGCATTGCTGCCGTCCCGGCCTGCAGCGTGTGATCTGCCTGATGGACGATCTATCGCATGATGATGATGCCGCGGCTCGCCAAGAAGCCACGGCCTGCCTGGGCGGGTTACAGCCGTCGGCTGTGGAGCAGCAGGCGGCGCTGCAGCGTGTCCTGGACCTCAGCGAGTGCGTTTTGACGCGGCAAGGCTCGCCTGAACATGCTTCCGGCAGCCCAGGCAGCGACGCTGCTGCCGCCGCCGATGGCGGCGGCGAGCGCCGCCTGTGGTGGCTCTGCGCCCGCCTGCGTGCCCTGCAGCATCTGGAGCGGCTGGCCACCTCGCTGGAGCTACACGGCGGGTGTGTGTGCTCAAGTCTGGAGCACGTTGGCCTGCTCCGTGAGGCATTGCTGAGGCTCAGCCAAGGCTGCTTGTTGTGTGCCATCGCTACTCACAAGTTCTTCAAGTAATCCGCGCTGTTCTCCCTGTCGACTCCTCCCAGCACCTGGACACCAGCCGCATTCGCGGCGCTGCGCGACCGCACGGCAGCGCAGGCGGCCTCAGCCCTGGCAGCAGCAGGCCAGCTGGCAGCGCTGCCGCTGCTGCTGGAGAGGCACCCGCGAGCACTGGCGCCGTCCTTTCTGGATGTGCTGGGATGCATCCCTGAGACAGCGAGCGCCAAGCAGCTCGCGCCGCTGCTGCGCCAGGTGGGAGGCTGGGGGGCAGTGCATGCAGTCACTGCTTTGTGGTGCGCTGATGGCGCTGTAATGTGCTGTTACAGCAGCGGCGCCATCTCCTCCTGCCTCCCACTCCGCCCCTCAGCAGGTGCTGGCGCTGCGCCAGCCGCCACCGCTGCCCCGCCCCGCGGATTGGGCGGAGAGCGCTGTCACAGCCGCTGCTCTGAAGGAGGCAGGAGAATATGCGCTGCTGCTGGCCACCGAGCCGATGGCAGAAGCCAGCAGCGGCTGGCGGCCGCCCACGCAGCGCCAGGTGGCAGCATGGGTGTGCCAGCGTGCACAGCGCATTGATGCCGCCACAGGTGCGCCTGCTGAGGACAGTTTGAGGGCAAAAAGGACCAGTTGTTGGAGCTGAACGTAGTGCATCAACATGCGCTGCGTGCTGCAGCAGGTGCTGCCTGCCTGCTCGCATTCTGCCGGACCCTGCTGCTGTCCATGCCGCGCCACTGCAACAGGCCTGCTGCCCAACGCAATCACGCTGCTGGAGGCGGCACAGTCTGCTCTGCACTACAGCGAGCCCGGCGTGGGTGCCCTGCTGGCGGCTGCCCAGGAGCTGCTGTCGCTCATCAAGCTAGGTGAGAGGCTGTGCGAGGCTGCTGCACGAAGCTTCAAAGCTGTTGGGCAAGGCGCATGCTTGCATTTTGACAAGCAGCGCATGCGTCAGCGTATGGTAGGACCACGGGGGCGCAGCAGGCCGCAGGCAACAGGGTCGGCACCTGCCTGGTGCTTTGCAGCAGTGCCCACCGGTGTTGCCCCTCTACCAAGCTGCATCTGCTTGCAGCCGCGACCCGGGATGAGGGCAGCGCTTGGCGCATGGACCTGCAGCAGTATGCAGCCCTGACGCCGGCCCAGCGCCTGTCGCTGCTGCTAGGCCAGCTGAGCGGCGACAGCCTGGCATCTGACCTGGCGCAGCATGTGGCACCTTTCCTGTCCCGCCTGGCAAGCGCTGGTACCGGCGGAAGCGAGCAGGAAGCTGGGCTGGACCCGCAGCTGGTGCTGCGCCAGGTGGGTTGCAGTGTCCAGCGTACTTGCTGTTGAGCGTGCAGGCAGCAAGGTGCAAGCAGTTGCTTCGTGCATGCCATTGTGCCGCTCCCTTGTGGCAGCGTGCAGCCTGGCTTCAAGTACTGTTGGTTGGCTTGACCAACACACTTCTGCTCCTCTTACTCCCTATCACATCAGGCACTGGAGGCAGAAGCTGCACGCCGGCTGCCCTGGGTGGTGCGGCTGGTGCAGGCGGAGGCTCGGCAGCGCTCGCTCTTTGCTTCTGCTGCCCAGCTGGCACGCACCACTGCGGCCTGCTGCTATGCCAGCGAGGTGCGCCAATCGCTACTGCGCTTGCTGCTGGCTGTCTGTACTTGACAGCCGCTGGCGTGTTTGCACCCTGAATGCTCCGTGATGCCATCAGTTGTTGACTCCTGCTCAATTTCTGCTCAATCCATTACATTTTCTTTCCGCAGGCAACGGATGCCTGGGAGCTGCTGGGCTCCATGCTGAATGCAGCCCGGGATGCGCTGAGGGGCGACAGCATGCTGGGGCGCGAGGAGCGGCAGGCAGCCGAGGCTGCTGTGGACGTGGTGGGTTGCGTCAGGCTGGGCAGGCTGGCAGGGTGCAATACAGCGCCTGCACTGCAGTTGGTGTTCTCCACATGGGCTGCAGGCCTGTTTGGCCGCCTGCCTCGATTCTCTGGCACGCCCTTCTGCACCAGCGGTGTTCGCTGCTGCCGCCTCTCAATGCCGCAGGTGCGCGGCCACATGACAGCGGCCCGCCTGCTGACCAAGCATGGGCTGACCACTACTGTTTGGTGAGCAGCCCGGCCTGAAAGTGGCACCTGCAGCTGCTCGGCTGCGTAGCAGTGCAACCGCTCTGCCCGCAGGTGGCTTTCTTCTGCCGCTGGGATGTTTGCTGCTGTTGATTATGGACCCATGTGCTGCCCCACGCTGCAGCGCTGTGCGGGACGCCGACCGCAATGCCGCGCTGCGCCTGCTGCGCACGCTGCTGGCCCGCGTGTCACGCACCAAGAACACCGAGTCACGGTGCGGACTGCTGGCATTGGCTTTTGAAGTGCCTGGGGGCAGTGGCAGTGGTCGTTAGGGTGGGCGTGCGGTTGGCAGCAGAGGCTTTGAGCGCGGTTGGCAGCAGCATGCTTCACGTCACTCTTGCATGTCGGTGCGTCCCGTCCCCACTGCCGCAGCTGGGTGGAGGTGTGGATGGACCTGCGCAGCATCCAGGAGCACGGCCTCTCGCAGGTGGGCTGAAGTATGGGACATTGGTCTCTTGCTGACTCTGCTTGTGGGAGGCGCGGCACAGGCCTGGCTGATGCGGGCACTGTTCATGGTTGTGCACAGCTGCTGCAGCTATGGTGCACCATGAAGGCCTGCTGCAAAGCAGCTGCTGCCTTTCGTGCAGCATTCTTACGCGCAACCGCCTCCCTCTGGTCCCCCAAACCGCCCCCTCTGCCGCAGCTAAGCGAGGCGGACATTCGCATCGAGCTGTGCCGCGCACTGCTGCGCGTGGGGCAGTACCGCCTGTGCAAGTCGTACCTGGCGGGGCTGCGCCCAGAAGCTGCGGAGCAACTGGTCCTGGCGGCCGCCAGGGAGGTGTTCCTGTCAGCTTCCGGCATGGCGGACCGAGCCGTGAAGCAGGCAAGTGGCGAGGATGCTGATGCTGGGGAGCATTAGCCTGCACAGCCGTGGTTCCATGGGCTGGTGCTTGGTCGTTTGAGCAGCGAGCTCAGCATGCAGTGTTTTGACATAGCAGCTCTGTCGCTATCGCCTGTGCAGGCAAAGGAGTGCCTGGGCTTGCTGCCCGACTCGCCGGCAGCACAAGATCAGCTGGCCGCCATCCGGGCCGCAGAGCAGCTGCAGCGGGTGGGCCTTGACCTGCCGCCGCTGCAGCTGCAGCAGCTGCAGGCGCGGGCGGCTACCGGCGACGGCCGCGTGCTGGAGCAGGTGAGGGTTGTGAAAGGTGTTTAATAGAAGTCTGCCTGGACCTCGTTGTCTGGCTGGGTGAACTATGCACTAGTTCAAGTGCTGGAAAGCATGCTGCCTACCCCCTGCTGGCATGGGGTTGTGAGGCTTGCGTCACTGGCCTTTCCATTCTGCACCGCAGCTTCTCGAGGAGCATCCCCAGCTTGCGGCAGCCGACAGCAGCACACTCGGCCAGCTAGCCGCCGCCCTGGGCATTGCGGAGCAGCAGCAGCCGCTGCTCCTGCGGGCGGCCGAGGTGGCGCATGCGGCGCGAGATACGCAGCGGGCCCAGAGCCTGCTGCTCATGCTGGCAGGCCAGCACTACAAGTGAGCGGAATTTGGCAGAGATGCTGGCTTGCATGCAACTGGCGGCTGCAGAGCCGGCCCGCCACTATATGCCACTCCCCAGCCAGCTCCCTGTTTAACTCAGCTACCACTCCTACCACTCCCCATTCATTTATGCAGGCCAGCCTGGGAGCTGGCCGCTGCAGTGGCTGCAGAGGCAGCGTGCAGCGGCTCTGCACGGCAACAGCTGCTAGTGTTCGCCCTCAGTGCAGCGCCGGCTGAGCAGCTGCTGCCGCTTCTGGTGCGGTGGCAGGCAGCAGACGGTGATGCAGCAGGCTGCTGGGAGCTCTTTTCCTCAGCAGAGGCAGCCAGCAGCCTGAGCGGCCCTGCGGAGCGGCAGCAGCAGCAGGCGTGGCTGGAGCAGCAACTGCCCCAGTGCCTGGCAGACCTGGCTGCCAGCGGCAGCGAGACAAGCCTCCGTGGCATGGACGGAGAGGCAGCTGCGCTGGGCTGCCTGCTGGCTCTGGGACCCCGTGGGCTGACCCAATGGGAGCGCCTGCTGTCCGGCCAGCAGCAGCAGCCGCTCATGCACGAGCAGCGGCGGCGCGCGCTGGTGCTGGGATTGACTGCTGCAGCGCTGCTGGCACTGCAGCCTGCGGATTACGACCCTGCTGCCGTGACATCCATCGTAGCTGCAGCCGAGTCGCGCCTGGCAGCCACACCAGCAGAACTGCTGGAGCTGGTGCAGCATGCAGCGTTTGGCGCAGCGGGCACAGCGGGCACAACAGCGGCTGCAGCAGAGGGCTTGAGCAGGGCGAGCAGCCAGGCGGCAGTCAGCAGCGAGCAGTCACAGGCGGCATCTGATGCAGAAGAGGGCGGCAGCGGCGCCGGCACGCCCACTCCACGCACTGTGGTCGCAGCAGCGGCAGCCAAGGCAGCAGCAGCAGCAGTGCAGCGGTTCCACAGCTTGCTGCTGGCTGCAGCGGATGCCCAGCATTTGCAGCACCTGCTGCCAGGCGTGGATGCCGCGGCAGCCCTGGCGGGCGGTGCAGAGAGCCGGCGGCAGCTGGTGCTGCAGCTTGCAGCAGCGGCAGGCAAGCCAAAGGGGCTGCCCACAGCCGTCCCCGCAGCAGCGGTGGCAGTGTCATCGCCGGTAGCCAGCCCGCGGCCAGCACGGCAGTCTGTCCCCAGCCCAGTGAGCAGCCCTCCTGGCAGCGGCGGCAGGCGGCGTCTGCCACTGCTGCGCCGCTCAGAAAGCAGTCGGAAGAAGGTCGAAACAGCACCACCTGGCATGGCGCAAGACGACTCAGCAGCGGATGCCTCAGCAGCGGGCAGCAGCGGCGGTGCCGCCTGGAGGCAGCTGAACGCAGCGGCTGCCGCTGAGAAACTGCAGCAGGCGCTGCAGCTGGCCAGCAAGGTCGGAGTTCCTGCCTGGGAGGTGCAGCTGGCCTTTGCAGAATCCCTGCTGCTGCACAACCAGCAGCATTGGCAGCCCGGCACGGCCGCGCCGCAGCTGTTGGACAGCGCCCTGCCACTGCTGCTGGCCAGCCACCAGACCGCAGCTGCCCTGCTGTGGACGCTGCTGCTGACCGTGTGGCCGGCCACCAGCAGCCGGCACGGGCAGCACCTGCGCTGTGTGCTGCATGCCATCCAGCGATGCTGCGCAGCGGTGGTTGCAGGCGAGACCAGCGGCAGCCCGGCAGCGCAGCAGCTGCCAGCGCTGGCGGCAGCCTGCCAGGCGGCTGAGCAGCTGATGCAGGTTGCAGGCGGCCTGGACGCCCGGCTGTTCCTGCAGCCCGTGGTGCAGCTTGTGGCCGCACAGCTGGGGGGAGCAGCAGAGGCCGGCCAGCAGCCACCAGCAGCAGGCGATGTTGCAGAGCTTAATCGGCAGCTGTTCCTCCACGTCACCGGCAACCACGCGGCCCAGCTGGCGGCAGCCATCGCGCAGCTGCAGCAGCAGTTTGCGGTGGCAGCTGCCGCGGCCGGGGCAGCAGGCAGCTACCCCTGCAGCGGCAGCACTGTCTTCCTGGCTCTATTCTGCAAGTCTGTGGCGCGGCAGCTGCCCAAAGGTGAGTTGAAAGCGCATTGGTTTCCCAGTCCAGCCGCAGTCCAGTGTGCATGCAAGCTATGTACAGAGCAACCCATGGTCACATTGATTTGCCAACTGCGCCCTCTCACCTGTCCCTGCTGCCCGTCAGGTGGCTTGAGCTCAGCGGCACTGCAGCGGTGCCAGGTGTGCTTGCGGCACATGGCTCCTGCCGATGCGGCAGCCGCAGCGGCATTTGCAGCGGCCGGCAGCTCCTGCCCACTGGTACTGCCTGCAGGCGAGCAGCAGCTGGAACCGCCCTCGCTTCCGCCCGCCCAGCAGCAGCAGCTGTTGGCGGCAGGTTTAGAGGCAGTGCAGCGCAGCCAGGCAGCGGCAGATGCCAGCCTGCAGCCGGTGCTGCAGCAGCTTCAGCGCCGCCACGCGCTGCTGTCGGCCTGCAGCAGCTTGGCAACAGCATGCCCTGCTGCCTCATCTGCACAGCTTAGAGCGGCACGGGAGGCTGCCCGGGTGCTGCAGCATGCTGCTCTGGCGGACAGTGACGGTACAGCAGGCAGCTGGGCGCTGGATAGTTGCTTGATGCAGCTGCTGACTGCCGGCTGCTCGGCGGCATCAGTGCTGCAAGTTGCTGCGGTGCTGCTGGCGCTGCAAGCGCAGCCGGAGCAGGCACCCGCAGCCACATCTGCTGTCCTGTGCGACCCTGCGACAGCGGAGGGCGCTCAGCAGGCGGTAGCAGCAGCGGCAGACACCACCGTGGCGGCTGCCCTGCATGCCATGTCAGGCAGTGAGGCGGTGCCTGCAGCAGAGGGCCAGCAGCAGCTGTCTGCCGGCGATGCGGTACAGAATCTGTTTGGCCTGCTGCGTGCCCTGCACCAGCAGCCCGAGCCAGCAGCTGTGCCTGAAGATGCGGCCGACAATGCGCAGCAGGCAGCAGCAGCAGCAGCCGATGCCTCTGCTGTGGCGCTCGATGCGCTGCGGCAGCAGGTGTGGCAGCAGCTGCAGCGCAAGGCGGCAGCCTATGACGGCACAGGTGGAGCGGCGGAGACGGACGCACACCTGCAGGCAAGCCTAGGCTCAACACGCATTGGGGCCGCGCCATGCTGTGAGCTACGGCGGCCCTGCCAAAGCCGAGTGCCCTGCTGGACAGCTTTGACATGTGTGTTCACTGGCTTGCCCACAGTGCACCTGTTCTCAAGCCTGCCTGCCTCAGCATCTTCATTTCCTCTCTTCCGATGCCTGCCCTCTTCAACAGGTGCTGGAGCTGCTGGGCAGCGTGGGCACCGCCAGTCTGTGGCCCGGCTGGACGCCTCCAACTCCCGAGACCTCCACAGCAGGCGGCAGCTCAGCAGCTGCAACGGCAGGCTCTGCGCACCGCCAGGCGCTGCTGTTCACCCGGGCCGCTGCCATGCTGGCTGTTGAGTGGCCAGACGCAGTGCAGCGCTGCCGGCTGTCTGCAGCAGACTTTGCAGATGCTTCGGCAGCAGAGGCGGCCCTGCTGCGGCTGGTGGCAGCTGCCGAGCGGCCAGAGCAGCTGCAACTCCTGCTGCGGCTGCTGGGGGAGGTGCTGCCTGATGACGTCTTTTTCCCGGCGGCAGCAGCAGCAGGAGCACAGGCGGCGGCAGCAGCTGAGGCAGCGGCAGCAGCAGAGGGGCCAGCGGCGGCAGACGAGCCGAAAACAGCGGCAGCTGAGGAGGAGGAGGCAGCCGCAACAGCACCAGCTGCAGCCACGGCCGAAACAGTGGTGTCACCCATGCACCGCGCCTGGGCTGCTTGCCTGCAGAGCCTGCTGGCACTCAGAGACCTGCGCAGCGTGCTTGCCACGCTGGACGAGCGGGCAGCGCAGCAGGCGCAGCAGGCGCAGCAGGCAGAGCAGCAGGCAAAGCCTCAGCAGCCGCAGGAGCAGCAGTCTGAGCCGGAACGGCTGCAAGGCGCCGGCTCGCCGCCTGCCCTGCTCACCCAGCAGGAGGCTGAGGCTCTGTTGGAAGCAGCTGATGCCACCCACGGCCCTGCAGCAGCAGCGGCGGCAGCCTGGATGCTGCCTTACCCAGAGCTGCGCCGCCCCCGGTTGCAGCAGCTGCTGCTGGCAGTTGGCGGCAGCGACTCAGCAGCAGATTTGGCAGCAGCGCTGCCTGGCTTGGCAGCCCTGCTGGTCCTGCTGGTGCAGCGGCAGCCCGCATTGTTTGTGGAGCTAGCTGCGGGCGAGCCAGACAGCCAGGTGCAGCTGCAGCGGTTGGTGTTGGCAGCGCTCTTGCAGCAGCGCAGCGACGGCAGCGGCTACAGCCATCCAGTTGGTGCCAAGAGCGGGCTGTCCCTATGCATGGCGGTAGCGGCTGCTGCGGCAGCTGAGCTGGCGGCGGCACGGCAGTACACTGCAGCCGCCTGGCTGGCCATGGAGGCGAGCGCAACGCCCCGCCTGCTTCGTGTGCTAGACAATGGCCAGCGGGTGCTGCTGCGCCTGCTGCGCAGCTGCACAACCGGCAGCATGGCGGCAGCGGAGTCGGCAGCAGCAGCAGGCCGGCTAGAGAGTAGTGCGGCAGATGAAGGCGTGCCCAGCATAGACACGCCGTTTGCAGCCGCAGCGTTGCTGAAAGGCCTGCCTGCACGTTGTTATTCTGCACTTGAACAGTATGTGCTTGACATGCAGTTGCAGTTATGAGCCGCTTGGCAGGGCTGATTGCACGTGTAATGCTCTCACATCAACAAGGCGCCGCATGATTACTTTGCATAGGACAGACATGGGCACCCAATCAGTCAGCTGTCTCACCAAGGCATGCTTGTCTATGACTGTTGCGCTGGGGCAGGGCTACAGCAAACGGTATAACAGATGCAGAGCAAGCCCATCCAGCAACAAACTCGAAAGAGATGAGCGGCGTGCTGCTGCCGCTACGGTGCAACCGCTGAAACAGCTGGTGCATCGCACGACGGCAATCACTGCTGCTGGGGCCATACTGCCAGCTGTGGACAGCGCGTACGCAACGACCTGCCCCACATTGAGTTCTGGCCGCCGAACACCAGAACCTGCATGAGCGCTGGCGCACTGGCCACTTCAGCAGTATCTGCACAAATGGCACGTGCTCAGACTGTCACAGTTAGCGTGGAATGGAGCCAGAATGCGTGCAGCCCGAGTTGTTCAACCCACCCAGTCCAGCGCCCACAACCCGAAGCAGCAGGCGACCCACCTGGAAGCGAAACGTTGTCTGGCACATCCAAATTGAGGCGAATGAGCGCGGTGAGGGCGGACAGGCTGCCGGAGCCCCACGCAGCCGCCCAGAGCAGGTGGTGCTCAGGCGCGTGCTGGCTATCACTAACAATGCGCAGATCCTTCAGGTTTGGGAGCTGGCGCCAGTCCGGCGGCAGGCTGTAGCCAAAAATGTGGCAGCAGGGACAGCAACGCTTGCAGTAAGCCCCTTTGGACACACACCCCTCCAAGCTGATTTGCCAGCTGCCTCCTTCTGTGCAAATCATGGTACTAATGCAGGGTGTGTACTAGCATATCCAACATCAGACCAAACGTAGCACGCTTGAATAGTTTGCCCACCAGTGCTGCTCACCTCGCGGCAACCGCCAGCGTCAGGCAGGCGAGGCGGTGGGCCAGCTGGGCCATGGGCGGCAGGTGCACCCAGTGATCCCAGTTGAGGATGGACACGCCCTCCAGAGGATCAGAAAGCATTCCAGGCCAGGCTGAAAGGAATGCCAGGCCGAGCGTGCGCAGGCGGGGCAGCCCCTTCAGCGCAGCCAGCAACTCCGTGGCATCCTCATTTGTGCATGAATAGGCGGTCAACCTGCGCATCTCATTGAACGGCCATCAGATGGTGCAGCTTCAGCGCACCGGTCTGCAAGGCCGCATGAGTCTGGAAAGAATGCATGCACGGGGCAGCCAGCGTTGACGCACCTCAGATCTTGCAGCGCAGGCAGTATGGCGCACAGCTGCGCCCCATCGGCATCCCATTTGCACATCAGTTCCAGGCTGGTGAGCCGTGTGGCTGCCGCCAGGATGTGCGGCAGGTGAGTAGGCACGCCAGCAACTTCTGCATGTTCAACCTCAAAGGTGTTACCCAGTCTAGGCTCATCTCGGTAGTTGAGGCGCAGAGCGGTCAGCTTGGGCAGGACAGCCGCTGCACCACGGCCGGCCCACTGCACATCTGCGCCGTTGCCCTCCTGCCGGTAGCCGATGGCAACACTGTCTAGCTGCGGGAAGCGCCGCAGAAGGTTGAGGAGCGGGCCGCGGCAGTCCACTTGCAGGACCAGATGGCGCACGCTTGTTGGCAGCGCAGCCAGCACAGCATGCACCAGCATGGGCTGCAGGCAGTTGCAGAGGTGGCATGAGTTGGCAGCCATGCGGGGGAGCGGCTGATTGTGGGACACACAGCAGCATGTGCTGTACCAGTTCACCATACAAGCGTTCTGGAGCCAACTGGGCTGCAGCGCGCACCTGCTCATGGCAGCCGACGAGGCGCACGCGCCACGTGAAATCGTCCAGCCCAGCCGCACGTTCCACCAGCAGTTGAGATGTGTATGCCGCATCCACCAGGCTCTGCCTCACGGCTTCAACGCGTATGTAGCCATGCATAAACAATTGCTCACACCAGGCCTCATAATCCACCCCAAGGTCGAGCAGCACCACCTCAGGCCACAGCGCCGGCGCCGCCTGGATGGCGGCGCACCAGGAGGTGCACGTGCGCAGCATGGCGACCCTGCAATTATTTCAGGATGGAAGGGGCTGTTTGATATGGTCGTGCCTGCAACAATGCAGTGGCACATGGGCAGGCTTGAGTGTCCTTAGTGCAGGGCTCCTGCGGCTGCCGGCGGCGGCAGTGGGCGGCGGCAGCCTGCGCCAGCAGCTGGAGGCCGCAGCGGTGCCTGCTCAGCTTCCCCCGCCTCCCCGCTCGCCTGGCCGGGTCGTCCAGCAGCCCGGCAATGCGCTGCGTCACCTCGGGCAGCAGCTAGGCCCAC
>VFQQ010003343.1_pt1 | contig 15808 bp, 21 predicted proteins | sample 3512341 | NCBI WGS metagenome assembly VFQQ01 (sample SAMN10412373, study PRJNA504923) | tailings metagenome | isolation source: Relicate 2 Philex TSF1 revegetated site | place: Philippines: Tuba, Benguet | collected 2017-08-29 | reverse complement strand
ACAGCACACAGCACAGCGCAGCACGCACCACGGGCCAGGGCTCGTTGGAAGTTGGCTCTGGTACACAACACAGCTCAGCACAGCGAAACACACAGCACAGAGCAGCACGCACCACAGGCCAGGGCTCGTTGGAAGTTGGCTCCGGTGCGCGGCAGTGCGGCGCGGGGGCGGGCAGCTGTGTGGACAGGAAGCTCACGATTCGCAGCACCTGGCACAGCACCTGCAGAAGTGCATTCAGAGAGGAGAGGAAAGATTTGGCTAGTGCCAGCTGTGTGGACAGGAAGCTCACGATGCACAGCACCTGCCAGGACACAACAACACGATAACGACGAGCAAGTGGGGTGCTTGCTAGGCCACCAGCACACGCTGAGGCAAGTGCGAGGGGTAGCTGCACTTTTTGAGTGTTCCACAGCAGCAGGGCCAACGAAACCCGCTCCTCTTACCAGCACCACCAGCACGCGCTTGAGCAGCACGACAAAGTGCAGCAGCCAACCTTCCCCATGTTTCACACAACAGCAGATTGATTGAAGGGAGTAACAATCTCACCAGCACCACCAGCACGCGCTTGAGCAGCACGACAAAGTGGAAGGACTTGCGCCGCGTCACAAACGGCGACAGCGCCCACACAAAGAACATGGCAAAGCCTGCGGGGCAGGCGGTGTGGGCCAAGGTGGCGCTGGAAAAATGAATGCTTCTCGGCAGTAGCAAGAAAACAAAGAACATGGCGAAGCCTGCAGGGAAGATAGCGTCGGGCAGCAGGAGCCGTTGATGTATGCCCACCGTTTGGCAGCAGCAAGGCACAGCAGATGGTGTGGTCGCGCAGCAGCACAGCAGGGCAGCGGCAGTCCAGCGCAAACCCCACCCAACAAGCTCCAGGGAGCAACGAACCAGCATGCTGCAGGCAGCAACGGTCCAGCATGCTACAGGCAGCAACGACCCAGCAAGCTGCAGGCAGCAAACGATCCAGCATGCTGCAGTACACCAGCACAGCGAAAGCGCACCGCAGTACACCAGCACTTCAGACACGGCGTCGTTGCTAAGGGCAGTGGCATTTCAGGGCCAGTCCCACCCCACATGCATTTAGCCTTAAAAAAGGCAGCAGCACGCACCGCAGTACACCAGCACTTCAGACACGGCGTCGTTGCTCAGGAAGGGCAGCGCCTCAAAGCCCAGGTCGTGCAGCGTGGTGTTGTCCACCGGCAGCGGCTCGTGCATGTAGTCTGCGCAGCCACCGTGGAATGCAGCCGCAAACAGAAGTGGGCGCTGCATCATAGCATGTGTAGCACTGGTCCATGGCAGGCACTGCACCACCCAGCTCGGCAGCGCCGATGTAGCAAACAGGTGACCCTGCCGCCTTCCAACAGCAGGATATGTATATATGCACGTCCCAACCACAGGACTTTGCAGCAGGTTGAGCAGCAGACTCACAGGCCATGCTGGTGAAGAGTGTACTGGAAGCTGAGGTAGGGGATGACCACCCTTCCAAGAAAAAGCACATGAACACATGGCGTCCCACACTCACAGGCCATGCCGGTGAATATAGCATGATGTACTGGAAGACGAGGCAGGGGATGACCGCCCTTCCCAACATCAGTCAAACCAAGTTTGCTTCCACTCACAGGCCATGCCGGTAAAGATGGCGTGGACGTACTGGAAAATGAGGCAGGGGATGATGACCCACAGCCGCGGCTTGAGCAGCGGCCACTCCAGCTTGACTTCGGCCCACACCCGCCGCCCCAGCATGCGGCAGCGCCAGCCCAGGCGGCGGAAGAAGCCTGCGGCAGTGAGATGATGGGTGGGTGTGTGCGTGATGCTGGGGAGGTGCATGAGAGTGTAGGCAGGCTGGAGAATGCGGCAGCAATGCCACCACAAGGGGCTGGCTTGGCAGTAGCTGAGCAGGCGGCAGCTGAGCGGCGGCGGCGGCGGGTGGCGGCGCGCCTGGCGGCGGCGTCTCGGGAGGCCCCAGCTCTGCCAGGATGCCACCGCTGATCCGCTGGCTGTCGCGGCCGGGCGCCAGGCGCCAGTGTCCCTCCAAAACATTTTTGAGGTGCAGCTGCGCCATCTTTGCCGTCAGGAAAGTCTGGCAGGGATGCTGATTGGTGTGGTCGAGCCGGAAGACAGGCAGGCCGCGCCCCCGAGCGGCCGAGTGTCGGCGGCGCCCGCCCACCGCTCTCCGGGTGTTCAATCAGCTCTAATTGGAGTTGGGGAGGCGATGCGAGCGCAATGAGGTTGCCACGCCGCGGCTCGCATAATGGTCTTTGCGCCGCTGCGTGACATGGAGGCCAGCGGCAGGCGGGAGGCGGGTGGCTTCTCACTCTCACTCAAAGAGTGGCGTTCCAGCATGAGCTGCAGGCACTGTACATCATGTAAAACTTGAACATCACGCCGAGCTCCTAAGACCATCTGGTCCCTGGCTTTCATCTGGATCCGCGACGAATGCTGTCTTTACTGGGCCGCCACGCGTGCGTTTCCCGGAGGCGAGCAGACGGGCCAGTGCCCTTCGTCCTTGTCGGCATGTTGTCCCTCGCACCAGGCACCTCTGCTAGCACTGGGGAACACACGGCAGCTGCGCGCTGCGTCGCGCTTCCTGTGCCTTGAGTGCAGCAGCCCCACAGGAGTGGCCACTCAACATTGGTCCAGCTGTGCAGCTTCTGGCGGCGATTTTGCATGGCCGCAAGATGAATGCGTTCCCAGTTGGCCTCTATTGCTGAGATTGCTGCTGCGCGACTGAAAGCGTGCGGGGGTACGAAAAGGACAGCAAGCTGTCAAAGCGGGCTCTCCGCAGCAGGAGTCAGCAAATCAATGTGGCGGCACTACGGCGGGGCGGCGGTGCCGGGCGGCGGGACGTCAGCTAGCACCTGCTCCCCTGGCACCAGGCGCTGGGCACCTCTGGCCGTGCAATGGCGCTTCACAAGTGCAGCAATCCATGCCGGCAGCCCAAGCACATCAATTAGGAGAAAGGGTCATATCGCTCCTGACGCACGTCCACTTCCCCGCTCACCCCACTCGCTTGTGGCAGCGGCACGAGACCCGGGGCGCGGAGACGCAGCAGGACAGGATGAGCGAGGCAGGCGGCGAGCAGCACCTGCGCAGCAAGACGTTCAGGGCCTTGCAGACGCTCAAGCAGCACAGGGGGCATGCGGGAGGGGGTGAGCGGCGCGCTGCCGCCGTTTGTGGGCACGCTCGGCGCGGGTGGCGCCGCGCCGCCGCCGCCAGTTGCCGCTGCCACCGCGGATCTGCCCCTTGCTGCCAAGTTGGGTGCCCGAGTGGCCAACCCACATGCCCAGCCCACCTCCCCGCCTTCTGTAGCGCGCTTATAGCACACACGGTTGGCCGCCCTTGCCTGCAAACACCGAGGCTTTCCAAATGCCCCACCGTGCGCCCGTCTGCCGCTGCCGCTGCTGCAGAGGGCGTGCTGCTGCAGCAGGAGGCGCAGCACAAGAAGGGGCTGTTTGGCGGGAAGCAGAGCCACTGGTGGACGCTGTTCATGTGCGTATGGGACACCCTCTTTATTGCATGCACCCTGGCTGGCTGCGGCGGCTGCAGCAAGCACGAGGGCCTGCAGGTGCCGGCCCCTGAATGTCCCCCCCATGTGTCTGATGCTGGTGCACCGCTTGCGCTGCTGCCTGCCGCAGGCGGCTGCGGGGGCGGCCGTTCCCCATCTGGCCGTGGAGTATCTACATCGCTTATGTGGCGGTCGTTGTGGTCCTGTGTATGTACTTCTGGTACAAGCCAGCCAACGGCATCCCCTGTGAGTCGCGGAAGCCAGCATGCACACACGTGCGCATGCTGCTGTGCGCCCGCCAGCAGCGCACGAGCTAACCTTTGCGGGCCGCTGAACCCTGCGCTGCCTTGTGACTGCCCGATGCGCAGACAGCGACGACTACACCACAAGGCAGATGTGGCAGCTGTCAAAGGTGGGTGGGCCGGTAGCATTGCCGCCGCTGCCGCCGCCTCTGCCGCTGCCTAGCCTCCGCACAAGCGGTCGCTCCTTTCGCTGGCTGCAGCCGCTGCACCACTGCTGATGCATTGCATGCCGGCCCACAACTGCTGCGCAACAGTGCCTACATGCGTCCAGTGCCCACACGCCGCTGCTGCCTATTCCCGCCCTGCAGACTGATAGCATGATCAGCTTCATTGGCATTGCGGTCTTCCTGCTGCTGGGCTTTCGCAACACCCAGGCTTACATGGTGCGTTGCAGAACGCGTGCAAGTTCACGGGCGCGAGGAGGCGTCGCAGCGGCGACGATGGCAGCAGCCCCCGCCGCCTCGTCTGCATTTGAGGCGCGTGTTGTGTGACGCGGATCTGAACAAGTACACGCCTGAGCCTGGCTTGCAACCCCGCTCTGTTGCAGCGCTGGGACCGAGGCAACCAGGAGTTTCGTGACATGGTGCGCTTGACACCTGCATGCACCAGCGCTTGATCTGATTGCAAGACGTGCACAAGGGACGTTAATGGGCAGTGCCTTTGCAAACGTGCTATCTGCCGCCTGCCGTCTGACGCTGTGCATCCAGTTTGGTAGCTCTCACTCGTGCAGGTGGGCAACCTGAACGAAGCGGGCTCAGGGCTGGCGATGGAGCTGCTTCCTGGCAAGCCAGACGTGTGCAGAGAGCTGCTGTGGTGGCTGGTGAGCGTGCATATCCAAGGCACAGGGCTGATGACAGGGTGCAGATCAATCCGATAACTGGCTTGCGCTGCTCAGCAGGCGAACAGGAAGTTGTGCATCGTACTTGGCGGCAATTTGCCTCGTGCTGTCTGGCCGTCCTGCTGCAGCATCTCTTTGGCGCTGACCTTGCCTACACCCCTCCATGCCTTGCCATCCGCCATCCAGGCCACAATCGCCGAAAGCGTGAAGCTGGCTGTGCGGGAAGCCGATGCCGACGATGTGGCAGACGTGGCGACCCTGCTGCCGCCGCGCCAGGCAGAGGCATTTGAGCAGCCCGGGCTGACACCGCAGCAGCGCATCTGGCACGTTATTTACACATTCAAGGGGCGATGCAAGCTGCTGGACAGGTGCGGGACGCTTCCTGATCTTGCAAGCATTGCCGACGGCGGCTGGGCTACTGCACTATTGGCCTGTGCTGTTTCTCGTAAGGCTGCACTGCATGTGCAGCAATTCCCTGCAAATTGCCCAACCAACGTTTGGCTATTGTGTTCCCTGGATGCTGCAGCAAGGCAGCAGACCGACCGTTGGGCTACGTCGCATACAACATCGGCAGCATTCTGCGCATCTACAACACCCCCATGCGTGAGTGGGCTGTTGCAAGTGGGCTGTCGCAATTGAGGAGCCGCCGGCCCTGCACAGCACCCACTCGGAACCGGCGAGGCAGCCATGCAGTACTGTATGCAGCCATGCACTAGTGTTAAGCGTGGAGGCTGCTTCCGCTCAGCCATGCAGCATCCGCCGGCAGCAGCCGCGCTCTTGCTATGGGTCTGATTCCAGCTGGGCAGTGCCGCCACGACCCACTTGCCTGCAGCATTTGGCTACATTGCGCACCTTCGCATTTTCCTGTTCTTCTGGCTCGCCTGCCTGCCTTGGTACTTTGTGACCCAGTTCCGCTGGCACAGCTTCATCTGGTGCAGCCTGATCGGGTGAGCTCCCAGCTTGATACCGGGCTGTGCCCTGCTCAACAGCCCACCATCTCCACGCTTGGCATGATTTGCCTGCCACATGTCCCCTGCCCGGCTGCACCCCTCCTGCCTGCATTGCTTGTCAAAGCCCGCGCTGTGCTGCCGGGGATGCTGCTGGGAATGCAGTGCTACTGATCATGCACCCTAGGCCTCTCTGCTCATGGTGGGCTGTGCTGCTGTGCGATGCTGCAGGTATGCCGTGCTGGGAGTTGAGGAGGTGGCAACAGAGGTTGAGCAGGTGCGCTGGCAGGGCCTGGCCAAACCGCTTGGCCTGATGCTCGCAGCTGCACAGCTGCGGACCTCGGACTGAGCTCACGATTTCCGCACCGCCCCTCCTCGTGCAATGCAGCCGTTTGGCACGCAGTTCAACGACCTGCCTCTCGATGCCATCACCGGTGGGCTGATGGACAATCTGGAGCTCTATCTCGGGTGGGTGTTCCCTGCCCGCCTGCCGGTGCTGTGCCAGCAGAGTTGGCCAGCCCTTGTGTTGCGCCCAGCCTGCCTGCCTTTCCTCTAGGGCCTCCCCTCTAGCGCCTTTCCAACGATGCCTGCTGGCCACCCTGCACCCGAACAGCATATGTAATGTTTGTGAAACGCCTGCCTCCACCCCTCATGCCTCCCGCAGGTACGTGCATGCCGCCGAGGCGGGCAGCCATGCCAGCGTCGATGAGGAGGGGGAGCAGAAGAGCGAGGGGGACGACAGCTTGGACAAAACGGGGAACGAGGCTGTGTGAGCGGCGTGCCACAGGGCGTGAGCCTATGGCATCTGGCAGCGGTGTTGGCAAACAGCCCAGCATTTCCCGGCGTTGCTCGCCGCTACCAGATGGAGAGGCAAGCAGATCGCAGCGGGGGCGTGGGCGGCGGAGGAACATTGGCGGTCGCGCCAATGCGCAATGGGCTGAGGATGCTGCATCTTGTTGCAATTTGTTGAATGCTTTTATTGTTGGGAACTATTTTATTGGGAAATACTGCGCAAGCACGGCCAGGCCTGCTGAATGTTAGGAGGCCAGACAAACCTGGCCCAGCTGAAGCCAGCGGCGGAACAGCACGTTGCAGCACGCGAACTGGCGCTAGGGCGCTGCCAGGCGCTCAGTCTCCGGAGGTGCGCCCACCTGGGCTGTACGAATGTGCCGCTCTGTTGCTGGCGCCGGCGGCAGCCACAGCCGGGTAGGTCAAGGAAGTGCACCTGCTGCCGCGCCGTGCGCTTTTTGCAGCGAGGCATGCAGCCGCGCTGACTGGCGCGTGCACAAGCAGGCCTGCCGACAGATTGCGGCGGCAGCGGCAGCGGAGGCTGCAGCGGCAACGGCACTAGTGATGGAGGGAGAGGGGGAGACTTGACACAGTTTCCTGCCTGGCTGGTGACGTCTTACTTCATTCTGTGACTTCACTACCACACTGTGGGATGTCATGATGCCATCAGAGTGATTTGTCTGCAGGCAGGGGCTGCCGCGGGACAGCAGATGTTTGCCACAGACCGGTTCACCTCAGCGCACACGCAGGCGGGCAGGAGCAGCCAGGGGCGCACCCAAAACCAAGTTTTTTCGCACAAGTTGCTATCGTTATTGCGAAACATGTCAGGCTGCCATGAGGAGGAACTTTGGGGCAAAGCTGCCGAGGCTTGCGCGCGGCTGGCCACCGCCCTGCCCGCGGACGAGCCGCTGGATGAGTTTATGAGACGGCAGTTTTGCGAAGCGCTCGACGAGCTGGCTGGCCTGCCCGCCAGCGCGCCTCCGGCAGGGTTTGTGCGGTGAGCGCAGCGCAGGGATCGTTTAGAGCTGCGGGGAGCATGCTGACGCAAGGGATAATGTAAGCCGCTGTCTGGCTGTCTGCAGGGAGGCGGCCGCTCTTGCCGCCGCCGTTGCATCCCTTGCAGCGAGCGCCAAGGCGGTGGCGCTGCCGGCAGATGATGGGCAGCTGATGGAGTGAGTGGAGACTCAAATGTGGGGATGTGCGTGTTTGAGGTGCCCTGGGACCAACTGTTTGCCGTGGCAACGTCTGGGTGCATCCCATGCCCTGTTGCAGTCTGGTGCAGCATTGGGTTGATGCCGGCACGCTAGCAGCGACGCTGCACCTCTCCATAAACCGGGGCTGCCTGAGGCAGCTGCCTGTCCGGCAGGCGTACAGTCTTGCCACTTCGATGCTGATATTTACAGATGGGCTGCCGACCCTGGCACTGGCGCTGCGGCGGCAGTGGGATGAGGCACCTGAGCAGCGGGCAGCCTGGCCCAAAGCGGTCAGCATCCTCGCAAACTTTGCGTGCATGGGGCTGGACGGCGTGATAGACATGGTACTGTCTGGGCAAGATGAGCCCGACAACGGCGCCGCTGCAGCGGCGCAGCTGGCGCGGCTGCTGCACGGCACCACAGCGCGGCCACAGCTGTTGGTTGCGGCTCTCAATGCGCTGGCTCAAGTTGTGGAGCCCGATGAAGCCAGACGGTGGGCTGCTTCGGCGACAAAATCAGGTGGGTTGGAGATAGCCATGCGTGCATGCCGTTGCCGCAAACATGCAGCGCCTGTTGGGTGCTGCATGCGCCAACCTGACCAGCACACGGGTTGTGCTTGTACCGGGCTGCCTGGCAGTCCAAGCAGGCAGCTTGCGGCACGCTCTTGCTGCAGCCCTGCACTTTGCTCCGCTGCAATTGGGCTGTAAGTTCTACCCATTGCCACCACTGCTCTGCTGCCACATGGTGCCATTGCAGGCAGGGCCGCCGCAGCGTGGCTGAAGGTGGCAAGCGCCGTCGTGAGCTACCCAGCGTTCGCATCGGAGCAAGAGCGCATCCAGGCCATGCCCAACCTGCAGGGCCGAGCCGCGCGCCTGGCTGCTGGTAAGGGCCCATGCTGCGCTGAGGCCAAGCATGTGCATGGCTGCCATGCTCGTCTCATGCTGTGCATTCGTGTGTACATGCTGAAGAGGTTGCGGTGCACAGCGCTTTTCCATCATTGTTCGCCTGAAAGCATGCTGGCCGCCGTGCTCAGGCTGCTGTCCGTTTGCCTGGTGACCCGCAGACTGTGTGGAGCGCTGCTTACTGGCCACTCCAACAGACCAGCTTTCGACTGCCGAGCTGCTGCACGCATCCAATGTGCTATTCAGCCCCTGCATGCTATCCTGCAGCTGCCCGCTACTGGGCGTGCTGGGGGTTGCCGACACTGGGCAGCTGGTGCCCAGGGCGCAGCGCAGTCTGGAGGCGGCGCTCGCAGATGGATCGGCATGCCAGCCGGCGGACGCTGCATGGCATGCAGTGAGGCTGGCGGCTTTTGTGGCGAGGGGCGTGCAGTGCTCAGGAGAAGCAGCCGGCTTGGACCTTGCAACGCCGCAGGCCCAGCAGGCAGTGCGGCAGCGGCTCCTGCCAGCGCTGCAGCAGCTGAGCGGCAGCGGACGAGCGGCAGCGCAGGCCCGAGCACTGCTGCAGGCAGTGCAGGCGGTGCCAGCTGTGGCGGGCGCTGTTGATGCTCTGCTGCACCAGGGGCTTTGGCCGGGCACCGTCAGTGGGACCGGCAGCCAGTCAGAGCAGGAACGTGCCCAAGACTTGCGTGACCTCAGCCGCTTTGTGAGCTGGGTGGGCCGATCAGCTGCCGCCATCCACACAACTTTTGCAGCGGCAGTGCGCACTGACGACGCTGCCGCCAGCATTGCAGAGGCCTGGCTGCTGGTGCAGACACGGCTGCTGCAGCTGCATGCGGCCTGCCCACCAGGCACAGGCAGCAGTCCCAGTGGCAGCAGCAGCGGGGACAGCAGTGCGAGCGCAGCCAGCGGCGGCGGCGATGGTGCTGACGTTATGCACAGCTTCAAGACCGGCCTTGCTCAGTGCAGCGATGGTCTCTCCATGCTTCTCAACTGCCTGTCGGCATTTGCGCCGGAAGCATTGCATGGGGCAAGCCGGGGCACCACCGGCAGCAGGACAGGCGCAGCAGCCGGCAGCGGGGCAGGTGCAGCCGGGCAGCACCCGCTGCTGCACACTATGCTGCAGTTGGTCACAACCACCAGCCTCACAGCTCACCTCGCAGCCGGCATGGTGCAGCGGCAGCCGGATCAGCAGTTGTGGCTGGCGCAGGTTGAGCTGCTGGCTTGTCGCCAGGAAGACATGCCGGCTGTTCCGGCGGCACACCAGCTCTTGTTTGCATCGATGGGCCTGTCCATGTGCTTGGAGGGGCCGTGGCAGCTGCCGCAGGACCCTTATGGCCAGCCCGCAGCAGCCGCTCTGGAAGTTGGCAGGTGAGCGCTTTGTTACGGTGCAATTCATTCTGCAGCCTGTGTGGTGCAGCCACATCAGCACTTGTACCCAGCATGCCACGCATGCTTTACACGCCACTGAATTCTGCGCCTGCTGCCCCCTTGGCACCCCTGCAGACGGATCCCACCTGTGCTGCTGGAGGCGGCAGCGGCCGGCGCAGCCCTATGCGCTGCTGTGGCTGCCCTACCGGAGGCAGCACCCGGCCAGGCCAGTGGGCTGCCAGCCAGCACCAGCCAGCTGTGCTGGACCCTCACATCGTTGGCTCGTTCCATGTCTTGCGCCACCCGTCTCGCCAGGGGGTGCGGCCAAACAGCAGCTGCGTCAGCGGCAGAGACAGTGCTGGGGCGCGTGCTGAGGCTGCTTGCGGTGAGTGGGAGGCAGGAGGGATGAGCAAGCGGGGGCGGGCCGCCGGCAGCCCGCATGCATCGGGCAGGGCTGCAGCCCGACTGCCGCCCTGCCGAAGCCTGAGCATGTGCCTGATGCACTGCTTTTGGCACACTGGAGCGGTGGCTTGCTTCCCCCTCCACACATTGGTGGGTGCAGGAGCTGCCTTGTGAGGCGGAGCGCCTGGCTGAAGCTTGGGACCTGTTGAAGCTGGACACGTGAGTGCTGGCGATGGTTCTGATTGATGAACGTATATGCTATGCTTGGATGAAGCATGGGTACGCGCTGGTGGTTGCAACGGCTGTTGAAGCTGGACAGGTGAGTGATGTTTGATAGGCTAGCCTGGTCTAGCTGTCGCAACTTAGTAACAGATCCAACAGATCCGAAAAAAACTGAATGTGCGACCGCATGCATCGGCGCGTTGCCGTCGGTTGGCTTGCCCTGGGCAGGCAGCAGGCGGGCGGGCATGCGGCCTGCATGGGCAGCGTGCAACTGCTCACGCGCGCTTGCTCCCCCTTCCGTGGGCTGTACAGAAACATTGGGTGTGAGCTGGTGGCGAGCGGGGCACTGGATGCAGCACTGGACTGGGCTGGCCGGCCAGAAGGCCAAGAAGACGGAGCCTTGGTGAGACCACAGGATCGTCTGTGCTTTCACCAGACGTGTGCAGCTTTGGGTGCTGCACTATCTATGCAGGGCATGTGCGTTGCAGGCCGCGCTGGCTGCGTGACATGCTCGATCGCCACCGCCCTACACTGCACCCGCACCCGCCCATGCTTGCACTCTGCCTGTCCCCCCACCCGCCTGCAGACTTTCCGCCTGATGCGCGGGGTGCACAAGGCGGCCTTAGCAGCAGCAGTTGGGCTTGCGCCGCTGCCAGCACAGCGAGCCCCGCCAGCCAGCGCCGCCGCGCTGCTTGCGGCAGCGGTGCAGCACGTGCAGCAGCAGCTGGGCCTGAGCGGCGAGCCAGCGCGGTCTGTGGCCCGGCTGGTGGCAATTGACGCAGCCTCTCGCAGCGCCCTGCCCGCGGCGCAGCGGCGGGCATTGATGGTACAGATCAGCCGGCCAGGCAGGCAGATGTGGGCTAATACCGGCCCTACCGAGGCACGTGCGTGGGCTGCTGCACTGTTGGAGCAAGTCAAACCGGTGGCGGAGCGGCACATAGCGGCGGGCTCTCCCGCTGCACTAGAGCTTGCGCTGGAGCGCTGCTATGCGCTTGGGCAGCGCAGATGCGCCCACCTGGGCTGCGCCAACGTGCCGCTGCTGCTGGGCGCCGGCGCCGGCGGCAGCCAGCAGCCGGCCAGGTCTCGGAAGTGCACCGGCTGCCGCGCCGTGCGCTTTTGCAGCGAGGCATGCAGCCGCGCTGACTGGCGCGTGCACAAACAGGCCTGCCGGCAAATTGCGGCAGAAGCAGCGGAGGCTGCAGCAGAGGCGGCAGCAGAGGCAGCAGCCGAGGCGGCGGAAGAGGCGGCAGCTGAGCCACAGCTCATGGAACGACAGGGTGAGGCTTGAGGCGGTTGCGCGTTGAGTGCTGCAGCAGATGCTGTGCCGGATGCTGACCTTTTCATGCTGCTGCTGTGTAACCAGGGCGCAAAAATGTGCCACACACACTTGGGTTTACAGTAACCACAGCCTTGCACGGAAGTTCCAGCGGCATGTCATTGCTCAAGGTTCGGTCAGCCGTTGCACCTGGGCATCATGCAGTGCTGCAGCATACTCATACAGCCGCTCATCCAGCCGGTTTCTCTGCCGCAGCAGCTGCAGCACAGCCGGCTGCCCCGCCAGCTCCGCCTCTGCATCGCTGCCGTGCCTAGAACCCGCCCGCTGCCCCTCCCAATCCACATGCCGCCACCCAAGCAGCCGCTGCATGAGCGCCATGCTGCTAGCCGGCTGCTCTAGTAGCAGCACGGCGGCAAAAGCGTGCAGCCGCTTCTGAGCTGCCAGAAGGTCTGCTTCGGTCAGCGGGCGCCGCCGCCAATTGTACAGAGCTGAGCGGCCCAGCAGCTCGCGCACCTGCTGGGCAGCAGGTAGAACGGAGAGCTCTTGTGAAGAGGGAGTTGCAGTGAGAGGCTGGTGCGCATCGCAATGCAGGTGGTGCTCATGCTATGCCGAGACGGACGTCAAAGAGATGGAAAGAGGTGGGCTCTGTGACAGCATATTGCGGTTTGGGAAGCACAGCAGGCGGAGCGCTGGCGGCTGCTGCACCACATCAAGTTCTCCTCCCACCTGCCAGTTGTCAGGATATTTCCGGAGCCACTCCTCCAGAGTAGCGTTGGGCGGGGCGCTGTAAGCATGACACTCGGCTGCAAGCAGTAGGACAACGCGTTTTGCTCATCAGCTGCTGGCAAATGCCGAAACCACATGCCCTTCAGTTTATAATGCCCATAGCTGTGTGTGTCGCCTGCCCCGTTCACACCGCCTGCCCCATACCCCAGCCCACCTGGGTACTGCGGCATGGCCTCCAGCATGTAGCGCCACCAGTGGAAGCTGGACAGTGCTCGATCGGCTGGCCGCCGCAGCATGGTCACCATTGCAAGGCGAGGGTTTTCCAGCGGCAAGGCCTCAGGCAGGGGCCCCTCTGAGGCCACAAAGGTGAGGGGCGCATAATGCTGGGGCAAGGCTTTTAGCTGTGGCGGTGTGAGGAAGCCCAGCCAGCAGGCCCCGCCCAGCCAAAAGGCGCTCAAGCGGCGGCCGGCCGGACTGCCGGTGCTGGTGCTGCTGCTGACTGCATGCTGCGGGTTGGCAGGTGCCCCATCTATCGTTGCCGCTGCTGCTGCCGCCGGTGCTGCAGCCCCGCTGTCGCCGCCCTCGTCACCCAGCGGCGGTGTCCTCCGGGCTTGCAGCAGGGCACGGGCGGCGGCGGCGCTGGACCCCACTGCAGGGTGCGGCCCCAAAAATGCCTCAAATGGCACACAGTTGGTATCCCAGTCTGAGCGGAAGGGCAGCTTGGGCGAATCTGCCACCATGTTCAGCTGGGCCAGCTTGCACAGCGTGGTCCCTCCAGCCTGCACAGCAGGCAAAGCGTGGAGAAGGGGCAGGAGGGTTAGGGTAATGCTTGGTGGGTAGGGCATGGAAAGGGACGATCGCAGCCACTGATGAGAGACAGCCATGCCGGCCAGCAAGATCAGCATGCAGAGCACAGGCAGCACATTCCGGCACGATCCAGTGTACCTTGTGCACGTGTTTGAACAGCAGTGTGCCATTGCCGGCCCGCACTGCGGCCGCTGCAGCCGCCTGCACCGCCTCTGCTCGGCGGGAGCACTCATCGACAGTCAGGCTTGCCCAGCCGCTGGCTTGCTGGTCCTGTGGCAGGCACCAGTCGGCCAGCAGCACTGGGGCGGGCTGCTTTGGGAAGCCTGCGCTGCTGCTGCTGCCACTGCTGGCCTCATGACTGCTGGCCCCATCACTGCCGCCACTGCTGCCGCTGCTGCTGTTGCCGCCGCTGCCGCTGCTGCCGCTGCCGCCGCTGCCGCCGCTCGCCATTGGCTGCTGCGTGGCAGGGGCTGCAGCGCAGGCTGCAGCGTCCAGATGCACATAGTGCGGGGTGCCCTGCAGCGCTGTGCACAGCTCCTGCAGAGGAATAGTGCAGGTCAAGGCATGCATGCCAGTGAGGAGGCGCACATCAGGGCATCATCATTCAATGGAAGGAAGTTCCAACCATGCAGCCGTACCATTGCCACAAGCAGCCGCCCTCACCCCAAAGTTGGCCACCGAGTCCCGCAGGGCGTCCGGCCCGGCCTTGCGGAACTTGGAAGACGGCTGCAGCTGCGCCAGGGCTGCCGGTGGCACACCGATAAACTCCGCCGCCCGCCGAGCCTGCCCAAGCGGGTCTGCCAGAAAGTCCTCATACCAAATGGTAAGAGTGGGGCGGCCATAATAAGCCACAGCGGCTCTAAGCTCCGCATTCACTCGGTCAGTGTACGCCAGCCAGTGCAGCAGGCGGGGGATATCCACATGCGCTGCCTGCTGCGTCGCTGCACCAGGCGAGCCCGCCCTGCTGCCGCTGATGTGACTGCTGCTGCTGCTGCTGCTGCTGCTGCTGGGCTTATCGGCAGGATGTGCCTTATCGCCTGCGCATGCAGCGAGCTGTGCTGCCTCTTGCTCAGCAGCAGCCTGCAGCAGGCGCTGCGCTGCGGCCTGGCGGGATGCCGCCGCCGCTCGTGCCCCGCCACCGTCCTTTGCTGGCTTTCCGTCACTCAACAGCAGCCCACTTCTGCTGTCTGCCTTGCTGCTGCTGCTTCTGCTGCTGCCACCGGCCTGCGCTGCCCTGGCGGCACGCAGCTCGTTAAACTGGCTCACCCCTAGGTCCCGTGCTTTGTGCCAGGACAGCGCCTCCTTCACTGCGTTTCGCCGCACTGTCAGCAGCACGCTCACGTTGTGGCGGTGCAGCAGCTCCCGCACTGCCGCTGGGTCAAGCCCAGTCAGGGCTGTGTGCCCCCGCTGCGTGCTGTTGCTAGTAGCTGCTGCTGCTGCCGAGTCGGGTGCACTTGCAAGTGCCGCTAGCTGGCCGCCGCTCTGCTGCGCCCCCGCAGTTCTGCCGCTTACAATGGCGCTGCTGCCTCCGCTGCCGCCGTTTGCATCTTCACTGCCCGGCTGCTGGCCCACAGATGGCACTGCCGCCTCATGAGTGAATGGGCGCAGCTTGAAGCCTGCCACTGACTTGCCGGCCAGCTGGCTGAAGGACCGAAGGGCCTGCCGCTCCACTCGCAAGCCCGGTACCGGCGGCGCAAGTGCGGCACGCCAGGCCGGGAAGGCGGCGGGGCTGTCAGGGAAGCTGAAGACCGCCTCGAAAAAGGCGAGCTTCTGGTCGGCGGAGAGGCCCGGCGAGTCGAGCGGCTCAAAGCCCTGCAGGCCGGGTGCCGATCGCCCGTCAGTAGCAAGCGGAGTAAGCAGCAGACAACAGTCTCCTGCTTTCAGCTTTTGCCATGTCTCCAGCAGTGGACCATGCATTCCCATCCATCCAGCCAACCGCCACGCATGTACCAGCAGCAGCAGCGGCGGCATGCAGTTGGTCAACCCACCGGCACAAAGATGGGCGGCAGCGCCGCCAGCATGTCGGCAAGGGCGGAAGAGCCCTGGTGGCCGCTGAAAAAGATGAGGAACTTGCGCTGCGGCTGCTGGGGCTGGGTTGCTGCCAATGCGGCCGGCAGTCCGCCTGGTGGGCCGCCAGCGGTGGCTGGCCCGGCGGCGGAGCCGCTCGCGCTGCCCTCCCCCAGCCGCCTCTGGGCGGCGCCCTGCCTGGCACCTGGGAGCGGGCCTCCAAGGTGGTAGACGGCCGCAGCCGCGCCACAGTAGAGCAGGAGGAGCAGGGGCCGAGGCCAGCCGCCGCCGGCGGCGCCGGCGGGCGGCCGGGGCCTGGGAGGCCGGCCAGCGGGCATGTCCCTGTGCAGAGCTTCGGCGCGATCCTGACGACATGCCGACACGGCGCTGCGGGCATGCAATCCGGTCAATGCGGCGCTGCGCATTGATGGGGCGCTCGAGGCTGCCGTGAGGCAGTCCCCCGGCTCGGCGCATCGCCCATCGCGCACCGATCGCAGCCATGGCACCCAAGCGCAAGGCCAAGC
>VFQQ010003339.1_pt1 | contig 15826 bp, 29 predicted proteins | sample 3512341 | NCBI WGS metagenome assembly VFQQ01 (sample SAMN10412373, study PRJNA504923) | tailings metagenome | isolation source: Relicate 2 Philex TSF1 revegetated site | place: Philippines: Tuba, Benguet | collected 2017-08-29 | reverse complement strand
TGGCTGTCGCGAAAAAGTCATACCCCTGCTCTTCGCACACCCTCGGAAACCATTCGAAAGCAAGCACAACCTGCCCACATCCCACGCCGTCCTTCGTGCTCCCCTCCCTGCTGCCAGGTGATCTCCATCAACCGCGTCAAGGGCCTGGTGCGTGAGGACGCCGGCTCCATCTCCACCGAGGCCTGCTTTGCCATCGCCAAGGCCACTGAGCTGCTGGTGGAGAGCATCGTGGAGCGGGCAGCTGCCAAGATGGCGACAGCGGGGCGGGACAGCCTGGAGTATGCAGACGTGGCAGCGGTGGTGGCCGAGAGCCCCGCACTCGACCTGCTGGCCGACATTGTGCCGCAGACGGTCAAGGCGGCGGCGCTGCTGCCCGCCATGTCGTAGCGCCCTGCTGCAGCCTGCGGAGCGCTTCTCAGCCTGCTGCCGTCCTCTGCGCAGCTGGGCAGCCCTTCTCACTGCAGCCCGGCGCCTCCGACAGGGCAGCAGCGTCTGCATGTGTCTTCAGCAAGCGCTTGTCATCCATGGCCTGCCCGTGCTTCCCTTTCACATTGTTCATTTCCCCGGCTCTGCTCTTTTGCCCATCCCACATCCTGTTCTCTCCTTGACCCCTGGCTCCCTCCTCCACACTTGCTGACTTGCTGACTGGCCTGCCTGACCAAACTGCAGCCTCGACCCGCCCGACCCCCCAAACGCACCCCTCAGCACTGCCCCTTTGCTGCACCCACACAGTGTTTGGCAATCTGCTACCTGCATGGCAGCTAAAAAGTGCTACTGATGTAAGCACCACCAACTCAGGGTCAGCCAATGGGGCCGGCCTTGGTACTTGGGAAGCGTCGCGAGCATGCGTCACTTGACGGCACGATATGGTTGTGGTGGGCAGCTCACGCCTGTCCTCTGCCTCTCCGCCCTGGCTGGAACGATTCGTGGTTTCGATTTGGTCGCTTGGCGGCGCAGCACGCGGGCCGCTTCGGCCCTGCCCGGGTTGTGCAGGCTGTGGGCTTTATGCAGCCTGTCAGTGCAGTGCCCACCGCAGCTGCATCCATGGATGAGGTGACTTGAGCAACCGTAGGCGTGCGACCGCGCCTGCAAGCCAGCCCACTGCCCTCCACCGCTCGCCCGCCGCTTGCCAAGTCGCCGGCCCGTGCTGCTGTGCAAACTTGCCGCATAACAACCATTGTCCATCTTGACTGCATTGCAGGATAGCTACCAAGAGTTTCTTACGCAGCAGAGCCTGGAGTGGGACAAAATGGAGTCGGTTGGATGGCTCGCAGGTGACCTTGTGCCGGCTGCGCTGGGGCCAGAGGGTCTTGCACGGTCGGTGGGCAAAGGTGGGGGCGTGTCAACCAGCGCTTGGTGACATGGGCAGACCTCAATTGCTGACAATGTATCCCTCCTGCATGCCATCGCTACCAGGGGTCCTGGTCATCTTCCTAGCTACCGCCGCCAAGGGCCTGCTACCAAACTACCTCTGCGTCTTCAGAGCCTGGTTCTGGGGTGAGAAAACCAGGCAGGCGGTGCCGGGCTGCAGGCTGCCGTTTAGGTGATGGTCAAGATGGTTGTTAATGACTTGGTGAGCAAGCTTGAGTGCCAAATGTGCGCTCTGGTGTGAGCAATTGATGCATGCTCCTCCAGCGTACTGCCAAACATCCGCCACCCATCCCGCCTGCGTTTTGCCTTCCACCCTCCAACTCTGCAGCGACCTACCCCTCCGTCCTCATCCCCGGCTTGGCGGCATACACGCTGCCAAACTTTTACACCCGCTGGCGTGAAGCGGTTGTGGTGCTCAGCAAACTGCTGGCAGCAGCCAGCTACCCTTCATTCCGCCTCTCCTGGCAGGCGCCCGGGACGCCCCTGGACATCAAGGCCGGCTTTGGCTCCTTCTGGTCCCGCCTGCCGGTACACCCACTCGCGGTCCTGCAGTGCGGCGCGGTCTCCATGCTGTCACTGTCCATCCGGCACAGCCTGCGCTTCAGGGCGCAGCTGCTGTGCCAGCTGGCCATGCTGGTGGTGGCCATGCAGGCTGAGGCGGTGAGTGGTGACACATGGAAAAGGGAAGCAGGGGCGGCCTCATGCCCTGGCGCAGGCTGCGTGCCTGTTGGCGATGGACCAGCTGTCTTGGCATGTGGCATGGCTGCAACGTTGCAACCATGTGCCCGCCCTGGCTGCCCACCCTGCCACAGGCCGCGCACCGAACGGCCGCCAGCCCGCAGCAGCACTTTGTGTCGCTGCGCAACGCCACGCTGCTGCAGCTGGTGTGCGGCGCGCTGGTGCCAATGATGCAGCACTACCAGCTAGACTCCAGGCGGCGCAGGCGGTTCCAACAGACACAGCAGCGGCGGCAGCAGCAGCAGGCGTACGAGCAACAGCAGCTGTGGCCTGAGGCGTTGCCGCAACAGCAGCCAGAAGTGCGGCATGGCTCAGGGGCAGCGAGGCAACGGTTGCGAAGGGAGTGAAGCAGCGTTCAATAACAATAACCCAGCCCCTTGATAACGTACACCCACTCATTTTTCCACACTGTTTTCCACCATCGCTTTTGTATCACACTTCCAAATCAACTTGCCAACCACCTGCAACACTGTACTTTTTGGCAGCGTTACAGCTGGGAAAACGTGTGAACAATAGGACTGCCTTGTACATGGGTGCTGGCCAAAGGAGGGGCATGCTGGAGAGGTGACTCTGTCTTTCTGGCTGTGAGGCAGGTGTGTGGCATTTGAAGATGGGGGAAGAAGCTTATTTCTCGAGCGCAGGCGCTCGCAGGCATGAAAGGGTGAGGTGAGGGTGAGAGAGATTCCTCAAACCAAGGCACGTGCAGGGCAGGCAAAGAGAGGTGTGGGCCAACAGGAAAATTGAGGCGGGCAGGGTGTTGGGGTCCCTGGCACAGCGAGAAAGCTTGCTGGTGCAAGACTTAAGTTCATTCGTTGTTGGTTATTGCGAATCTTGTTGACACATTGCGAAGAGGGAAGAGAGAGAAAAGGAAGGAGAAAAGAGAGTTACAGCGGTGGCAAACAGACGGCCACCAAGAGCTGCTGAAATGCTCATTGCCTGCTGCCATGGTGCAGCAGCGCGGGCCTTGATGCACAAATTGCTGAGCTGGGGCCCGCTGGAAGTCGGCGAGCTTGCGCTTCCTATGCTGCCATCGGCTTGCGCGGCGGCGCCGCTGCTGGTGCGGGCGGCGAGGTGGGCGGCAGCGCCTGCCGCCGCAGGAAGGCGGCGGCGCGGTGGCTGGTACGCAGGAAGCGGCGGCGCCTGCCCGCCTCGCTGTGATAGGCCAGAAGTGAGGCAAGCAGGAAACCACAGACCAGTTGGGACAGGATGACGACCGTGATGGGCGGCGCAGCGGGGCAGGCGCCGGCGCGGGGGCAGCTGGCGGGGCGCACGTGTGCCAGCGTGGCGCCGGCTGTGAGGAGCCAGAGGCAGAGCAGGTGCACGGGCAGGTGGACCGTGAAGGGCAGGGAGAACCTGCAGGAATGTGGAGGGGCACAGGGGGTGCTTCTGGAAAATGAAGATGGAGTTGCCAGGCGCTCACCCCCATAGAACGCCCAGCGCGTCCAAGGGTCCCATGCCAAGGCTCAGTGCGGTTTCTGGTACGCATTTTGCTCACCTGAAGGGCAGCCAGAAGAGAGCGGCGGCGCCGTTGTCCCCCATCAGCGCCAGCAGCGCGCCCGCGGCGCCGCCGTCCGGCACGCGCGTGGGCGTGGCAAATGCCAACTGGGCTGCCACCAGCAGTGCCACCAGCAGGCGCACGGCCGCCAGAGCTGGGGTGCGGTGGGCGGCCCACCAGCCGGAGCGGCGCCAGGCGGGCAGCGCCGCTGCCACCATGACAGCTGAGACTGCGGCAGAGGGCGGGGCAGCGGGGGGAGACTGATTTCAGGAAGCCGATGCATGGCGCAAACCGTGCTGTGCGCAGCCTGCACGCTTGCCACGCTCCTAACAGCACACCCTGGTTGATAGCCAGCCATGCAAGCCGCCGGCCCAGCTGCCCACCTGCCAGCGCCACCAGGGCGGACACAGAGGGCCCCTCAACTACCAGCCTGACCAGCAGCAGGCAGCCCTCCAGCGCATGCAGCACGCCCAGCGCGGCATCGGTGCGCAGCACAATGGGCGCCGCCCAGCGCCTGCAGCAGGCAGGTGTGCAGAGCAGCAGCGGGAGGTGCACTGAGTGGAGCGAGCTGATGTGCTGAGAGCAGGGCATGCCATCAACCCTGGCTGACACTCGGCAAGCGTATCCACAGCCAACCCGCCAACAGCAAAAGACAGCGCCTCCACTTACTTGTAATGCGCTTCCAGCAGCGGCGCCGCAAAGCTGAGGTCCAGGCGCTGACGAGCGGCCGCTGCGGCAGCAGGAGACAGCTTATCACCCATCCCGCCAGCGGTGGCGCCGGTGCTGCTGCCCCTCCCGGCCAGCGCACCGCTGCCTGTAGAGCCACAGCTGGGCAGGCTGCCGCTCTTCAGGGAGCCGCTGCCCGCTGAAAAACCGCCGCTGGCCACCCTGCCGCCGCTGGCTGCCCTGCTGCTGCCGCCCTTCTCTTCAGGGGCTGGGGATGCGGCAGCCGCCGCCGCAGGCGAGGTGTTGGCGCCGCTGGCGGCACTGCTGCCGGCCTGCCCGCCCAGGCGGCTGGGAATGGCGGGCGCCTGCCGGGGGCTGCTCAGCGGGTCCTGCTGCCCCAGCTCTCCACTGCCCAGCGGGTTGAGCAGCGGCTTCTTGGCCCAAGGCACCCTCACTGCCGGCGGCGGCGACTTGACCGCCTGCTGCGGCGTGGCGGCAGCCAGCGCAGCAGCTGCCGTCGGGCCGCTGCTCTTCCCTGCACTGCCCTGGCTGAACAGCGGCAGCTGCTGCTGACCTGGTGCGGCGGGCCCATCAGCGCCATCGCAGGCGGTGCTCGCCGCAGCGGCAGCTTGCTCCTCTGCTGCGTGAGCCTGTGCGTCCTGCACAGCTGCCGGCAGGCCGCCGGCGCTCTCCACTGCTGCCGTGGCCGCCGCTATGGACTGGTCCAGTGCAGGGGTGGGCCGGCTGTGGGCACGCTCCAAAGCCATGCTGGGGCTGCAGGGCGGGCAGGGTTGATAATGGTCGCTGCTGTGAAGCACACATGGGCAGACCAAACCAGCCACAACTGCCAGCTACCCATGTGCTCCCCCTGGCTGCTCCCTGCCACACCAGCTTTTGCATAGCACCACAAACCCTGGGCAGCGCACCGCCGGGCCAGCGCCGCGTTGTGGTCCTCTTGCAGCAGGTCCTCAAACCCAGACACTGCACGGCAGGGATAGATGGAATCAATCGGGAGCAAACAGGGCGGTCAGCAGCCTTGCCTCCCCGGCCAGATGCCGCCATGCGGTACATGTTCCCAGGAGTGCTGCACAGCGAAACCAAGGCATGCCACGCCACGTGCCAGCACATCCTGCCTGCAGCCGCGTCCTGCACTCACCCTCCCACTCATGAGGGGACACCGGGGACGCCTCCTGCTCAGTCAGCATGCGGCTCAGCGCGCTCTGCAGGCTTGCCTGCAGTGCAAAAAGTAGGACCATAGCCTGTATGGTGAGTGAAGGGGGCGAGCTCAAACACACAGAGTACTGTGCTGCCACACCCAGGTGGATGCGCGCAAACCGAGCATGCATGCAACCAGGCCTCAGCAACTTGCAGCCAGGCCACCCACCTGTCGCAGCACGGCGGATGCAACGCTGCCGCCCTGGGAGCGCGCCAGAGCCAGGCCACTTGCAGGGCTGAGTGCGCCCGGCGGCACAGGGCTCATGGCGCCCGAAGCCGCTGCTGCAGCGGCCGCCTCGGCGAACGGCGACACATGTGCCGACTGGCTGCCACCTGAGGCAGACACGCCCCACACATGCGGCGGCTGCGCCTGCTGCGCCGGCTGGGCCTGCTCTGCTGAGGGGGGTGGGCTGCCGCGTGGCATGCCGGCCGGAGAGCCAGCCTGAGCCTCACCCACACCCTCCAGTGAGCTCCTCATGCTGCTTGGGGCGGTGCTGGGCGTCAGGCCGCCGGCTGGCCGCGGGCTGCCGCGCCAGCCGCTGCCGGTGCTGCCGCCGCTGGGCGGCACCGATGTGCGCAGCACCTCGGCTAGGTCCACCTGCAAGGGAGGCAGGGGCGAGACCCATGCACTGTTCAGCAGGGAATTTTCTGCATGTACCAGCTGTGCCAGCACAGCACCGCAGGTTGCGCAAACATCAAACTGTGCACAAGGACACTCCTTCCGGCACAGCCGCGCTCCAAGCTAACTGTGCACGAGCAAGGCGAAGCGCACCTGCCCGGTCTTCTTGGCGGCGTTGGCCACCAGCTGCTCCAGCACGCGGGGCGGGAACAGCACCCCCAGCATCTCCAGGGAGCACTGCAGACAGTCAGTGGAGGGGCACGGCAAGTCAGCCACTTTTGAGAGGTGGGCTGCGAGCGGGCAAGGGTTCAAGGCTGCAAGTCAGTGCCCCAGTTTAGTGCTTGCTGCCTTCCTGCCCAATGTCCAGGATGCAGCCCAACAACACAAGTGGGGCCCAGCCCCCCACGCCCCTGCCAACAATCCTGCCCGCCCAGTGCCCGCCCACCTCCATCAGCTGGACGGAAGCGTGGTAGATGTTGCTGGCCATCTCGCCCGCCCACTCCTCCAGCCAGCGCTCGTCCACACACGGCTGCCCGCCCCGCCCCGCGACAAGCACCGCGCCCAGCAGGCGCGTGCTGTGCTGTCGCGAGGGTGCGCAGGCCAGCGGCGCCGCCAGCAGCCAGTCGGCGCCGCACTTGGAGCGCAACTGGCGCCAGTCGGCTAGTTCCTCGCTGCGGCAGGGCGGGTACGGCAGGAGAAACACGGTCTGTGCTGCCTCGAATGGCCAGCAACTTAGGATGCTGCAGGGCAGAGGAGTACGCTGGCAGGAGGAATGCATTGTTTCGAGCCTGCCATGGCAGCAACTTGGGATGGTTCAAAAGGAGCGTCAGGTCGAGGCTTTAGCCTCCAAACCAGGGGGAAACCAGCAGAGCAAAGCGCGCACCGGTCTGTCGTGGTGGCTTCTATGCGGACCACGGCGTGCCGCTGCAGGCAGCGCTGCACCGCGCTGGGCTGCTCGCGCGCGTAGAATGGCGTGGAAGTCAGCGGTCCCGTGTTCACCGCGCCATCCTTGATCAGCTCAACGCTCTCCAAGCCATCGTCGGGTGAGCCCTGAGCCAGCACAAACCTGGCAAGAGCAGGGCGTGGCAGGGAAAGGGCTGGTGGGGGACAGCGCAGCACCGGCAATCAGTGTGCAGCATGGCTCGTGACAGATGCACGCAACCAGCATCATTGGGAGAAGCTCGGGCTTCCACGGCTTAAGAATCCATCAGGACCAGCGGGGGCCAGCGGTCGCGTCGGCTTGGCCGCAGGGCGGCGGTCGCGCGGCCGCTGGCGCGCACCTGAGCGTGGTGGCGCGCGGCCCAGATTCCGGGGCGAAGGCCTGCTGCAGTTTGTCTGCCACAAGAGCCGGCAGCGGCAGCCTAGCGGCCAAAGCCGTCGCAAAGGCCTCCGACCAGCTCTCGTCGTCGCTGTTGGACGCCATCCTGGAATTATCGGAAGTGTGAATTGGCGACGGCGGTGCCGAAAGCCGGTTTTCGCGCCGCCGAGCTTGCGCATCAGCTTGCACTTCATGGGGGCTTCCGGGCGCCACTGCTCTGAAGGCTGCCTTGATCATTGATCGCTGCAGGCAGGCTGCACGCCGCGCGCAGCGTCGGACTAGAGCGCCACTGCTCGCAACCCGCACTGCCTGTGCTCCTTGCTCAGACCCTTGTAGAAGGTGCAAGGGGCTGCTGGAAGTTGATCACAGCATTGCGCTGTCCCCTCGAGAGCCCTAGCCGCCGCAGCTGCGCGCCGCCGCCGCCACTGCCGCCGCTGCTCAGGCCGCCTCCCGACTTTCATCCCGCTGCCCTGCACAGACGTAATCGGGGGGCGGCATGGCGGGCCGCAGCCGGTCAGATGACGACTATGACCTGTTGATGAAGGCAAGCCCAGGGCTGGGCAGCACGCACGAGCGAAGCGGCAGCGCCTGCAGCCCAGCAGTTCGGCCCGACTGGATTGCTGTTTTGCGCCCAGGCCGGCCGCTCTCTGCTTGCCATGCAGGTGGTGCTGATCGGCGACTCTGGTGTTGGCAAGACCAACTGCTTGAGCCGCTTCTGCCGCAACGAGTTCCAGACCAACTCCAAGCCCACCATCGGTGCGCAGCCGTGCAGCTGGGCGGCGGCGTCCTGACGACGTGCCGGCTGCAGCGATGTGCAGCAGGCTCATCAAAGCTGCCGTGCTCACAATCTGCCACACCTCGCCCGCAAGATTGCTTGCAGGAGTGGAGTTTGCAACAAAACAACTGTCCATGGACAATGGCGACCTGGTGAAATGCCAAATATGGGACACAGCGGGGCAGGAGCGCTACAGAGCGATCACTAATGCGTGAGTGCCAGCTGGGTGTTGATCAGCAGCCGTAATGTATCCCCTGCTGCTCGCTGGAGTGTGAGGGTCCTAGGTAACGGTGTGACAAGCTCTTCATGTGCTCCACGCTGCTGCAGCTACTACCGCGGCGCTGTGGGAGCCCTGTTGGTGTACGATGTGACGCGGCACAAGACCTTTGAGAGCATCGAGCGCTGGCTGCGGGTGGGTTTTGCAGCTTGTGGCCTGGCCAGCTTAGAACGGCGGTTGAGCTTGCTGGTTTGACCATGGTAGGACTGCGGCTCTTACTTTGTGGCGGTGCTGTGGTGGTGGACAATTTGCTGCTGTCACCATCATCTATCGCCCTGCAGGAGCTGCGGGAGCATGCCTCGGCCGACATGGTGGTGATGCTGGTGCGCGATTGATTCAGAAGCTCCGAGTGTGCTGCTTCAGAAGCTCTTGGTGTGCCGCTCACATGCACCTGCAAGGGTTTGCCCTGCGCAGCGCCAGTATCGCCAGCTTGCAAGGGCTTGAAGCAGCAAGCCACACGTTTTGATGTAACCAATCTGCACAGAGGTTGCGCCTTCCTGCTGAGCAATAGTAGTGGCTTTTCCTTTGTGCCATGCAGGTGGGCAACAAGACGGACCTGCAGGAGCAGCGGGAAGTCAGCGTGCAGGACGGGCAGGACATTGGTGAGGCACCGCAGCAAGCTTGCTAAAGCCCAACTGCATCAGTGATTGCTAACGTCCGCAATAATACGGTCCACAGATTACTGTCGTTGGCCGCTGCCATCCTTGGCATCGAGCACCGTCTCTGCGCTATTGTCTGGGCCACCTGCTGCAGCCAAGCGGGAGGGGCTGCTGTTCCTGGAGACTTCTGCGCTGGACGGCAGCAATGTGGAGGAGGCCTTTACGCGCGTGGCAACAGAGGTGCGTTGCACTTGCATCTAGGGTTGGAGTTGACAGGATGGCAGGGCGTGAACAACGGCGGAATGCACACTGCTGCAGCCCTGCAGGCTTGCCTGCCTGCTGTGCACACAGTGCAGCTCATGCCTCCCAATCGCGCCTCCCTCCTGCACGCCTCAGATCCACGGCATCGTGCGCAAGCGGCGGCTGGAGTCGCAGCAAGGAGAGGAGGAGCCGGCGCCGATGCCACGCGGCATCAGCATCCCCATCACAGCCGCACAGGAGCAGCAGCCAGCGCAGCAGTCGCGCTGCTGCAGCTGAGATGCTCCCGTGCTGTTGCTGCTGTACCATTTGTTAGCTGGCGCTGTTGCCCCTATGCTTGCTCTGACGCTCCCCCACCCTCCCTCGTACATTTTCCTGATACCTGTTCCTGATGGCTGGTGAGTGCACCAGTCTTGCCATGTTCATTCGACTGTTGTCAAGGCAGTTTGTTACAATCGCTGTTGCACCTGAGCGTGTATGTGAAGCCACAAGGTCAAGAAAATTGAGGAGGCGGTCAGTGTAGAGCGGCAGAAAAGCGAGCACATAGCAGAGCAAACGGATGAGCTGCAGCGATCAGCCGCGACCAGGGCCGCCGCGGCCGCCCTCGCCGCCACGCCCTCCCCTGCCGCCCTCGCCACGGCCGCCGCGGCCGCGCCCCTCACTGCCCACACCGCCGCGGCCGCCGCCTCTGCCGCCGCGGCCCCTGCCGCCGCCCGCTGGCCGCTTTTCTGCTCGTATGGCAGCAGGTGGCGAGAAAGCAGTAGTCAGCAGCAACAGTTGCATGGCATGGCCAATTGCAGGCTTGCCATGTCAGGGCTAACTGGTGGGACTGCTGCTGCACCAACCCTAGCCTTCCGTCATTTGCTCAGCAGCCATTGAATGTAGCCAAGAAACATGAGCAACCAACACCATGCACAGCCACGGTTCAACCCGCCTCGGGGGCTTGCCCAGCAGCAACCCTCAAATGGCAGCAGCAGAGCTGCACACACAGTGCATGAGTGGCAGCAGCAAGCAACATGCTCCGCAAGCGACGGACACGCACCGTCGCGCTTCATCTGCGCCTCCGTCTCCTTGGCGTTCCCAAGCGACAGCCCAGTGGCAGCAGCAAATGAACACAATGCCATTTCCGCACCGTCGCGCTTCATCTGCGCCTCTGCCTCCTTGGCCTTGTCCAGCACCTCGTCCGGCACGCGCAGGTACTTGATGGTGTTGCCGCGGATGTAGGCTTCGGGCATGCGCCAGAAGCGGTCGCCGTCCTGGGCGGCGGCGGCAGGGCGTGGGAAGAGGAACAGCAAGTGAGGAGCGAGGAAAAGCAAGCGGTGAGGTGGGGTGCTGTGGGGTGCATGGCCACGGGAACCCCGCTGCCATGCGATGCTGGAGGCACTTGCAAGATGTCGTTTTTGTCGGGTGAGCGCTGAGGCGCGTTCTCACGGCATGCAGCTAGATAAAACCACATGCAGCGGATTGCACTGCGCCGGCTGGACAACTAATTCACTGCCACGCCGCCACCGCCGCCGCCGCACCTTGGAGGTGCAGATGACCTCGCGCAGGTGGATGTTCATCCACGTGTCGCACTGCACCATGTGCCCGTTGTATGTCTCGCCATTCTTCAGCTCCACCAGCTGGCAAGGGGCAAGCAGCGGCACAGCGAGTTGAGGGAGCAAGAGCGGCGGCGGGGGTGCGGGCGGCGGTGGCAGGGGAGGGCGCAGGGCGCCGGCTGCGTTCTGCCAGCGCATATTCGAATGTCCATAACGATTCGAATGCACCCTGGCCTGGCTGGGGGCCGCCAGGCGCAAGTGATGGTGCCGTGCTCCTCACCACGGGGTGGGCCGTGCTGGATCGCAGCAGCACGAGCGGCAGCATCTATGCGGGAGCCCAGTCGACGGGCCGATGGCTTCGTGCGACGCTGCTATAACTCGACAGCCGGGCGTGCTCTCGGGCAGGGCAGGCAGTGGGTCGCTGGACAGCTGCTAATCACTGATCAGTTGTTGCAGCGCTGCTGTCAATGGTCCGATGGCTGGCAGGCTGCCGCCCCACGCCCACATGCGAGCGCATTTCTGCCAGCGGGCCCCTTTGCCTCCTCTGGCCGCCTGAGCCGCTTACAGTAGGTTAGCCCGAGGCCCCCAGCACCCGCAGCCATGGCGCCGCCCTCCAAGCCGGCCGCCGCGAACGGCGCCGGCCAGGAGGAGGCCGAGGCCTCTCCCGTGCTGGCGGCCGTGGCCAAGCGCATGCGCAACCTTCGTAAGCGCCTGCGCAACGCCGAGGAAATTCAGGCCAAGCGCGACGCCGGCAAGGAGCTCAATCCGGACCAGGTGGGGCCGCCCCGCCGCTGCTGGGGCTCCGGGGTGCACTGCATGTCCAATTGGGCAGGCCGATGGCGCTGCCGGCCGCCCCCAGGCGCCCGCATGCCCTGCAGGGCTGCCGGCGGGCGCCCTGCGGCCCAGGCGAGCCCTGATCCGATCACGGGCCACCTCATGCTCGCAGGAGCTGGCGCTGAGCGGCAAGGCCGGGCTGCTAGCGGCGATCGATGAGCTCGAGAAGATGGGCTCCGCGCTGCGGGAGGCCCTGAAGGAGGAGGTGACCGCTACTGCTGCCGAGGCCCGCAAGGCGGCGCTGGCCGAGGCGGAGGCAGGTGAGCAGCTGCAGCCGAGGCTTGCCGAGCGCCGCCGCCGCCGCCGCCGCTCCGCCCTTGCACGCGAGTTGACCGGCCGATCGCTGCCCATCCGCCAGCCGGCTGGTGCCAAACCTTGCCACGCATGACTCTCCTGCCATGCAGCGGCGGCCAAGGAGCGGGCGGCGCTCAAGGGTGAGGCCGAGTACGCCAAGGAGCGCGAGGCGGCGGTGGCCGAGGCCGTGGCGGCGGCCAAGGAGGAGGCGGCGGCTGCGCAGGTGCGGGGCGGACGATGCAGCATTAAGGCCTGTGTTTGAAATAACGACATGTTAACATGTGCGTCAGCGGAGCCGTGCAGCTTGTCGAGGCACGCTGGGGCCGTGGTCTTTGCTGTCACGCCCCTGGCGGCAGAAAGCAACAGCGGCGGCAACGCAACGAGCCCACGGCGTACCGCCACTTGGGCCCGGCCTGGCCTGCGTGCCCCAGAGCCTCATGCCCCTGCCTCCCTGCTGGCATGCATCTGGCCTGCAGGAGAAGGCGGTGGCTGCTGCCGTGGCCGAGGCGCTGGCCAAGGCTGGGGAGGCCGCCGAGCAGGCGCAGGCAGAGGCGGTGCAGGGCGCCAAGGCGGAGGCGCGCGCGGCGGCGGTGGAGGAGACCACCAGCCTGCTGCTGGACCTCATCTACCTGGGCTCGGTGCGTTTTTGGGTGCCTTCATGTGGCTGCTGCACCTACTGCTGCAGCTGGCTGGCAGCGGTGGGCTGGGGGTTTTGCAAGCAGCACATGTGGGATGGGGTGTTGGATTGGTGCAAAGCTTGGGTCATGCTGGGTCCGCTGCAGCTCCAGAGTCAGATGCTGGCATGTCTGATGGCAGGAGGCAGTTGCTGTGCTGCAGCACCAGAGGATGGCTGCTCAGAGCTGCAGGGCACCTCTGACTCGGGTGGCGGTGCATGTGCCCGCCCAACTTCGGCCGCCCCGCTCGCCTGCAGCATACTGCAACCCAGCGCAGCGGCTGTGTGGGCCAAGCATGCTGCTGCTGCTCCGTCGCCGCTCCTGTGCTGCTTGCTCATGCAACACATGCCTGCCCTTGCCACACTGCCCCAGAACTTTGATGTGCTGCTCAAGGCGCCGCAGCTGGTGCACTTGGCGCACTTCGAGCGCAACTCGGCACTGGCATACGCCCAGCACTTTGGCGTGCCGCTGACGGGTGCGTGCAAGGGATGGGATTGAACCAACAAGAGGCTGCGGCAGCTGCGCCGCCTGCTGCATGTGCTTTATTGTCCCTGCATCTTCCCTGTGCTGCCTGCTCTGCAGTAGCCGCTGTCGCCTGCACCGTTCGCCTTGAGCCATTGCTGCATCATATCTCAAGCCGGCACGCGCCTCAAGCCAGCCCCATTATGCCCTGCCCTTGTGCTGCTGCAGAGGAGGACCTGTCGGCCATTGTGCTGCTGGCCCACAGCGTGTCCATGCGGCTGCCCATCGGCGCGCCCATCTCGCACGCCGAGGCGCTGCAGCACTGCAAGGTGCGCCCAAGAGCGGGCCAGCGGTCAGCCGCATGTGCAGCATGAATATTGCTAGGCTTTGGCAGGCGGCATGTGCTGCATATTGTTGGCATGCTGCTGGGGAGTGTTGCTGCGCTGCTGAGGTGCAGCTTCCCAGAGGCCACTGTACTGCCGCTGTTGCCCATGCCCAGGCTGTCGCCCTGCTGCTCATGCAACAAACACAACCCCTTGCCTGTGGTTGTGTTGTTCTATCCGCAGGAGATGGCTGCCAAGCTGCTGGCCCGCGCGCCGGAGCCGCAGCCCATCCCTCCCAACGCGCCGCCCACCTCCGACCTCACCTGTGAGACGAGTGGGCACAGGGCTGTGGGGCGCCACCAAGCATGAGAAGATGGTTCATGCGTAGCCTGTGCATGCGATGGCAAGCAGGCCGGCGTGCTTGTGGGATGTGGACGCTGCAAGTAGTGGCACCCCCCTCAGCAGTGATTGCCATATGTATATCCTTGTGCCCGCACTTTCATCATATTCATGTCTGCCGCTCCGCACTTGCTGCCCACCTCCACCTGCAGACGCTGAGCTGGCAGACAAGCTGGCGGCTGTCAAGTCGCTGCAGCTGTTCCCGCTGGTGCCGCCCTACCCCGTGCCCTCCCTGGTGCCCCACCCCGCCTCCAAGCCCGCCTCGCCCGCTCCCGCCGCCGAGGAGGCACCCGCTGTGGTGGCTGCTGCCGCCCCTGGTGCCCCCGCCGGCGCGGCCGCGGCTGCGGGCGCCCCTCGCGCGGTCTCTCCCGGTGCCCCTGCTGAGCTGCCCACCGCCGAGCAGGCGGCAGCCACTGGCCAGAATCTGGTGGGACACTTCTTCGGCGGCAGCGGCGCCGCTGCGCCCGCTGCTGCTGCCGCGGCTCCCGAGGCGCCCGCAGCCGAGGCGGCAGCGCCGGCGGCGGCACCTGTGTCGGACAAGCCTGCGGCCGCGGCGCCGCCTGCCGAGGCAGCTGCTCCCGCGGGCGAGGCTGAGCGCTTCCCCGCCGTGCACCCGGTGAGGAGGCGGCCGAAGTCGGGAGTTGCAGATTGCCAATGCTTCAGCAGCAACCAGCTGATTGGCAGAGCCACCTGCTGTTGCCTGCTGAGGATGCTGCAAGCTGCTGTTGCCTGCTGACAACACCGCACTCTACTGCATGCTTGCCGAGCATGGCTGCTGGGCAACACGTCCTCTCATCGGGCCACGCCCACCCTCCCCTCCTCCCTGCCGCAGCAAGACGCCGGCTTCGCCGCTCCGCCCGCTGAGGAGGTGCCGCAGCCGCTGTCGTTTGCGGGCGACAAGTCCCTGGGCATCTCATCCTCTGAGTCCGCCTCTGCCGCCCCCAGTGGCGCTGGCGAGGAGGGCGGGGCTGCAGCGTCTGGCGCCGCCCCCAGCGGACAGGACGGCACGCGCAGCGGCCGCGGCGGCGGCCGCGGTGGCGGCCGCGGCCCCTGGGCCGGCCGCGGCGGCCGTTCTGGCGGCTACTACAGCGGCGAGGGGCGTGGGCGCGGCGACTATGGCGGCCGTGGGTACGTGCCACGCGAAGGCGGCCGCGGCCGTGAGGGCGGCTACGTGCCACGTGGCGAGTATGGCGGCGGCAGGGGCGGCGGCTACCGCGGCCGCGGCGACTATGGCGGGCGAGGCGACTATGGCGGCCGCGGCGGCGACTACCAGGGCCAAGGCGGCTATCGCGGGCGCGGCGACTACGGCGGCCGCGGCGGCAGGGGCGGCAGGGGCGGCCAGCCCGCGCCCGCGCCAGCAGCTGCAGCAGCCCCCTCACCAGCACCCGCTGTGGCATGAGTTGGTGCCCCAGCGGCCCCTGGACCACATGAATGCTTGAAACCAATCTCCCTTGAGCTGCATGATTTTGATTGGGCGCGGCGCGGCATCCGCCCCCCGGCCTTCCTCCTGCTCCTCATTTGCTTTGGCATGCCCGCTCGCTTTCTGACTGCCTGTTTTTCCCACGCTCCACTCTCGTCGGCTACCCCTCTCCGGCTCATTACCAGCTTGTTGCACTTGTAAAAACATGAATACAAAAGTGATGCACCAGCCCGAGGGGTCGCAGCAGCAGAGCACAGCGGCTGCTGCCAAGTACCACCACCCACGCGAGTCTGCGAGGCTGCCTTGCGAATTTAGGCCCTTGATGTCCTACTAGGTTCAAACAAAGGTCATGGCGGAGCGGCAGCCCGCAGAGCGGCCAGCAGGCGTGCACTCGTTGCCCGACGAGCTGCTGGCCGCGTGCCTGCGGCCGCTGGAGCTCAAGGACAGGTGGGGCAAACACTCCGACCGGGTTGCAGGGCGGCATGTGCTGCCGCTTTTGGCACTGCCGGCGCAAGCCCCCACCGCCGCTCGCCGCCTGACGCAGGCACTCT
>VFQQ010003338.1_pt1 | contig 15827 bp, 23 predicted proteins | sample 3512341 | NCBI WGS metagenome assembly VFQQ01 (sample SAMN10412373, study PRJNA504923) | tailings metagenome | isolation source: Relicate 2 Philex TSF1 revegetated site | place: Philippines: Tuba, Benguet | collected 2017-08-29 | reverse complement strand
GGGCAGCAGGCTGTGTGAGCTGCTGCTACTAATCAGTGGCATTTATCTCTCTCGAGTGTCTCTCCGCCTTCACCTCTCCGCCCCAGCCTCATTTCTACCCATATTTTGTCCGTGCCTCACCCCTTCCATGCCCATGCCTTGCCTTGAACACTGCACCCTTGGCGTGACAGATTACAGAGCAATGTAATATGGAGAGCTGCAGCAGAGGGAGGGGAGAAATGTGGGGCGGCGGCGCCGCGCGAGCGGCGGCCCGGCTGCTATGGCCACGCAGCCGCGCGCTTGCGTGCCAGCGCCGCCAGGGGTGACTGGGCGGTTGGTTGAAAGGAGCTGGCGTCCCAGGCTGCGAATGCCACAGGTCCTGGCGCCAGCTGTCATTTGCCGCCGCACAATCACATCTTGCGCTTGGGCACGGAAGCGGGCACCAGCTGCTTCCGGCCCTTCTTCCGCCGCGCAGCCAGCACCTTGCGGCCGCCCACGGTGGCCATACGGGCGCGGAAGCCGCTCACCCGGGCCCGCTTCCTGCGTGGAGGTGAGGTGAGGGGCGCTGGGGCAGTTAGAATGAGCAAGAGTTCAAATCATGGAGTGGCAGGGAGGCTAGAAGGCTGCGGCGGCCCGCTACCCGGGGGAAACAGACGACAGGTGCTGCCTGGACATGCCCATTGCTGCTGCTTCTGCTGCTGTTACTGCTGCTGTGCAGATGTGGATGTCCATGACTGTCAGCTTGCTGCTGCAGCTGCTGGCTGCCCCGCGAAATGCTGCCCTTGCAGACAGAGCCATGAGCCACGCCATGCCAGGCTGCAGCCGCATGTGCTGCTTCTTGCTGACAGCTAGCATCCCCCCTGCATGTAGCATCTACGCTTGACATACAAAAGTGCATGGTTGCACAAACATGGCCACCATTTGCACCCAAACGCCCGCCTACACACAAAGGCAGGAGCAGCGCACCGGCGGGTGCCGCGGAGCGTGCAGCCCAGGCCCTTCTTGTTGTTGCACTCCACCAGCAGGCCGGTGCGGCTGCGGCCCAGCTGCTGCGCCGCGCCCAGCACCATCTCTGCAGCAGGCAGCAGGCAAGGGCGGCGTGAGCGCAAAGCATAAGGCAAGTGTGGCGGCGGCGGCGGCGCTGGCGGCCCCTCCTGCGCCCCTCCCAGCCACAGGCGCGGCGTCACTCACGGGCAAACGAGGCGCACAGGCCCTTCAGGCCCGCCACCGGCGCCAGGAACGAGCTTTGGAGCTGTGCGGGGCGGCTGCTGCTGAGGCGGAGGGGCGCCACCCGCTGGGCGGGCCGGGGCATGGTCACGCTTCAATCGGGGATGGGGGCAGCAAATGTGTGAGGCGACAGGCCCCCTGGGCGCCGCTGCAGCACTTGGCCCGCTCCCGCCACCACATGCAGGCCCGCCAGCGCCCCCCTCACCGCTGCGGCGCCGCCACGGTGGCCCTGAACGCCTGTGCCACCACCATGGCTGCTGCGGCTGGCTGCTCTGGGCTCGCTCCTCTCCGCTGCTGGCTGCGGCCGCTGCGCCCTGCTGCTGCAAGCCTGACAAGTTGAGCGGAGCGCGCTGAGCGTGAATGCAGGCCCGCAGGCCCCTCCTCAATCCTGAGTGGCCAGCTCAGCCTGGCCGGGCGAAATGCGCGCAGGGGAGCACGCATGCGGCCCCACAAACGCACGGATCGCTGGCCGGCCGACTGCTGCGCACATTTGGACGGCAACAAGGCCCGCAGCGCGCGCTCGACCCACCGGCACTTCCGCTCGCAGCCTCTCGGCGCCCTTCCGACGCCTAGAATGCAGCTGGCAGGCAAGTGGGGTCCATTGTTCATGCTAGCAAGCGATCTGGCGGCCTGCAAAGTCCGCCTCAGCCGACTTCCCCTCCCTGTCTGCCCTCTCTGCAGCGCCTGCACGGCTGAGCCAGCAGCTGGGCGCTCTCCAGGTGGGCAGCGGTCACACTGTGGTGGCGGGCCGACACGGGGAGCGGGCAGCCACGAGTGGCGTTGCCGCCGCTGCCTGCCGCCGCCGCCGCCTCCCTGCCGCCGCTCTAGAAGCGCTTGGTCAAGCCTTCGCCCTGCCTCTGCTGGCAGCCCGCCCACCCGCACACCACACTGCCAAATCACCCTTCCCTGCTGCAGCGCACGGTCACTGCGGCGCAGCGGCGGGGCGTGAGCGCGGCGCGCCGTGGCGGCCTGCAGATCTGCGCCTCCATCAACCCCAACGCCGAGCGGGCGCTCATGGGAGAGGTGCGCTGGCTGTGTCAGCTGCTGGGTGATTGATGGTTTGCATACCGCGCATGCAGGCCTCGCTTGGACAAGTGCTGAGCAGTGGCACACCAGCGGTGGGGGCAATCTGTCGTGCACCGCCTCCGCCCAAGCTGCTGCGGCACCCCTCTGGCACAAATGCTTGGCGCTCATGCTGCCTGCGCTGTGCCTTCCGTGCGTCGGCAGGACTTTGGCGCGCGCGACCCGACCGCAGGCGAGCTGGGCAGCAACTTTGGCGACAAGGTGCTGGGCAACTACAACACCGAGCACATCATCAAGTGAGGCAGGGCACTGTGGGTTTCTCGACAGCCCAGGAATGCGTTTCGGCAGTCACAAATTCGTGGTTCTGGACTGTGCACGTTTGGTGGAGCGCGCCGAATCCAGCCTGCGCGGTGGCATGATCCCACCCCACGTCCCTGCCACGGCCTGACCCTCCCCGCTGTGCCTTGCACTGCCGTTGCACCCCGCAGGCCGCCTGATGCCATGGGCGAGATTGTGGGGCTGAAGAACAAGAAGTGCGTGGCGTGCGAGGGCGGCATCGAGGCGCTGCCGGAGAGCGAGATCAACCGGCTGCAGAAGCAGGTGGGAAGGGCCTGGACAGTTTTCTTGGCAGCTAAAACTGTACAGCCAGGCAGAGGTTTGGGTACTGCCGGAGAGCGAGATCAACCGGCTGCAGAAGCAGGTGGCAGGTGGGCAGGCGCCCCAGCGCAATTTCGTGAGACTTGAATCTACAGCCGGGCAGCGGTATGGGTGCACTGATGTAGGCACAACTGGCTCTGGAGAGGCGCAAACGCTGGAGCGCCGGTGCTGCTGGTTATGACCGGCCTTCTCCCCCATGCCCTGCCGTTGCCCCTGCAGTGCGCGGGGTGGCGGCTGGGCAAGAATGCGGCGGGCCACGACTGCATTTCGCACGAGTGGAAAGTGCGCAACTTCCGGGCGGGCCTCGACCTGTTCCAGCGGTGAGTTGAGGCAGAGGGTTGGAAGATGAAATTTGCCTTGGTACAAGGCCCTGCTGCACTGCATGCTGCGCCTGCTGCCGCACAACTGCCGGTGCCTCCCCATGGATGGATCGGGGCTGGCATGCCTTTCCTGGATGACGGACCCTGCACTTCGTGGCTCTAGCTCATCTCATTCTGGGCATGCTTGCTTCTTCATGCGTGCAGGATTGCGGTGATTGCGGAGGGGCTGTCCCATCTTGGATGTCCAATCCTATTGAATGGCAATGCTTGCGTCTTCCTGTGCGCAGGATTGCGGTGATTGCGGAGGAGGAGGGCCACCACCCCGACCTCCACCTCACCGGCTACAACACCGTGGTGAGCGCGTCCGTTCTGGGTTTTCTAAATAGATACGTGTCCAATTGTGAAAGTTTCTCTCCCAGCAGCCGGCCTGAAACAATGGGGCCAGAGCAACACGTTATGCTGCAGCTGCAAGGGAGCAGGCGCCTGCTGCTGCGCGGCAAGCTGCTGCGGTGCCTGCGCACCTGCCTGGATTGAGCGGGAACCAGCCTGCTGCTATTGGAGGCTGATGCCATGCCACCTGGTGGCGTGCCCTTCGTGCAGGTTGCCGAGATGACGACCCATGCTGCCAAGGGCCTGACTGAGAACGACTTCATCATGGCGGCCAAGGTGAGGGGCTGGCTGGTTGGCTTGAGCGTTTTGACAGAGCGCCTGTCCTGACAACTGCCGCTCAAGACGATGCCATGGAAGGCACGGCACAGCACAAGTCACAGCAATCCGTGCTACAATGCAAGCCGCATGGACTCACCCTCCGACGTCCCCATGCCCGCCGTGTACACCAGATCAACGAGATTGAAATGTCCGACCTGCTGCCCAAGCGCAAGCCCAAGTTCTGGGCGTGAGGCGCCGGCCCTTCCCTTGGCCTGGCTTGGCTCAGCAGCGCGATGGCACCGCCCACTTGACGGGCAGTGCAAGACTTCAGCTGCACGGCTTTTGGGGCAGACTGTGCTGAACGTTTCATTGCCCAGAAACCTGCCTGTTGCTGATTCCGGGTTGATTTTATGTTCCTTTCCTCTGCTGGTTTGCGCGGCCCCTCCTTGCATCCAAACACACCAGCAAGACCTTGATACACGCGTGCTGCTCAAACCTCTTTCCCCACACGCCTTACCATGTACCCTTATCTGATTCCCGCTCGCCCAGGACATGCAAACTGGAGAGAAATGATGCTACCCAGGGGAGCCTTGGGCGATGTTTGCCGGGCTCGCAGTCTGGTCACATGCATGTTGGGCCTCACAAAGTGGTGCATAAACACAAATAGAGGCTGTTCTGCAGCTTGTGCCTCCACACCCAGCCTCAGCAAACAGGCATGTCACGAGTCGTACGCATCTACACTACACAGTCAAATGCACGCAGCAGGCTGCATGGGGCAAGCACCTGCGTGCCTTGCCCGCCTGCTGCCACATGTCACGCCGCCGCTTCGCCAGCCGGCGCCTCCCCCGCCGCCGGTGCTGCTGCCGCCGCCTCGCCTGCACTGGCACCCCCTGCTGCTGCGCTGCTCAGCAGCTCGGCATCTGCCTGCAGCTTCTGCCGTGCCTCCGCCACAGCTCCCTGCCCCTTGGCAGTGGCGGTGTAGGCAAAGGGCGTGCCGCGCCCGCCCTCACCGCTCCGCACCAGCTTGCCTGGGGGAAAAGGCAGGAGAGCAGGGGGCAGGGGGGGGGTTGAAGCTGGCTGGGAAGGGCACAGATGTGGGGCAGGTTGTGCTGAAGTTGCTTGCTGCGGCAGCCTGCCCACAACCAAAACAAGCAGAAAGCAGAGCGCAACAGCTGAGTGACGATGCCAGCAGAGCAGTTCACAACAGGGACCAGCGCTGCAACCAGCATGCTGCGCACGCTGTGCTCACCTTGCTCCGCCAGCGCGCGCAGCGCCTTGGACACGTCTGGGTTGTTGCCAAATGTTCGCCGCACCTCGCCCTCCAGCACGCCTGCGGGGCAGCAACGCCGAGGGTCATCAGGGAGGTTTGTCAGTGCTGGGAATGAAGGCAGTGGATGGTGCATCACTTGGGGGATCCCAGTCGATTCAGTTAGTAGGCAACCCTGGGCTGGCCGTGGCTTTCCCTCTGCTCCCCGCCTGCTCCCCCCCCCACCCCACCACTCACTGTCGCTCTCGCTGTCGCCCACGTGCACCAGGATCTGGAAGGCAAAGCGCTGCACCCGCGTCAGCTGGCCCGGCAGGCGCTGCCGCATCTTCAGCGCGGCGGCCACCTGTGGGTTTTAGGCAGCATTGGGGGTGGGGCGAGGATGGGCATGTGGCAGCCACGCAGAGCCCTTGATTGGAGCTGTGACCAGTTGTTAGGTCAGCTGCGCCCACTAAACAACCAAGCAACCAGCCCAAACAAGCAGCACCCACCTTCTTTGGGTCCTTGCCGGCACGGCTGCGGCCCCGCCTGTCCCGCTTGCGCTGCGATCCGCCGCTGCCGGCAGCAGCCGTGACGGCGGCGGCGCCTGCTGCCGCTGTCACTCCCTCTCCTTCTGACTCGCTGCTCTCCGCCTCTGAGGCTGCGGGAGTGGCGCCGCTGGGCGGCAGCCGTGTGGCACGAGGGCTAGACGCACCCTCTGCTGCTGCGCAGGCCTTGATGCCCAGGGATGCCCGAGCCGCTGCCGCCCGCTGGCGGCCATGTGCGGCTGCCGCACCGGGCTCGGCAGGCGCCGCCTGCGCCGCCGCCGGCGCCTCTGCAGTGCCCGCTGCTGCTGCGGGTTCTGCCTGTGGAGCAGCGGGGCGGGGCTTGGGCTTGGGCTTGGGCCGGCTGCCGCCTGCTGCTGCCGCCTGCTGCTGCTTCGTGGGTGCGGCGGGCGGCTTGGCAGCAGGGCCCTGCTGCGCCTTGGTCCCCTGCTTCTGCTTGCTGCCTGCCGCTGGTTGCCCCTGCCCCTGCGCCTGCGCCCGCGGCTTGGCTGCCGCCTGCTGCCTCTGCTTCTTGGCTGCCGGCGGCGCCTCGGCGGCTGCCTCGGCAGGGCGCTGCAAAAAATTGGCGATGGAGGAGCCCACCAAGTTAGGAAACATGCATTGTAGGACAACAAGGGCGCACGACTGTACATGCCACCACAGCCTGCCGAATACAGAATAAGGGTGGCATTGGAGCCAGACACTAGAGCTGCCGCCGCATGCGTCCCAGCTACTTGCCCACCTTGGAAGGCGCGCTGCGCGCCGCGTCAGCCTTCTTGGCCGCCTTGCCCTTGCCGCGGCCAGCGGGCGCCTTGCGCGGCGCCGGCGGCGGCTTGGCTGCGGGAGTGCGCGCCGCGGCTGCAGGCACCACTGCTGGCGTGCTGTGGGAACGGGCAGGGTGTGCAGCCTCGGTTGCTGCCTCTGGCTTGGGTGCAGCAGCGTGACCGTCCAGCGAGGAGCGCCGCGGCTGGGCCGTCTTGCGCTGGCGCCGCCGCTGCTGCTCTTCGCTGCTGGCGGCGCCGCCGCTGGGCGCTGGGGTGGGTGGCTTGGCGCTGCTGCGGCCGCCGGCTGCCGCAGCTGCCGGCTGCGGGGTGGCCTGTGCCACAGTTTGTGCGCCAGCTGCGAGGCTGCCCATGGCAGCCAGCGCTGCTGCCTCAGGTGCAGACTGGCGGCGCTTGCTGCCGGCGCTGGCTGCCCCAGCCGCTGCTACTGCTGCTGCCGCTGCCTCAGGCTCCTTGCGCTTGCCAGCCGCAGCAGCTGGCGCTGGTGCTGTAGCAGCACTGGGAGCGTCCTGCTCCCCTGCCAGCTGCAGCTGTGGCCCCAGGCCAGCCCCACCCGCCGCTTCTGGCGTGACAGTGGCGAAGCCAGATGTAGCTGCCGTTGCGGCAGCCGGGGTGGCAGCCACGGCTGCCATCTGCGCCGCAGGCTGCTGCTGCTGCTGCTGCTGCACAGCGGGCTGCTCCTGCTGCACCTGCTGCGGCGCCTGCGGCCACAGCAGCATGCCCGTGGGGTGGCGTGGGCTGAAGGCCAGCAGCGGACCCAGCAGTGCCGCCTGCTCCGCCGTGAGGCCGAAGCCAGAGCCCAGAGAGTGTGTGCGGTCCAGGCCTGCTGGGGATGGAATTGGAGGGTTGGAGCGGGATGAAATAGTAAAAAGGGTGCAGGTTGAAGAGCAGAAGTGTGGTGGCAGGATTGGCGAACAAGCATGCCACTCCGGGTGCAGAATGTGGGCATTGATAAGCAAGGCCCGATTGCATGAAAATGCACTGCTGCCTGATGTTGAACAAGCTCCACGCAACAGCTGGCATGCGCCCACCTGCTAGCGGCTGGGGCACGTCGGCAGCCAGCAGGGGCAGAGGCGCCTCATGCAGTGCTGCCTCCTCCTCTCCGCCTGCATCCCTGCAGAATCAGTGGAGCACCAGTTTAGACTCAGAGAGAGGGTAGGCTGATGTGGTTGAGGACCGGAAGACGCACAGGTGGACAGCCGGCAAGCATCACGCTGCATCCTGCCGACTGGTGCTGGTAGGCAGTGAATCTGCAAGTCAAGGCAAAAATACCAGCCTCACCCCTCGTGATCGGCGCCCTCTGCAGCCGCGGCAGCCGCAGCGCTGGCACGCTCTGCAGCCGCAGCAGCCGCAGCGCTGGCATCCTCTGCAGCCGCGGCGGCCGCAGCGCCAGCAGCCTTTGCCGCCTTGCGGTTGCTGCCCCGGCGGCCGCGCCCGCTCCCGCCCGCCTTCTTGCGGCTGGCCTTGCTGGCGGCAGGCTTGGAGGGAGGGGGCTCGCGGTCGCCGCTCGGCTCGGCTTCTGGCTCTGCATAAAGGACAGCAAGGGAGGCAACAGGGCTCAATGAGCGAGTTGTAGAGCGGACAAATTGCAACGCCTCTGCCAGCCCAACTGCCCCCTTGGGCGCACTCCACGCCACCCGCACCTGGCGCGGCGGCTGGCTGTTCCGGAGGCAGCATCATCACCCAGTCCAGCGGCAGCTGGAAGGCAGCAGGCAGCGGGGCCGCGCTGCCATCGCTGCTGCCGCCGCCCGGCATGGGCGGGGCGGAAGCTGGCATGGCTGGGAATGCGGCGGAGAGGGGCGGGAAGGCCAGCAGGGCAGCGCTGCTGCTGGGCAGGCCACCCGTTGGGCTGCCGAGGCCGCCGAAGCCGGCCGGCGATGCGGCGGCGGGAGCGGCTGGGCCCTGGGGGCCGGCAGGGCGAGCGGGCGTAGCGGCTGCGCCCGGCGCAAAGGTGCAGGCAAAGTCTGGGGATGCCAGCAGGCTGCCAAAGTCGGCGGGCAGGCGGGCAGTGGGCGAGGTCAGCACCAAGCCGTCACCTGCTGGCGGGAGGGCGGGAAGGACGGCAGCGCTGTTGGCTCGAAAAGAGAGTGCCCGCTCAAATTCAAACTGGCCTCAGCAGCGGCAAGCGTCTTCCCGCCTGCTGCCCAGCGCGACTCATCAAAACAGCAACTACCACTGTCCACCTGCCCACCTTGCGTGCCAAAGGCCTGGGCAGCCTGGTGCTGTGCGGGCGCGAGCAGGGCGTGCAGGTCGGGAGACAGCACACCAGCGGAGGCAGGCACAGCAGCAGCCGCCGGCCATGCCGGCGACGCCAGCACCGCTGCTGGGCGCTGCTCGGCAGGCACCTGGCCAGCTGCAGGCACTGGCAGCCCTGCCAGGCCTGGTGCCCCTGGCGACAAGCTCTCGATGGACTGGTGGGCCTTGAGCCGCATGGTGGGGCTTGAGTGCGGCGCTCGATCGGTGCGGCCTGCGGGCGGGAAGGCGGCGGCGGCAGGGCGGGATCGGGCTCTGCAGCGGCTATTCTGGCCTGCCAGCAGCTGGTGCTCGATGCTGGAGGCAGCCAAGGCGGGCACGAGTGCTCAGCCCGAGCTGCTGCCGCCAAAGCTCGGGACCCCCGTGCCGCGGGGCGCTGGCTCCGCGTTCAGCGGCCTCAGTGCACACCTGGGGGCGGCGATCTAGCCGGCGGGTGGCGAGCTCGTCCGCGGGGAGGCGCGCCGGACCGCTTGGTGGCCCGCCTTGTGCGCCCTGGCGGCTGGAGACGGTCAAAGCGCGATCGGGAAAGACAGTGAGGCGAAAACGGAGCGCGGCGCTCAAATGCGGGCCAGCTGGAAAGCTGGTGGCACAACGCTCCCGCTCCCTCGACGCCGGCCACGCAACAAGCCGCCTCACTTGGCACTTGATCCAGACATCCCACCTCAGGAGTTGTGCTTGAACAGCTTCATCGAGAACCAGTTGAGGGTGATGGCTGCAATGGTCACTGGCACCGTCAGCGGCACCAGAAGCTGCGGGGGTTGAAGAAGGGGGGGAGGGGCACAGCTGGCGGGCTTTCAAAGTACAGATAGATGCGCACGGTTTGCAGCGGCGCAGCAACAACATTACCCGGTGCACGTCTTGATGCATTAGTCACTTTAACCGTACATACGGCGTATCCTCGCGCTGCCGCGACGCAACCTCAACGCACTGCCCACACAGAGCAACCCTGCGCCCTGCGGCGCACCCTGTAGTACCGGTCCTCTTGCACTGCCGCCAGCCATGGGTGGGACAGCGGCGGCAGCAGCGGGGCCACCTGCACAGGATCACATGAGAGAGCTTGCATATGCAGAAGTATTGGTGATGGCCGGCGGGGCAGGGAAATGGTCATGCATGTCTTGAAAACTGCCTGAACAGGCACTCACCACGAAAGCAAACACGCCCAGCGCCAGGGTTGCCACGCCGCCCAGGATCAGCAGGACTCTGCACAGCGCAAGTGGCAGGAGCAGGTTTGCACAGCGGGAAGGGAGGCGCGCGCGTTCAACCGGTGCAGTCACACGCTGCACAAACAAACCGCGGCACCGCTGCACCAATGCAGCAGCAGGGCGCACCCTAGCGCCAGCAGCTTGAAGTTGGGCTGTCGTGGCTCCTGCCGCGGCTTGTCGGCATCCAGCAAGTCCTGTCACACAAGCAGAAACAAGGGTAGCAAGTCTGTGTCGCCAAGCAAGTGCACAGCACAGGCAGCAGGCCTCAGCGACACGCAAGCGCTGCACTGTCAGGTGCACACAGACCATCCACAGCCACGCAACTGACATGAGCCAACAGCGTGTGCATCAACAACCAGTCACCTGCAGCGTGTGGGTGGACGCCACGCGCCGCCAGTTGCGCTCCAAAATCTCAAACGGCGCCTTGGTGGGGCTGGCGGCACTGTCGTGAGACAGGCCGCCGCCATTGCTGATGCTGCGCCGCTGCTGCATGCTGAGCAGGCGCAGGCTTGTGGGGTAATGTGCGTGGCCTGCATGAGTTGGGCCGCCCAAGAGGCAGCATTATTAGGCGGCAGCGTGGCGGCGGCGGCAGCGACGGCGGAGCGAGGTGAGCAGGGCCCGCCAGGCAGCTGCAGGCGATCGCTACGGATCCAGTTGTTATCAGTTTAATAATCGCAGAGATGCCAGTGAGTGCCAGCAGCTGTCCAAGCCTGCGCGGATTGCAAACGCGCCTTTGCTGGCTTGTGACAGCCCGATCGCACCGGCCAAAGGATTCTTACTGGATGCACTGACGCCTGGGACAACTTGCAAAGCGATCGGGGCAGAGATGGCGTGCCAGTCCCTCCCGCCCCGCTGGCGGCGGCAAACCCTGCCCATGAAGGCCTCAGACCCGTCCCCGCGCCCTGCCGCCGAAGCAGTCAGCACACCACACCATCCCTGCGCCTCTGGCACGCGTGAGACCGGGCCCAGGCGCCAGCAGGAGCGGGCAGCAGCGGCGGCACCATGGGCTGGGAGGGCGTCGAGCCGCCCTCTGAGCCGGCCGGCTACGACCCCAAGAACAAGTTCGGTGAGCTTCAGCCTCTTCCGGGCCCCCAGCGCTGCGGGCGCTCTCCGACCGCGCCCTGCGGCCCCCGGGCGCGCCTATGGGGCGCGCCAGTAGGATCTGAATCAGCCATTTTGCCAGGGGCGCCCAGGGTGGGGCGTGCTGCAGACTCACGCAAGCGGCGGCGGCGAAGCGGCGGCGCACCAGACGCCTGCTGGAATGACTTGTGCCACCGCTCTTTCCCACTTGCAGCCGACCCGGTTGTGTACTACAAGCACCGCGAGGCTCGGGTGGCGAACGAGTATGTGAAGGTTGCAGAGGCCAAGGTGAGCGCTGCTCGTCAGTGCACTTGCTAGCTAGGTGCCGTGCTGCTTGTGCGAGCCGCTGCTGCCCCTCCTGTGGCTTGCTAATTGCCACCCGCATTTCGCTTGCGCTTTGCAGCTCATCCGCCAGAAGCTGAAGAAGTGCTACAAGGAGTCGGGGGTGAACTTCCAGCAGAACTGCCGCGAGCTGGCGCAGGTGCGGCGGCTGGTTGCTGCTCGCAGCCTCAACAGGCATGGGGCAGCCAAGGCACAACAGCGGCTTACATTGTGTGCTGTGTTCAACACATGCAGATGCAGCATGTCGCTTGAGCCGCCGCCGCAGCTTGGCCGTGGGTGTGCCGAGCAGTGCAGGGCAGCTGCGCGCCTCCGGTCTGCTCGCTTGATCTTTACTTGCCATGCCCTCCACCCTGGTGCAGGAGTACCTTGAATCGATCAAGGGCGTGGGCGTGTACCGCGCAAACTCCGGGCCGCACGACGAGCCGCGGTGGGAGTACTACAATGCAGAGCGGAAGCAGTGAGGCAGCATGGGCCGCTGCCTGCCAGCTGCGCATGTGCGGGCGCCGCTGTGTGCGGTTCGCGCACAGCCCACTGCGGCCGGGCTGCGGGGCGCCGTGAGGCTGGTTGATCCAGCTGGCGCCACCTGCCATGTACTCGCCTGCCAGCCTGGCTGTAGCTGTGCTGCTGTGGCCGCAGGCACCAGCTGCATGCTCTGTTGCAGCCTCGTTTTTTCCTGCTTGAGGCATGCTTCCCTTGCTCCACACTGTCAATCCTGTGTAACCTCTCACTGCTTCGGCTTGAAGGGCCCGGTTGGCCAGCATACGTGTGTGTGCCCCTTGCTGCTGGTGCTTTTGTCAACAGTTGCAGGAAACAACAACTTGTTGCATTCAATCCAGGCAGGCTCAATAGGGCGTGCGCCCCTGCCACTGCGCCCGCAGCTCTGAAAGCGTGGCAACCGTTGCAGGTCGCACCGCTGCTGGTGCAGCTGCTGGCTGCAGCACATGCGGCTGGCCAAGCGCAGATGCAAAGGATGCATGCCGCTGCCGCCAAAAGTTGGCTGCTGCCCGCCAGTCGGTCATGGCATCATGCCCGCCCTGACTCGATGATGCACAGCTGCATCCACTGGCTGCCGATGCCGGCGCCTGCTGCTCCTGCTGGTCCGAACGTGTGCCCCTGCTGTGGCTGATGACGATGGTCGTTCTGATGGGCTGCTGCTGCTGCTGCTGCTGCGAGGCGCTTGGGAACTGTGACACCTCGCTGGCCTGCTGCATCGGAACGCAGGCGTGTGGCTGTTGCCATGCAGCTGCTGGTGCCCTGGGCGGCTGTGCTCCTCCCACACTGTGCGACGCACGTGGCACGAGTGAGCTGTGCTGCCGCCGCTGCTTCTGCTGCTGTATCTGCTGCTGCTGCTGCTCTGCACCACCCGGCGCGCATGCCGCGCGGCAGCTTGCAGCATTGCTGGCCAGTGCTTCCAAGCCCAGCCGCTGCAGCCGCCGCTCGCAGTGCACCTCTGCCATGCCTTCGAGTGCACGGTCTGCCCTGCCTGCTGCAGCAGCCTGGCGCCAGCCCAGCAGAGCCCGCCGCAGCGGCGCCTCCACCTGCCACATTGCCCAGAAGCCGGCCAGGCGGCCAGCCGTCGCTTCAGCAGCGGCGCGCCAGCTGTGCAGCGCCAGCCGCAGCAGGTGTTCGCGCCGGTGCTGCCGGGCCGCCTCGTACTCCCAGTGACGTGCTGCAGGCACGTGTGACAGGCATTGGAGAAGGTGGGTTACATCATCAGGCGTTACTAGCACGAAAGATGCTGCAATATGATCGGATGTCGGCCGGCAACCACGTTTGGAGGAGATGGGCGGTGCGCACCTGAGCTGGCTGCAAGGCGCCGCCACCCAGCAAAGCCCTGAGCTGCCACACATGCCACACGCCGCTGCTCCCGTGCATCGGCCAACTCGAGCCGGAAGGCCTGCAGGCCAGTCGACAGCAGCTGGCGCTCCCTGCAGGCACAGGTGGCATGACACGGAAAAGCAGGCATTGTCATGGCATGCAGCTTATGTGGACTGGTCCGCAGTATGCCAGTTGCTGACTGAAGATGCAAGTTGCGCTTGCAGGCCTGAACAACCCGCCCTGCATGCGTGGCACCCCCACCTGAAGGCCACAGCCGCATTCCACAGCATGGCCGCCCGCCGGTACGCCTGTGCCTGCAGCACGTACAGCTGCCATGCGCCCCAGCAGGCCTGGAGCAGCTCGAAGCGGCGCTGGTGCAGGCGGACGCCCACCTGCGAGGGATGCGTAGAGGCATGCAGGACATGTCAGAGAGCACTGTTGAACCGCGCCGAGAAACGCTGGCTTCCACTGCTGCTAACTTGATGGCATTCAGCGACCATGAAGCAGCGGAAAGAGCTACGCTGGGCTCCACATGCATCTGCTCACGCTCACAACCGCCTGGGAATTGCAAGGCACACCACGCACCTCCTCCTGCCACAGCTCCACAGCGGTGCCAAACACACGGCGCAGCAGCGACTTGCTGTGCTGCACCCAGCGCCACTGGCGCAGCGCAGCACCCAGCAGCCGCCGCTCGTACACGGCCAGAGCGGCGCGCTGCCGAGCAGCCTTCATGCGGCGCTGCCGTGCCCAGGCACGCCACCTGCAGGGCAAACATTTGTGCATTATGTGAGTTTGGGCTGGCCTGATTTGAATACATGAGCTGCAGGGTGCAGGTGACGTGCTGCAACAAGCTCCTTTGCGGCAACTAAGACAGGGCCCCTGCTGCGCCCTCTCACCCGCGCAGCATGTTGCGCATCCGTAGGTGCACCGCCGCCTCGTGCACACCATCCCGCCAGCGCTCATGCTGCACGTGCAGCCGCCAAGCGGCTAGCCCTGCAGCAAGCAAGCGGCGCCCATAGGCAGCATCCGCCGCTGCCTCTGCCCACCGCTGCCACTGGTGCTCCTTGGCATTGGCAAGCCACTGGCGCAGCAGCCAGCGGCGGCGCAGTGCGAGCGACACCTCTGCCAGCCACACTGATGCCGCTGCCGTGTGCTGCCTCCACGCTGCTAGCGTTGCAGCAAGCTGCCGCTGGCGGCGGCATGCAGCAGCAGCCTGCACAACTTGCCGCACAGCTGCTGCCTCTTGGCGCAGCGCGTGCACAGCACGGCGCAGCAGGCAGATGGTGTAGAAGCGATCTGCTGCCTCCTCCACTGCACACAAGTATATGCGGAGGGCAGGCGCGGGTCAACAACTAGTGCTTAAACCCTGCCATGCGCAGCTGCAAGAAGGACTTGCAAACCGAGCCCCGCCCGCTCACCTGTGAGCGGTGGCTGAGGCAGGGCAGGCGCCAGCACTTCGGACCGAGGGGTGTTCAGCTGAGAGCTGCAGGACCATTCGGCCCAGGGAGGCGGGGCAGCTTGCAGCACCGGGGGCCCCGCTGCCTCCTCCCCGCCAGCATCGATTGCATCCGAGCGCTCGTCCGGTGCAACTGCCATGTGGGCTGGAGCTGCTGCCGCTGCACCGCACACCCCTGCAAGCCGCACAGCATCAGCAGCGGGTGCCGGGGGCGGCCGCCGCTGCTGCACAGTAGAAGGGGAGGGCAGGGCTGTGCCCTCGCCCTGCTCCTGCACCACCTGTAGCCGGCGCTTGAGCTTGCCCCGCCGCTGCTGCTGTGCCGCAGCCGCCAGCGTGGCGGCCAGCGCTTCTCTGTGCCGCGCCTGTAGCGCTGCCACCTGCTGCTGCAGGAGAGCGGCTGCCTGCTGCTTGTGCAGCACCTGCTGCGCCGCCTGGCGCAGCTGGCCTGCCACTGCCTGCTGCTGCGCCTCGAGCATGCGCTGCCGCTGTTCTGCCGAGCTGGTCTGTTGCTCAGCCGCCACTGCTGCCACTGCCGCAGCCTCGTGATGGGACACAGCCGCATCCAGCTGCTGCGTTGTGCAAGCCTTGTGCTCTGCGGCTGACACAAGCAGCTGCTGGGCGTCCAGCACCGCCTGCTGTGCCTGCTGCGCCTGCTGGCCGGCACGCTTGGCGGCCGCCCTGAGCTCGGGTAGCTGCCTCTGCACGGCGGCAGCGTCGCTCTTGTGCTGCTCCAGCCGCTGGCGTGCCTCTTTCAGCCGGGCCATGACGGGCGCTTGCTGCGTGCGGTGGCAGGCAGCCAGCTCCTTGGCAATGCCCTCCACCGCCTTGCTCCACCGCTGCACCCCCATCTCAGCCAGCGACAGCAGCTCGGCTGCTGCATGCGCTGCCGCCCGTGCCCCTGCCTCGGCGGCCGCCGCCTCCTGGCTTTCCTGCTGCCGCTGGCGCAGGTGCCGCTCCTGCTGGCCGCACTCGGCCGTAGCCGCGGTGTGCAGCTGCACAGCTGCCTGCATGCTCTCTGCTGCTGCCAAGCAGGCAGCAGCAGCTGCAATGCTGCCCTGCCGCTGCTCCCCCGCCGCTTGCTGTGCCGCAACTGCAGCCGCCTCCAGCTGTGCGCACTCCTGCTGCAGCTCAGCCGACTCCTGCAAGGAAGCAAGCAGCAGCAGTCGCCACTGACGGATGGTAAGGAGTTCCGACCGGCTCGGCCTCAACAAAGAATCAATCACTCGACAATTCACTCCACAGTCCATGGCAC
>VFQQ010003337.1_pt1 | contig 15835 bp, 15 predicted proteins | sample 3512341 | NCBI WGS metagenome assembly VFQQ01 (sample SAMN10412373, study PRJNA504923) | tailings metagenome | isolation source: Relicate 2 Philex TSF1 revegetated site | place: Philippines: Tuba, Benguet | collected 2017-08-29 | reverse complement strand
TGGGTGCGCTGGTGGAGCGAGGGCGCACCGGCGTGGGCCGCAAGGTCGAGGTGTCCATGCTGGAGGCCATGTGCCATTTCAACCTGGACGCCTTCACGCACTACTTTTCGGAGGGCGAGATCATGGGCCCCTTCAGCCGGCCCAGCGTGTCGCAGTCCTATGTCATGGCCTGCGCCGACGGCAAGTGGATCGCGCTGCACATGTCTTCGCCCGAGAAGTTCTGGCAGGGCCTGGCCAACGCCATCGAACGCCCCACCCTGTTCCAGGACGAGCGCTTCGCCACCCGCGAGGGCCGCATCGCCCACCAGGAGGCGCTGATCGATCTGCTGGGCGGCATCTTCCGCCAGCGCCCGCGGGCCGAGTGGTGCGCGCGGCTGGAGGCCGAGGACGTGCCCCACGCGCCCATGTACGACACCGAAGAGGCCGTGCAGGACCCGCAGGCCCGCCACCTGCAGCTCGAAGTGAGCGCGCCCCATCCCGACGGCGGCGAATGGCGCACCATCCGCTCGCCCGTGAGCTTTGACGGCGCGCGCGCGCTGGAGGTCAGTGCACCGCCATTGCTGGGCGCGGACAACGACGCCATCGTCGAGCCCATACGCCGGCGCCTGCGCAACCCGGTGCCGCAATAGCGTGGCCGCGTCGGCGCCCATACCCCAACAAAAGGAGACAAGACCATGACCCCCATGACCGAAGACGACCTGACGCAGGCCGTGCTGCAGCGCCTGGCCACGGCCGACGACCCGCGTTTTGCGCAGGTCATGCGCTCGCTCATCACGCATCTGCATGCCTTCATCCGCGAGGTGGACCTGACCCCCGACGAGTGGATCCAGTCCATCTTCTTCCTGACCGAGGTGGGCCAGGCCTGCACCGACAGGCGCCAGGAGTTCATCCTGCTGTCGGACACGCTGGGCGCGTCCATGATGGTGGTGATGCTGGACCAGCTGCGCGCGGCCCGGCGCCACGCAGCGGCCGGCACCCAGGGCGCACACAACGCCACCCCCGCCACCGAGGCCACGGTGCAGGGCCCCTACTACTGGGAAGGCGCGCCCGTGCTGCCACGCGGCGCCGACATCGCGCAGGGCGTCAAGGGCGAACCCACCTTCTACAGCGGCCGCGTGACCGACACCCATGGGCAGCCCATAGAGAACGCCACGCTGGACATCTGGAGCGGCGACGGCGAAGGGGTGTACGACATGCAGGTCGAAGGCTCGGAGATGGCGGCGCGCGCGCGCATCCAGACCGATGCCGAAGGCCGCTACTGGTTCTGGTCCATCAAGCCCACCTACTACCCGGTGCCGGTGGACGGCCCGGTGGGCCGCATGCTGGCCGGCATGGGTCGCCACCCCAACCGTCCCGGCCACATCCACATGATGGTCTATGCACCGGGCCACGTGAAGCTGACCACCCACCTGTTCGTGGCCAACAGCCCGTTCATCGAATCCGATGCCGTCTTTGGCGTGCGCCCCAGCCTGGTGGTGGACTTCGAGGAACACGCGGCCGGCCGGGCACCCGATGGCCGCGTCATGGACAAGCCCTACTGGTCCGCCCACTACGACTTCCGCCTGGAAAAAGCATGAAGATGATCCCCACCCTCGTCACTCCGTGTACCGCTGCCCCCCGAGGGGGCGTATCAGCCCCTTCGGGCGGCCGGGCGGGGCTGATATGAAGATCGGCAAGAACACCGTGCCCCGCACGGCCATCTGCACGTCGAACGAGGACACCATCGTCGTGCGCGGGCTGGACCTGTGCCAGGACGCCATCGGCCACCTCAATTTCGCCGACTACTTCTTTCTGCTGCTCACGGGCCGCCGGCCCGACGCCGCCGCCAGCGCGGTGCTCAACGCCACGCTGGTGGCCATCACCGAACACGGCTTTGTGCCCAGCGTGCAGGCCGCGCGCATGACCTACGCGGCCGCACCCGATGCGCTGCAGGGCGCGGTGGCGGCGGGCATCCTGGGGTGCGGTTCGGTCATCCTGGGCGCGTCCGAGACCGCCGGGCGCCTGTTCGTGGACGTGGCGCAGCGCGTCGATGGCGGTATTCCACAGGCCCAGGCCATCAACGACGCGCTGCAGCAGCTCAAGGCGCAGCGCCAGCCGATCCCCGGCTATGGCCACCCTCTGCACAAGGCCATGGATCCGCGCGTGGCGCGCCTGTTCGCGGTGGCCGCCGAGGCCGGTGCCGACCTGCGCCACGTGCATCTGGCCCAGGCCATCGAGGCCGCCATTCCCGCCGTCTTCGGCAAGGACCTGCGCCTCAACGTCTCGGCCGCCATTCCGGCCGTGCTGCTGGGCGTGGGTTTCCCGGTGCAGTCCCTGCGCGGCGTGCCCATCCTGGCGCGCACCGCGGGGCTGATCGCGCACCTGGCCGAGGAGGCCGAATCGCCCAGCGGCTTTGCCCTGTCCTACCAGGCCACGCGCGAGCTGGTGTACGACGGAGATGCGCCACCGGGCTTCACACCCACCGGCTCCCCCCGATGACGGCCTGGATGGCCTGACCGACCGCTTTCGTTCAACACAACAGGAGACAAGACCCATGAAACTCGCCCGCACCCTCATCGCCACCGCCGCTTTCGCGGCCGCCTGTGGCCAGGCCTGGTCGCAGCAGACCATCAACCTCACGGTGGCCTCCAGCCACCCCACCACCATCCAGTGGGTGGGTTTCATTCCGCAGGTCTTCATCCCCGAGGTGAACAAGCGCCTGGAAGCCGGCGGCAACAAATACAAGATCCAGTGGAAAGAGGCCTACGGCGGCCAGCTCTACCGCGCCAACGCCACGCTCACCTCGGTCGAGCAGGGCATCACCGACATCGGCTGGGTGTTCAGCTACCTGGAGCCCGCCAAGATGCCGCTGATGCAGCTGAGCGCGCACACGCCCTTCACCACCAGCGACCCGCGCGTGACCCTCAAGGCCATGACGGACCTGATCGAGAACAACCCCGCCTTCAAGGCCGAGTGGGAGCGCCACAACGTGGTCTTCCTCGGGGCCACGGCCTCCGACACCTACGACATGTGGACCAAGTTCCCGGTGCGTACGGTGGCCGACCTCAAGGGCAGGAAGATCTCCGCCCCCGGCATCCTGGGCCTGTGGATGCGCGGCGCCGAAGCCACGCCGGTGGATGGCGCGCTGACCACCTTCTACACCGACATCCAGACCGGCGTGTCCGAAGGCGTGGTGTCGCTGGCCACCGGCATGCTGCCCACCAAGGTCTACGAGGTCGCGCCCTACATCACCAAGGTGGACATGGGGGTGGTGTTCTCGGGCGGTCTGGCCATCAACAAGGACACCTGGAGCAAGCTGCCCGCCGAGGTGCAGACCGCCTTGCGTGAGGCCGGCGCCGAGTATTCGCGCCGCCACGGCGAGGACCTGATCCAGCGCAACGCCAACGCCATGAAGGCCATGGTGGAAGCTGGCGCGCGACAGAACCCGCCCGTGACGCTGACCGAGCTGAGCCCGGCCGAGCGCCAGCGCTGGATCAGCCAGCTGCCCGACCTGGCCGCCACCTGGGTGCGCAACAACGAGGCCCGCACGCCCAATGCCCGGGCCCTGCTGGCGCAGTACATGAACGCCTCGCGTGCGCTGGGTGCCAAACCCGCGCGCGACTGGGACAAGTGAGCCGGAGCTGACGGCACATGTCCTACGAAACCAGCACCGATCCCGATGCCGCCAACGCCGCGCCTGCGCGACCTGACAGCTGGTTCGGCCGCGCGATCGACGGGCTCAACGCCATCGGCTCGGTGCTGATCGGGGTGGTGATGCTCATGATCTGCGCCGACGTCGCGCGGCGCAACTTCCTGAACCAGCCCATCGACGGCGTGACCGAGCTGGTCTCGGTCTCCATCATCATGATCGTCTTCCTGCAACTGCCCGCGACCTTGCGGCATGGCCGCATGTCGCGGGCCGACCTTTTCCTGGACCCCTTCCTCAGGCGCCGCCCGGTGGGCGGTCGATGGCTCAGGGGCTTTTACTCGCTGCTGGGCGTGTTTGCGTGTGGCGTCATTGCCTACGCCAGCTGGCCCGGCTTCGTGAACGCCTGGACCAGCAACGACTTCTTTGGCGTGCAAGGCGTGTTCACCTTCCCCGTGTGGCCCATGCGGGGCGTGGTGGTGCTGGGTGCCGCCCTGGCCTGCGTGCAGTACGCGCTGCTGGTCGTGGAGGACTGGCATGACGCCGCGAAAGGCAGGACCGCATGAGCGATCTGCAGATCGGCCTGGTGGCCATAGGCCTCATGCTGGCCGCCATCTACTACGGTGTGCACATCGGCGTGGCACTCATCGTCAGCTCCTTTGTCAGCGTGTGGCTGATGAAGGACACCACCATCGCCGCGCGTTTCGTGTCCGCCGCCGCCAACGACGCGCTGCGCGACTACCTGTTCGGTGTGGTGCCGCTGTTCGTGCTCATGGGCATGCTGGTCAGCATCTCGGGCGTGGGGCGCGACACCTTCGACGTGTTCCAGTGGATCATGCGCCGCATACGCGGCGGCCTGGGCCTGGCCACGGTGGGTGCCAACACGGTGTTCGCCGCCATCACCGGCATCTCCATCGCGTCGGCCTCGGTGTTCACCAAGGTGGCCGTGCCCGAGATGATCCGGCACGGCTACTCGCCGCGTTTCGCGGTGGGTGTGGTCACCGGCTCTTCGGTGCTGGGCATGCTCATCCCGCCCTCGCTGCTGATGATCATCTACGGCGTGCTGGCCGAACAGTCCATTGGCCGCATGTTCATTGCCGGCATCGTGCCGGGCGTGATGCTGGCGTTCTCCTTTTGCGCGCTCATCGTCTGCCTGGCCACCTTCAGGCCGCGCATGGTCATGGCACAACAGCCTGCCGTGGCCGCCCCCACCCACGATGAAACGCTGCTCAGCGCGTCGGTGAAGTTCCTGCCCATCATGGGGCTGGTGGCGCTGGTGCTGGGGGGCATCTACTCGGGCCTGTTCACGCCCACCGAGGCCGGCGCCGTGGGCGCGGCAGGGGCCTTGCTCATCGCGCTGGCGCGTCGCCAGCTCACCTGGAAGCGCCTGTGGAGCGTGCTCATCGAGACCGGCTATGTCTCGGTGTCGGTGCTGTTCCTCATCGTGGCCGCCATGCTCTACAGCCGCATGCTGGCGCTGACCGGGCTGCCCGGCGCGGTGACCAGCGCGGTGACCGAGCTGGGCCTGGGTCCCTGGGTGTTCCTGCTGGCCTACCTGCTGATCGTGATCGCCATGGGCTGCATCATCGACTCGGTGTCCATCATGCTCATCATGCTGCCCATCGCGCTGCCGGTGGCGCGCGAGTTCGGCATGGATCTGGTGTGGTTCGGCGTCATCACCGTGGTGGCGGTGGAAATCGGCCTGCTCACCCCGCCTTTCGGTGTGTCGGCCTACACGGTGAAGGCCGCGCTCAACGACGCGCGCATCACCATCCGCGACATCTTTGCCGGTGTGTTGCCCTTCGTGCTGGCCATGCTGGCCACGCTGGTGCTGCTGGTGCTGTTTCCCATCCTGTCCACGGTGCTGATCAGATGACGGACGAAGCCCTCGATCAACTGTTCCGCCAGGCGCGCACCCACGCGGCGTTTGCCGACCGCCCCGTGCCCGAGGCGCTGCTGCGCCAGGCGTATCAGCTGGCCAGCCTGGGCCCCACGTCCATGAACTGCCAGCCGGCACGTTTCGTCTTCGTCACCGGCCACGGGGCCCGTGGACGCCTCTTGCCCCATGTCTCGGCCGGCAACGTGCCCAAGGTGCAGTCTGCGCCGGTCACGGTCATCGTGGCGCGGGACACGCGTTTTTTCGAGTGGATGCCGCAGCTTTGGCACGTGGCGGATGCGGGCGAGAAGTTCGAGCGCGACCCCGCCCACGCCCGCGCCACGGCGGCGCGCAACGCCACGCTCACGGGCGCCTATTTCATTCTTGCTGCGCGCGCGCTGGGCCTGGCGTGTGGCCCCATGAGCGGTTTCAACGCCGCCGGGGTGAACGCGGCGTTTTTTCCGGACGGGCGTTTCGAGGTCGACTTCCTGCTCAACCTGGGCTACGCCGCAGGGCCGCCCACGCGCGAGCGCAGCCCGCGCCTGAGCTTCGAGCAGGCCTGCGCGCTGGCACACGACTGAAGCCGCGCGCGGCGTGTGTGCGCCCCAGGGCGTACCATGCGGGATGATCCGCATGCACACCCGCGTGGCGCTGAACTACCAGATCGAAGTTCCCGGCGCCGATTTCATCTTCAACATCCAGTCGGCGCGCACTGCGCAACAAAGCGTGGTGTGGGAGCAGCTCGACATCGCGCCCTACGTGTTCAGCGAGGAAAGCGCCGACCCGCTCACCGGCAACCGCAGCCTGCGCCTGTACGCGCCGGGCGGGCCCATGCAAGTGACCTACCAGAGCACGGTGGATGTGCGCCACCACCAGCAGTTGCCCGCCGAGGTGCAGGAGGTGCCCGTGGCCTATCTGCCCGTGGGGGTGTTGACCTACCTTTATCCCAGCCGCTACTGCCAGTCGGACACGCTGGGCGCACTGGCCATGCAGCATTTCGGCCATCTGGCGCGGGGTCACGCCCGCGTGCAGGCGGTGGTGGACTGGGTGCAGTCCAACGTCGTTTTCACGTCCAACACCAGCCATTCGGGCACCTCGGCGCTGGAGACCCTGCGCGACCGGGTGGGCGTGTGCCGCGACTTCACGCACCTGGCCATCGCGCTGTGCCGCGCGCTCAACATCCCCGCGCGTTTTGTCACCGGCTTCGACTATGGCGCAGACCCTGCGCTGGGGCCACCCGATTTCCACGCCTACATGGAGGCCTACCTGGGCCACCGCTGGTATCTGTTCGACCCTTCGGGGACCGCCATTCCCATGGGCCTGATCCGCATTGGCACCGGTCGCGATGCGGCCGACGTCGCATTCGCCACCATCATCGGCCGCATGACCTCGCAGCCGCCCGTGGTGCAGATGTGGGCCGAACACGGCGGTGGCAACGGGTTCGACGAGCCGGTGCGCACGCCGCTGGCACTGGCCATCGGCTGAGGCCGGTCCTCGCCCAGAGGCGTTTCAGCCCTGGGCACCCATGCGGTCAAAAGCCCGTGCCAGCGCGTGCATGGCCACGCCCGCGCCGCCGGTGCTCCAGCCGCCGTCCACCGGCATCACGATGCCTGAGACGTAGTCCGCCAGCGGCGAGGCCAGGAACAGCGCGGCGCGCGCGATGTCTTCCGGCGTGCCCTGGCGACGCAGCGGCACGGTCTGCGTGACGAGCTGGTCCACCTCGGGCGTGGGCGCCAGGCGCTTCATGCCTTCGGTGCCGGCAATCGGTCCGGGGGCAATGGAGTTCACCCGTATGCCCTGCGGGCCCCACTCCATGGCGAGCACGCGGGTCAGCATGTCCACGCCGGCCTTGGCCGCACACACGTGGGCCTGCAGTTCCATGGGCATGAAGGCCTGCGGCGCCGAGATGTTGATGACACTCGCCCCCGGGCGCCTGAGGTGCGGGAAGGCCGCCCGCAGCACGTGGAAGCTGCCCATCAGGTCGATGTCCACCACGGTCTTGAAGGCGTTGGGCGACATGTCGGCCGCGCGCGCCGGAAAGTTGCCCGCCGCACCCGACACCAGTACGTCAATCGGGCCGAAGGCCTCGGCAATCTGCGAGAACACGGCCTGCATGGCGGCGGCGTCGCGCACGTCGGCGGCCAGGCCCAGCGCCTGCGCGGCGCCTGCGGTCTCCAGCGAGGCCACGGCCGCCTGCACCTTGTCGGGTGAGCGGCTGGCCACGGCCACGCGCGCGCCGTGCCGCGCAAAGGCCTGCGCCACACCGAGGTTGATGCCGCTGGTTCCTCCGATCACCACCACGCGGCTGTCGCTGAAGTCCATGCTCAGGCTCATGTCGTGCTCCTTCTGAGTGGGTGTGCAGCGTTCAGGGCTGCACGGCAAACCGGGCCACGGCGTCCTCGTTCCATGCGATGCCGCTGCCCGGCTCCTCGTCCATGTGCAGCAGTCCGTCGGCCAGCCGGCAAGGGCGTTGCAGCACGGGTTCGGCCCAGTCCACGTACTCCAGCCAGTGGCAGGTGGGCGATGCCGCCAACAGGTGCGCGCTGACCTCGGGGAACAGGTGGCTCGACAGCGGCAGCCCCGCGCTGTGCGCCAGCGCGGCGGCACGCTGCCAGCCGGTCACGCCGCCGATCTTCATGGCGTCGGGCATGCCCAGGTCGCAGGCGCCGGCGGCCAGGCTGTGTGCCATCTCCTGCGGACCCCACCAGTTCTCGCCTATCTGTATGCGCTGGGTGCTGCGCGCACGCAGCCGCGCGTGGCCTTCGTTGTCGTCGGCGCTGGTGGGCTCCTCCACCCAGCAAAGGTCTTCTTCAGCCAGGGCGGCGCAACGGCGCACGGCCTCGGCCACCGACAGACCCTGGTTGTAGTCGGTCATCAGCGTGATGCCATCGCCCACGGCACGGCGCACGGCGCGCACGGCGGCCAGGTCTTCGGCCAGCGTCGGGTAGCCCAGCCGCAGCTTGATGGCACCCAACCCGCGCTCCAGCAGCTCGGTTGCCTGCGCGGCCACCCGCTCGGCGCCCATGAGCCCGAGGCCGCAGCTGTTGTAGGCGGGCAGCGCGCGCGGCGCAGCCCCCAGCAGGCGCACCAGCGGCAGGCGATGCGCGCGAGCGAGCGTGTCCCAGGCGGCCATGTCCAGCCCCGCGAGCGCCATGCCCACCACGCCCTTGGCACCCAGCAGCCTGAAACGCTGGTGCAGGGCGCGATCCCATTCCAGTGGCGCCACCGCCTGGTCCTGCAGCAGCGTGCCCAGCTGGTCGATCAGCTGCAGCACCGGACCCAGCGCCAGCGGCGTGTAGCAGAACAGGTAGGTGCTGCCTGTCACCCCTTCGTGGGTATGCAGGTCGATGAGCGCCAGCGGCGCCAGCGTGAGCGCGCCGCCACTGGTGTGCAGCGGGCGCCGCAGGGGGACGTGCACGCCGCGCGCCCGGATGGCGCGCAGCGTCAGCGCGACCGAAGCGGCGGACGGGGCAAGCGGGGCGGTCATAAAGCCTCCGGGGCAGGGCCAAGCCTCCTTTATGCACTGCCGTGCCCATTTGCGCCAGCGCTGGCATGCCCGCGCGTCTGTGCGATGATCTGCGCCCGCCGAAAACTCGCAGGATCATCATTTGACACGCGCCTCCACCGACGGCAGCGCCATCGACGCGCAAGACCTGCCCGCCCCTTCGCTGTGGCAGCAGCTGCGCGAGGCCGTGCGCGGCTCCGACGCCGACTACACCCGCATTCCGCTGCGCCGCGCGGTGCTGCTGCTGGCCGAGCCCATGATGCTGGAGCTGGTGCTGGAGTCGGCCTTCGCGGTGGTGGACATCTTTTTTGTGGCGCGGCTGGGTGCGGCGGCCGTGGCCACGGTCGGCATCACCGAGACCTTCCTGTTCATCGTCTATTCGGTCGGCATGGGCCTGGCCATGGCGGTCACGGCGCTGGTGGCGCGGCGCGTGGGCGAGCAGCGCCGCGACGAGGCCTGCGTGAGCGCGGGCCAGGCCGTGGTGCTGGCCGTGCTGGCGTCGCTGCCTTTCACGGCGGCGGGCATCTTCTGGTCGCAGGACCTGCTGCGCCTCATGGGCGCCGACCCCTGGGTGGTGGAGCATGGCTACCGCTACACGCAGTGGATGCTGGGCGGCAACGCGGTCATCATGCTGCTGTTCGTCATCAACGCCGTCTACCGGGGCGCGGGCGACGCGGCCATGGCCATGCGCGTGCTGTGGCTGGCCAATGGCATCAACATCGTGCTCGACCCGCTGCTCATCTTCGGCTGGGGCCCCATTCCGGCCATGGACGTGGAGGGGGCGGCCATTGCCACCCACATCGGGCGCGGCGCGGGCGTGCTGCTGCAGCTGTGGGTACTGTTCAGGGGCAACACGCGCATCCGCCTCAAGCTCAGGCACCTGGCCTGGCGCGGGCAGGAGCTGTGGCACATCGGGCGCACGTCGCTGGGCGGCATCGGGCAGATGCTGGTGGCCACCACGGCGTGGATCTTCCTCATGCGCATCCTGGCCGACGTGAGCAACGAGGCGGTGGCCGCGGCCACCATCGTCATCCGCCTCATGATGTTCACCCTCATGCCGGCCTGGGGCATGTCCAACGCGGCGGCCACGCTGGTGGGCCAGTGTCTGGGCGCCGGCAGGCCGGAGCGGGCCGAGGCGGCGGTCTGGCGCATTGGCGCCTACACCATGGTGTTCACGCTGGCGGTGTCGCTGCTGTTCTTTTTCTTCAGCGAAGGGCTGATGCGCCTCTTCACCACCGAGGCCGAGGTGGTCGCCATCGGCGCGCAGTGGCTGCGCATCCTGTCGTACTCGTACTTCGTGTACGGCTGGTGGATGGTGTCCACCCAGGCCTTCAACGGTGCGGGCGACACCATGACGCCCACGCGCATCAACCTGGTGTTCTTCTGGCTGCTGCAGATTCCGCTGTGCTACGCACTGGCGCTCTCGCTGGGCTGGTCGCACGCCGGTGTGTTCTGGGGCGTGTTCGTCTCCGAGACCTCGGTGGGCGTGTTCACGCTGTGGCTGTTCAGCCGCGGGCGCTGGAAGGTGTTCAAGGTCTGAGGCCGCGCCGGGGCGGCCGGTGGTTCACAGGTCGCGCGCCCAGTACTGGCCCACCAGGTCGTGGCCAAAGCTGTGGTGGTTTTCGCTGCGCTCCAGCCGGAAGCCGCAGGCCTCGTAGATGTGGCGTGCCGCCGTCAGCACGTCGTTGGTCCACAGCACCATGCGGCGGTAGCCACGCGCGCGCGCGAAGGCCAGGCATTCGTCCACCAGCGCGCGGCCCAGGCCCAGCCCCCGCGCATGGGGTTCCACATAGAGCATGCGCAGCTTGGCGCAGTGTGCGTCCTCCTGCACCACCAACACCGAACCCACGATCTCGCCTTCGCTCTCGGCCACCCAGCAGCGCTCGCGGGCCGGGTCGTGCCGTGCGACGTAGGTGGCCATGATCTCGGCCAGCAGGCCTTCGAAGGTCCAGTCCCAGCCGTACTCGGCCGCGTACAGGGCGGCCTGGCGGTGGACGATCCAGCCCAGGTCGCCCGGGCGCGGGTCGCGCAGCACAAAGCTGCGGGGCACCGGCGCGTGGCCCAGCAGGCGCTGGATGCGCTCCATGGCGGCCACCACCGCCTCGCGTTCGGGCTGGCCCAGGTCCTGGAGCAGGCCCCGCGCCTCGGCCGCCGAATCGCGGTCAAGCGCGGCGAAGGTTTCGCGCCCGTGTGGGGTCAGCACCAGCGCGCGCTGGCGGGCGCTGTCCGGGTGGGGCTGGCGGGCCACCAGCCCGCTGCGCTCCAGACCCGTGATCAGGCGGCTCAGGTAGCCCGGGTCCACGCCCAGCGTGCGGGCCAGGTCCGCCGCGCTCAACGCTTGGTTGCCGGCATGGGCCAACTCGTACAGCACCCGCACCTGGGGCAGCGAGAGGTCCGAATACGACACGTGCGCATTGAGCGCGCCGACCAGCCGGGTGTGAAAGCGGTTGAAGCGGCGGAAAGCGGCGACCTGGGCCTCGGTGGCCGGGGCGGTGTTGGGGGTGTCGGCGGGGGCGTTCATGGGATGAGTATCTCTCAATGTATTGCCAAAAGCAATATTGTGGTGTGTTCGGCAAATAAGCGCATCAGCATAAACAATATGAGTGCACAATCGATCGGATGGCGTCACTGAATTCAAGGGGTGCATCAATGATCCGGACGGGGTTGGCCATCTGCCTGTTGGGCCTGGGCGCGGGGCTGTCGCTGGCCCAGCCCGTGGCGCCTCGCTTCGAGCGGGTGACCGAAGGTGTCTACGCCCATATTGGCGACATTGGCCCGCGTACGGTGGCCAATGAGGGGTTGAACGCCAACATCGGGCTGGTGGTCACGCCGGAGGGCGCGCTGCTCATCGACAGCGGGGCCACCTATCTGGGGGCGCGCGCCATTGAGGCCGCGGCACGGCGCGTCACGGCGCAGCCCATTCGCTGGGTCATCAACACCGGCGGGCAGGACCATCGATGGCTGGGCAACGGGTATTTCCAGGCGCGTGGGGCCGAGCTGATTGCCCATGCCCGTGCCGTGCCCGACATGCAGGCGCGCGGCGGCGACCAGATGCAGGCGCTCCAGGCGCTGCTGGGCCCCCGGTTCGAGGGCACGCGGGCGGTGTTTCCCACCCGGCTGATCGACGCGGACGACGCGATGCTGGAGCTGGGGGGCCTGCGCGTGGCGCTGCGCCACCGGGGCGGTGGCCACACGCCGGGGGACCTGATGGTGTGGCTGCCGCAGCAGCAGGTGCTGTTCAGCGGCGACATTGTCTACGTGGACCGGCTGCTGGGGGTGCTGCCGGTGAGTCAGACCCGCCACTGGCTGCAGGCCTTCGACGCCATCGAGGCGCTGCAGCCGCGCCACCTGGTGCCAGGGCATGGGCGCGTGAGCGACCTGGCGCTGGCGCGCGCCCACACGCGCGACTACCTGCGCGCGCTGCGCGCGCACATGCGCCAGGCGGTGGATGCGCTCTCCGACATCGGGGAGGCGGTGCGCGCCTTCGAGCTGGGCGACTGGGGGCGGCTGGCCAACGCGGCCGAGCTGCACCCGGGCAACGCCAGCCGGGTCTATCTGGAGCTGGAGCGCGAGTAGCGCCGACCTCAGTCGAGCGCGACGTCCTGGGCGCCGCCACGCCCGGTGTGCAGCCGCAGCGGACCAAACCAGGCCTTGCTGCGGTAGCCGGTGTTGTTGGCGTCGGTCATCACGCCCATGCCGGTCAGGGGGCCGGGCGCTTCACCAAAGACGAGACGGAAATCGGCTGCGATGTCGCGCCTGTGGTCGCGCCACTGCAAAAGCCCCGCCGTGCCAGACTCCACCACCAGCTTGCGGATGCGCGCGCTGTGCGGGCTGGGCAGCACCGTGCCCACGGGCAGCTGGGCATCCCACACGTACATCAGCGTGGCGTAGGGCAAAGGCTCACCCGTGACCAGCTGCACCAGCTCGGACAGGAGGTGGTCGCGCCGGCTCATGCGGCGGCGGTCACCGTCAAAGGTGAGCATCACCCGCACCACCGCGTCGTCGGCTTCGGCGTCGTGCATGTCGGCCAGCGGATTGAGTGCCGGCACGAACCACGAAAACCGCAGCTCGTCGCCAGGACCCACGGGCAGCGCAGGCAGGCGAAGCCGCAAGGTGCTGTTGCCGCCGTCGCTGTCGGACTTCACGGCGGGGCGGCCCTGGTGTTGCCCGCTGTAGTAGCGGGTGGCCTTGCGGTTGCCGTAGCGCTGATGGGTCCAGTCCTGGGCGGGCACCCCGACGTCCGGCTGGCTGGCCCGGGCCCAGGCGGACTGGCGCAGCACCTCGGCGTCATCGCCCTCCAGCGGCGCCATGGCACAGCCCGCCAGCCAGGTGGCGGCCAAGGCCACCAGGACGGCCATCGCCATGGAGCCCGCGCGACGGCGTGGCGGTCGGGCGTGGGCAGGGGCGGGCATGGTGAACCAGGGCCGGGGTTCAGCGGGTCAGCCGCACCAGCGCTTCCTGGTACTTGGCGGCGGTCTGGGCAATCACCTCGGGCGGCAGCGCGGGTGCCGGCGCGGTCTTGTTCCAGGGCTGGCCGTTCACGGTGGCCTGCTCCAGCCAGTCGCGCAGGTACTGCTTGTCGTAGCTGGGCGGGTTCTGGCCGCTGGCCACGGCCTGGGCATACCCTTCAGCCGGCCAGTAGCGCGAGCTGTCGGGGGTCAGCACCTCGTCCATCAGCACCAGCGTGCCATCGCGGTCCAGCCCGAACTCGAACTTGGTGTCGGCGATGATGATGCCCTTCTTCGCGGCGATCTCGGCGGCGGCCTGGTACAGCGCGATGCTGACGTCGCGGATCTTGGCCGCCAGCGCCGGGCCGATCATCTCCACCGTCTTCTCGAAGGTGATGTTCTCGTCGTGCTCGCCCACCTCGGCCTTGGCCGCGGGGGTGTAGATGGGCTGGGGCAGTTTGGCGGCGTTGGTCAGGCCCTGGGGCAGCGGCACGCCGCAGACGCTGCGGCTGGCCTGGTATTCCGCCCAGCCGCTGCCGGCCAGATAGCCGCGCACCACCGCCTCCACCGCAATGGGCTTGAGGCGCTTGACCAGCATGGCGCGGCCCCGCACCTGCTCGACCTCGGCCGGCGAGACCACGCTCTCGGGCGCGTCGCCGGTGAGGTGGTTGGGGACGATGTGCCCGAGCTTGTCGAACCAGAACAGCGCCATCTGCGTGAGCAGCGCGCCCTTGCCCGGAATGGGTTCGCCCATGATGACGTCGAAGGCGCTGATGCGGTCGGACGCGACCATGAGGATGCGGTCGTCGCCGACGGCGTAGTTGTCGCGCACCTTGCCGCGCGCGAGCAGGGGCAGGCTGGAGAGGGTGGAAGTGTGCAGGGCGGCAGTCATGTCGGGGCGCAGTGGCGGGCGGGTCGTATCTCGGGGCAAAACCCGGATTATCCCGCCGCCGCCGGCTGGGGGTCGTCGCCGCCGGCCAGCGTGACGCCACCCCGGTCGCCGGCCTTGGTGCGGTAGAGCGCCCGGTCGGCCTGCTCCAGCCAGTGTTCGTGGCTCTTCATGTGGCGCCGCGCCATGGCCACGCCAAAGGACACGCGGATTTCCGGCAGGTCGCCCTGCGCGTGCGCCATCAGCTGGCACAGCCGCTCCTGCACCCGCCGCGCGTAGTGGAAGGCCTGCTCCGCGTCGGCATCGCTGAGCAGCACCACGAACTCGTCGCCCCCCAGGCGGGCCACCACGTCGCCGGCGCGCGCGCACTGCGACAGCGCCAGCCCGAACTGGCGGATCACCTCGTCGCCGGCAGCGTGGCCGTGGCGGTCGTTGATGCGTTTGAAATCGTCCACGTCGCCCACCAGCAGCGACAGCGACCGCTCATGGCGCAGGAACTGGCTGAAGATCTGGCGCAGGTACTGGTCGAAGAAGCGGCGGTTGTGAACACCCGACAGGGCGTCGTGTTCGCTCAGGTAGCGCAGTTCGCGCCGGTTGTCGTTGAGCCGGCTGGCCAGCCGGTACAGCATGCTGCCCATGAGCAGCGGATACAGCACCAGCAGCGGCAAGGCGCCCAGCAGTGCCGTGGTGTCGCCCGCCGGCGAAAAGTGCGCGCCCCAGATCAGCACACCCAGCGCCGCACCCGTCAGATGGCCGCTCAGCCCCACCAGCACGAAGCGCAGGCCGCCCACGGTGACGTTGCTCAGCGAGGTGGCCATCAGCAGCGCGGCGCTGGGCACCAGCGCGAATTCGATGGCGGCGGCAAAACAGCCGACAAAGGCCGCGTCCAGCCAGAGGTTGATCTTCTCGGCCCGCAGCGGGTTGGCCGAACGGGTGGCCCAGAAATACGCCAGCTGCGGCCAGCCAAACACGAACAGCGCCGTCAGAAACCAGTAGCCCAGCGCAATGGGCCGCTGCGGCAGCGCGCTGAGGATGCAGGCCGCGCACAGCAGCACACCCACCATGCGCGGACCCCGGATGCGGCGCGCCAGGTCCTGCCCGCGCGCGCGCAGGGGCGCCGGCGATTCCGTGTGATCCGGGGCGGGCGGGGCGGGCGGGGCGGGCGGGGCTTGGCGGGCAACCATGCCCGGATTATTAGCGTCAACTGTTGCAATTTGTGTCGCCCGGGACCGTCCTCCGTTGCTTTCAGGCAAGAAAAAGGCCGCCCGAAAAGGCGGCCTGGCCGGGTCCGGCGGGGCGCAGGGTCAGGTCACCACCTGAGCCAGCTCGCCCCGCGCGTAGCGGGCCGCCACCACCTGCAGGCTGTCGCCGCGAATCTTGCCGGCCTGGCCTTCGCAGCCGAACTGCAGGTAGCGGGCCTTGCAGACCTGCTTGGCGGCCTCGCGCGCGGGCTTGAGCCATTCGCGGGCGTCGAACTTGTCGGGGTTCTCGG
>VFQQ010003336.1_pt1 | contig 15835 bp, 27 predicted proteins | sample 3512341 | NCBI WGS metagenome assembly VFQQ01 (sample SAMN10412373, study PRJNA504923) | tailings metagenome | isolation source: Relicate 2 Philex TSF1 revegetated site | place: Philippines: Tuba, Benguet | collected 2017-08-29 | reverse complement strand
ACCAGTCTTAGCCAGCTGATAGATTCCTTTCCCCAAATCTTCTGCCAGCTCATGCTCCTCCCCTCGCCCTGCTCTCCACGCCCTGCAGCTGTGGTGGGGCTGGCGGATGGCATCAATGTGCAGAAGCCGGCCCTCATGGCCAACTGTGCGGAGCAGCAGCTGCCGGCGCCGCCCATCAGGTGCGGGGCTGGTGCACTGTATGGCATGGCTGCAGGGTTGCAAAGTGCCTGCACTATTTCTGGATCGCAGTAACTTGCTGTGCCTGTGCTGCTGGCATGAGGATGCAGACTGGTGCCAGAGAGACTTTGCGCTGTTGCTTGGCACAACAAGCTGACACCGTTGCCCCCTGTTTTACCGTGCCGCAGCAAGAGCGACGATGAGTTCCTGGAGGGGCTGGGCGTGGAGTTTGTGTGGGGCGCCGAGGGCGTGGACGTAGGGGAGCTGAACGACCTGTTTGAGAAGGTGACAAGGGAGTTGCTACTGGCTATCAAACTGTGTTGGCTGGTTAGTCCCGAGGTCGAGAGCTGGACGACCGGGTTCACTGCGGGTTGGTGTGCCCTTGGAGAGCTGCCAGCATGTCGCCAGCCAATGTCCCCTGCCTGTCTGGCACCCAGCAAAAAGTGTCATGCCCACCCGCCCGCTCCACTGCTCACCGTCCACTTCCCTCCCGCCCCGCCACGCCAGGTGGGCTTCCCGCGGCGCGACCCCGGCCGCTTGACACTGGCGCTGGCCAACACGTACCGCACGGTGTGGGTGCGCGCGGCGCGCAAGTCGCGGGTGGCCAAGCAGGGGCAGGTGCGGCGGTGGAGGGGACTGCCAGGGGAAGCAGCCAATAATATGATCTGGGAGCAGACAATTCGATGATCTAGGCCTGTTGCATCCACCTCTGACTGAGCTCTATCAAACCAGGCTGCATGAGCTCTCCTTGGCAGCCTCCTCTCACTCAACTTACCAGCTGGAGCCAACCCTCCCTCCCCCACCTCCCCACCTTCCGCCGCAGCTGCTGGGCTTTGCTCGTGCCACCTCGGACGGCGCGCTCTCAGCCGTCATCTGGGATGTGTCGGTGGCGCCCGCCTGGCAACGCAGCGGGCTGGGCCGAGCGCTGATGGAGCGCCTCACGGCCTCGCTGGTGCACGACGGCATCGCCACGATTACCCTGTATGCCGGTGGGTGCTCTTGTGAACCTATCTCACTCATGCACTTCAGTATCATGGCAGTCCTGCTGCTTGCCGCTCCCTGCTTGCGTGTATTTGGCAGCAGCGTTTCAAGAGGTTCGAAGGCAATCGTGCTCCCTCTGCCCAGCCACCGGCCTTTGCTCTGAACAGACTGTCCTGCCCCCGCTGCTTCAGCTGCGGTTCACTCACTGCCACCCTTTGCCGCCCCACACCCACCCCCCTGCCCCCTACAGAGCCCAACGTGGTGGCCCTCTACGAGAAGCTCGGCTTTGTGGCCGACCCAGACGGCGTGCGGGGCGTGGCCTACCAGCGCTCCAAGCTGGCGCGAGGCCTGGCCTCCGGCCTGCTGGGACGGCGGTAGGCTCGCAGCCATTCGCTGCTCCTGCTCCAGTGATGCCGTCCCTCCGGCCTGCTGGGACGGCGGTAGGCTCCTTCGCCATTGAGCTGCTAAGCTGCCGCCCCTGCCCCAGTGATGCCGTCCCTCCGGCCTGCTGGGACGGCGGCAGGCTGCCTCGCGGTTGAGCTGCCACTCAGCGGGGCCCTCCAGCTTACTGGTGCGGCTCGCAGCCAAGCTGCCGCTCCGGCCGCAGTGATGCCAGCCCTCCGGCCTGGTAGCCTGATGCAAATGCTGCCGCTTCAGCCCCGCCCTCGTGTGTTGAGTCATCCGCCCCAGCACACGTCCCTCGAGGCCCCCTCACTCCTTCCTATTGCGTGTACCATACATTGAGTTCTAACCCTGCCTACTAGCTGCACCCTACCCCGCACGCCAGGCCGCCCTGCGCGCCCCATTGTTTGTTCGTTCGCTCCCTGTGTACTAGCCGCTGGCACTGGCGAGCATGCGGCACCACCTCTCTCATCCCCCCTGCTGTCTGTTCTGCCGCTGCCCCCTCCCTGCCTGATTTATCCAGAGCTCTCTTCCCCCAGCAGCGCGCCCCTGCTGCCCCCTCAGGTCCATTTTGATTCGCAAATCAGCTCCGCCCCGCCTGATGTTCGTTGCCTCCTTTGATTGCCGTCTTCACTGTGCCCATTCAGCCGCGCCCGCCCCTTCTGGCGCGTGTGTTTTTTGCAGCCGAATCATACCACACTGTGCTGTAAGCTGACGCAGCCCTTGTGGGGCGGAATGTGACAAATCAGTGTGCAACCGCGGGATGCAAATGGCATGCAGTGCGGCGCACATCCCTCTTCTCTGCTTGCCATCAAACAGGCATACGGTAGACTGAAGTATGCTGTGCTGTGCACAGGCTGAACTCCGTTGTTGAGCTGATTACAGGGCAGGAAGGCTGCCGGCGAATGGCGCAGGCAGCTTGGCTGGGTAGGTGAGCGGCGAATGCCCGCATAACAAATGCGCGATGTGAAAAGCGGGGGCAAAAACAGCAGGGGAGGGCGAGGGAGGAGACAAGGGACAGCAGCTAGAATAGGAATGGCTGGGTCGGTGGGTTAATTGATTGCACACGGGACAGAGAGAGACATCAATCTTGGCTGCCGCTGTGCTGTGCCTGCTGTGTGCATCGCCTGACAGGGCCAGCTTCCAAGGGCACTACGCCCCAGCACAGCACAGCACGGCACGGCACAGCGCGGCGCTGCGCAGCGCAGCACAGCACGGCACGGTGCGCTCAGCGCCGGCCGGGCAGGCCGCCCCATGCGCCGGCCTTCTGGTTGCCGCGGCCGCCGTTGGCCTCAGCCGCCGCCTTGCGCTCCTCCTCCGCCTTCTTCTTGGCCTCCTCCTCGCGCTGCAGAAGCAAGATGAGGCAGTTTACATCAGTCGATATCGACGGGCTAACGCCTACTCATCCTGCACATGGTGGCAAGCCATGCGCCTGTGCCTCTTCACATCAACCCGCCTCGACGGCCTCTGATGGCCGGCCACGTGAGTCCATCCATGCCCAATCACCGCAGGAGGTGGCCGCGATCTCCTTCCAGTCACCACTGGGCCCCTTTTCATATCAACTAAGCCAGGCGGACCACCCAAATCAAACCCACCTTGACTGCCTGGGGGTCGAGCAGGCGGCGCAGCGCGATCCGGACCTTGGTGCCGCCGTCGATGGGGTCCAGCGGGTCCTTGCGCATGCTGCAAATAAAGACAAGGGGGGGAGTGGCCATTCGGAAAATATGAACAACGTGTTGCAGCTGCAGTCGATGGGGTCCAGCGGGTCCTTGCGCATGCTGCGGGGAGAAAGCAGAGGGAAATGTAAGCAATGATCTGAGCAGGTTGTCTGCAAGTCTGGTGCTCTGATCAATTGGTTCCAGGGGGTCCTTGCGCATGCTGCACAGAGGGAAGGAGAATGGGGGAGGACAATGATGTGCACATGTGGAGGCCAACTTGGAGCGCCCCACCCGGCTCAAAAACTCTGACCAACCGCAGGCATGAACACTCACGGCGCTGGCGGTTGGCCAGGCAGCATGGCAACCTATTTCTGGCACACCAAGCAGCCCCCCTCCTGGCTCACCGATGGTTGAGCACCAGCGGCGCGATGCGCTCCAGATCTTCCTTGGTCGCCTGCGAGGTTGAGAAGAAGTAGTGGATGAATGGCCGCCACTGGAGAAAACAGCAGCGTCTGTACCACGGCGGCATGCAACTGCAAATGGCCGGCTTAAGGTCCTCCTTGGCGTCCCGCAATGGCAGCGAAGGCATTCACAAGTAAAGCAGCAGTGTGCACGTCCTCGCTGCCGCCCGCCCGCCCACCTGGGTGCGGCCCTCGAACGCGCAGAATGCGCGGACGGCCTTGTTGGTGGTGATGTCGCCGCGCACGCCGTCAATGTCGAGGAAGGAGCACAGCTCGCTGCGCAAAGCAGGAGGAAAGAACAGGTGGTGGAGTGAAGACTTTGGTGAGGAATGTGCCGAGAGAGGGTTGCTCGCCAGAGCGTTGCATGCGTTTAAAGTCCAGGAAGGAGCAGAATTCGCTGCAGCTGCAGGGAGAAGGCTCTTCAGCAGCCTTCCAGCACCCACCTGATCTTCAGCTTGAGCTCCTTGGGAACCTGCACGCGGGCCAGCATGTCGCGCGCGGCGCCCAGCTTCTGCCGCAGCGCCTCCTGGTCCGGCTCAACTGCAGGGGTAAGGTAAACAGAGACAAACAGGTGCAATGAGCAAACAGTGCTGCCTTTTGTGTGCAAGACAGCCAGCTTCTGCCGCAGCGCCTCCTCGTCCGGCTCAACTGTGGGAGGGCAGGACAAACCAGGACATAACTAGCAAAAGGCATAGACCAGAGAGAGTCGAAAGCATGCGAGAGCAGGTCAGGCGTGGCGCGCAACCCAGATGCAAGGCAAAGTGCGCCTTACTTCTCGGCAAACGCGTCTGCGTTGCTCTTGTACGCTATCCAGCTATCCAACAAGCACCAGCCCGCCAAAACTTGCCCGGAGCCCCCCAGTAGCAATACACGTGTATCTCACTCTTCTCGGCGAAGGCGTCTGCGTTGCTCTCGTAGGCTATCCGGTCCATCACCATCTGCGTGCGCTCGCCCACATCCATCAGCGTGGCCACGTTGACTGCAGGGTTGAATGGAAGGGAGCTTGAGTGAAATCACAATGTTGTGAGGGCAGCATGCACGCAGGTTGGTTGAGCGGGCACTGTGCACACTTGCTCGACCGACACGTCAGCGCCGGTTCTGCACGCTGCGGCCTGCCCACCAGCCCGCTTGCCCTGTGCCTCCGCCCGCATCTGTCCCACTCACCGCTGAGGCCAAAGCGGTCCATCGCTTATCCGCCCACTCGCCCACTGGCCCAACCCCACCGCCCGCCCATTAGGCCCCACCCACCGCTGAGGCCGAAGCGGTCCAGCAGCTGGGGGCGCAGCTCGCCCTCCGCGGGGTTGCCGCTGCCAATCATGATGAACTTGGCGGGGTGCACGATGGAGATGCCCTCGCGCTCAACCGTGTTCTGGCCACCGGCGGCTGCACGCGAAAGCAGGGGACAGCAGATAAAGCAGCAGGCAGCCGGTGAGGAAATGTGCGCGATGGAGCTCTGCCATGGCCGCCCTTTCAATGGCCATGCTGAGCAGCTGCAGCAGCAGCAACACATCCAAGTTGTTTGACTGCTCAGCGTTGACGCCACGCTCCACAACTAGCAACACTCTTCACAGCATTGTGCAGCGGGGCGCACCCGAGTCGAGCACCACGTCCACCAGGCCGTCGTCCAGCAGGTTCACCTCGTCCACGTACCTGCCAAGGGGAAGGAAAAGGAAGAAGAGGTAAGCAAGGGGTGAGGCAAGCTTGGCAAGATGGGAGACCGACGGAACTGTTGTCCAGCAGGTTCACCTCGTCCACATAGCTGCATCGTGTTTTCAACAAGGAGATGAGCGAACAGCGGCGGGTGAGGCTTGCGACCCGCCTGCCGCAAGCGTGCCCCTGCCTGCATCCCGTCCTAGGGCTGTAGCCCTGCTTGGCAAAACAGCGCCCAAAGCGCCCTGCATCCCAGGCCAGCTGCTCTCTGCAAAAGCAGCGCTTGCAGTGCCCTGCATCCCAGCCAGTCCAGCTGCTCACAGGATGCCGCGGTTGGCGCAGCAGCAGCGCCCAAATACAACAGAGGCACTCCCAAAGCCCAACAGCAGCAGTGCTCACAGGATGCCGCGGTTGGCGCGCGCCAGCAGGCCCGGCTCGTATGCCTTGACGCCCTCCGTCAGCGCCTTCTCAATGTCGATGGTGCCGCAGATGCGGTCCTCTGTTGAGGGAGGGGAGGGGGCAGGGGCAGGCAAGCGGAGTGAGACACCTTTCAATGTCGATGGCGCCGCAGATGCGGTCCTCTGTTGAGGGAGGGGCAGGGTAGGGCAGGCACGGTGGCAGAGTGAAACTATAGGCCCAGTGAGACTGCATTGCAAGCCGGTGGGCAGCATATACGCTCCTACACTGCCGCCACAGAGCACCGGAGTCCACTGCAAAAATAAGCCGGCTTCCCCCCCGCCTCACCGGTGGCTCCCAGCGGCAGCTCCACCAGCGGCGTGCGCATCTGGGCTGCCGGCAGCTTCTCGCCCGCCAGGTAACGCTGCAGCGCGTCGGGGCCCATCAGCTTGGGGTCTGCGGGGCGAGGTTGAGAAGGGAGTGTGTGAGTGGTATGGTACCTAGAGGGTGTGTAGGCAGTTGCGCAACGGAGGGCCCATCAGCTTGGGGTCTGCGGGGCGGGTGGGATGAAGAAGGGTGTGAGTGGTGGGGTGGAACCGAGGGTCAGGCAACGAGGAGGCTCAAGTGATGGCACAATCAGCACAACGGCGTGGCAGCAGAGAGCCCACCAGCATGGCAGCATCACGGCTGTGGCTGCCGCCCAAAACCAGCCAGCTGTGCGTGCACCCGTGGGCGAGGAGTTGAAGGGGTCGTCGGCCACCACGTCAACCATGGGCAGCGGCACGAAAACCAAACAGCAAGCTAAGTCCTGACAAACCAGCTATGTACGCACCCGTGGGGGAGGAGTTGAAGGGGTCGTCGGCCACAATGTCAATCATGGGCAGCAGGTCCACCAGCGAGCGCACAGCCACGCTCTTGCCGGTGCCGCGGTCGCCCATGATCAGCACGCCGCCTGGGGGCAGGGACATGGAATGGGCGCAGTTGGAAAAGCAAAGTGCTGTAGAAGCAGCAGGGTTGCAGGTCAATGGTCTGGCGTGCCGCGGTCGCCCATGATCGGCACGCCGCCTGCAAAGATTAAGAGTAGAGAGCGCAGTGTTGTTGGAGCAGCAGCAGGGCGGTGGGCTGCCAGTGCCAAGGAGCGAGCTTGGAGCAGCGTGGCCATGCACATAAACCTGGTAAGGCAGCTAGAGAGGCGCTGCAGCCAGCCGGCGGCAGAACCGAGGCTCAACAGGCAGGTGCAAGTCGGCTAAAGGATGAAAGAAATGTATGGGGTCCGCTAACAACCCCACCCCAAAATTGCACCGATGCACCGGCTCCACGCGCACCGATGGAGGGGTCCACCACGTTGAGCAGCAGCGCGAGCTTCATGTCCTCCTGCCCCGCCAGCCGCGTGAACGGGAAGGCCGGCTTCTTCTTCACCACCGGCCGCTCGGGCGCTGGAGGAGAGGAAGGGGAGGGGAGGCACGAGTGCAGGCGGGTGCGCAGCGAGCGGCGGCAAAAGAGCGGCGGCGGCGGCGGCAGGTGCGGGGGAGCCTGGGCCGCACCCAGCGGCGTGTGTAACTGCGCACGCGTTTCCCCGACAGATGCTGCAGTCTTGACTCCCCAAGGCCCCTGCCCGCGCACCTGCCACTGCCTGCACCACCAGCAGCCTCCTGCCCTGCACTGGCGCGCCGGCTTGGCGCCGAGCCGCTGCTGCATGCTGCCTGGGACGCTGTGCCACCACCGCCGGGCGTGCCGGGGCGGCCAGCACGGCGGGCCCGACTGCCGTCCGCTGCATACTCCTCTTCAGCCCTTCTCGCTGCTGCTACAGAATCGGATGGGTTTGCAGGCAACTCTGGTTGCAACGCCAGCGCGATTGTTGTCGAAGGGCCTGTGGATGGGGACTGGGTGAGCGCCAGGCGGGCGACCGCCGCTGCAAATGTGTGTGCAGCTGCCGAGCGGCCGTGCATTCTGTGCTCCTTGCACCGCCATCTGTGTCACATGCACTTGCTCTAGCATCGCGCTCGGCTCGTCTGTGCCGCGTCAAGGGTTTGGTGGGGCCCAGAATGGCAACCCTCGCTCGTGGAGGCGCACATTGTGGCCTGGCAGCCGCTGCTGGGTCCAACCAGCGTCCTAGCAGGTGAGGGGCTGCAGCACGCTGCCCTGCCGCCGCCGCTGGCGCCGCGCCGAACCTGGCGGCGATGCTGTCGCGTGCTGCGCCGTTTTTAGGTCGCATCCAATCTTCATTCACAAGTTCTGGGGTTGCCTGGAACAAAAATCATGGTGCTGCCACCATCATCCCAACAAGAAATGAATGCCTCCCGTGCACCGCTCACCCAACGCTGCGCAGGCGCTCCCTTACACCCCACAGCCGCCATGCCAGCCGCCAGCTGGTGCGACCGATTGCAGCCCTCGCACCTGCCGTCCTGGCGGCTGCGCCGGCAGAGCGCGCACCCCCCAGCCCCAGCAAGCTGCGGTGGGAGGTGGCACTGTCGCACCACGACTGTGCCACCTGTGAGGCAGAGGTGGCCCAGCTGCTTGCCGCCGACCCAACAAACATAGAAGCAGCCGGCGCCGGCGGCAACCGGCCGCTGCACCTCGCGGCGGCACGAGCACGGAGGGGGCTCCCAGCCGCAGGTGCCATTCGCCTGCTGCTGGCGGCGGGGGCGCGGCCGGATGCGCGCAATGCCAGTGGCCAGTCCAGCCTGCACATGCTGGTCTGTGAGCCGCTGAGTGGCGCCACGCTGGCGGCGCTGCGTGCGCTGCTGCGTGGCGGTGCCAGCCCCAGCCTGCCCGGGCCAGACGGCCTGCCGCCGCTGCACACCGCGGCTGGCTTTGCAGATGGCAGTGCAGCGGCTCGAGTCATCAGGGTGCTACTGGATGCTGGGGTGGATGTGAACCAGGCAGCCTCAGCAGACGGCGGCAGCACAGCCCTGCATCAAGCGGCCGTGAATGGGGGACTGTACTGGCCCCCCGTGGCAAGCCTGGGCCCAGGCAGCAGCAGCAGTGGCGGCCTGCTGCCGCACCGCCCAGCCGGCAGGCCCGCCCTCCGCATCAAACAGTCGGCTGGTGCAGCGGCTGTCGCTGCCCTGGTTGCCGCTGGCAGCGACGTCTCTGCATGCAATGCGGCAGGCCTGGCGCCGCTGCACTACTGTGCTGCGCATGCACGCCAGCCGGCAGCGGCCGCAGCAGTGGTGGCGGCCCTGGTGGCGGCAGGTGCTGATGTGGATGGGCCGGATGCGGGCGGCAAGCTGAAGCTGACCCCCATGCACCACGCCCTGCACAACGCATCTCCTGCAGGACCAGCAGTGCTAGCGGCACTTGCTAAAGCGGGGGCCAGCGTACGGCCGCTGCTGGAGCGCCTCGACTGATAGCTGGCTGTTGCTGCATTGTAGATGCTGCTTTTGTACCTGCCTTCCCCATGTAGGACTTACGGATTTCTTGATACCATGCATGCCGTGCCCTCCTGCCCTGCTGTTGCCATTGTACCCTGCCCACGCTTGAGTTGTACCCTGCCTTGAGTTGTACCCTGCCTTGCTGCTCCTCTGTGCGTGCCCCACTACCGTGCCCCCCACCCAGGTTGCCGCCATTCAGTGACTCTTCGTTGCTCTTCAATCTGCAAGTTGCCTTTGATTGCTAGCGTAATCGCATTTGTGTATGAGCCGTTGTCCCCACCATGCTGCCCTCCTGGCTGCGAGGCTGTGAGCGCAAGAGCCGGCCGCCGCTCGGCAGCGGGGCAGCAGCGGCAGCGGCAGCGCGTGGGCGCAGTGGCTGTTAGCACGCCACCCTGCCTCCTCAGGCAAATCCACATATTCTGCTTCCCCACCGCCGCACTCTGCTCGCCTGCAAGCGCCGCGCCGCGACCGACCCAAAGCGTCGAGCAGCGTCGCTGCTTGATCGTCCGTCTGGCACCTTTGCTTGCTGTGTCAGACAGGTGGGCCACGCCCGCAACGCCTGTTCAGCCGCCCAGCCTCCGGCGGCCGTGCGACCAGCCTGCGCTTGCAACCCTGCGGGCTGCTGCGGCCTTGCATCGCATCGTGCTCTCACTGTGGTGTGAATTGGGCAGCCAAACCTCTCGCCGCCGGTGCTACCCCTCCGCCGCCGCCGCCACTGCTGCCCACTCGGCAAGCGCGTGTGCTACCTTGTCGTCAACCCTGCTGCCCCAACTTGCACGCCGCAGGTCAAGCAGGTAGCGTAATTGACAGCCAGGTGGCAACGGCAGCAGAGCAGGCGCAGGCAAGATGGACCCCAACCTCGCGGCCATGCAGAACCTGCCGCAGGCGCAGCAGCAGCAGCTGATGCAGGCCATAGAGCAGATGCAAGTGCGGGACAGGTGCGCTGCTGAGCAGGGGGCGAGCAGGGAAGGGCAGTAGGGGTGCATTGATTTTCGATGTGGTCGCAGCGGATGGGGCTGCAAGCTCGGTGCTGATGAGCAGTCTGTGCCAGACCGACATGCAGCTCAGCCGCCCAACCTTGCACCCGCTCGTACCAGCTTTCGACGCCCAACACCGCATCTCTTTGTAGATCCACACACTGGCCACACTCCGCCTTGCCCTGCCTCCCCTCCTGCCCACCTCCTGGCCCTGCCGCCCCTCCTGCGCACCCTCCATTCTCCCGCAGCCTGGGCATGTACAGCTCCCTCCTCCCCTCCCGCCCACCCCCTTGCCTGTCTTCCTGCCCACCCACCCGCCTCACGCAGCCTGCGCATGTACAACTCCCTGGTGGAGCGCTGCTTCCGCGACTGCGTCTCCGAGTTCCGGTCAAAGGACCTGAACGCGGGGGAGGAGAAGGTGCGCACAAGTACTGCATATGTAGTGCAAGAGCAGTAGCTGCAGCTTGTGTTCGGTTGGAGTGGCCGTCAAAGGACCTGAACGCGGGGGAGGAGAAGTGCGGTCTTCAGTTGCAGACAGACAGCTGGGGCGCGTGGCAAGCGTGTGCTGATGCGGCCAGCCTTGCGCCGCCAACATTCTTGCTGTACTGACTCGCTGGTTTGGTGCTGGGACCAAACCTCACCTAGCACAACACCTGCTTGGTTCGCCGCCTTCCTTGCCCCTTCACTGCGCTGCAGTGCGTGCAGTCGTGCGCGACCAAGTTCATGAAGCACAGCGCGCGTGTCGGCATCCGATTCGGCGAGCTGTCCAGCGAGGCTGAGTCGCAGATGCAGGCCATGATGCAGCAGCAGCAGGGGGGCAAGTGAGGGCTGCCTCGGGCACAGCCACCGTGCTGCACGGCAGCGCGGCAGTGCTGCTCCAGTGGCCCTGCGCGCTGTAGCGCTGCTGTGGTGCGGCTGAACCCAAGCTTGAGAGCGCATGTGCGCCACTTGTTGTTGCTGCTGCTTTCAGTGTTCCATCCTCCGAGCTCAGATGGCCTGGCGGTGAGGTGTAACGTTTGCCAGGAGGCTGGGCACGCCACAGCAGGCGCTGTGCTACAGAATAGCGCCGGCTTGGTGTGCACTTCAACTGGGGGGGCGCACATTTAGTGCATGTATATTACATTACAGTGGAGACAGGCGCAAAATGTGCAGTACAGAAGAAATTACGGGTAAGAAGCTTGAGTTGGCCGCCCGAATGGATCAGTTAGTCTCGGACAAGAAAAGGCTGGAAACAGCCAGCTGGTTGGATTCCCAAAACAAACCGAAGGACAAGAGGACCTGGTGGCATGCGTAAGATAGCGTGCGTAGGGGACATGAAAAAGTTGGAGTCAAGGGTCATTGTTCTTGTTTGGAGGGCACGATTGCTGTGCAGGTCAGGGCAATGGAGGGCCCGCAGCAGCGTGTGGATGGAAAGGTGAGGCAGGCACATGCATGCGGCCCGTCCGCCATTGGTCAACGTCTTGCTGCAAGCTTGCTATGCAGCGTGTCATGGGGTGTGCGTGTTGAGGCCGGCCCTGCCACCGGGCGGCTTGGCGCAGGTGCAGGCGCCCTGCGCATTCAGGCTGCCGGTCAGCACGGCACTGGTGGAGGCCAGCCCGCCGCCAGCGGTGACCTTGCCGGTGGCAGCCACATCGCCATAGGTAGTGATGCTGCGCTTGGCTGTGATTTCGCCATAGCCGGTGATGTTGCCTTCCACCCAGGCGTTCCTCCGGATGGTGCCGCCGCCATTCACGATCAGCGCCGCCGCTGCGGCAGGGCGTGCAAGGGATGGGTTTGGGTGGGCTTGCTTCTCGGCACACCCACGGCTGGCTGCTGCCAAGGTGGGCTGGCTGAACAGCACTAGCTGCACAGCACACAGGTCCTGCCCACGCGTACGTGAGGGCTGCCCACTTTCCCCTGTCCCTTCTCCCTGGTACTCACGTGCAGCTTCGGTACCGATGGTCAGGCCTTGGCCGCCTGCGCCCCTGATGGTGGCAGCGCCGCCGACGGTCAGCTGGCGAGCCACGCTGAGTGCGCCGTTCGTGCTCAGCGTGCCGCTCGTGCTCAGCGCGCCTCCGACGCTCAGCTCTCCAGCCACGGTTTGGTCCCTCGCCACGCGCAGCGTGTTCACAACCGCCAGTGTCCGCACGTTCAGCGCCTCTTGGCCGGCGGCCAGCTTCGTGCCCAGCAAGGTGGAGCGAGTGACTGCGAGCAGTGGGGCATGGGTGGCAGAGGGGCAAGAAGCTGGAGAGTCTGCCTGCTGAATGTGCGGTGCGTGGCAGCATACTGCTGCAGTGTTGCGACAGCAATGGCATTGCCTCCCTCCAAAGGAAGCAGAAAAGACAGCACTGCATCGTTGTGCAACAGCTGCCACGGCCGTACCTGTCAGGCTGTCCGCTGTTGCATTTGCAGCCGACAGGCTGCCGGCTGTAAGCCTGCCGGCGATAGATGCGCTGCCAAATGTGGCTGTTGCTAACACCTGCGGGTGAAGGGGCCAGTGTGAGGGATGTGGGCGGGAAGGGAGCATTGCAGCGTGCCTGTGCACAGCAGCGTCAGGATAAAGAATGAGCGAATTCGGCCGCACTGGCACCGTAGCTAGCACTTGCCGTGAGGGAAGTCATGCTGACACTGCCCACAGCCTTGGCGCCAGCGATGGAAGAGCCCATTGCGCCTGCGTTGGCCGGGGAAGCAGGTTGAATGTGTAGCGCTTGGCATGTGTTGAACATCCTCCAAGCAGGGAGCGACCGCCTACAATTCATGTAGCATAGCTGCTGTAGGACGCTGGTGCATGGGGGCGCCATGCATGCACCCCATGGAACTGCTCACCTGCGACAGCCAGGTTGCCTGTGATCGTTGTGTCCTTCAACGAAGTGAGGCCGGCAGTCACGCTGCCTTGAGACACCAGCGAGGTGGTGGCGGTGATTCTGCTGGCGTTCAGGCTGCCGTGGACGGACAGGGAACCGATGCTTCCTTCCCTGGCCACCGCAAGGGAGCCTCCAGACAGGACGTTGGTTGCGGTCAGGTTCGCTGCCTTGACGGTAGGCGCCGACAGCTGGGTGGTGACGGTCACTACGGGCGCGGTGAGTGACTGGACGGCGGTAATGACCGGGGCTGAGAGGGAGGCGCCGGCAATCATGGCTGGGGCGGACACAGATGTAGACGCTGCGACTGTCCCTGCCGCCACAGAAGCGGCAGTCAGGGCGCCCGTGATGCTCGCATTTCCGGTCACTGCAGCACAAAGGATGGCAGCCGGAAGAGGTATAAGACGGATCCTCTCCTCACGACAGGTACGTCTGGTGCAGCATTCTACCACAACCCATCCAAACACAGACGCAGCATGGCCCTGACTCAGCCAGCAGCCAGCAGGCAGCACAGCCCCACCTGTCAGCTTGCCGGTGACCAGCATGGGGCCATCCAGCACATTGTCTCCCTTCAGGCTGGTGTCGCCCTGCGGTGGCAAGAGGAGGGGTGCGGGGTGGGGTGGGTTTGGTTGCTTGCAGATGCTGGCTGGGCGGCGCGGCTGCCTGCTTGCCGGCCTGCCATCCACACTCAACACCACCCCATCCTCATGTCCTCCCTCAGCGCACCAGCACGGTGAAGGCGGATGTGAGGTCCACGTCACCAGTCACCTGCACAGCATGCATGGCATGGCAAGATGTATGGGCAGCTGCGTGTGCATCCCGTGCTGCCACTGAGGAACAGCCAGCCGGTGGGCGCGCAAGCAGGTGCAGTCCAGTCTGCATGCGCGTTCACACACATACCACCCAGCCGTCTTGCCTTGAGTGCTCCGCGGTCGTCGGTTGGGTCGGTGCTGCTGCCGCCAGTCAGGGTGAGCGCGCGCACGTTGGCACTGTCTGCCACCGTGATCGTCTGCAGGCACAGTTGGGGTGGGAGGCGGCGAGGGAGGTATTGCTGGCAAGATGCAGCCAGCAAGCCAGGCACAGTCAGGCAGGCAGCCTGCGGGGAGGCGAGTGGGCAGGGCATCCCTTACCAAACCCACAATCGCACATCCCTCCAAACCCACAATCGCACATCCCTCACCAAACCCACAATCGCTTACCGTGGGTGCAGTGATGGTGGTGGCCCCCTGCAGTGTGCTAGCGCCCTGCACCGAAAGGCTGCCCACAGCGGCAGCTGCGGACACGTTGAGACCGCCCGTCACAGACACACCGCCCGCCAGGCTGCTTGGACCAGTGCTGGCGGCCAGGGCAGCACCGCTGACGGTGCCTGTGGCAGCCAGGTTTCCGGTCACAGAGGCACCGCCCTGCAGGGCAGATGCTCCCGACACCTGCAGGCTGCCGGCGCTCAGCTGGCCAGTCACCGAGGCGGCAGCTGAGCAGGACAGCGAGCCTGTGGATGTGGAGCCTGCAAGCCAGGCGCAGGGCAGGTGCACGGCAGTGAGGCAGCAAGCGTGGCGGAGGAGCATGCCATGCCGCATGAGGGATGCTGCTGGCATGGAATGACCTTGCCCCGGCAGCCAAACAGCGACCGCCTGCCACGCACCTGTGACAATTAGGCTGCCACTGACGGTGGTGTCGTTCAGAGCGGCCGTTCCGGCGGCCAGGCTGCCTTGCGACACCAGCGCACTGGTGGCGGTGACAGCGGGGGCAGTCACAGAGGTGCCAGCAGCCAGCGATGCCGCCGTGATGGCGCCAGTGATGTTGGCATCGCCGGTGACTGCATGGAAGGCCAGCAGGGCAGCAGGCGGAATGGGCGACGTGTTCACATGGATGCCGCCCAGCATAGCCCTGACTCAGTCAACTCATCCAGCTCAGCCCCACCTGTCAGCTTGCCGGTGACCAGCATGGGGCCATCCAGCACATTGTCTCCCTTCAGGCTGGTGTCGCCCTGCGGTGGCAAGAGGAGGGGTGCGGGGTGGGGTGGGTTTGGTTGCTTGCAGATGCTGGCTGGGCGGCGCGGCTGCCTGCTTGCCGGCCTGCCATCCACACTCAACACCACCCCATCCTCATGTCCTCCCTCAGCGCACCAGCACGGTGAAGGCGGATGTGAGGTCCACGTCACCAGTCACCTGCACAGCATGCATGGCATGGCAAGATGTATGGGCAGCTGCGTGTGCATCCCGTGCTGCCACTGAGGAACAGCCAGCCGGTGGGCGCGCAAGCAGGTGCAGTCCAGTCTGCATGCGCGTTCACACACATACCACCCAGCCGTCTTGCCTTGAGTGCTCCGCGGTCGTCGGTTGGGTCGGTGCTGCTGCCGCCAGTCAGGGTGAGCGCGCGCACGTTGGCACTGTCTGCCACCGTGATCGTCTGCAGGCACAGTTGGGGTGGGAGGCGGCGAGGGAGGTATTGCTGGCAAGATGCAGCCAGCAAGCCAGGCACAGTCAGGCAGGCAGCCTGCGGGGAGGCGAGTGGGCAGGGCATCCCTTACCAAACCCACAATCGCACATCCCTCCAAACCCACAATCGCACATCCCTCACCAAACCCACAATCGCTTACCGTGGGTGCAGTGATGGTGGTGGCCCCCTGCAGTGTGCTAGCGCCCTGCACCGAAAGGCTGCCCACAGCGGCAGCTGCGGACACGTTGAGACCGCCCGTCACAGACACACCGCCCGCCAGGCTGCTTGGACCAGTGCTGGCGGCCAGGGCAGCACCGCTGACGGTGCCTGTGGCAGCCAGGTTTCCGGTCACAGAGGCACCGCCCTGCAGGGCAGATGCTCCCGACACCTGCAGGCTGCCGGCGCTCAGCTGGCCAGTCACCGAGGCGGCAGCTGAGCAGGACAGCGAGCCTGTGGATGTGGAGCCTGCAAGCCAGGCGC
>VFQQ010003335.1_pt1 | contig 15840 bp, 15 predicted proteins | sample 3512341 | NCBI WGS metagenome assembly VFQQ01 (sample SAMN10412373, study PRJNA504923) | tailings metagenome | isolation source: Relicate 2 Philex TSF1 revegetated site | place: Philippines: Tuba, Benguet | collected 2017-08-29 | reverse complement strand
GAAGCTCTCGAACTGCGCCGCCAGCACCAGGAAGATGAACAGCAGCGCCAACACGAACACGAGCGTGAGCGAACCCGAGCTCGACTTGAACTCGCGGCTCACACCGTTGAGCTCGGTGGCGTAACCCTGCGGCAGCACACGCGCGGCGGCTTCGTCCATGAACTTCAGCGCCTCGCCCAATGAGTAGCCCGGCGCCAGGTTGGCGGTGATCGTCACCGAACGGCGCTGGTTGAAGTGGTTGAGCTCGCGCGGGCTCACGGCCTCGCGGATGCGCACCAGGCTCGACAGCGGCACCATCGTGTCGCCGCGGCCGCGCACGAAGATCTTCTCGATGTCCTCGGGTGTGGCGCGGCCGCCGGCACTGGTCTGCACCATCACGTCGTACTGCTCGGCATCGCGTTTGTAGCGGGTGACGGCGCGGCCACCCAGCATGGTCTCCAGCGTGCGCGCCACCGAATCGACCGTCACGCCCATGTCGGCGGCGCGGGCGCGGTCCACGTCGATGAAGATCTCGGGCTTGTTCAGCTGCAGGTCACTGTCGGGCTGCACGATGCCGGGGTTCTTCTGCATCTCGGCAATCAGCGCCTGGCCGGCGCGCGCCATGTTGTCGTAGCTGTCGCCACTGACGATCACGAAGTTGATCGGCCGCTCGCGGAAGCCCTGCCCCAGGCTGGGTGGCGTGACCGGGAACACGTTGATGCCGGGCAGCGACATCACCTGCGGCAGCAGCAGCCGCGCCAGCTCGGGCGTGCTGCGTGTGCGCTCCTCCCAGTCGGTGGTGCGCAGCGCACCGAAGGCGCTGCTGACCTGGCCGCCGCCCATGAAGAAGAAGCGGCGGTCGAACTCGGGGTACTGCGAGGTGATCTCCTCCAGCTTGTCGAGGTAGCGCGCGGTGTACTCCAGCGTGGATCCATCGGGCGCGCGGATCGGCATGGCGATCACGCCGCGGTCTTCCAGCGGCGCCAGTTCGCTCTTGGCGTTCAGGTACAGCCAGGCCGTGCCGGCGCCGGAGGCCAGCATCACCAGCACCATCAACCAGCGGTTCCTCAGGGTCCATTTCAGCGCCGTGTTGTAGCCGTGGTCCAGCGCCACCAGGTTGCGCTCCATGAAGCGGTCGAACCAGCTGTGCTTGTTGCTGTGGCGCAGCAGCTTGCTGCACAACATGGGCGTGAGCGTCAGCGCCACGAAGCCCGACACCAGCACCGCGCCAGCCAGCGTCAGCGCAAACTCGCTGAACAGGCGCCCGGTGCGCCCCGGCGTGAAGGCCAGTGGCGCGAACACCGCGGCCAGCGTGAGTGTCATCGCCACCACGGCGAAGCTGATCTCGCGCACACCCTTGATCGCGGCCTGGAAGGGGTCGAGCCCCTCCTCGATGTGGCGGAAGATGTTCTCCAGCACCACGATGGCGTCGTCCACCACCAGGCCGATGGCCAGCACCAGCGCCAGCAGCACCAGCGTGTTGATCGTGAAGCCGGCCAGCGCGATGAGCGCGAAGGCGCCGATCAGGCTCACGGGAATGGTCACCAGCGGGATGAAGCTGGCGCGGAGCGTGCGCAGGAACACGAACACCACCAGCGCCACCAGCACCACGGCCTCGAGCACGGTCTGGAACACGGCCTTGATGCTGCGGTCGATGAACACGCTCAGGTCGTTGGCCTGCACCACCGTGACGCTGGCCGGTAGGTCACGCTGGATCTGCGGCATCAGCGCCTTCACGCCGGCGGCCACTTCCAGCGGGTTGGCGGTGGCGTTGCGGATGATGCCGGTGCTGATGCTGGGCGTGCCGTTCAGGCGCACGCGGCTGCGCTCGCTGGCCGCGGCCTCTTCGACACGCGCCACGTCGCGCAGGCGCACGGTGTAGCCGTTCACCGTCTTGAGCGCGATGTCGTTGAACTGCGCCACGGTGTTGAGGTCGGTGCGCGAGGTGACGCTGAACTCGCGCTGGCGGCTTTCGATGCGGCCGGCGGGCACCTCGAGGTTCTGGCGGCGCAGCGCGTCCTCGGCGTCCTGCACCGTCAGCCGGTAGGCGGCCAGCCGGTCGGGGTCGAGCCAGATGCGCATGGCGAAGCGGCGGTCGCCGCCCACCTGCACGTCGGCCACGCCGGGCACGGTCTGCAGGCGCGGCTTGACCACGCGGTTGATGAGGTCGGTGAGCTCCAGCGGGCTCATCGTCTCGCTGGTGTAGGCGAGCCAGATCGTGGGCGTGGCGTCGGCCTCCACCTTGGCGATGACGGGTTCGTCCACCGCGGCGGGCAGGCGGCCGCGCACACGGGCCACGCGGTCACGCACTTCCGCTGCCGCGGTGTCGGGATCCTTCGTGAGCTTGAAGCGCACCGTGATCTGGCTCTGCTCGGTGCGCGAGACGCTGGTCATGATGTCCACGCCGTCGATGCCGGCGATGGAGTCTTCCAGCGGCTTGGTCACCTGCGATTCGATGACCTCGCTCGAAGCGCCGAGCAGCCGCGTGCTGACGTTGACCAGCGGCTCGTCGATGCGCGGGTACTCGCGCAGGCTCAGTTGCTGGAACGAGACCAGGCCCACCAGCACCAGCAGCAGCGACATCACGCAGGCCAGCACCGGGCGGCGGATGGAGGTTTCGGAGAGCTTCATGCTGGCCGCCTTTCGATGTCGGTGCGGATCGCGTTCAAGGCTGCGCCGGCTTCGGCACCGCGGGCGCCGGGGCGCTGCCGGCACCGCCGGCCTTGCCACCGCCGCCACCCTTGCCCTCGCCCGGCTTGCCGGTGCCGGCGGGCTTGCTGAGGTCGATCACGCGCAGCGGCACCGAGTCAGCGCGCATCAGCCGGCCATGCCCGGCCGTGACCACCGTGTCGCCCGGCTTCAGGCCCTCGAGGATCTCGACCTTGCCCGGCAGCCGCGTGCCGATCTTGGCTTCCAGCCGCTGCGAGCTCGCCTTGCCGTCGGCGCCCTGCACCACCTTAAACAGGAACTGCTTGGCGCCCACCGGCACCAGCGCCTCTTCAGGCACCACGACGGCACCTTCGCGCACCGAAAACACCACGCGCGGCCGCGCGAACATGCCCGGCTTCAGCTGCGAGCCCGGGTTGGCCACGGCGGCCAGCACCTGCAGCGCACGGCCGTTGGCATCGACGCGCGAATCGGCGGCGAGAACGCGGCCCTTGAAGATCTTGCCGGGCAGGGCGTCCAGCGTGACGTCCACACCCTGGCCGGGGCGCAGCCGGTCGACGTAGCGCTCGGGGATCGCAAACTGCACCGTCAGCGAGTTCAGGTCTTCGATGTTGACGACGTCGGCGCCGTCCTTCACGTAGTCGCCCACGTCCACGAGCTTCAGGCCGGCGGTGCCGTCGAAAGGCGCCACCACCTTCATGCGCTGAAGCTGGGCCTGTGCCAGCGCCACCTGTGCTTCGGCCACCTGCAGTGCGGCGGCGTTCTGGTCGACCGCGCTCTGGCTCACGAAGCCCTGGCCCAGCAGCTCGCGGCTGCGCGTGAGGTTGGTGCGTGCGATGCTGGCCTGGGCCTCGGCCTGCTTCAGCTGCGCCAGCTGCAGCGTGTCGTCCAGCTGCACCAGCAGCTGGCCCTTCCTCACGCGCTGGCCTTCATTGAAGCCGAGCCTCGCGATGCGGCCGCTGACCTCGGGGCGCAGCATCACACCCTGTGCCGCCTTCAGCGAGCCGACGGCCGACACGTCGTCGGTCAGCGTGACGGCCTCGGCGCGCCCCACCTCGACCGCGGCGGGGCCGCCCTGGCCCGGGCCCGCAGCAGCGCCACCGGCACCGGGCGCACGCGCAGCACCGGCCACGGGCGTGGCCTCCGGCGCCTTGGCGCCCCGCTGGAACCACCAGGCCGCGCCGGCCGCCACGGTGATACCGACGACGGCAACGATGGTGTGGATCTTCTTCAAGGGCGTCTCGTGCGATCGGTGAATCCGCAATCGTAACCAGCCGCAGTGCCGCCTGCAGGTGCAGGGGCACCGCACGCAGGGGTCGGACCCGGGCTTTACGCGGGTTTACACGACCGCGTCGACGCCGCGGTTGGCCAGTTGGTCGGCACGCTCGTTGCCGGGATCGCCGGCGTGCCCCTTGACCCAGCGCCATTGCACGTCGTGCGCAGCGTTCAGGCGGTCGAGTTCGCGCCAGAGCTCGGCGTTCTTCACGGGCTTGTTGTCAACCGTCTTCCAGCCGCGCTTCTTCCAGCCGTGGATCCAGCTCGTGATGCCGTCCTTCACGTAGGCACTGTCGGTGTACACGGTGACGCTGCAGCGGCGCGTGAGCGCCGTGAGCGCCTGGATCACGGCCGTGAGCTCCATGCGGTTGTTGGTGGTGAGCTTCTCGCCGCCGAACAGCTCGCGCTCGGCGGTGCCGGCCTTCAGCCACGCGCCCCAGCCACCGGGGCCGGGGTTGCCGCGGCAGGCGCCGTCGGCGTAGATGATCACGTCGGTCTTCGCGGTCTTGGTCTCGGCCGTCTCAGCCATCAGATCTCCGTTTCGGCAGCCATCTCGGTCACTTCCCGCTGCCGGTTCGCCACCACGGCTGGCGCGGCGCGCGGCTTGCGGCGTTCGTTCTTCACCAGGCCCACCAGGCGCATGCCGCGCACACGCTTCACGGCCACCAGGAAGTACAGCGCACCGAGCACCGGCCACCAACGGTCGGCCACGTTGTCGATCCAGGCCCAGCGCTGCAGCCAGGCCTCGCTCTTCACCGCCGGCCGCCAGGCACCGAAGCGCGCGCCCTCGACCTCGAAGCTGAGCAGGCGCAGCCAGTCACGCAGCCGCCAGTAGCCGATGAACTCGCCGCTGCTGGGCAGGTACAGCGGCTTGCCACGGCCCAGGCCCAGGCCCCGCTTCAGGTGCCCGGCGCGCTGGCGCAGGCCCCACAGGCTCGCGGGGTTGAAGCCCGTGATCACCACGCGGCCCTCGGGCACGAGCACACGCTCCACCTCGCGCAGTGTCTGGTGTGGGTCACGCGCCAGCTCGAGCGCGTGTGGCAGGACGACCAGGTCGATGCTCGCGTTGGGGAACGGCAGCGCGTCGAACTCGCAGCGCAGGTCCACCGGCACGGCGTGGCCGGTGCGGGCGCCGACCGCGTCGCTGCACACCCAGCGGTGCGGCATGCGGTTGGCGCGCAGCCCCTCGAGCTCGGGCAGGCCCAGCTGCAGCGCGTGGTAGCCGAAGACATCGGCCACGGCCTCGTCCAGGCGCGCCTGTTCCCAGGCCAGCAGGTGCTGCCCCGGCGGGGTCTGCAACCAGGACCCCAACTCTATAATCGAGTGTTGTCGTGTCATGAGCGTCAATGAACCTTCTCGCGCTGCCCGCCTTCACTGACAACTACATCTGGATGCTGCATGACGGCCACCGCGCCTTCGTGGTCGACCCGGGTGACGCAGCACCGGTGCACGAGGCGCTGGACCGCCTGCACCTCGAACTGGCGGGCATTCTAGTGACGCACCACCACGGCGATCATGTGGGTGGCATCGACGCGCTGCGTGCGCGGCTGCAGGGCCCCGTGTATGGCCCGGCGCGCGAGCGCATCCCGCAGCCCTTCACGCCGCTGAACGAGGGCGATGAAGTCGAGCTGCTCGGCCTGCGCTTCAGCGTCATCGACGTGCCCGGCCATACCGCCGGCCACATCGCCTACCTGCAGCAGGGCGAGCCGGCGGCGCCGCTGCTGTTCTGCGGCGACACGCTGTTCAGCGGCGGCTGCGGCCGGCTGTTCGAAGGCACGCCGGAACAGATGCACCGGTCGCTGTCCAAGCTGGCCGCGCTTGAGGCCGACACGCGCGTGTGCTGCACGCACGAGTACACGCTCTCCAACCTGCGCTTTGCCACCGCGGTGGAGCCCGGCAACGCCGAGCTCGCGGCCTACAAACAACGCTGCGAGCAGCTGCGCGAGCAGGGGCAGCCCACGCTGCCATCGAGCATCGGCGTGGAGCGCGGCGTCAACCCGTTCCTGCGTGCCACGGTGCCCGAGGTCATCGCCTCGGCGCTGGCGCAAGGTGCCGCGGGCCGCGAGGCCGTGCCGGTGTTCGCCGCGCTGCGCGAGTGGAAGAACCGCTTCTGATGAAAAACGCCGCTGCCGCGCTGGCCGTCCTGCTGCTCTCGGCCTGCGCGAGCGTCGCGCCGCCGCCCGAGCCCACACCGGCGCCGGCGCCGCCGCCCATGCCGGCGCCAGTTCCCGAGCCCCCGCCGCCGGTGCCCGCGCCGGTGGTGGCCGAACCCGAGCCCGCGCCACCGGCGCCACAGCCGCCCCGCTTCAGGCTCGACCCCGACCAGGACGCGGCCCGCGCCAGCCTCTGGGAGCGCCTGCGCGCCGGCTACGCGATGCCCGATCTCGAAGGTGATCTGGTGCAGCGCTGGGAGCAGTACTACGCGCGCCAGCCCGACTACGTGCAGCGCATGGTCGAACGCGGCGGGCGCTACCTGTTCCACATCGTCGAGGAGGTCGAGCGCCGCAACATGCCGGCCGAGCTGGCGCTGCTGCCCTTCATCGAAAGTGCATTCAATCCGCAGGCCATGTCGCGCGCGCGCGCCTCGGGCATGTGGCAGTTCATGCCGGCCACCGGGCGTGACTTCGACCTGCAGCAGAACCTGTTCCGCGACGACCGCCGCGACGTGCTGGCCAGCACCCGCGCCGCGCTCGACTACCTGCAGCAGCTGCACGCGATGTTCGGCGACTGGCACCTGGCGCTGGCCGCCTACAACTGGGGCCAGGGCAGCGTGCAGCGCGCCGTCAAGGCCAACCAGCGCGCGAAGAAGCCCACCCGCTACGAAGATCTGCGCATGCCGGCCGAAACGCGCAACTACGTGCCCAAGCTGCAGGCGGTGAAGAACATCATCAGCGACCCGGCGCGTTTCGGCCTCGCCTTGCCCACGCTGGAGAACCACCCGTACTTCCTCAGCGTGCCGATCGAGCGCGACATCGACGTGGCACTGGCCGCCAGGCTCGCCGGCCTGCCGCTCGACGAGTTCCAGGCGCTGAACCCGCAGATGAACCAGCCGGTGATCCTGGCCGCCGGCACGCCGCAGGTGCTGCTGCCCTACGACAACGCCAACCGCTTCGTGCGCGAGCTGGCCGAGAGCAAGGGCCCGCTGGCCAGCTGGACGGCCTGGACCGCACCCCGCACGCTCAAGCCGGTGGAGGCCGCCAAGCTGGTGGGCATGAGCGAGTCGGACCTGCGCGAGGCCAACAACATCCCGGCGCGCATGCTGGTGCGCCAGGGCTCGACGCTGCTGGTGCCCCGCGCCGCGCACGTCACCACCGACGTGCCCGAAGCCGTGGCCGAAAGTGCGGTGATGCTGCTCACACCCGAAGGCCGCACGCAACGCCGCGTGGTGCTGCGCGCCGGCCGCAAGGGCGACACGGTGGCCGCCGTGGCGCGGCGGTACCGCGTGAGCGCGGCCCAGGTGGCCGGCTGGAACGACGTGGGCGTCAACGCCCGCTTCAGGCCGGGGCAGACCATCGTCGTGATGCAGACCGCGCCGGTGCGCCAGGCGGCGGCCACGAAGCCGGGCCGCAAACCCGCCAGCCGCCCAGCGGCCCGCACCCGCATGGCTCAGGCCGCGCCGAGGTAGTCGCGCTTGCCCAGCTCCACCCCGGCGTGGCGCAGCAGCGCGTAGGTGGTGGTGGCGTGGAAGTAGAAGTTGGGCAGCACGAAGTGCTGCACGTAGTCCTGGCCCGTGAAGCGGCGCTCGCCGGTGCGCGTGGGCAGCACGATCTCGCGGCCCTCGCTGCCGTCCACCTGCGCGGCGCTGAAGCCCCGCACGTAGTCGATGGTCTTGCGGATGCGCGCGCGCAGCTCGTCGAGCGTGGTCTCGGTGTCGTCCCACTTCGGCACTTCCTGGCCCGCCAGGCGCGCCATGCAGCCCTTGGCGCCGTCGCTCATGATCTGGACCTGGCGCGTGAACGGCAGCATGTCGGGCGCCAGGCGCAGCACGAGGTAGTTGTTGACGTCGAACTTGCGCGCCTCGGCATGGACCTGGGCCTTGTCGAGCCAGGTCAGCACGTTGTTCAGCATGCGCACGAACACGGGTGCGGTGGCGGCGTGCATCGAGATGCTCATGGCGGTGTGTCTCCGGGTGTTGGGGTGATGGGGCGCGGATGCTAGCGGCTGCGGCTGCCCTGTGCAGGACAGGGCAGAATCGTCCGGCACCCCGTGCCGCCCATGAACATCATCATCCTCGACGACTACCAGGACGCCGTGCGCAAGCTCCAGTGCGCCAAGCTGCTGGAGCCCTACAACGCCAAGGTCTACACCAACACCGTGAAGGGCATCGGCCAGCTCAGCGTGCGGCTGCGTGACGCCGACGTGCTGGTGCTGATCCGCGAGCGAACGCAGTTCCCGCGTGCGCTGCTGGACAAGCTGCCGCGGCTGAAGCTCATCTCGCAGACCGGTCGCGTGGGTCCGCACATCGACATCGAGGCCTGCACGCGCCTGGGCATCGCGGTGGCCGAGGGCGTGGGCTCGCCGGTGGCCCCGGCCGAGCTGACCTGGGCGTTGATCATGGCCAGCATGCGGCGGCTGCCGCAGTACATCGGCAACCTCAAGCACGGTGCCTGGCAGCAGAGCGGGCTGAAGGCCGCCTCGATGCCGCCCAACTTCGGCCTGGGGCTGCTGCTCAAGGGCAAGACGCTGGGCATCTGGGGCTACGGCAAGATCGGCCGCCTGGTGGCCGGCTACGGGCGTGCCTTCGGCATGCAGGTGCTGGTGTGGGGCAGTGAACTGTCGCGCGAGCGCGCACGCGCCGACGGCAACGAGGCCGCCGAAAGCTGCGAAGCCTTCTTCGAAGCCAGCGACGTGCTGAGCCTGCACCTGCGCCTGAACGAGGCCACACGCGGCATCGTGCGCCTGGATGCACTGTCACGCATGAAGCCCACCGCGCTGCTGGTGAACACCTCGCGCGCCGAGCTGGTGGAGGAGAACGCGCTCGTGGCCGCACTCAACCGCGGCCGCCCCGGCATGGCCGCGGTCGACGTGTTCGAGAGCGAGCCCATCCTGCAGGGCCACCCGCTGCTGCGCCTGGAGAACGCCGTGTGCACGCCGCACATCGGCTACGTGGAGCAGGACAGCTACGAGCTGTACTTCGGCGCGGCTTTCGAGAACGTCATCAACTTCATCCACAACACGCCGACGAACCTGGTGAACCCCGAAGCACTGAAGGTGCTGCGTTGACATGGGCTCGCTGAAGGTGCTGCGTTGAGCCTCCAGAGCGCCAGCCGCGCGCTGCTGGCCGGCAACTTCGCCATCGGCTGCGGCGTGATGGTGGTGCCGGGTTCGCTGAACGACATCACCACCTCGCTGCAGGTCTCGGTGGCGGTGGCCGGGCAGCTGATCAGCGTGGCGGCGGTGGCCATGGCGCTCGGTGCGCCGCTGCTGGCGGTCTTCCTCGGCCACATGGACCGGCGCGTGCTGCTCACCGCAGCGCTGGTCTGGTACGCACTCGGGCACCTGCTGTCGGCACTGATGCCCAGCTATGCCGCGCTGCTGCCGCTGCGCACACTGTGCGTGCTGGCGGCCGCCGTGTTCTCGCCGCAGGCCGCGGCGGCCATCAACGTGATGGCGCCGCCCGAGCAACGCGGCCGCCACATGACCTTCATCTTCCTGGGCTGGAGCCTGGCGTCGGTGCTGGGCATGCCGGTGCACGCGTGGATCGGCGAGACCTTCGGCTGGCGCTGGGCCTTCGTGCTGGTGGCCGTGCTGGCCGCTGCTGCCGCCGTGGCCGTGTGGCGCACCGTGCCGCCCGGCGTGAAGCCGCCGCCGCTGTCGCTGCGCGGCTGGGGGCGTGTGCTGACGCGGCCCGCGCTGATGGGGCTGGTGCTGATCACGGTGCTCAGTGGCGCCGGCCAGTTCACGGTGTTCAGCTACATGGCGCCCTACTACCGGCAGGTGCTGGGCGCCGACGCCGGCACGGTGAGCCTGCTGTTCATGGGCTACGGTGTGTTCGGGGTGGTGGGCAACGTGCTGCTCACGCGATGGATCGACCGGCTCGGCCCCGCCCTGTGCGTGAACCTGGGGCTGGCAGCGATCCTGCTGGCCATGCTCGGTTGGCCGCTGGCGGCCAGCGTGCTGGCCATGGCCGTGGTCATCGTGCCTTGGGGCCTCGGCACCTTCTCGTCCAACTCCGGCCAGCAGGCGCGGCTGGCCACGGCCGAGCCGGCTTCGGCGCCGGCGCTGCTGGCGCTCAACACCTCGGCCATCTACGCCGGCCAGGCCATCGGCGCGGCGGCGGGTGGCGCGATCATCGCCACCACCGGCTTCGGCGGCCTGAGCTGGGTGGGCGTGGCCTTCATGGCCGCGGCCATCGGCCTGAGCCTGCTGCTGACGAAGCCACGCCATGGCTGATCTGCACCGGCCGGCCTCGCCCGCGGCGATGTTCTGGGCCTTCAACCGGCTATCGATGCAGGGCTTCGGCGGCGTGCTGCCGGTGGCGCAGCGTGAGCTGGTGGAGCGCCTGAACTGGCTCACGCGCGAGCAGTTCCTGGAGCTGCTGTCGCTGAGCCAGGTGCTGCCGGGACCGAACGTGATCAACCTGGGGCTCATCTTCGGTGACCGCCACTTCGGCTGGCGTGGCGCCATCGCGGCCACCGCGGGGCTGCTGCTGGGCCCGCTGCTGGTGGTGCTCGTGCTCGCCGCGCTGGCGGTGCAGTGGCGGCATGTGCCGCAGGTGGCCGGCGCCTTGCACGGCATGGGTGTGGTCGCGGCGGGGCTCGTGCTGTCCACGGCCATCAAGCTCGGGCGGGGCCTGAAGAAGAGTGCGCTCGGCGTGCCGGCGGCGGCCGTGCTCGTGCTGGCCACGGTGGGCCTGGTCGGCCTGCTGCGCTGGCCCTTGGCGCTGGTGGTGCTGGGCCTGGGCGGCGCCGGCATGGCACTGGCCTGGTGGCGGCTGCCGCGGTGATGCACGAGCTCGTCTTCGGCGCGCTCGGCCACGGCTGGCTGCAATGGCTGCAGCTGGGCGGGCATTTCCTGATGCTCTCGCTGCTGGCCATCGGCGGCGCCATCACCACGGTGCCGGACATGCAGCGCTACGTGGTGGGAGAACGCGGCTGGCTCAGCGACGCGCAGTTCAGCAACTGCATCGCGCTCGGCCAGGCGGCGCCGGGGCCGAACGTGCTGTTCGTGGCGGTGATCGGCTTTTCGGTGGCCGGCCTCATGGGCGTGCTGGCCACGATGATCGGCACGCTGCTGCCTTCCACCACGCTGGCGCTCACGGTGTCGCGCTGGGGCGACCGGCGGCAGGACTCGAAGCTGCTGAAGGCCTTCACCACCGGCATGGCGCCGCTCACCATCGGGCTCCTGCTGGCCACCGGCTGGATCCTGCTCGAACCCGTGCGTTTGCACGTCACCAGCGTCGGGCTGCTGGTGTTGACCATGGCCGTCATGCTGTTCACGAAGCTGAGCCCGATGTGGCTCGTGGGCCTGGGCCTGCTGGCCGGTGCGGCCGGGTGGCTGTGATGCATCCGGCACCCGCCCCTGCTGCGTAGCTGCTTTACATGAAGAAGACTCTGCTGCGCTGGGCGCTGGTGCTGCTGGGGGTGTACGCGCTGGTGCTCGCCGGCCTGTACTGGCGCCAGGAGGTGCTGCTGTTCCGCCCGCACAAGCTGGCCGAGGACCACGCCTTCACGCTGCCCGCCGACGTGAAGGAGCGCTGGGTCGAGGTGGAGGGAGGCCGTCTCAACGCGCTGCACCTGCAGCTGCCACAACCCGATGGCGTGGTGTTCTTCCTGCACGGCAACGGCGGCAGCCTGCAGAACTGGTTCGTGAACCTCGACTTCTACCGGCGCCAGAACTTCGACCTCTTCATGATCGACTACCGCGGCTACGGCAAGAGCCCCGGGCAGATCAGCAGCGAGGCGCAGCTGATGGCCGACGTGCGCGCGGCCTGGCAGGCGGTGGCGCCGGGCTATGCGGCCAAGCGCCAGGTGTTCTTCGGCCGCTCGCTCGGCACCGGGCCGGCGGCGCAGCTGGCGGCGGAACTGCAGCCCGACCTGACGATCCTCGTCTCGCCCTACTTCAGCATGCAGCGGCTGGCCGCCGAGCACTACGCCTGGGTGCCGAGTGCCGTCCTGCGCTACCCGCTGCGCACGGATCTCGCGCTGCCGCGCATCCGTGGCCCGGTGCTGCTGGTGCATGGCGAGCAGGACACCTTGATCCCGCCCGCGCACAGCCAGGCGCTGAAACCGCTGGCAACGAACGGCACCTTGGCCATCGTGCCCGGCGCCGGGCACAACGACCTGCAGGGCCGCGCGCCCTACACCGAGGCCTTGGCCACCGCGCTGTCGGCCATCAAGCGCTGACCGAACGCTGGCGCAGCGCCTCGAACAGGCACACACCGGCGGCCACGCTCACGTTCAGGCTCTCCACCGCGCCCTGCATGGGGATGCGCACGAGCGCGTCGCAGCTCTTGTGCGTGAGCTGGCGCATGCCGGGGCCTTCGGCGCCGAGCACGAGCGCCAGCGGCCCGGTGAGGTCGGCTTCGTGCAGCGAGGCGTCGGCATCGTCGCTGGTGCCGACGACGCGGATGCCCCGTTCCTTCAGCGCGGCCAGCGTGCGCGCGAGGTTGGTCACCATCAGGTAAGGCACGGTCTCGGCGGCGCCGCTGGCCACCTTGGCCACGGTGGCGTTCAAGCCCACGGCGTGGTCCTTGGGCGCGATCACCGCGTGCGCGCCGGCACCGTCGGCCACGCGCAGGCAGGCGCCGAGGTTGTGCGGGTCGGTCACGCCGTCGAGCACCAGCAGCAGCGGGGCCGCCACGCCGGCGTCTTCCAGGTCGTCGAGCACCTGCTCCACCGAGTGGCGCGGCGCCAGCGGCGCGACCTTGGCCACCACGCCCTGGTGGCGCGGGTTGCCGGCGAGTTGCGTGAGGCGTTCGCCGTCGCTTTCCACGAGCCTGGCCTTCGTCTCCTGTGCACGCTGCACGAACTGGCGCATGCGCGCGTCGCGGCGCGTGGTGTCGACGTGCACCTCGGCCACGGTCTCGGGCGCGGTCTTCAGGCGCACGGTGACGGCGTGGAAGCCGAAGAGGATCTTGTTGCTGCTGCTGCTCATGGCGGCGATTTCACCACCAGCCTCACCACCAGCCAACGGCACGCCCGCCGAGGATGGCGCCGATGAACACCGGCTGGTGCAGCATGTAGAAGCTCAGGCTCCAGCGGCCCAGCAGGGCCAGCGCTTGCGCTGCACCCGGCAGCGGGCCCGCCAAAGCGGCCGCATGCCGCCTCAGCAGCCACTGCCCGCAGGCCAGGCCCCACAGCATCACGCCGATCCACGGCAGCAGCGGCACGAAGTCCTCGGTGACCGGCTTGCGCGCCACCAGGCCCACCCAGGCCAGCGCGGGGGGATCGAACAGCGGCAGCTGCACGAGTTGCGGCAGCAGCAGCGCCAAGGCGCCCAGCGGCCACAACCAGGCGCCCAGCGGCGCGGCCAGCCGCGCCAGCACCAGCATCACGGCTATGCCGTGCAGCACGCCGAAGAAGATCCAGCTGCGCGGAAACATCAGCGCGGAGCCCAGGCTCACCAGCAGCGCGCAACCGGCGATCTGCCCCCAGCGCCGCCAGAAGCGCGGCCAGGGCTGGCCGGCGTGCAGTGCCACCGCCAGCGACAGGCCGGCACAGAACAGGAAGCCGCTCAGGATGGCTGTACGCTGACCCGTCCAGAAAGGATCGAGCGTGAAGAACTGGCGCGGGCTGACGAGACCGAAGTGGTTGAGGTCGTAGGCGAAGTGGAAGCCCGCCATCCAGACCATGGCCAGGCCACGCAGCGCGTCGAGGCGGTCAAACCGTGCGCCGCTCATTCGGTCTTCTCGTAGACGTCGGTGAAGCGTTCGCCGTCCCAGGCGTACAGCAGGTAGGCGGCGTGCAGGCAGCGGCTGGCGCCACGTGGCCGGAACAGGCCCACGCAGTGGCCCCGTTCGTGGCGCACGCTGCGGTAGACCACACCGCCGGAGCCCGCGGCGTGCAGCGTGGCGCCCAGAGCCTGCGAGGCGGTGTAGCTGTCGGGGTCCATCACCGCCGCAGGCCCGCTGCCTGTGGGGCGCAGGTCATGCAGCTTCGCATCGATGGCCACGTGGTACAGGCGCATCGGCAGGTGCATCGGCCCTTCGTTCGTGGCGGCCAGGAACCGTGCCTGGTGGTGGCGCGTCTCGGCCACGGCGGTGATGCGTTCGCGCGCGGCGTAGAACACGCCGTACTGGCCTGGCGAGAAGCGGCTGCCCAGCACGTTGAGGTGGGTGAAGGCGGCCATGATCGGCCCGCTGCCGGGGCCGTAGAGGCGCTCGGCCTTGGGCACGCGCTCGATCAGGCCCAGTTCGTCCCGCGAGCGTTCGTTGGTCAGCGCCTCCAGCGCGTACAGCGCCTCGAAATCGGCCTCGCTGGCCACGCGGTCGAAGAGGTTGATCGCCGGGTAGCGCGTGGGCACGATGCGGCAGGCCTGCTGCCAGCGCACGCGGCGCTCGGCCAGCGCCGCGTGCCCCGGTGCCGTGGTCAGGACCAGCCCCCGCCGCGCACGCCGTCCAGGTACCGGCGCACGAGGTTGAGGTCGCTCACGTTGCCGGCCAGCATGCGCGACAGCGCGCTGTTGCCGCCGAAGGGCGCCGCGCCGTTGGGCTTGCGCAGCCAGGCATCGGCCGCGGCCGCGTCGGGCAGCAGGATCTGCAGGCTCTTCCAGATGCCCAGGATGTTGGACAGCCGCTCCAACGTGTCGCGCGGCAGCGCGGCCTTCTCGGGCTGCTTGCGCCAGGCGAAGAAGGTGGAGCGCGGTGGCTGGCCGAGCAGCACCAGCTGCTCGTCGACCGTGAGGCCCCAGGCCGCCGCGATGTTGCCGAAGGCGCGCAGGCCGGCCGCGGCCATCTGCTCCGGCGTGGGCGCCGAAGACACCTCGGGCTGCAGGATGGCGTTCATCGTGGAGATCCAGAACTGGACATGCAGCGCAGTCTAGTCCAGGAGCGAACTCCACGCCAGAGGCAGGCCTCAGCGACGAGGGCCGCCGCCACCACCGCTGTGGCCACCGGGCCGGCCATCGCGCCGCGGTGCGCCGCCGCGCGGGCCCGGGGCCGAGCCGGCCGGCCGGCCGGCGCCGTGGCCACCCCCACCGCGCCGTGCACCACCACCGCCACCGCCGCCACCGCCCCCACCACCACCGCGCCGGGTGCCACCCACGCCGATGGTCATGCGGCCGAGCACGATCGGCTCGGCACGTTCGCTGGCCGGCGCCTCGAAGCCCGGCACGGTCTCGCGTGGGATGCTGCGCTTGATGAGCTTTTCGATGTCACGCAGGAAGATCTCCTCGTCCAGGCAGACGAGCGACACGGCCTCTCCCTGTGCACCCGCGCGGCCGGTGCGGCCGATGCGGTGGACGTAGTCCTCGGGCACGTTGGGCATCTCGAAGTTGACCACGTGCGGCAGCTGGTCGATGTCGATGCCACGCGCGGCGATGTCGGTGGCCACCAGCACCTGCAGGTCACCGCTCTTGAAGTCCGCGAGTGCCTTGGTGCGTGCACCCTGGCTCTTGTTGCCGTGGATGGCCATGGCGCTGATGCCGTGGTCGTTCAGGTAGTCGGTGAGGCGGTTGGCGCCATGTTTCATGCGCGTGAACACCAGCACCTGGTGCCAGTCGCCCTGCTTGATCAGGTGCGCCAGCAGCTCCTTCTTCTTCTCGCGGCCCACCGGGTGCACCTTCTGCGCGATGGTGTCGGCGGTGGCGTTGCGGCGCGCCACCTCGATCAGCGCCGGCTGGTTCAAGAGGCGGTCGGCCAGGGCCTTGATGTCGTCGCTGAAGGTGGCGCTGAACAGCAGGCTCTGCTTCTTCTGCGGCAGCAGCGCCAGCACCTTCTTGATGTCGTGGATGAAGCCCATGTCGAGCATGCGGTCGGCT
>VFQQ010003333.1_pt1 | contig 15854 bp, 13 predicted proteins | sample 3512341 | NCBI WGS metagenome assembly VFQQ01 (sample SAMN10412373, study PRJNA504923) | tailings metagenome | isolation source: Relicate 2 Philex TSF1 revegetated site | place: Philippines: Tuba, Benguet | collected 2017-08-29 | reverse complement strand
TCCATGTTGACCAATACTTGTTTAATTTTTGGTCAACCTATTTTAGGACGAGGCACAAAATAGGGTTTCCGGTAACGTTTTGCGGCTTGGCGTAGTGGCGGATTTTTAGCACAAAAGTTCAATCGAAGAACTGCACTTGAACCTACCACTAAACTGTCATACGAAGCACTGAACCCGCCATTACGCCAAACCGCTGTTAGCCGTTCGCCCTTCTTTTCTGTCGTCACATTTGAGATATGATATTGTTCCATTCTTTCTTATGCTCAAACTTTAATGCGGTGTCAATTTCAATAAGATTTACATAGTTCTCAATGAATTCTGATGTGTCAGAAAGAAGTCGTAAATAATACTTTAGAGAATTTGTCAAGCCGTTTGCGATTACGTGGCAACCGTGAATATTTTTGATTCGCTCAATTTCTTTGTTGATTTCGTCCGCTTGTGAAGCGTCAATATTTGCAGTTGAAAGCAAGTAATAGCGGTTTACTTGTGTGGTCTTAAATTTCTCAAATGCGTCTTTGACAAGCTGTGCTGTTATCGGAATGCCGTGTTTGACTTCTACTGCTTCAAACGCTCTTTCTTTTTCGTCAACAATGTCTATATCGCCAATGCGACCGCTTCGGCTGTCAGCCGAAGTATGGCTTTCCATTGGTAATAATACTTTTCCTTCAAATCTTTTTGTTTCATTAATTAAGCATTGGTAAGCTGCATACAGGGCTAAAACAGGAAGTCTTGATGCACCTTCTGCTGAATATTTTGTGTCAAAATGTTTGCTCAATAAATCAATTATTGTTGCAATTGGAAGATTTAGAGGTTTTGCTAAGTCTATCTGCTGTGCGTTTCTCTGGATAATTAGTCCTTGAAACAAAAAACTTAAAAGTTTATCTATGTCTTTTCCTTTTTGGATAAAGTCAATGGTTTGTAAAAATGCGGTCTTTAATGAATCGGGTCTTATTGCACCTGAATAGTTTGAATCATAAGGAACTTTTTGCTCCAATGAACGTGTAAGCCATCCACTCTCTGCCATTGCAGGAAATTTTACACTTTTTAGAAACGGTGTGATAAACTTTGAATCAAAAGTCCTTCCTGAATAACCGTTTGGAATACTAGTTTGGTGGTTTCTAATGTCTTGGTCAGGATTAAGTTTTTTGTAAACAGAACTTGTTAAGATGACAGTAATAACTGCTTTTGCTGATTCAGACCTTCCCAAAATTTCAAGAAGATGGTTTGCAATAGTTGAATCTAAGTCTGATTTGATTTCATTATCGGAACCAACAACTGCCATTGATTCGTTATAGATTTTCTCTAAAAATTCGGTTGGTTCCATTCTATTTCTCGATTTTTAAAAGTTGTTTTTTAATTTGCTCGCCTACTGCTTTAATCATTGGAACAGCAACAGAATTGCCAATTTGTTTGTAAAGCTCTGCTTTGTTATTTAATAGTTTAAATTTGTTCGGAAAACCCATAATTCTGTAACACTCCTGAATAGTAAGTTTTCTAACTTCTCCTTCGTGCCAAATCCAAAATCTACCTGATGATTCTTGAGAGGGTAGTGCTGGATGCACTCCTTCTGTCGAATAGATTCTGTTTGGTTGTTTATGAACTCTTGAAAGATGCTCTGTCCCTGGTCTTACTCCTGCTTTTCTAATTGTTTTATTTCTGTAACCTGCGAATACTAAGCCTGAATCTTGAATTTTTTGCTCGTCCAAAATAGTATATGGCTCATCCAAATATTCAAATTCATTCTCTTTGTCTAAAAAGTCTTTAAGTGCTGGTTTAGGTTTCTTTTTAATTTTTGCAAAGTCAAATTTGGTTTCCTTGTGTCCAATTATAATTATGCGTTCTCTGTTTTGTGGCAAACCAAAATCTGATGCATTTAATACCTTTTTTGAAACAACATAACCTAACTCTTCAAGGTGCTGAACAATTGTTGAAAGTGTTCTCTTATTATCGTGGTAAACTAAATGTTTAACATTCTCAAGGAACACAACTTTAGGTTGTCTTTTTTCAATAAGTTCAAAAACGTGATAAATCAATGTTCCCCGAGTATCTTCAAAACCTTTCATTTTTCCCGATATGCTGAAAGGTTGACAAGGAAAACCTGCACAAAGAATATCGTGTTTAGGAACAATGTCTAAATTCAGTTTTGTAATGTCGCCAAATGGAACTTCTCCAAAATTATATTCATAAGCACGTTGTGCGTGATAATTGAACTCTGATGAGAAAACACATTTACCGCCAAGTTCTTGTAATGGTATTCTAAACCCGCCTATTCCTGCGAAAAGGTCTATAAAGGTAAACTCGGGGTTTTCAGGCGCAGGAAAAGGAATGTCCCATTTTATTGGAAGCATTGCCTGTAATTCAGGTTCTGCAACAATGCTTAATTCTTCATTAACCGTTTCAAAGTATTCCTTTGCTCTTTTTTCAAAAGATTTTGAAACTCCATTTGTGTGATTGTGAAGGTAGTGCGTGAAAAAAGCTAAATCTTCTGCATTACCATTTAAGGTTTCAACTTTTAGCTTATCCCGAAGTTTTGAATATTTTATCATAGCTTAAAAGTTTATTTTACCTTGTTGTTGATTTTTGATTCGCATATACTTTGCCTTTTCTTCAGCCGCTTTTAAAAGTTGGCTTGGTTCTTCTTGGGGATAGATTATTTCAGCAATTTTCTCACTGAAATATTCGTGTTCCAATTGTTTTAAGTCAAGGTCAAAAATTTTTGAAAGCTTCGGTAATACGTCCACTGGCACATTTCTCTTTCCGTTTTCAATTTTGGAAAGAGTAGATTGGTCAATGTCCAAAGCTGCTGCTAGTTTTGTCAGTGTCAAACCGCTGTCTGCTCTAAGTTTGTGAATGTATTCTCCGAATGTTTCTTTCATTTTCTTGAAAATTTCGCCTTGACAATTTTGGCAAATTTACAAATAAGTTTGATTCGTTGCTGTCAAAGTCTTGAAAATTTAAGTCGGTTTATTTTCGGTGGTGTCGTCTTTTAGGGTGACGGCTAACGTTTTGGCGCTTGGCGCAGTGGCGGATTTCGGAGCACTAAACTGTCAATACACCACAAAAGTTGATGCGAGGTAGAATGTTCAATTAACCACTTCACCCGCCATTGAGCCAAACGCCTGTTATGTGTAGCCTTTCTTTCGTTTGTCATAGTCTGTTGTCAAATATGTTGATTAACGATTGAAATTTCACAGTTTAATTTTTTCTTGAACTCATTAATAAAGTCGTCTGTAAATTCAGACCAATTCCAAAATGTAAACCCCAAGTCGCTAAACCCCCAGTCAGGTTCAAATGTATAATTGTGAATTTCTGTTTCTTGTCCGCATTGAGGGCATGTTAAATTGTTGCTTTCTTGGTTGCTCCAAGGATTTAAGTCCCAATCGTCCAAAGCTATATTTTCATTACAGCTTGGACAAGTCAACTCGTCAATGAAGTTTTCACCTGTGTCAAAAACTTGTCTTTCTGTAATAATTTCAAGTCCATTTGTTATAAGGTCAAATGGTAAGTCGTCTGGAAATATAGTAACTTGTTTTGCTCCGTCAGAAATTGCATAACCATTATTTGAACTTAAGATACAGTCTGAAAGTGTCGGCTTAACTATGTCCTTCGATACCAACCAATCCAAAATTTCAATTGCTTTGGCTTTGTTGTCCGGATAACTTGATTGTCTTGGAACTATTGAAATACTGTGGTCGCTCATTGTATATTATTTTTGTTTCGTTGTCGGTCTTTAAGGTTACACATAACGGTTCTCAGCTATACGCAGGCAGGGATTTTCACCACTGAACTTCCTACGAAGAACTGAACTTCAAATTTAGCACTTTCCTGTCCTACGAAGCACGAAACCCCTGCTTGCGTATAGGTGATGTTAGCAGCCGTATTTCTTTGTTTTTCAGTCATTTCGTGCGATTGTAATTGTTAGTTCTTCGGTCGTTACATAGGCTCCATTAGCAAAGAATATTTTGTTTTTGTCAAGTTTGGTTATGGTGTATGTCATTTCACACAAATTAAGTTTCTTAATCACGGTTAGTTCTTTTGTTTGAACGTCTTTGTCAACAAGGAAATCTATTGATTGTCCTTTTTTAAGTTCCTGTGTTTGTTGTCCATACTTATTGTTTTCTTTAATAGAATAAAACTGTCCATTAAAAAAGAATGGGTGGTCATCTGTTACTATAATTTTTGTTCCTGAAAAATTAAGCTCATAAAGATTATGGTGCTTTTGATTTGCTAATTCCAAGATGGTTGAAGCTTCAATTTCTTTTGTTTGTTCATTAAATGATAAGACCTTGTCGCCAACTTTTAATTTCTCAATTTCTACTTGTCCGTTAGGCGTAGTTATCAAAGTTCCTTTAGCAAAACAATGAACCCCGGTTCCATCAAATTCAATTTCTGAAATCGCAACATCATCATATTTATCCCCTTCGTAAACTTCAATAATCTCAAACTTTAAAAATAGGTCATTGTCGATACCTTGAAGTGTGTCAATAGCAAAAATCTGTTTTGATTTAATGTCTTGCAGATTTAATAAAGCATAAGGTTTGTCATTTACATATAGTTTTAACTGTTTAACTCTTGAGTTGTCTTGCCAAACCTTATCGGACTTCATATACCCGTTGTAAATCTCAACTGTCGTAACAGGTGGTGATTGTTTAGCAAATCTAAAAGTTATACTTTCTCCAATTCCATAACCTTCAACTCCTTCAACCCAAGCTGTCCTTAATGAAAAGTCGTGAACATTGACCGCTTTGTAGTCAAGGTTTTTATTTGGGGGAAGAGTTGAACTTGCGAAAACACTGTCTGGACCGCCACCACAATACCAACTACAACCCCAAGTGCTTACGTCTAAGTGGTCTTCTTTGCTATATTCTTCTTCGTTTTCCCAAATATCAATTTGTCTTTCTGTCAAATGTTGTTTTGCCGTTTCATAGTCTGAGTAGCTATTCACAATACTATCAATCTTTGCGTAAAGCTCCTTTAGTCTTTGCAAATTCTTTTTAGCATCATCGCTTATGTCTGGCGTGAAACCAATTGTCGGCTCAATAATTTTTAATTCTTGTGTTGAAACAGTTTTTTCATTCGAAGTAGTTTCTGTCTGCTCTGTCTGCTGTTGAGTTTGTCCGCACCCAGAAATAAAAATCACTGCTGTTATGACTATTAAGTTGATTATGATTGTCCTTTTCATTGTTATATGGTCTATTGTTCTGTCGTTCGTTAATATGGCTGCTAACGTTTTGCGGCTTTGTGAAGTGCGGGAATAGGATGCGCTTCACTGTCCGCTTACGGGCAAATGTATGAAAGAATGACTATACTCTCACTAACCCACTGCACCCCGCATTTCACAAAACCGCTGTTGGCTGCTGCCATACTGTTCAGAGGGCTTTCCTGTCGGCTAAAGGGTGTTTAAAAGTTACTGTCGGATGAAGGGTGAACCTGTGCGGTGGCTTGCACACTCTTTGCGCTTTTTGTGCGTTTGCCTTGTGCGGGGCAAAAGCGCAATGTGTGTGTAAATGCGTGGCTGTTAGGGGGACTGAACTGCCGGTTTGCTGTTTGTATGTCCGTTGTCGCCAACGGGAGAATACTAACCGCCAAAGCAAGAATACTACTCGCCAACGCTAACTTTCTTTTCGCCAACGTGAGTTTTCTAAAGTCGGATGAGAGAATACTAACTGCCAACTGGAAAAGTCTAAATGCCCATGCGAAAAGTCTTTTAGCCAATGATAGTTTTCTGAATGCCAAAGGTAGCTTTCATGTCGCCATTGAAAACTCCCTTTAAGACCTAGTTAAAATACTAAATGACCTAAGCAGAACACTACTTGTAATACTCAATCTGCTAAGTATTTTGTTCTTCCGTTTTGCTTTACGGCACGAAGGCATTGTTTGCGATTTTTTTCGGGAACAGGGTTGTAAGAAATATGCACCCATTGGTCAAATTCCTGAATAAGTTGGTCGAAAGTAATGTTGCTTGTTTTGATGTATTGGTAGAGTTCTTCGGTAGTATAATCTGTTGCGGTAAAATCGGCTGCTAAACCAGTGAGGTGTTGGCTGTTTGTTGCGCCACCGATAACCCTATTTACTCTTGGGCAACGATAGCCACTGCTGATGAAAATTGATTTTTTTAGTTTATTACGCAAGGGCTGCAATACATTTTCACACAGCGATTTCAAGTTGTTGATGATTGCCAAAGGCGGATTAAATTGCTCCTGAATATTGAGCCGAATAGCAGTTTGGCTGCGAAGCATTTCAGCAAGTATGAAATTTTTGGAGAGTTGCATAAAAGTTAAATTTTACATGATTGCCGAAACTATTACTTTGAACCCGTGTAAGTTCTATTATCCTCAGAAATGAGGTCGCCTGTGGATGTAGCAAAAACTTTTTCATTACGATTGATTACTATGTTGCCTGCTGAATAAGTCCCGCTTCCTTCATACTCATTACGATAGCCAAAATCAGTATCTGTATAAGTTGCTTTATTCAAAGTAAAAGCTGTTTTTGAGTTCATTTTTGTTGCAGTATGTGTTACTCCTCCGTTGTAATCATCATAAGTATAAATAGAAACGGTTTGATTATCAACTTTGTTTACAATAATTTCTATGTAACTACTTCCACTGCCACTTGTGTATTTACCCACAATATCAGTGGTTAAATCGTTTTTGCTGTCTCCATTTTCTTTTTTGCAAGAAGATGTAAAGAACAACCCTAATAATGCTGAAAACACTAAAAGAGAAAAGAATTGCTTTTTCATAATTTGAAGATTTTGAATGATAAAAATACTGAATCCGAATTTACTCAAAAAAAGTTTGATTGATGCCTAAAACTTCTTTTTTGGCTATTGCCTGTTGCAGACCATCGGAAATAAAACGCCACATGCCCGATTTCATAAACACCCTATGAGCATTGATAACTTTAATGTATTGGATTTTTGTGATAACGGCTGATTTACCCGCTACCTCTTTTGGTAAAGGTTTACCTGCACCAAATTCCATATACATAAAACTGCCGTAAGGGTGGCTGCCATAGCCAACATGCACAGTATCGCCAACTGCTACGGTATGGGTTTTGCCATTGTGTTTTACTTCAAAAGTTAGTGTAGGTTTTTCTTTGCCTTGCTTTTCTTGCGAAAAAGCCAATTGGCTTGCAATTACAAGAAAGATAATTGTTGTGATGTTTTTCATGGTATTTGATGTTTTGTTAGAAACAAAATTATTGTTTTACAGCTTTCACCGCCCCATTCTTATTACATGATGTGGGAGAAAAAGTATAGGAACCATATAAGGTTGTTCCAGAACGTGTAATTACCGGATTATAAGTTCCATAAGGAATAAAACCTGAAGTAACAGTAATGTTGTTCCCTGAAATGGATGCTTCAATATCAGCCGATTCATTAAAAAAATAAGTGAATTTAATTGTAGTTTCAGAGGTTTTTGAAATTACACTTGAATAAGTTTTTGTAACAATTGGTTGACTACAACCACCAGCAACATCAGATAGTGTATCATATACAACGTATGTCCCTATTATATCATCTATTAGTGTTTTTGAGGTTTCTTTTTTGCAAGAAGATGTAAAGAACAACCCTAATAATGCTGAAAATACTAAAAGTGAAAAGAATTGCTTTTTCATAATTTGAAGATTTTGAGTTATAAAAATACTGAATCCGAATTTACTCAAAAAAAAGTTTGATTTATGCGTGAAAAAGCCAGTTGGCTTGAAATTATAAGAAAGAGAATTGTTGTGGTGTTTTTCATGGTGTTTTATAATTTAGTGATTAGCATGATACTCTTTGACTGAACTTTAGGTGTTTTGTTACATTTAAGACGTCAATAGTTAGAGTGCCCTTAAAAGAATTAGCTTTTCTTGAAACAATATTGCTATTAGGTGAATAAGAATCTAACCTAAATCGTTTTGGCTTTTCAACAAGCCGTTTTCCTGCATTTGTTTTAAAAACTCTTGCTTAAAATCTTCATAGATTTTTATAATATCACTCATCGCATTTTTGAAGTCATCAAAGTCTCTAAACGTAAATGCAGTTATGTAGGCGTTCATATCGCCAACAAGGTGCCTATATATAAATGAAAGATTTTCTTTATAAACGTTTGAATTTACTTTTTCATTATTTATGTATATGTATATATAGCTATTTATGATGCCGCCACTTATTTTACAACTCAATTTCAATTTTATATTTTTAAACTCCTCTGAATAATCATAATGTTGACCCGGTGAAAATATCTTGAAGTTGTAACCGAGTTCTTTAAGAATTTTTAAATTTTCTTTCTTGTCCATCCGTTTCATAATGACGTCTGAAGGGAAATCATATTTCAATGACCCTTTTTTTAGCCTGTCTACAAAGTTAATGTCTCGGTAAGACTGATAAATTATTTCAGCTATTTTTTCTTGATTGTTCATATTTTATTCCGGTTTGAAAATTATTTCTACTTCGTATTTATCTTTAGCTATCGTAATGTATTCGTCTATTCGCTCAAATGATTTATTGCTTTCCGGTAATTCCAAATAATACTTCCCGTATAGCTTATCACCTATATCCTCATTTGCAATTTTAGAACCAGGAGGATATTTATCATTTATTTCCTTACAATATTTTTCAAATGTGCTTTGCTGTATTTTATCTAAATCTGTTGCCTTGCGGGAAACTATCATTCCATCCCCTGCTTCGTCCCAAGAATCTAGCCGATAGCGTTTCGGCTGGTTTGCCAATTTATGTCCTTTAGGATATACTTCTGTTGGGTGAGTCAGCCATATTTCATTATTCTTATACCAATCAAGTTTTTTTGATTTTTCATTAAAATCATTTCCACGTTTAAAAAATGCTTTAACTTCTTCCCAACTGAATTTCCTGTTGTTTTTGGCAGCGAGTTTGTAGAGGTCAAAAAGTTCATCGGATGCTTCACGCAGCACATCTTCGCCTACTTCTGCCACTATTTCGCGCATTAGCCGTTCTTCGGCAACGGTGCGTTTAGATTTCTTCAACAAATCGGAAAGTTCCATGAACTTTCCATCAGGAATTTCGTCTAATTTTTTCGCTGTTTTGTTGGCTATTTCTAATAGGTCGTCTGCCTTGCCCGCTTTTGCAAAAAAGCCCGCTCCACTCATCATTGACACCACCGATACGGTTGTTTTTGCCGAGAAGTGTCCTAACTTTTCATCATCGTTATAGGTGTCTTTTGCTTCCTGCGTAAAACCGTCTGCCAATTGTTTCAACCCTTCTTTGGTGAATACATTTGCAAACGCTTTTCTTTTTTCTTCGTCAGTGGCTATTTCATACACAGTTTTAATAGCCATTGGTATGCCTACTATCTCATCTACTACACCATCGGTAATACCACCTGTTACCGGATGTGTTTCCATATAAGAAGGCCACTGCTGATGTTCTTCTTCTTTGCTATGCCACAGGCTTTTATTTATTTCCCCGTCTTTCCAAACATTTCTTGCCACCTTTTGAGTAGCCTGCACACCTTCTACATAGCCAGCTATTTTGTTGTTAAAAGTGGATTTTACACCCTGTATAAACTTGTCGTAAAATCCTTTTTCTGTTTCAATGGATTCAAAATCGGCTAATACTTTTTGCCTTAAATCTTCAATATTAATATCTAAGCCACGCGCTTTAGCTTCTTGCTGCCATTTATCTACATATTCTTTTAAATAGTTTTCGTGGGCGTGGTGCTTAACGATAATATTTCCCTTTTCGTCAACAATAATGTCAATTGCAACATCATAAACGTTCGGGTCTCCCACAATTAGGGTATCTATTATTTGAGGAGAGGGGGGGGATATAGTTTGTTGCGAAGGCATTATGATGCCGTCAACAGTTTTTAGTATAGTTGTAGGTTTTGGGGCTTCCGTTTCCCCAAGCCGTGATACTCTTACCAATACTTTCACATCCTTATAGAAAGGATTGGAAAGTTGGTTAGCAAGGGTTTCACCTATTTCCACCAAATCAAAGTCGTTCTTTGGTTTTTGGGTAGGGTTTTCCGAAAAGCCCGCTTTATTTAGTTCGGTATAAACCTGCTTTAATATTTCGTTATTCAGTTGGGGTTTGCCGTTTTCGGATTGTATTACGGGAGATTCAACCAATGGCTTGGCGGCATCGGTTACAAACATTAGTGGTAAGGTTATGGCTGATTTTTTTACCGCTATAAATTTTTCAGGCTGATGCCCGTCAGGTTTTTTATCGGTGATATTTATGCTGTAATTTAATCCCTGAGTGCCTTGTTTGACGGCTATGGATACATATTGTTTTTTGCCGTTTTTCAAAAAGACGTTTGCATATACAAACCCTTCCATTTTGTTAGCTGCCAACAGGTTTTGCAGCTTGGATTCATAGTTGTTCTGAAATGTCTTTGTTTCATCAATACCGATAGTTTTCAACACAAACTCCATCAAGTTGTAATGCACTAATTTCTTATCAAAGACGGCTTTTAACTTTTTAATATCTGTTCTGTAAGTTGCAGTTTCAACTACCGTTGGGCTGAATGTTTTTTTACTTTGCCTTGAGTAGCTATGTAAAAACTCTTTAAAATTTCTGCCAAGTTTAAAAAACACTTCAATACTGTCATTCTGTGCCACTTCAATAAACACACAAACTTCGGTATCGCTTACTATTACATTTTTCCTTTGTTTCTCTGCTTCAACACCTTTTGGATAGGTGAAACCAATAAGAGAAATCGGAAATTTATTATCGGTGAGAAAGTATAGTTTTCGTTCAGTTTTGTGAGTATCTGAAAAAAGTTCTGCACCGTCATATACTTTCATGGATTCAGCCATTCGAATTTTTGTCGAAGGCAACAAATCGTTTGCAAAACCGAGCGGGGTGTATATGCTCCAATCAGGATTATATAACTCGCTCGGTTGACAATTATTTACAAGCCTTTGAAATTCTTCTGCTGTCATTCAAGAATACAGTTGATTTGTAATAAAAGAAGCGGCATTGAGATTTTCAATGCCGCTTTATTACTGTATTTAATCATTAAAAATAAGCCCCTTGCTTGCAGCCCTTCTTGCCGTATGGAAAATAAGAGAGAGGTATGGCATTTTAGCAACTGTAACCTGTGTTCCTGATGATGCTATGGCAATGCCGATAAACTGATTGCGATAGATGTTTATAAAATCGTCAGTAAAGTCAGCAGTAGTAAATCCTAATGACTGCACCTTGCCATCTTCGGCAGGAATAATGATGTGGTTCAGAATATCTGCAAAGTTTTCGGGCGTTTCAAAATCTATTGCTCCATCGCTTACAAAAAGATTTTGGTTTACTTCAAAAGCAGTTTCTAATGTGTAAGTTTCGATGGTGGTATTGCTGATAACCGCATTTGAACCCTGAATAGCCAACAACTTGCCCAATGGGTAGCCGGTGAAAGCAGCAGGAGATTCGGGGCGGGAAACATTTACAATAACTCGTGAATCGTCAGGGAAATCATCAAGCTCTACGCGAATGTTCTGGAAGTCGGTTTCTTCAATAATTAATTCATCGTCCACAATAGAGAAAGATAAGAAATCTGTAAGCCCGGGTATTGCCTCAAAATAAGTTTTGATTAAGTCAAGTTCTTCAAAAACAGTAGTAGGAGTGTTGCTGTTTCTCCATGTAATTCTGTTGGCAGCATAAGAAGCCCCTGTTGTTTTGTTTTCAATGGTAATGGTTGATGAATCTTGCAGGTCGGCAATATCCTGAAAGCGAATTTTATACAAACCCAATTGAGGCGGCAAAGCAGGACTGAGGACAGGCACAGATGCCAAACCATTGCCTGCGTTTACTACTAACTTCCCAATATCGGCTACGGTTAATTCGGCACTGCGAGGAAACGTGAAACTACTACCTGTTGTAGTGGAGCCACCGCCTGAAGAAGAGCCGCAACAATTGATTAATGAAGCAACTTGAATAATGGCTTCTTTTATTTCGGTGATTAGCCCTCTATCGAGCGTAAGCGAACCGCTCATTTCGCTTTGACCTATTGCAACACCGTGAGTGGTATTGCCCGGCTGTGGGCAAGCGCAAGGTAAGCCTGTTTGCACAAGTGGTGCAGCATCTGATTGAAGAATAACCAAGTCAGTCGGCACACGGGTTTCCCAAGGATCGCCAATGGGTGTTTTTTCTTTTACTTTCAACATAGAATCAATAGAACGATACCAATCTGCTCTACCACTGGGAACAAAATCGCTACTGACAGGCACTATGCCGGTATCTAAGAAATACATTACCAGTTTTTCAAAACCAGGTGTTACGGTAAGTGTCATTCGAGCCATACCGCTTTGTAAAAATGCTTCAAAAAGCGGGTCGGAAGTTGATTTTTGTTTAATGAGCGACTCCCATAATTTGCGGTCGGCATACATATAGTGATAAAACTGATAAGAGATTAAATCCCACTCGAATGCCTGTTCTAAAAAGTTAACTAAGTTGGCGTGTTTGTTTAGGTCGGCAGTAGAGAAAAGTAGATAGCTATTATCGCAAGAGGTAGTATTAAGGTATCCTTCGCGCGAATAATCTAAGCCAAGTTGAAAGCACATGGTTTCGATAGCGAGGCGTTTTAGTTCTCTTGCTTCAATTGCCCTGTTTTTACCCGGGTTATTGTTGTAATCGGGATATTCTATTTTTTCAGGTTCAGAAATGGCTGCTTTTGCATCTTTGAATGCCTGCAATTTTTTATGATAAGCAGCCATGATAGCGATGTAGGTGCGTTGCTTCCAAGCGTTTTTAGCATCATCGGTTAAATGACAATCGCTAACTATGTTTAAGGAAAAACCACCAATGTTGAAAGTGCTGATACCAATAGGCAAGGCTTTGGTTACATACATATAGAGATTATCATTTGCAATTCTTGGCGTATTGTTATCATTATCTCCTGTTACATGAGTATGGTTAAAGTTTTTTTCAGGAAATGTTTTATGATAATAAAAGAGCGATGTATCAATGGCTATTCGGGCTGAGGCGTATTTTTGTCCAGTGCCTCTATGACCCAATACATGGTTTAAAGCTCCCCAAAAACCTTTGCAGTAATACCCGTCAGGAATTTCAATTTCATACTGAAAACTATCTCTAGGCTCATCCCAATTTGGCTTGGCGTCAGGGAATGAACCTTTAGGATTTTCAGAAAATGATTTGGCAATACGTAGCATTTTTTCAGGCATCGGTTCAACATCTGCTCCGTATTCGGCAGCTATTTTAGCGTAGTTAGCTTCGGTAATGTCTTGCCAGTTAAAATCTTCTGCCTTTTTCTTATCGGCTAAAAAACAAGGATGAGTGGGTTCTACTGGTTTTTCGGTTTCTTCTTTTTCCTTTACCGACATCCACCATCTGAAATTTTTTGCGGGTTCGGGCAGCATAAAATCATACTGTAATCTTTTGCCGTAGTTGTAGAGTGTGTTTTTATAAATTTTGTCCACCCAACGGTAAATACCAACCACATGCTTATCTCCGTTGCGATTATCAAAACCATGTTCGTTGGTTTCTTCATGTTCGCGCAACATACGGGCAGTGCGCTTATAACTCATTTTTTTAACTATCCGCTCGGTTGCTTTTTGCACCACTTCTTTAGCAATGCTTTCCGTTTGGTTAAAGCCCTGTGTTTGAGATGAGGAATTGCTGAAATTTATATTTGTTCCTGCATTTACTCCTAACTGAACCATGCCAGTATTGTAACTTGCATTCATTCCGGCAGTAATGCCTATTTGTTTGGATTGCTCTTTAGAGAGCATTTGGGAAATTTCCTTTTGCAACTCATAGCGTTCGGTTGTTGTGTTATCGGTTGTTTTTTCATGTTCGGTTTCTTCGCTTTCTTCGGTAATAAATTCCTGCCTTTCCAAATCGCGCACTAATTTTTTTCTGAACTCTCGCGCCATTATGTTCTCAATATGTGAAACTTCGCCCGGCACATAACAACAAACCTCTTGTTCAACACGCATATAATCTTTAATTCCGACTTTGCGAATGCCATACATCGGCTTGTCGCCAACGCCCGGAATGCCATCGCCCATACTCATTAGCATTGGAGAGGTTTCAGAGAATGGCTGAGGACCAAAAACATAAAAATCTTTTTTTACAGAAACACTAAATTCCTGATTAAACTCACCGTTTTCGGAATAAGCAGTGCCGTTTACTACCAGTTCGGTAAAGTTTTCCTCTATTTCTTCTTCGGCAATAATGAAGGTAACAAACTCGTCAGTTTCACGAATTTTTTTGAAAGAAGAAATTTCTATTGGTGTGCCGCCATCGGGAATAACAAAGCCCGAAATTTTGCCAATTTTTGTGCCACCGTTTCGGGAATATTGTGTAAACACCAATGTGAGTTTATCTTGTGTAGGAAATAGTTTTATTGCCTGAACTACAAAACTGTTATTAGCAGGATTAGGGTCATAAACGATTTCATAATCGCTGAATGAAATACGCTTAGGTATTGCCAAACCGAGATTGTCATTAAACTGTTTTCTTGCATCAGTTAAATGTTTCTCGACATGACTTTCGAGCTTATCAATATTTCCACAGAAATCATCATGCTCCATTAATTCTTCAATGGCTTCACCTACATTTACATAACACTCTTTTGATTTTATGTATTCGGCATCGAAAGGAGGAAATTCAAATGTAAATTCAGGTAATTCTAACCCTTCAATTTCACGGGCGGGCTTTTCTGAAAGCGATTGAATTAATTCTCTGTTTTCTAATAGTTGGTCAATTTGTTGTGTATGCTCGTCAACGGCAGCTTGATATGCTTCATTGCGCTCTTTATTGTAAATAATTCTTACTTCTTGAAAATCAGCAATAAAGTCTTCGATGCTTGTTATTCTGTGGTGCGCTATGGCAGCGAGTTGTTTTCTTTTTAGAGTATTCTGTTGGTCGGGTGAAAAAAGAGAAGTTGGCGGAGTAGCAGTAGGTTCGGGTTCGGGAATAAGTTCTTCAATAACTCCAATTGAAGATTTTCTTAAAAGTGAAAACCTTTCCACTTCATCGTCATCAGGAAAGTCAGTCAGTTCAGGATTGGAAGTAGTCAACTCATTAAACGCAACTGCAAAAGCATTGCCTCTTGCCAAGTTAACTAAGTTCTTAGCGATTGAACCCTCTGCTTGTGTGTTGTATTGCTGATATAAACTATCCCAAACTTTATCGCTATCCTCATCACCCAATGTAGCCACTCCCTCCAAGTTGAGACTAATCTCGTCAAAAGTGGGCAGGTAATCTTCTGCTGCCAACCATTCGCTGAAATAGAATAGCTTGTCATTAAATGTAACTAAGTCGCTTACAGTTGAAAATGTGCTTGCACTGCTGCCATAAACATAACTTGGTCGAGGTGATAAAGTAACCCAAGGTTTTTTAGGGTCGTTTACTTTTACTTCGGGCTTGTGAATAGTTGAGAAGCGAAATAGAGTTGACTTTCCGTAATCCACTTCCTGAGTTGTTCCGTCTGGTAATGTAACTACTGCCATAAAAATATTTTTTTGAGTGTGAAAGATTATTAATGTGAATGTAGAAGTATTTTTTCTTTCTTGTGCAAACTTTTCACAACTTTTTTTCTAACACAATAAAAATAACACTGTCTTATTGCTGTATCAATATTTGGTTAATAGTATGATAAAGTCAGGGGTTTTTATTGTGAGGAACATTAACGAACGAAGGTGTCACCGGCTGTTGGTGCGTGGGCAAAAGCAAATGTGAAGCAACCGAAGGGTGGGCTTGTGGGTGGCGTTGCTTCTCTTTTGCTTTTGTGAAGAATAGCCAAACGGCTTTGCCGACATTTTTTTGTTTGTCTGTCCGACTACACTTGATGTGATGAAGTGACGAAAAATGGTTGCAGCCAACGGTTTTGGGCTTTGCGTTCGGGCGGGTTTCGGAGCACAAAACTGTCAAC
>VFQQ010003332.1_pt1 | contig 15860 bp, 10 predicted proteins | sample 3512341 | NCBI WGS metagenome assembly VFQQ01 (sample SAMN10412373, study PRJNA504923) | tailings metagenome | isolation source: Relicate 2 Philex TSF1 revegetated site | place: Philippines: Tuba, Benguet | collected 2017-08-29 | reverse complement strand
GTCACCTATCGCGCAATCTACGACTGCGTTCACCATGTCGGCTTCATAGCCGGGGCAGGCGAGGATGGTTATCGAACCAATGTCCGGTCCTCTATCAAGCGGATCCGCAACAAGTTCAGGGCCATCGATGGCGACTTCAGCGAAATCGAGAACTTCCTCGCCTTCGGATACCGCTGGCGCGGAGCAGTTCGCGACACAGCGGACTGAAGCGCGGGGGACTGAAGCTCGAACCGGTTCGCTTGGCCGGCGTCTGCGCCGCATCAGCGCGTCGCTGACGATCAAACTGGTTGCGCTGATCATGGTCTTCGTGGCGCTGCCCGTCGTGCTTTACGGTCAGTTCGAAGCCGCCGACCAGCAGCGCCGCGAACTGGTCAGCCGCGGCATTCAGCAGCGTAGCTGGCTGATCGCCCAGGCACTGGCGCCGATCCTCAATCAGGCCGATGCGCCGCCGCATAAGTCGCTGAACGCCGAATTGCAGCGCTTCAGCGGCGACGACCGTACGCTGCTGAAGCTGATGTTCCGTCCGGCGAACACATCGGGCGGCAACAGTTTCTACTATATCGCGTCCGCGCCGGAATCGCGTATCGAACGCATCGGCCCTGAGCTCGAGACGCTGGCGGAGCGCGGCATCCTGCACCAGCTGGCCGAAAGCTGTGCCTGGGACAAGCCCATCGATATCCGCTACCGCCAGAGTGACGGGCATGAGGAAATCATGACCTCGATCCTGCCGATCCAGTCGCGCTGGGGCTGCTGGGTGCTGATTTCGGCGCATCCGACCACCGAATTCCTCAATATCTCCATCGGCCGGTCCTACTGGCAAACCCGGGAAATCCGTATTGCCGCGGCGATCTATTTTGCTTTCGCGCTGCTGGCGATCCTGATCGCGCTCAGTGTGTGGCGCAGCCTGCATCATTTCCGCAAGGTGGCGCGCGAGGTGCGCCAGGGGCGCGTGACCCAATATGCTTTCGTCGACCGCAATATCGTTCCCGAACTGACCAGCGTGGCGAAGGATTTCGACTATCTGGTGCGGGATCTGCGCAATATCGCCCAGGACATCCGTCAGACCGCCGAGGATAATGCGCATTCCTTCAAGGGGCCGCTGGCGACCATTCATGCCTCGCTGGAGCCGATCAAGCGTACCTTGCCGGAAGGGCATCCCCGCGCCAATCGCGCTGTTGCCCTGATCGAAGCCTCACTCAACCGGCTCAACTTGCTGGTCAATTCCACGCAGCGGCTGGATTTGAATACCGCTGACATGATCGACGCGCCGCGCCTGCAGATCGATCTGACCCGGCTGGTGGCTGACGTATTGCTGCGCTATCGCGACATCCTGCAGGAACGGCAGATTCGCCTGGTCCGCACGCTGGAGGAGGAGGCCATGATCCGTTCCGCACAGGGCGTGGTCGATATCGTGTTCGAGAATATCCTCGACAATGCGATCAGCTTCTCCTCGGCGGGCCGCACCATTGCCGTCTACCTGTTCCGTGAAGGCAATGCGGTGCATCTGCATGTTGACGACGAAGGGCCGGGCATTGATCCGCGCAAGATCGAACATATCTTTGACCGTTATTTCTCGGCGCGGCCAAAGGAACACAGGCTGCAGCATGATTCAGCGAATGGCGAAGGCGCAAAACATGCCGGGCTTGGATTGTGGATCGTTCGCCGGAACATCGAAGCGATCGGCGGCAGCATCAGCGCGGTAAACCGGATAGGTGGCGGGTTGAGCGTGCGTATCGTTCTGCCCTATGCGCGCTGACATCGATCTGTCGAATATGCGCTGATTCATTTACGTTTCTCGCGCAGGCAACCACAGTTTGATCACTGGCCGCTGTAACAGGCTGTCGACATAGTCGGCCGCAGTTCATGCAGCCACGAGGTCGACAATGAATGCCATCATCGAGCAGCGCCAGACTCTGCAGCAGGGTGCTTCGCGCATTCATCCGGTGATTCTTGCGGGCGGTTCAGGCACGCGCCTGTGGCCGTTGTCGCGATCCGCTTTCCCGAAGCAGTTGCTGTCGCTTGTGTCTGAGCGCAGCCTGCTGCAAGAGACCGTGCAGCGCAGCGGCAGCGATTTCGGATTTGCAGCTCCGGTGCTGATCTGCAATGAGGATCATCGCTTCCTCATCGACGATCAGGTTCGCGAACTCGGCATCGAGCCGCAGAAGATTCTGCTCGAGCCAACGGCGCGTAATACGGCGCCAGCGCTGGCTGCCGTGGCGCACTGGCTGCTGGCGCAGGACCCGAACGCCATGATGCTGGTGCAGCCGGCGGATCATGCCATCGGTGCGCCGGACCACCTGCATCATGCCGTGCAGGCCGGCATGATGGCAGCTGAGAAGGGCCATCTCGTCACTTTCGGTATCCGTCCGGACCGGCCGGAACCGGGTTACGGCTATATCAAGGTCGGGCCGATGATGGAGCAGTCCGATCATGTCCGGATGGTCGACCGCTTTGTCGAAAAGCCCGACATGGCCACCGCGCAACAGTATCTCGACAGCGGTGCCTATTGCTGGAACAGCGGCATCTTCCTGATGTCGGCCAGGCGCTATCTGGAAGAACTGGAGCGCCTGCATCCCGAAATCCATGCTGCGAGCGCGCAAGCTGTGGTGAAGGGCGCGGAGGATCTCGGTTTCTTCCGTCTTGATGCCACTGCTTTCGCCGAGGCTGCCGCATTGTCGATCGATCATGCGGTGATGGAGCATACCAGGCATGCCGCCGTGGTGCCGGTCGATATGGCCTGGAGTGATCTCGGCTCATGGAAGGCCCTCCGCGAAACTGCTTCCAGCGATGGTGATGGCAATGTGATCTGCGGTGACGTGGTGGTGCGCGATTCGCATAACTCCTACCTGCGCAGCGAAGACAAGCTGCTGGCCGTGATCGGCCTGGATGATGTAGTGGTGGTGTCGACCGACGATGCCGTGCTGGTGGCCAGGGCCGACCGGGTAGACGAAGTGTCGCGCGTGGTCGACCAGCTCAAGCAGCGCAATCGGTCGGAACCGGTGTCGCATAGCACCTGCTATCGCCCCTGGGGCAGTTATCGTTCCGTCGATACCGGCGACCGTTTCCAGGTCAAACGCATCACCGTGAAACCGGGTGCTAAACTCAGCCTGCAGAAACACTATCACCGTGCCGAACACTGGGTCGTGGTGCATGGCACCGCTCTGGTGCAACGTGATGATGAAAGCCTGCTGCTGCGCGAAAACGAGTCCGTCTATATCCCGATCGGCGCCACGCACCGGCTGGAAAATCCGGGCAAGCTGCCACTGCATCTGATCGAGGTGCAGTCAGGTTCGTATCTCGGCGAGGATGATATTGTCCGCCTGGTGGATACCTATGGTCGCGCCTGACAGGCCGGCGATTCTGGTCACTGGCGGTGCCGGTTACATCGGCAGCCATGTCTGCAAGGCGCTGGATGGGGCTGGCTATCTGCCGGTGACCTACGACAACCTTTGCTCCGGCCATCCCTGGGCGGTGCGCTGGGGCCCGCTGGAAGGCGGCGACCTGGTCGACGACGCGCGGCTGGACGAGGTGATGCGGAAGTACATGCCTGTCGCCGTGATACATCTGGCCGGCCTGATTGTGGTCAGCGAGTCGGTGAAGGATCCGGCGCAGTATTATCTGAACAATGTCAGCGGCAGCATCGGTCTACTGGATGCCATGCGACGCAACGGCATTGAGCGTATCGTGTTTTCCTCCAGCGCGGCCGTTTATGGCGAGCCGGAAACCACGCCAATGCCGGAGACCCATCCGCAGCATCCGCTCAATCCCTATGGCACCAGCAAGCTGATGATTGAACGCGTGTTGCAGGATTACGCGCGTGCCTACAACATGCACTCCGTTTCGCTGCGCTATTTCAATGCGGCCGGCGCGGATGTCGGCGGCGAGATCGGCGAAGCGCATCCAGTCGAAACGCATCTGATCCCCTTGGTGCTGGAAGTCGCGGCTGGCAAGCGGCATACCGCCGCGATCTTCGGCGACCGTTATCCCACGCCGGACGGCACCTGTATCCGTGACTATATCCATGTGTCGGATCTGGCTCAGGCCCATGTGCTGGCATTGCGTTATCTCGACAGTTCGGTCGGCGCGCATGCCTTCAATCTTGGCAACGGCACCGGCGCGACGGTGCGTGAAGTCATCGACGTGGCGCGTAAAATCACCGGCCATGCAATTCCAGCGCGTATCGAGCCGCCCCGGCCGGGCGATCCCGCCATCCTACTGGCTGATCCAGCCCGCGCTCGGCAATTGCTGGGTTGGCAACCGGCATTGTCAGGGCTGGAGCAGATGGTCTCATCGGCCTGGTCCTGGCAACAACGGGTTCCTGCATCCCGGCAGATTATGATATAAGCGCACCCACTCAGCAGTTTGGCAGAAAAGCAGTCTTAAAGAGGGCGTGCGCGCATGCGACAGTATTTCGGGGCGGCAACGGTGGTCCTGTCGGCAGGGCTGGCGGTTTTCTCCATGGGGTCGCTGACGAGCGGTCAGGCAGTTGCCCAGACGCCACCACAGACTTCGCAGGATGTGCAAACCGCAGCTGAGCCCGAGCGCGGCGAAACCGTGCTGTCACGCCGGCGTCCGGACTACGATCCGGTCGGTGTGCGCATGGGCAGCTTCATGCTGTATCCCGAACTGGGGCTGCAACAGAGCTACAACAGCAATATCTTCGCCACGTCGTCGAACGAGCAGAGCGATTTCATCACCTCCGTGGAACCCAGTCTTGACCTCCGTTCGAACTGGAACAGCCATGCATTGAACCTGCATGCCGATTCGAGCGTGGTCAGGTATTGGGACAATGACGACGAAAACTATACCGATTACACGCTGTCGGCCGACGGTCGCGTCGATGTGCTGCGCGACCTGCGCCTGTTCGCGGGCGCTGGTTACCAGATTCGTCACGAGGCACGGTCTTCGCCTGACAACCAGGGCGGCACGGAGCCGACCGAGTATAGCGTGACCGGGGCCAATCTGGGCGCGGAGAAGGACTTCAATCGCCTGTCTTTCCGTCTTGATGGCAAGACGGAGCGCTACGAATACGACAACGTGCGCAATTCGGCGGGCAGCGTGATCGACCAGAGCGGGCGAGATCGCGATCAGCACGAGATCGGTCTGCGCACCAGTTACGAACTCGCGCCGCTCCGTAAAGTATATCTGGTCACAACCTACAACACGCGCGAATACGACAACCTGACCGGCGGTTTCAATCGCGACTCCGACGGCTATCTGGTAGGGGCCGGCACGCAATACGACCTGAGCGGACTGGTGTTTATCGACGCCTATGCCGGCTATCGCAGCCAGGACTATTCGGACAGCCGGCTGCGCGAGATGAATGGCTGGGCCAGCGGCATCAAGGTCACCTGGAACGTGACGTCACTGACCACCATCACCGGCAGCCTGAATCGCGATATCCAGGAAACCACCCAGGCCAATGCCTCGGGTTATTTCCAGACCAAGGCAGAACTGCGCGCCGATCACGAATTGCTGCGCAACCTGATCCTGACGGCGTCGCTGGGTTACCAGAATGACGACTTCCAGGGCATTTCGCGCGACGACGATTACACTCTGGTCGGGCTCGGTGCGAAATATCTGATCGACCGCAATTTCACGCTGTCGGGCGGCTATGGCTATCGCAACCGCGACTCCAATATCGCCGGCGGCGATTTTGACGAAAATGTGGTGATGGTGCGTCTCGGCGCCCAGCTCTGAAAACCGGTCATTCTGCCGGTTCAAAACCACTGTTAGGTCACACCAAAATCGGGCAGCCGTTGCTAGCGTAAGCTGGCACGGCCGTACTGGCCACGCCTGCGAAGGCGGTCGCGTCTGTTCGGCGCCGTGCGTTCTGCAACAACAGACGTGCCGCCATGCAAACCCGACAGATATTCCGCACCATAAAGGCGTCCGCCATCGTTCCTGCCATTCTGGCTGTTGTACTGCTGTCCGCGCAGGCAATGGCCCAGCCTGCGACGCAGGGCGCCGCGCCGTCGCAGCCGCTGAACCAGCGTTCGGCTCCGAACACCACCAATGCGGCTGCACCTGCCCAGGCTTCTGGCCGGTCGGCTGCCCTGAAAGCCGATGACGGCTATCGTCTTGGTTCCGGCGATCGCGTCCGCGTCACCGTCTATGGCCAGCCGGAACTGACCGGCGAATATGCCGTCGATGGCGGCGGCCAGATGTCCTACCCGCTGGTTGGCCAGATTCGGGCCGGCGGCCTGACGGCGTATGAACTGGAGCAGGCGCTGATCGGCAAGCTGTCGCCCAATTACCTGAAGAATCCCAGCATCAGCGTCGAGGTGCTGACCTACCGGCCCTTCTACATTGTCGGCGAAGTGCGCGCCCCCGGCAGTTACCCCTTCGTCAGCGGCATGTCTGTTCTGAACGCCGTCGCGCTCGCGGGCGGCTTCACCTATCGCGCGCGAGAGAATTCCTTCTACGTCACCCGCACCGCCGAGGACGGCTCGAAGAACAAGATCACCGCCGGTGCCGATGCAACCATTTTGCCGGGCGATATCATCACCGTCCGAGAACGGTATTTCTGATGGCACTCCCCGATCGCTTCAATCCCCAGCCGATCCATCCGCCGGTTGCCTATGCTGCACCGCCGGTCTATGTGCCGCAGCAGGGCAAGGAAACCGATTTCTTCGATACCCTGCGCAAGCTGTGGCGTCATCGCGGCACGATCCTGGTCAGCACTTTCATGTTCACGGCTGCGGCAGTTCTGGTAGCGCGCCAGATACCGGCGCATTACATCGCCGACGCCAAGATCCTGGTGGGCGTGCCAACCGCACGCGCCCTGAATATCGAAGCGATCATTGCCGATATCAGTCCTGATGCGGAGCGGATCCAGAACGAAGCTTATGTGATCCAGTCGCGTGATGTGGCACGCAGTGTGATCGAGCGGCTGAAGCTCAAGGAGAATCCCGAATTCAACCCGTCGCTGCGCCCACAGGCCGGCTGGCTCAGCTATCTCGATCCAGTGCGGTACCTGCCGGATTCGGTCAGGGCCTATATGCCCGGTCAGAAGGCACCGAAAGAGCAGGCGGAGGTCTCGCCGCAGGTGAAGGCCGAGCAGGAAATGAACGGCATCATCGACACGTTGCTGGCCAAGATCGAGGTGACCACACTGGGCCGCTCGCATGTGCTGAATATCGAGGCGCGATCGATCGCGCCGGACACCGCCGCGGCCGTCGCCAACGGCTTCGGCGAGGCTTATCTGGCCCGCCAGCGCAGCGACAAGGTGGAAGCCAGCGAGGAAGTCGAGAAATTCCTGTCGGACCGCATTACCAGCCTGCGTGACCAGGTGGAGAAGTCCGACCGCGCCGTCGAAGAGTATCGCCGTGCCAACAACCTGTTCCAGGGTGCCAGCGCCAGCGTGACGGCGCAGCAGATGACCGAACTCAACACCCAGCTGATCGTGGCGCAGACGGCCAAGGCGGAGGCAGATTCACGTCTGGGTGAGGCTCAGTCGCTGCGCCGTACAGGTGTCGATAGCCAGAGCGTGCCGCAGGTGTTGCAGTCACCGGTGATTCAACAGCTCAAGGCGCAGCAGGCCGAGGCCGATCGCCGCCTTGCCGATCTGTCGGGCAGCCTGGGACCGCAGCATCCGCGCGTGGTCAGCGCCAAGGCCGAGATCGCCGATATCCGCGGCAAGGTGAATGCCGAAGTGGGGCGCATCATCCAGAGCCTGCAGCATGAGGCACGCACGGCGAATGCGCGCTACGAAGCTTTGCGCCAGAATTTCAACCGGCTGCAGGGCCAGGCAGGCGGCGTGAACGAGAAGTCGATCCGCCTGAACGCGCTGGAGCGCGAGGCGACGGTGAATCGCAACCTGCTCGAACAGATGATGAGCCGCGCCAAGGAAACCGTCGGTCAGGATCAGTTGCAAAAGCCGAATGCCAGGCTGATTTCCGCAGCAGCGCCGCCGAGCAAGCCAGGCTTTCCGCCCAAGACCCTGCTGGTCTTCCTGGGCGCTGTGGCGGGGGCGCTGATCGGCATGGCCTATGCGCTGCTGCGGGAGGGCGTGGATCGCACCTTCCGTCGTGCCGACCAACTCGAATCGCTCACTGGCCTGCCGGTGCTGGCGATGATCCCCACGCTGCGTGGCAGCATCACGCCGATCGCACATGTGCTACGCAAGCCTGTGTCGCCCTACAGCGAGGCGCTGCGCAAGCTGCATATCGGGCTCGAACTGTCTGAGGCTGCGCAATCGCCCAAGACCGTCCTGTTCGGCTCGGCCGTGCCGGGCGAGGGCAAGACGGTGCTGGTGGCATCCATGGGTCGCATGCTGGCCAGTCATGGCCGCCGCATCCTGATGATCGATTGCGACTGGCGCAATCCCCGTCTGCACAAGGCGTTCCAGTGCCAGAATCGCAATGGCCTGGCCGAATTGCTGTGCGACCAGCCCGAGCGGATCGAAGACTGCATCTTTACGGATACTTTGTCGGGTGCCGACCTGATTCCGTCGGGCGTCTTCACGCCGCAGGCGATGCGCTATCTGACGACGGATCGCATGAAGATGATTCTGCATGCGCTGGCGCCGCGCTATGACATGATCTTCCTTGATACCGCCCCGGTCCTGGTCGGTGCCGAGGTGCTGACGCTGTCGCGCATGGTCGACAAGGTCGCTTTCGTGGTGCGCTGGGGCGAGACCAAGCGCGACGCCGTGATGGAGGCGATGAAAGACCTGGTCGAGGTCAATGCCGATATCGCGGGCCTTGCGGTGACCCGGGTCGACCCGAAGGGTTATCGCAGTTACGCCTATAGCGAGCTGAACTACGATTACGACCGGCCGGTGCTGGCCAAGCCGGTCAGCTGGAGTTGACGCATGGTTCGTCAGCTCGAGGACGCGCGTGGCCCCGTCCTCTTCGTGACGCAGCATTACACGCCGGAGGTGATCGGCTCGGCCCCCTATTGCGCCGATCTGGCCGAAGGACTGGTGCGACGCGGACGGCAGGTGACGGTGCTCACCGGTCTGCCGCATTACCCAGATCCGGCTGAATTCGAAGTCTTCACCAATGATCCGCCGGTGCGGCAGACCCTGTCCGGCGTGGTGATCGAGCGGCTGCATAGCTGGCTGCCGAAGCGGCGGTCTGCGCTGCTGCGTGTCGCGGGCGAACTGGCCTTCATGTTTGCCGGGTTGTTGGCATTGCTGCGCGGCCGGGTAAAACGTCATGAGGTGGTGATTTCGCTTTGCCCATCCATTTTCACGGTGCTGCTGGGCATGATGGCAAAACTGCGTGGCGGTCGTCACGTTGCCATGGTGCATGATGTGCAGTCGGGTCTGGCGCAGGGGTTGGGTATTGTCCGTTTCGGGCTGCTGGTAAGGCTGATGCAGCTGGCCGAACGCCTCATCCTCAACCGCGTTGACCTGATCCTGGTGCTGTCCTCCGAGATGGCGGCCACTCTGCGTCGCCTGGGTGTGACGCGACCGATTGAAATCCTGCCGATCTGGGTCGATGTCGATGCGATCCGGCCGCGGCCGGTGCCGGCCGACCAGCCACCGACGATTCTCTACAGCGGAAATTTCGGACGGAAACAGGGGTTGGATCAGTTGGTCGCGCTGGCTGCCGAACTGGCGCGGAGACGCCCGGATGTACGTCTGCTGCTGCGCGGTTCGGGCGGTGAACGTGCCGCTGTCATGGCAGCGGTGGCTGAGCGTGGCCTGGTGAATGTCGAGTTCGACGAACTGGTGCCGCGCGAGCAGTTGGCGCGCGCGCTGGCCGATGCCACGCTGCATCTGGTGCCGCAGAAGCCCGATGGTGCCGATTTCGCGGTGCCGTCGAAAATCTACAATATCATGGCGGCGGGCCGCTGCTTCATCACCACGGCCTTGCCGGGCAGTGCGCTCTGGAACCTGCAGACGCAGACCGGGGCCTTCATCTGCGTGCCCCCGCAGGATACCGCCGCTCTGACACGCGCGGTGATCGATCTGCTGGACGATCCGGCGCGTTGCCGTGCCATGGCGGAGCAGGGCAGGGCATATGTGGAGCAGCATCACGCCCGCGACATGCTGATCGCCCGGATCGACGAATGGCTGATCTCGCTTTGCCGCGAGGGTGGCCTGGCGGGCCGGCGGCGGGATTTGCTGGTACTGGAACCTGATGGCGACGGCCATGCCGAGGAATGGTTGCGGCATCTGCTGATGTATCTGGGCCGCCAGAGTCAAGTCGAGCGGATCTGGCTCGCCATTCCGGCCGGCCTGCGCGACCGTTTGACCGGGCAATTGCCGGCACATCTGCGTCACCGTATCGGTCTGCTGGCGCTGACCCCGACCGAACTGCGTCACTGTACACATCGCCGGCTGGCGATCAGCGGCATGGCTCGCTGGTGGGTGATGCGTCGGTATCTGATCCGCACCGGCGCCGAGGTCGGCTATTTCCTGTCGCTGGATCATCTGACGCTGCCGCTTGGCCTCGGACTGGGCGCCAGTGGACGGCGTTTGAGTGGAATCCTGTTCCGTCCCTCGGTGCATTATCACGAGATCGGCGATTACAGGCCGAGCCTCGCTGAGCGGCTGCGCGACTGGCGCAAAGCTGTGCTGTATCGCGGCATGTTGCGCAATCCGGCTGTGGATGCAGTACTGACCCTCGATCCATTCTTCGCCGATTTTGCGGCCGGACATTACCCGGGCGGACACAAGGTTGCGCCGGTACCGGATCCGGCTTTTCCAGTTGCGGCAATCCCAGCCAATGATGATCGGCCCCTATATGACGTGCCGCCGAACCGCCATGTCCTGCTGCTGTTTGGCGCGCTGACCGAGCGCAAGGGCGTATTGCATCTGCTGGAAGCCCTGCGCCGCTTGCCGCCGGCCGGTGCGCGCAAGACAGCTGTGATCATTGCGGGGCGTTTGGCGCCGGAGCTCAGCGATAGAGCCGCAAGGCTGGAAGCGGCTATCCGACGCGAGCAGCCGGATATCTGGCTGAAAGTCGAGAACCGCTGGCTGAGCAGTGCGGAAATTTCTGCATTGGTGCAGCGCTGCGATATAGTTCTGGCGCCCTACCAGCGCTTTGTTGGCTCCAGTGGTGTGCTGCTCTGGGCGGCTCATGCCGGCAAACCGCTCTTGACCCAGGATTATGGTTTGCTGGGCCGGCTGGTACGTGATCATGGTCTTGGTCTTGCCGTCGATACAGGCAATCCGAGTGCTCTGGCGGCAGCGATCGCTGACATGATCGAACGGTCACCACAGACGCTGCTTGATGCGCGCGCAGCTGCCGCCTTTGTGTCGCAGCGGACACCCGAAACATTCGCCTCGCATATCTACGCCAGCTTGCGCGGCGCGTGATGCGGTGACCGTTCTGTTGCAGTGCGGCGCAACAGCCCCGGCTTGGTCACAAGACCTTGCATAAGCCATATGGCACATCGGTCTGGTAGCGCAAAGGATCGTCTGCGCGCTGAGTGAAAATGCCGAACTGGAGTCGCTCATGTCGTTCGACATTCCCACCCTGGATCGTAATTCCACCCCACGCCCCGGTCATTCCACATCGCGCGTCCAGAACAAATCCCCGGCGCGTGCGATTGCCCAGCCTGTGGCCTGGCGTAACGCGGATAGCGCTCGCGCCGGAACTCCCCGCATGCTGCGCCAGCATGAGGCGCGTCGCTTCGAAATGGCGGTGCGCGAACCGGTCTCGCTGCCGATTGTCAGCGGCCTGTTGCGCGCCTGGGATGTGCTCGCGATTCTTGCTGCCGGGCTGGTCGCGCTGGTGCTGGCGGCACCGGACCTGCCGATGGACGGTTCATATTACGTGGCCTTATCCTTCTTCGGAGCAGTGGTTGCCGGCAATGCCCTGCATCTGGCGGGTGCTTATCGCATCGAAAAGCTGCGACTCAGCAATATCGGCTGGGCTCGTCCTGTGGGTGCCTGGGCTGTCGCTGCTGGTGTCACCGCGATTGCAGTGCTGGCGACAGGCGCGTCGCTTGAACAGAACTGGATCTGGCTGGTGCTGTGGTTCACGCTCGGCCTGTTCCTGCCGCTGCTGGCGCGCGGTGCGCTCGCCATTCGCATGGATTACTGGCGCAAGGCCGGCCGCCTGCGCCGTCGTCTCGCCATTCTCGGTGCCGGCCCCGGCGGCCAGATGCTGCTGCGTCGTTTCGTGGCGGGGCGCAGCGATAACGATGTGGCGATCATCGGGCTCTACGATGATCGCACCGGGCCGCTGCCCTCAGGCTGGCGCGGACATGCGGTGCGCGGCAATTGCACCGATCTCCTGGAGGATATCCGGCGCGGACGCGTCGACATGGTGGTGATTGCCGCTGCCCCCGGCGATGCCGGCATGGACGCGATGCTGGCGCAGTTGCGCTGCGTGGCGGTTGATATCTGTTTCTGCCCCGATGCGGACTTTGCCATGAAGACCCGCGGCGGGGTGGAGACTGTGGGGCAAGTGCCGCTGCTGGTGATCGAACGCCGCCCGTTGCGCGACTGGAGCGGCATCGCCAAGGACATCGAGGATCGCGTGTTTGCCGCGCTGATCGTGGTGCTGATCTCGCCGGTTCTGGCGGCGATCGCGCTGGCGATCCGGCTCGACAGTCCCGGTCCGATCCTGTTCAAGCAAAAGCGCTATGGGCGTAACAACCAGCTGATCGAGGTGCTGAAGTTCCGCAGCATGTATCATCATGCCCGCGACCCCAATGGCACCCAGCTGGCCACGCGCAACGATCCCCGGGTGACCAGGGTTGGCGCCTTCATTCGTCGCACAAGTCTTGATGAACTGCCGCAGTTCTTCAACGTTATCCGTGGTGACATGTCCGTGGTGGGGCCGCGTCCGCACGCCCTGCTCTGCAAGGCGGGTGGCGTGCTCTATCAGGATGCTGTGGAGAATTACGACTGGCGTCATCGGATCAAGCCGGGAATCACCGGCTGGGCCCAGGTTAATGGCTGGCGCGGCGAGACCGAAACGGTCGAACAGATCCAGAAGCGCGTCGAACACGACATTTATTATATCGAGAACTGGTCCCTGCTGCTGGATGTGAAGATCATCATCAAGACGATCTTCTGCGGATTCACCGGCACCAAGGCCTATTGATCATGGTGAACACCCCATATGAGATGTCTCTGGCTGACACTGGCTGATCCCGAGCCGCGACATAACGGGCAGTATATCTACTCCGGCGGTCTGATCGACGCGATGGAGCGGGGCGGGGCGCAGATGCATGTGCTTGGCCTCGCCCGCCCGGAATCGCCGTCGCGCGTGAATGGCGTCGCTGTCGCTGGCACGCATTGGTGGCTATCGGATCACCGGCCGCGCTCCAGTCTGCAGAGCCTGGTTTCGACCCTGCCGCATATCGCCGACCGCAGCTGGACGCCCGGTTTGCGTCTACTGCTTGATGCCCGGCTGCAGGAAGGTCCCTGGGACACCATTGTCTTCGATGGCATCTCAGCCGGCTGGGCGCTGGACCAGGTGCTGAAGCGCTTCCCCAAGCGCAGCCAGCGGCCGAAGCTGGTTTACGTGTCGCATAATCACGAAGCCAGTCTGCGACGCGAGGTGGCCAACCATCATGAAGATTTTCTCAAGCGACAGGTGCTGCGCTACGACTCGCTGAAAGCGGCGTGGCTGGAGCATCGCCTGGTCGATGCCGCGGATCTGGTAACGGCCATTACTGAAGAGGATGCGCGGCAATATCTGGCGCGTCGACCCGACCGGCGTGTCGAGGTGCTGACACCAGGTTATGCCGGCGGCCACGGCGCCGGCCGGCGCATCACCGCCGCCACGCCGCGACGCGCAGTGATCGTCGGCAGTTTTGACTGGGTCGCCAAGCGCATGAATCTCGAGCAGTTCGTGGCGGTGGCCGACCCGCTATTCGCCGCCCATGGTGCAGAGCTGCAGGTCATCGGAAGCGCGGAGGAAGCCTTCCTGAACCGCATGCGGCGCAATGCCTCGGCCACGCAGTTCACCGGCCGGGTGGACGATGTGCTGGATTTCATGCGCAATGCCCGCATCGCACTGGTGGCTGAGCGTCATGGCGGCGGCTTCAAGCTGAAGGTGCTGGACTATATCTTCAACCACATGCCGATCCTGGCGCTATCCGGATCCGTGGCTGGTGTACCGCTGCGCCACGACGACGGTATTCTGCTGTACGAGGATTACGAATCTCTGGCGCGTGGCGTGCTGCAGGTGATCGATGACTGCGACCGCCTGAACCAGCTGCAGGACCGGGCTTACGCCGCCTGCCGCGACCAGTTTGACTGGACCAGTCGCGGCGAGCGTCTGATGTCGGCTGTGGCGGCGTTATGAAGCTGAAAATCATTCACGAGCCGAAGCTCGGCGCCGTCGATATGGTGCTGCTGCTGATTTTCTTTATCGGCATATACCTCGGCGTCATCGTGCAGATTACGTCCACGATCCCGTTCCCATCCGCACCTTCTGGCATCGCGGGTATGCTTCTGTTGTGGCGCCGGCGGGACGATATTGTTCCGACGCATCTGGGTGCTTTGTTCGGCATCGTGCTGCTTTATCTTCTTGCCAGCTTCTCTACCGGCGATCTGACCGGCCTGTCCAAGCGCTTCACAGGCCTAGTCCAGCTGACCTATTCCTTCGTCATCGGCTATGCCATGTTCCTGACGTTGCTGCAGGCCAGTCGTGCGCAGCTCAGCAGGATGTTCCTCGGGCTCAGCCTGTTCATCCTGATCGGGTGTCTGCTGGAAAGCTATGCGGGGCTGGACCGCCTGAGCGATGCGGTGCGGCAGAAGCTATATGATTCCGGCATCTATGAAGCCGATCTGCGCGACCAGCTGCTCTATGGCAAGGTGCGCCCGAAGCTGTTCACCTCCGAGCCTTCGGCGGTGACCTTCGGTTATACGCTGTTCACCTTTGCCTGGTTCGTGGTGTCGCAGCACCGCCGGAAGCTGCTGATCTTTGTGGCGTTGATGGCTGGTGGGCTGATTGCCATGCCGGGTCCGACCCTTCTGCTCGGCCTGCTGCTGCTGCCGCCGTATTACCTCTTCGTGCTGCCCGACACGCCACCGATCGGCAAGTTTGGCGCGGGCTATCGCCTGGCGATGCTAGTGTTCGGCAGTATCGTGCTGCTGATCTTCGCTGTGCTGGGTGCCACGGTTTATGCCGAACGCCTCGGACATATTCTCAACGGCAATGACCCGAGTTTCTTCTATCGCGTGATCGGGCCTGCGCTGGTTGCTTTCGAGGTGATGAAAGAGCGCCCCTGGGCCGGCTCTGGCCTCACTGGCGAGAATTTCATCGCCGATCTGGTGATGAATGTCTTTGTCCAGTCGTCACATTTCTCGGCGGGCTGGCGCATCAGCAAGATTTCCGAAGTGCTGACCAATTATTTCTGGCTGCACTGGATCTATCTTGGTCTGATCTGGGGTGTCGTCACCTTCATCGGCCTCAGTGTCTGGCTGCGGCTGATCGGGGCGCCCAGCCTGCTGTTTTGCTGGAGCGTCTGGCTGATTCTCGGCCAGGCCTCGGGCGCTTATGTCGCGCCAAAAACCTGGACGGTTCTGCTGCTGGCGGCGGCTGTCTCGCTCCTGCACCAGCGTGTGGCCGTTCCGGTTACTCCGCAGCCTGCCATGCCCTTCGGGCGGCCGCCGCAACTGCGTCGCCGCTTCGGCTACGTGCCGCAGGCCTGACCGATGCAGCGGCGCGATCTTCTTGCCCTCGGCAGCGCGTTCCTCGGCGGTTCGGCACTGACTGCCACATCGCAGGCGGCGCCGGCTCCATCCGGTCGCCAGATATCGGCTGCCGATTTTGGCGCAAAGGGCGATGGCCGTGCCGACGATACCGCCGCTCTGCAGGCTGGCCTCGATGCCGCTTATGCCGGCACCGGCGGGATGCTGGTGATCCCGCCCGGCACCTATCGAGTCACCCGCACGCTGCGCATCTCGCCGAAGCATAACATCGTGCACCAGTCCGGCATCT
>VFQQ010003331.1_pt1 | contig 15872 bp, 11 predicted proteins | sample 3512341 | NCBI WGS metagenome assembly VFQQ01 (sample SAMN10412373, study PRJNA504923) | tailings metagenome | isolation source: Relicate 2 Philex TSF1 revegetated site | place: Philippines: Tuba, Benguet | collected 2017-08-29 | reverse complement strand
CCATCGCCGTGGGTATCGATGTGCTTTCCAATTTCGGTTCCGCCTTTCAAAGGTGAAGTCAATACCAAACGAATCTTGCCTTGTTGCACCACATAAGATTCGCGGTCGCGAAGCCCCGTCTGCAATCCTGCGTAAGCCAAGGGCTGAAATCCAAAAGCTGTCTGAAAATAATGCGCCGCTTGCTTGGCATTACCTACATAAAGTTCGATATAATCTGTTCCATTCAAGGGCAAAAAGTCTTCTTCTTGAACTTTTGAAGGGGCTATTTCGGTGATGAATGTTTCCATAATATCCATTTTTGAGGTTGATAACCAATCCAAATTCCTCTATCGAATCTAGGTAAGGATTGTTGATGAAGTGTCAAATATTTAATTGCTTTACTAATTATTAATTTACTTACAATTTTAAAGACAATATTTTATTTAGACAAGTTTTTATCAAAAAAATGTAACTATTGAAAACCTTCAGCCCAAGAAAAGGGCTTAAATTGCGTCATATTCATCGCCTTTTTGTCGTATACTATGAAAATTGCAGTATTTGCTTTGTGCTTTATTCTCACTACTCCCCTTCTCCACGCTCAGATTGATTTCAAAACGCCTTTTAAAGAATGTCAGCTAGAAGGCAGTATTTCGATTTATGACTATCAAAACAAAAAATGGCACCTCAGCAATGCCGTCGATGCCTATAAGGAAACGCTCCCCGCTTCTACCTTCAAAATCATCAACTTACTTATTGCGTTGGAAACCAAAGTCATCAAAGACGAAAACGTGGTAGTCAAATGGGTAGGACATACCGACACCACTTTGTATGGATACCGTCCCGAAATCTATCACGACATGACCGTCAAAGAAGCGTTTGAGGTTTCGGCGGGCTGGGTATTTATCGAATTGGCTAAGAAAATCGGGAAAGAGCGTTACAAAGCTTTTTTGAAAGCGGTTCAGTATAGCAATCTCAATTTATCGCAAAAAGGAGACGATTTTTGGAATTTTGGCGATTTTGGGATTTCACCCATGGAGCAAGTAAAATTTTTGATGCGGGTCTATGAAGAAAAGGTACCTTTTTCAAAGCGAAATATTGAGATTCTTAAACGAGTAATGGTAGTCGAACAAAAAGCAAATTATACCATCCGAGCCAAAACAGGCTGGACTCGCTACGGAGATAAAGATACAGGCTGGTGGGTAGGCTATGTAGAACGCAAAAACAACGTATATTTTTTTGCCACTCGCCTCATCAAAGACCTCAAAACTCCTAATTCGCGTTTTGGGCAATGCCGCAAAGACATTACCAAAGCCATTCTGACGCAATTGAAAGCCTTTGAGTAAGTTTTCAAATACTTAGGCAAGTAACAAAATAAAACACTCAGTTTGTATGATTTGCGTCGGAGACGCAGCACCATTTTTGTCCCAAATTATAGTTTGGGACAAGCTATAATCAAACATTTATACAAATCACTCAGTTTGTATGATTTGCGTCGGAGACGCAGTACCATTTTTGCCCCAAATTATAGTTTGGGACAAGCTACATTTGGGACAAGCTATAATCTAATTCCTATACACTTAATTTTTCGGGGGCAAACTTCACAAAAAAATCAAGGGCTTGGGGATTCCGCATCGTATCACGACTTGCCACTTTGGCGGGATTTATCCCCATCAATATTTTTTTGACAGGTGCTTCCATTTTTTTACCACTTATGGTATATGGAATTTCCGAAATCGCATAAATCGCGTCAGGTACGTGGCGCGGACTAAAACGCGTTCGCAATTCGTGATTGATTTTCGACTTTAAATCATCAGTCAGCTTCTGTCCCTTAGCAGGAACCACAAACAAAGGCATAAAATACTTACCGCCTTCTTGTTCGAGGCACACTACTAAGCTATCAGCTACATCTTCTACACTCTCCACGGCGCTGTAGATTTCACTGGTTCCGATACGTACTCCGTCGCGGTTGAGCGTTGCGTCAGAACGTCCATAAATCACCACGCCTTCGCGCTCCGTGATCTGAATCCAGTCGCCATGCCGCCATACGCCAGGATAATCTTCAAAATAACTCGCCCGATAACGCTGGTTTTGGGGATCGTTCCAGAAATAAATGGGCATCGAGGGCATGGGTTGCGTGATGACCATTTCGCCTAGTTCATTCCTAACCGACTGACCTTTTTCGTCGTAAGCCTCTAATTTACAACCCAATAATCGACACTGAATTTCGCCAGCATAAAGGGGCAGTGTAGGACATCCTCCCACAAACCCGCTACAAATATCAGTACCGCCACTTAGCGAAATCAGCCACACATCTTTTTTGAAGGTTTTATAAACCCATTCAAACCCCTCAGCAGGTAGAGGCGACCCCGTAGAACCGATAGTTTGGAGTTGGTTAAATTTGTATCCTTGTAAGTTGATACCCGCCTTCATACAAGCAATATAATACGCAGCACCGCCTCCAAAATGATTGATTTTGGCTTTTTCGGCCAAATCCCACAATACATTGAGATTTGGAAAAGCTGCCGCCCCTTCATAAAGTACCAACGTAGCCCCTACTAGCATCGAAGCTACCGAAAAATTCCACATCATCCAGCCGGTGGTCGAGTACCAAAAATAACGGTCGCCCGGCTTCACATTTTGATGAATAGAAAGTGCCTTGAGGTGTTCGAGCAAGCAGCCTCCCACACTATGAGTAATCGCCTTGGGCTTGCCCGTAGTACCCGACGAATACAGTATCCATAATGGATGATCAAAAGGCACAGGCGTAAACTCAAGGGTAGAAAAGGGAGTTTTGAGCACATCCCCCCACAAAACAGTCTGTACAGACTTGGCCTGAGGATTCAGAAAAGGCAGGAGAACTGTTTTTTTTACGGTAGGAAGTTGAGCTATCAAATCCCCTATCATGGGCAGCTTGTCATAAGTTTTGCCATTGTAAGTATAGCCGTCGGTCAAAAACAACACTTTAGGCTCAATTTGCTGAAAACGATCCAGTACGCTTGCCGTTCCGAAATCGGGCGAGCAACTCGACCACACCGCTCCAAGCGAGTTGGTAGCCAAAAAAGCAATTACGGCTTGGGGGCCATTGGGCAATACCCCCGCGACTCTATCCCCCACTCCCACACCCGCTTGTCTGAGAAAAGCCGCCACAGCACCCACTTGTTTTTCAAGCTCACGCCACGAAAGCTCACGCAATGCCTCACGTTCAGACTGATACATGATAGCAGGTCGGGAAGTATTTTTGTGACGAAAGATATGCTCGGCATAGTTGATAGTAGCACCTCTAAACCACTCTGTACCAATAAAATCTTTAGAAGATCTTATCAATACATCAAAATATAGGCTATGACTCTTAATGTCGTTGAATTGCCAAATACTTTCCCAAAAATCTTCTAAATCAGTCACCGACCAATCCCATAAATCATGGTAGTTTTTGAAGTAAAGTCCTTTCTTAACAAACAACCAATTTTGGAACTTTTTGAGGTTAGATTGTTCCACAAAATTGCGGGACGGCGTCCAAAGTGGTTTCACAGATACACGGTCAGTCATCACAGCGATAAAGTTAATAGGATAGGATGGATTTTTGATTAAACGTGCAAATCCATCCTTTTGAGATATATTAATGATAAAAAATCATCTTTCCCCAAAATTTCGTACCTTTGTATCGCTGATTATCAGGCAATTTCGCCAAAATAACCAACCGCCAAATATTCATTTACATAATTCAATAATTACAGTAGTGATACTGCAAGCTCAATGAAAAAAAGCAATAAAACTCCCGGCAACGAGCCATTTTACAGTAAGTTTAAAAAAGAACCAGAAGGGACTTCCAACAAAGTAAGTAAGTCTTACGATTTCAAACCTTCCAGAAAATCAGCAGAAGAACGCTTCGACAAACCTGCCTTCAAAAAACCTTTTGACAAAAAAGGTGAATTCAAACCGCGTGGTGAAAGAAACTTTGACAAACCTTTTGACAAAAAAGGTGAATTCAAACCGCGCGGCGAAAGAAACTTTGACAAACCTTTTGACAAAAAAGGCGACTTCAAACCTCGTGGCGAAAGAAGTTTCGGCAAGCCTTTTGACAAAAAAGGCGATTTCAAACCGCGTGGTGAAAGAAGTTTCGACAAGCCTTTCGACAAAAAAGGCGATTTCAAACCGCGCGGCGAAAGAAGCTTTGACAAGCCTTTTGATAAAAAAGGCGATTTCAAACCTCGCGGCGAAAGAAGCTTTGACAAGCCTTTCGACAAAAAAGGCGACTTTAAACCTCGCGGTGAAAGAAGTTTCGACAAGCCTTTCGACAAAAAAGGCGACTTCAAACCTCGCGGCGAAAGAAGCTTTGACAAGCCTTTCGACAAAAGAGACGACTTTAAACCTCGCGGCGAAAGAAGTTTTGACAAGCCTTTCGACAAAAGAGATGACTTCAAAACTCGCGGTGAAAGAAACTTCGACAAACCTTTTGAAAAAAGAGACGACTTCAAACCCCGTGGTGAAAGAAACTTTGACAAGCCTTTTGAAAAAAGAGGGGACTTCAAACCCCGTGGTGAAAGAAACTTCGACAAACCTTTTGAAAAAAGAGACGATAGAGCAGAGCGTAATGACAGACCCGTTTTTAAGAAATCTTTTGACAAAGAAGGTTTTGAGCCAAGAACTGAAAAACGCCCTCGTACCAACGAAAGCTTTGAAAAAGCACCTCAAAAAGACCGCGCTAAAGATGCTCAACGCCGTCGTGTAGGTGAGTTTGAAGAAGCACCTCGCTACAACTTCAAACGTGCGGAAGAGCAATACGCAAAAAAAATCCAACCTAAAGACGACGACTGACTCGTCCGACTCAACAAGTACATCGCCAATGCTGGACTTTGCTCCAGAAGAGAAGCCGACGGACTTATTGAGACAGGCCAAATCACCCTCAACGGTAAAGTAATTACGGAAATGGGGTATAAAGTCAACCCTGGAGATGTAGTAAAATACGGTAACCGCGTTTTGAACCCCGAAAAAATGGTATATATTTTGGTCAATAAACCCAAAGACTATATCACTACGACCGACGACCCAGAAGGACGTCATACCGTGATGGAATTGATAGCAGGTGCTTGTACGGAACGTATCTACCCCGTAGGTCGCTTAGACCGCAATACGACTGGTCTATTGCTTCTTACCAACGATGGCGAACTAGCCGAGAAGCTCATGCACCCTTCTAACAATGTCCAAAAAATATACCAAGTAGAATTGGATAAGCCTATTTCGCCAGAAGACTTTGAGAAAATCAAAGAGGGTTTAGAACTAGAAGACGGCCCTATCAAACCCGACGACTTAGGGGTGGTTACTCCCGATGCGATGGTAGTGGGCATCGAAATCCACAGTGGTCGCAACCGTATCGTACGCCGAATTTTTGAATCGCTTGGTTATGAGGTTCTTAAACTCGACCGCACCGTGTATGGTGGACTTAACAAAAAAGAACTCCCTCGCGGCAAGTGGCGCTTCCTTAACGAAAAAGAGGTAGTAAAGCTCAAGTATTTATTGTAATACTAGTAAGTTTCACAAAAAATCTGGAGGGGCTAGCCTTTCCAGATTTTTTTTGTTTAAACATAACTTAAAACAGGCTTTGCAGACCACAAAGCAATGATTCTACTCCCCTTACAACGTCCTGATTTTTAATCTAATAGAAAAGTTTTAGACATTTTTTTTAGGAAAATTGCAAAAAAGTTTGCGAAACCGAATAGTTGCATATAAATTTGCAACCAATTGGTTTCATAAACACAACAAGACAATGAGACGAGATATTTTCCAAGCCATCGCCGACCCCACCAGAAGAGCTATCATAGCACTCATCGCCCTACAAGCAATGACCCCCAACGCCATTGCTGAGCATTTTGACACTACTCGACAGGCTGTTTCGAAGCATTTGAAAATCCTGACTGAGTGCGAACTCATCCGACAACAGCACCAAGGGCGGGAGATTTATTACCAACTCGAAATTGAGAAAATGAAAGAAATAGATAAATGGCTCGAACAGTTTAGAAAGATTTGGGAAGATCGTTTCAACCAACTTGATGATTTATTATTAACGCTTAAAAACAAATAACACTCATGAAACCCAATCTGCAATTTGACTTTCTGGTTGACAAAACCACCAACGCTATCACCTTTAGAAGAGAATTCTCGGCACCTCGTCAGCTAGTATGGGATGCCTACACCAAGAGCGAGTTGTTGGATCAATGGTTTGCGCCTAAGCCTTTCAAAGCCAAAACCAAATCAATGGATTTTAGCGAAGGAGGACGGTGGCTTTATGCCATGGTAGCCCCCGACGGAACCGAGTATTGGAGCGTCTCCGACTTCCAGACTATCAAGCCTATTGATAATTTCACCGCCTTAGATGGATTTTGCGACGAAAACGGCGTTCTTAACCCCGAACTTCCACGCGCTAATTGGGATGTGACTTTCAGCGACAAAGGCGCAAATGCCTTGGTTGAGACGGTCATTATTTACAACTCACTCTCCGACTTAGAAGTAGTAATTCAGATGGGAATGGAAGAAGGCTTAGCCATGACCCTCGACAACTTAGACGAGTTTTTATTAACAATCAAATAATTTATCACGTAAATTTTTTTAACAATCCTCAATCATTAACACCCATGAACACAACAAAAATCACCGTTCAAGCAAACATTGCAGCTAATATTGAAAAAACTTGGGATTTTTATACCCAACCCGAGCACATCACAAAATGGAACTTTGCCTCCGATGATTGGCAATGCCCCAGTGCCTCCAACGATATGCAGGTAGGCGGAAAATACAGCGCCCGTATGGAAGCCAAAGACGGCAGTTGGGGTTTTGATTTTGAAGCCACTTATGACGAGATTAAAGATGGTGAGGGATTTACCTATACTATGCCCGACGGCAGAAAAGTAACTGTCACCTTCAAAAGTATTGACAACGGCACTCAAGTGACTACCGTTTTTGATGCCGAAACCCAAAATCCAGTAGAAATGCAGCAGCAAGGTTGGCAGGCGATTTTGGATAATTTCAAAAAATACGCCGAAAGCCAAGCCTAATTATCCTCCTTCTGTAGAAGGCTGACACAAGGGTATATTATAAATCTTCGGGTTTGTAATATACCCTTTTTTCATAAGGTGTATTGCCAGTTAAACTTTTGACAGGTTTATGTCCAATATCATTCTTCAGTGATTTTGTTTTTTAGTAATTTGCCATTACATCACAATTAGCACTATGGAAACGGCAATAGGCAATCAATTTTGGCAATTTGATACTGATTATTGGTTTGAATTGCTCAAAAGTTCGGAGAAAGGACTAACTCAATCTGCCGCTGATGCGCTCTTGTCTGAAGAGCCCTTCCACCAAAAGGCTCAATCTACCTTCAAAAAGGATATTCTTCTTTTTGTGAATCAATTTAATAGCCCTCTAATGCTTTTACTCATCGGAGCGGTTATTATCTCGGCTTTTTTGGGTGACACATCCGACGTGTTTATTATCTTGTTTATTGTACTGTCAACAGGCCTTCTCAGTTTTTTTCAAGAACGAAACGCTGGCAAAGTAGTTGAACAACTTCAATCAATGATTGCATTAAAAAATACAGTGTTACGAGATGGTACCCTTAAAGAAGTAGCTTCCAAAGAAATCGTAAAAGGGGATGTTATCCTCTTAAATGCGGGAGATATGATACCTGCCGACTGTCTTCTCTTTGAAGAAAACGAACTCCACGCCAACGAATCCAGCCTTACGGGCGAATCTTATCCTGTCAAAAAAACAGTGGGAGCATTAGATGCAGAAACCGAACTATCAAAAAGAACCAATTGCCTCTGGGAAGGTACCAACATAATGAGTGGCAGCGGCAAAGCATTGGTGATACAGACTGGCGAGCAAACTGTTTTTGGCAAAATCGCCGTCAGTGCTTCAGAAAATGTAGAAACCACGTTTGAAAAAGGCATCAAGGATTTTGGTTATCTTTTGATGAAAATTACCTTAATACTGGCCGTCGTAATTCTTACCATTAATCTCCTCAATCACAAAGGCATCATAGAGTCTGCCCTTTTTGCCTTGGCACTAGCCGTAGGGATGGCACCTGAGCTATTACCAGCTATCACTACGATTTCGATGAGTGCTGGTGCCAAAAGACTACTTGCAAAAAAAGTAATTGTAAAAAAACTAAACTCTATCCAAAACCTCGGTGAAGTTAACTTACTGTGTACCGATAAAACTGGCACTATTACCGAAGGAGTAATCAAAGTAGCGGGTATCACCGACGTCTCCGAGCAAGAAAGTCAATTTGTAAAACAACTTGCTTATTGGAATGCCTATTTTGAGACGGGATATTCCAATGCCATTGATGACGCCTTAAAACAATTAAAGCTTGATAGTCCGAATGTAGAGAAAATAGGCGAAGTACCTTATGACTTTATCCGAAAAAGACTCAGTATTGGGGTTAATAATGCTGGCACAAAACTTCTCATCAGTAAAGGTTCTTTTTGGCAAATCTTGAGTATCTGTTCAAAAATTAAGCTCGCCAACGACACCGTGGAAGATATTGAATCCCACAAGCAAGCCCTCCAAACAAGCTTTGAAACTTACGGGAGCAAGGGCCTAAGAGCGATTGCGATTTGTTATAAAAACATTGATACAAATTTCATCTCAAAAGACCTTGAAACCGAAATGATTTTTGCAGGTTTTATTTTGATGAATGACCCTATCAAATCGGGAATAAAAGAAACCATCGACCAATTGCAACAACTCAAAGTAGGTTTAAAAATAATCACTGGAGACAATAAAAACGTAGCCGCGTCAATTGCGCTTGGAATTGGCATCCCCAATCCCATAATCTTGACAGGCAAAGAACTACTCAATACAAGCCCCGAAGCACTAAAGCAACTCGTAAAAAAAACGCACATTTTTGCCGAAGTAGAACCCCAACAAAAAGAACGTATCATTTTAGCCCTCAAACAAAGCTACACCGTAGCTTACATGGGAGATGGTATCAATGATATATCGGCACTCAATGCGGCAGATGTAGGTATATCGGTCGATAATGCCGTAGATGTAGCCCGCGAAGTCGCAGATTTTGTACTAATGGAAAAAGATTTGATGGTTTTGGTCGATGGTATCAAAGAAGGCAGAAAAACTTTTGCCAATACCCTCAAATACCTCTATATCAGCACAGGTTCCACTTTTGGTAATATGTGTAGTGTCGCAATAGCGTCTTTGGTGTTGCCCTTTTTACCAATGCTTCCCAAACAAATCCTCTTGACCAATTTCCTGACTGATTTTCCTTTTCTTACCGTTACTACCGACGACGTAGACAAAGAACAGTTAGATAAACCCGGCAAATGGAATCTGAAAATCATTCGCAATTACATGATTGTGTTTGGGATTCACAGTTCATTGTTTGACTTAATCACCTTTTTGACATTGCTTTATTTCTTAAAAGTAAAAGAATCCGAGTTCCAAACAGGCTGGTTTATAGAGTCCGTACTTTCGGAATTATTTATTGTATTTATCATTCGAACCCACAAAAACTTTTTCAAAAGCAAACCTGGAAAATACTTAGTTATTTTGAACTTGCTAGCCTTAATACTCACCTTAAGCCTGCCCTATTTGCCTTTTATGCAAAGTATCGGTTTGAGTCCATTACCCCTCTCCAATCTGGTTACAATGCTACTGATTGTAGTGGCTTATATCCTCACCGCCGATTTACTGAAAGTATGGTTTTTTAAGAAATACCGTAATGCTTGATTAACCTAAAATCATCTTTCGGTGTTTCTGCCCCCAAGTTACGATAGCCGCTATCAACGGCTCTCCAACGATTCGCCATGCTCTGTAATCCTCGCTTCGGTAGAAATTTGGGCAGTATTAAAGCTATGGAAATATCAAAATACTTGAATACTTTTGTATCTAACTAACAAGGAGTAGCGTATTAGCTAAGTTTGTCTAGAATTAATTTTACCCGCCGATTGGCACAGATCGACGGCCGCAGATAAACGCAGATTAATGGCTTCATAAAGTCCCTTTTCAGCGAAAATTTGCGTTTGTATTATTTCTCAAGTTTGTGCGGGCAAAAAAATAAAATTATTATCTCCTTAACAGTCCAATAAGTAGTTATGCAAGACTACTTTAGATATTGTTATTCCATACCTTTGGGGATACAAATATGAGCCACATTGGCTTTACTAATCTCCTTTCGTCTCTTTCTGAATCCCTGCCTAAAGGGTTGAGGAGATTAAGGATAAATCAATTAAATTTTCACTCTTATTGAAATTGTTAGAAGTATTAGAATTTTACCGCTTATATACCGTCAATAGACTAATAGCTAATTGATGGTCCGGTTCTTTTAATTGTGTGAGATATGCTTACTTATTTAATAAAAGAAAGTGAAGGTAAAACCTATCATTTTAAAGCATCGATTTACAACAATGGTGTGGACATTATCCAAGGTGTATTTTATCATTGGCTGAGTAAGTCATGGGAAGGTTGTGGCAACTTAGAAAATGCACTTCTTAGAAAAAAGAAGCTAGTTGAAGAAAAAATCGAAGAAGGTTACAAAATCACTGACTATCAAGAAACTTTAGAAAATTCGGTAGATGTTTATAATCGCATCAAACGCCACATAGGAATAGAATATTCTAAAACCCCTAACGAATCCGATTGTAGCATATATACAGGTTTTTTTTTAGGATGGCTCATCGACAACGAACTTATCAGTAATACCTTCAGAAGTGATCACAATTATGAAATCGCAGAGTTCAAAAAAAGAAAAATCACTGCCCCTAACCTCCTAGAGACATGCTGTGACGGAATTTTGATGCTCGAAGATGTAAGCGAGCAAGGAAACCGTTTTGCACTTCCCTACCTCAGCTTTGACTCAGGCAACTATTTGAATGACTTCAAAGCGCTGCTCTTGGCGGGAAAACCAAACCGATACCAAGTGACCGATAATTGGTACAACTACGAGAGATTAAAAATAGCTATTAATAAACGTTTTGAAAGTTGGAAAAAACAAAAAACTGAAAGAGCCTTCTGGAAGTTGTGGTAACCTTACCCTACTCCTTCATTTTTTTCTTAACCACATCTGCCGGGTACCGAAGTGCTAACTTCCTGATTTCGTAGCTAAAATCTTCAAAAGTTTCGCGCCACAAACGTGCTTCTTCAGGAGTATATTCATAAAACCCTTGGGCATTTAGTACTCCTTTAGCACCGGCTTTTACGAGGTCGTCTATCAGAGGTGGTACATCTGTTCGATTGCTGAGGGTTGGAAAAAGCTCTTTTAGCACTGTATGATAAGCCGGTACTCCCGTCAAATCCATCCACCGAAAAGGCCCCACGAGGGTCATCCAATAGCCCGCATTATTTCGGCAAGCCCTGTCTACATCTTCGACAGTAGCATAGCCTTTTTCTACCAAATCAAAAGCTTCTCGGTACAAAGCATACATGAGGCGATTGGTAATAAACCCCCGAATGTCTTTTCGTACAAGGGTTGGCTCTTTTCCCCACTGATGCGATAGTTCATAGAGCCATTCGCCCTTGCTGACATCGCTCAAATCACCACAAATCACTTCCAAAAATCGCGTAGTATGAGAGGGTTCAGCCCAGTGCAAGCCCAAAAAGCGCGTGGGATGTTTGACTTCTTGCTGTAAAACACTGATAGGAATCGCCGAGGTATTGCTTGTAATCACCGTATCGACTGATACTACCGCTTCGATTTTTTCATAAACTGCCCTTTTGATTTCTAAATTTTCGAGTGTACACTCAATCACCAACTCACAATCGGCCAAGGCACTATAATCTTCCGTAATCAGAAGCGAAGGCCAGTAGTGGCTTGGCTCAAAAGTAGTGAGTCCTTCTTGAAGGGATTTTTGTAAATGTTCTTCTATACGTGGTTTAGCGGTGGGAACATCCGTGGGTAGCGGGGCTACTGCCACTACTTTGTGGCCTGCCATCAAAAGACAGGTAGTAATACTACACCCCATCAAACCTAGTCCTACCACTCCTACCGATACTTGATTAGTCATTTATGCTTTATTATCTATTGTGAAATGTCTCTAATGCTTTTTTGCTAGCCTTACCAATTCGTTGAAAACTTGGTAAGACTAGCTGCTATCACTTACTCTTTTTTCGTAAAATCCTCTAAAATAGCCTGATACTCGTTGAGAAAAGTTTTAAACTCACGCTCTAATCTCGGCAAATCTTCGGCCAAAGTGCTTGTATCATTGGTTTTGAGTTTTCCTTCTCCTATGCGGGCTATCTCTGCCACACGTGCTACGCCTATGGTACCAGCACTTCCTTTGAGGGTATGAAGATTGCTTTTTACCGTGGCGATATCACCTTGTGCAAAAGCCGATAAAGCTTCCTCAACCAACTCGGTCGATTCGGTCACGAAGTCTTCAAAAATTGAACTGATGAGTTCCATGCCTCCAAGCCCAAGTAACTGATTTACAATATCCAAATCCACAATAGGCAATTGTAAATCTTGCGCAATCACCTTTTGTTTGTTTCTCAAAACCGTCGCTTCTTTGATAGAAGTCCCAGTGTCTACGATTTCTTTTACTTTTTGAATCAATACTTGCGCCCGAATCGGTTTTGGTACATAGTCATCCATTCCTTGGCTCAAAAACCGCTCTCGGTCTTCTTTCATCGAATAGGCCGTCATCGCAATTACCGTCGGTAATTTACTCCCAAACTCATCGCGCAGGTTTTGGGTAGTTTCGATACCATCCATGTCGGGCATCTGAATATCCATAAATATCATATCATAGGGGCGCATATCAGCCCCATACGAAGCCCTTACATGAGCAATAGCTTGTTTGCCGCTATCGGCGGTTTCGACCACACAGCCCGATTTTTTGAGGATTTCGCTCGCTACTTTCCGGTTCACAAAGTTGTCGTCTACCAGCAATACATGAGGGTGATAAGTTTGAAAAAAGTTTTCTAAAACTATTTCCACATTTTCGGCTTTTTGTTGCGTAGGGCTTATCATCGTTTCTTTGGTTTCGAAAGTAAACCAAAACGTACTTCCTTTTCCTAACTCCGACTCTACGCCGATTTCGCCTTTCATCAAACGGCACAACTCTTTCGAAATCACCAACCCTAATCCTGTACCGCCAAAAGTTTTGCGCGAGGAGGTATCTACTTGACTAAAAGCATTGAAGAGTAGTTTTAAATTATCAGGCGTAATACCGATACCTGTATCTTTGACTTCTACTTTGATTTTGTGAAACCTTCCTTTTGTCCACACGGGCGTAATGTACAGGTTTACCCCGCCGTTTTCGGTAAATTTAATGGCATTGGAAGTCAAATTTGATAAAATCTGCAATAATCTCGTCTGGTCGGCGATGATGTATTGGGGCAATCCTTCGGCCAAATGATAACGCAAAGAATTGTTTTTGTTACGGGCAATCTGCGAAAACAAGGCGGTCAGTTTCTCAAAAATCTCTTCCAAGCTCACGGGAGCTTCGTTGAGGGCCATTTTGCCCGCCTCAATTTTTGACAAGTCCAAAATATCATTTAAGATATTGAGTAAAGTTTCGGACGAACGCCTCATGGTCAGGATATAATCCTTTTGTTCGGGATTGAGCGGAGTACCATTGATGAGGTCAATCATGCCGATGATTCCATTCATGGGCGTCCGGATTTCGTGACTCATATTGGCCAAAAACCGCTCTTTTACTTTCAAGGAGCGTTCGGCTTCTTCTTTGGCTTTGACAAGTTCCTCTTGGTTTCGCTTAAGTTCCGTAATATCACGCGCCAAAGCCGCCACAATGGGAGCGCCTTCTTCGTCTTCCAAAAGCAGCATATTAAACATAAACTGCCGAATAGTACCGTCTTTGATTCGTAATTCAGCCTCAAAATTGCGCAAACTCTTATCTCGGCGAAGACGTACGAGAGCCGCCCGGATACGTTGCAAATCCACAAAATAATCGGTCACATGCGTTCCAATAGCCTCCTCTACGGTATATCCTGTACGTTTCAGTACCGAAGGACTAATCATCGTAATGCAACCTGTGCGGTCGGTTCGGACATAAATATCTTGTAGGTTGACAAAAATCCCTCGGAATTTCTCCTCGCTTTGCTGCATTGAGAGTTCTGCCAATTTGCGCGGGGTGATGTCACGAGCCACTCCCGACACTTCTTCGATAGGCCCTTGAGAAGCTTGAATTGGATTCAAACTAAACTCTAACCACAAATCTCCTTCACCATTTCGCGTCTCGATTTTGATTTCAAACGCTTGAGGATGCCCCCTAAATGCTTGTCGATAACGCTCTTCAAGCAAGCGACGGTTTTCGGGACTCATAAGTTGCCATCCCAACCGCTCCGTAGTAGTATTAAGAGCAGGAGTAGTACGCAGGTGTTGTTGAAGAAAAGCAGAGTAATTTTTATTAAAAGAAGTCAACTGAAGTGCCTTGTTGACCGACCATATCAGATAAGCGCTACTATCAAAGATAGCGTTGAGTCGGGCCGTTTGACGATTCAGTTCAGCTTCGTTTTGTTTACGCGCTATGGCCAATGCCACTTGCCCCGAAATAAACTCCAACATCTCTAAGTTTCGAGGGCGATATTGGTTAGGATTAGTGTAAGACTTCACCCCGATGATTCCCGTCACTCTATCACCAATCCTCAAAGGGACGCAAAGCAGTACTTGGGGGATTTTTCCATAAATATAAATACCTTGGCTTTCGGCCAGTGCTTCAATATCTTTTTGAAACAAAAACAAGGGTTTATTGGCCCGAATGGCGTATTCGGTGATACCATTCCCTAGTTTACGTTTTGTAAATCGGACGTTTCCCTTAAAATACTCGTCCACATAATAAGGGAAATACATGTAGCTTTTGGTAGGGTCGTAAAGGGCAATGAAGAAATTGCGGGCGTCGATTACCTTCCCTAATTCCTCATGGACTCGGGCATAAAACTCGTCCAAATCGCGCGTTTTAATCGTCCAATTGGCAATACTATAATACAAGTTTTGCGAACGCTCCGCCCGAACTCGACTAGTAGCATCGTGCAAAATACAACGGAAGGCGGTTGGTTTACCGTTTTCATAGCGGCAAGTTACACTTCCGTTAAGGTATATTTTTTTTCGTTGTTTATTCCAAAAAATCGTCTCAAAGTCAGGAATCGCTTCCCCTTCTTGGACCCGCCTTAAAAGATGCAAGGTAGCATCCATGGCATCGGGCCAGATTACATCCTTGATATTGAGCGAAGCAAGTTCTTCTAATTCATAGCCCAATCGCTCCCGCCACACTCGATTGACAAACAAAAACTTTCCTTCCAAAGATACCAACTGAATCAAATCGCTGGTATTATCAATCAAGTCTTGGAGCTGAGAATTTGATTTGTTGAGCGCAGTAGCAACGCGAAGCTTATTGGTGATGTCTTCGCCAATGACCGTAAAATCGGAAATTAAGCCATTCGTTTTATTTAAAATCAAAGAATTGACCTGTACGGTTCGGAGGTTTCTATTTTTAGCAATAAGTGAAACCTCTCTAAACTCCGCCAAGCTTCCGCGTTCGAGCGACTCTTTCAAAAATTTGGATACATCTTCTCTTTGTTCGTGAGCAAGCAAATCCTCAAAAAAATTAAACCTTTGAAGATCCTGAATACTCCAGCCTAGCATTCTCAACGTGTAAGCATTGGCATACCGAATCGTCCCGTTGGGTTGGAGGGTCAAGCCAAATAAGTTGAGTTGCTCTACAAAATTATCTGATACATTGATTGAGGTGGTTTCCACTAATAATTCCGTTTTTTAGATAAATAAAACAAAGATAACACTCCTTCTACACCACAAGGTATTTTTCTTTAGCCTTATAAGCAAATAAGCCTAAGGCTTTACCATACATATAATCCAAAATAAACAGCTTCTTTATCCAGATTAGGGCACGACTACTTACCCTTTC